>Ga0255753_1000001_pt1 | contig 333417 bp, 326 predicted proteins | sample 041ome_10_FD_179953 | JGI IMG/M metagenome (GOLD analysis project Ga0255753, IMG submission 179953) | Coastal salt marsh microbial communities from the Groves Creek Marsh, Skidaway Island, Georgia - 041412US metaG (version 2) | ecosystem: Environmental > Aquatic > Marine > Intertidal zone >...
GTATTTTTAAACGCGCCCTATCCCATTAGTGCTCAGGTTGCAAAAGGGGCACAGATATTAACATTACCGGCGACTATTATTCGTGAAAATGTAAAAACCAATAATGACCTTGCACTTAATGTGCTCACGGCGATGTCCGTTCATTCTCAGCTCCTGATAAAGGGCATGGAAAGTATCCGTTTGAAATCTGCAACGGAACGTGTGGGGTGGTATTTGTTGAAACTCCTCCTTGAGCAAGGGCGCGTACCTGACATGGTTGAGCTTCCCTATGATAAATCAATTATTGCGTCTTATTTGGATATGAAGCCCGAAACGTTTTCTAGAACGTTGAAAAAGTTCAAACAAAAAGGATTTGAAATAAGAAAAGATGCCGTTATTTTGCCGCAAGTTAAAGCATTATGCGGCTTTTGCGATTCCGATGTTTCAAGTATTTGTTCAAGGCACGGCACGCCTGAATGTCTAAATCCAGATTGTATCTCTAGTGAAGAAATAATTCTTTTTGACGACTGAAATTGAATTGGTAAAAACCGAGCTAATTTTTAGACCATTTCACGCTATCAAATTCGCCACATTCGTCGCAGATGGGAAAATAATGTTGAGTACTTGATCCGCAAGCATGACAGAGCCATTTATTTCCTAGAGGCTTTTGTTCGGCTATTTTCTGGAACTTGGTCTCAGCTTCATAGTCATTTTTTTGTTTCACCTCTAACTTAGCTAAAAGCATATAAGTTTCTTTTGAAGCTTTGTCGGAACCTATAAGCGTATCAAGAGCTTTTCGAGCCTCTGGCCAATGTTTCGTAGCAATAGCAGACTTTGCAAGGAGATGCTGACTTTCTGCAAAATGTGGAGCACTATCACATAGTACTTTAACTCTTCTATAGGTTTCGGTGCTGCTTTCTTTTGGGTTTAAATCAAGCGCAACATCTGAAAGCTCATCATTGGGGGCTATTTTCCAAATTGCTTTCAATGTTTTTTCAGCTGTTTTGATATCACCTAGTTCTATCAAAGTTTTAATGGCGGCCAATGCAGCCGGCGCAAAAGAAGGATCATTGTTAAGTGATGTTTTGAGCAAATTAAGGGCCTCTGATTTTTTGCCTGCTGCCTTTTCTTCAAGGGCGAGGGCATAATCAACGACGGCTTTAATATGGTTTAGATCATTTTTTGCAAGAAAGGATCTATTTTTTTCCATACTGGAAATTGAGTTTTTCGCATTTTCCCAGTCAGAAAGTCGAGCGTTGAGCAAAATAGCTTCTTTTAGCAGGTAAGGATTTTTGGGATGCTCTTCTAACATTAAAGAAACGATTTCTTTTGCGGCAGGCCAGTTTTTATCTTGTAAATATTTATGTAAATCTTGCTTATGAACCCAAATATTATTGCCAGAACTGAGTTTTAGTTTTTCTAAATAAGGATTTTCATCTTTTTCAAGCTTTTGGGTTACCTTGGCAAGTAAACGTAATACGCTATTATTTTCTCCATTTGCGGATTTGGCTTTTAGGCCTTGTTTTAAGGCGAGTTCAAAATCACCTAGTGCATAAGACCCCCATGCTTGATCTAAATGACTTTCTGCTTTTGCCCGTTTGGTGGCTAAGCGCTTAGGGTTTGATAAGAAGTTTGCTATATTTAGCCATCTGGACAGCTTTAAAACCATTAAAAACGTAAAAGTATATAGAACGATTAAGATTATTAAGACGTCTACAGAAAGGCGAATTTCCCATCCTTGCCAATTTATTAAAACTTGTCCGGGATTAGAGGTTATCCAGTACGCACATAACGCGATAACAATGCCGATAATACTAAAATAAGTGAGGCGTATCATGCAACCGCCCTCATATTGGATGGAATATTTGAAACCAGATAGCTTTCAGCAGCTGTTGATTCAAGGGTTTCAATTGCCTCTTCACCATTAATCCAGTTTTCAACATCTGCTTTCCAGTCCGTGAGTAATTCCTGTAATGCAGTGGGAAGTGTATCTACAACTTGGAGAATTGAATTGAAGTCAGCAGTATTGAGCCAACTTTCAATATCATTGATCATACCGTCTAAGCTTTTATTATCTGCAGTTGACGTCTCTGTTCTTCTGACGGAGATCATATTTTGCAATTTACTTAAAGTGTTTTGCCACCAAGAAGCAGATGTGTCTATATTACTTGCAGAAATAAGATCTGGAATAAATCCATTAAAACTGCGTTTTAATTGATCGGGAGTAACTAGCCCCGCTTGTGCCGTTTTTTCAAGCTCTTCTATGGCGGCTAGCATGATATTATTGGCTTTAAGCGATCCGGTTTCAATTAAGGTACGTACGGTTTCAAGTTCTTTCTCGTAAACTTCTCCAGAGACAACTTTCTTTTTAAGCTCTGCAATTTTTAGATTTAGCAAAAGGCCTGTATTGTCTCGAGCGGCCTGTGTCTCAACGGTGGCAAGGCGGTTTTCAAGGAGTGCTAGTTTTTCGTTCAAGTTAAGAGCGTCTTTTTGAAGCGCCTCACGTTCTTTTTGCGCTTGTGCCCCATCAAACATATTTTTACTTAAAGGAATAAAAGATGCTTCAAGTTGGCTCATACGACTTAAAAGCATATCAATTCGATTTGATTGAGATGCATCAAAATTTGGGGTATTTTCTTGAGTGTCTATAGATAAATTTTCTTCTAATAACCCTATGCGGCGCTCTATATCATCGCTTAGTGTCGCATTTTGTGAGGAAGAAAGTTGGTTTAGACGCCTTTCTTGATCAGCGGCAATTTTTGTTAAGTCGTTGATTGCAGATTGTTGTTCTAAAATTTTTCCATTTAACTCCGCTAAGGTTGAATTATCATTTTCTCCAACCCATTCAGCGATGAAAGGGAGCCGTTCTTGTAATGCCGGTAAAAAATATATCCCGGTAATTAATCCAGATAAAAATAGTAGCAGGAGCAACAACACTCTTAACGCATAATTAGGCGTCTTTGGGGATGCTTCTTTTTTCTTTTCATTTTTAAGCGAAAAGTTGTCCTGTACTATGTCCTTTTTGTCTGGGAGGGTATCATTTTTGTCGGTCATTGTACTTCCTCATAGGCCTATCCCTATTAAATTAAACAGCTCGGGTTCATTCGGTCTCGTCGCGGTTAATGTTCTTTTCCAAGGTAAATCGCTAATTTTTTCTTCAATGTTTGAACTTAGACACAATGCTGTGACTTGATTTAAGTACTCAGTCATATTCGTTTTATTAGTTATTTCTTTAAATATAAGGGCACTTCGCGATGAATAAAAGGGAATATAATCAATCTTACGTTCTTTAAGGGCTTTTATAGTCAATTCTTCAAAAGTAGTCTTGGCTTTGGCGTTGTATAGTATAACGCGATCTAATTGATAATCGTTATCTTTCAACAATTCATTTAAATCTTGTGCGATGTCAGCGGCGGATAAATAGAGTAGAGGGCCGTGTGATGCATCAGCAGTAGACTTTATCAGTTGAGCCAACTTGTTAACATCGCCATCTCCAGATTGAATATCTCTAAATCCTAGCCTTTCTGCAGCTAAAGCAGTTTTTTGACCAACGGTATATATCGGCAGATCACCGACGCCATAATGTTTTGCGAAAATTCTCACGGCCACAGCACTTGTGAAGACGAGCGCTTGATAGCATGTTAAATCAAGCACGCTCGGTGATACCGCTTCGATCGTTAAAACAGGATTAGTGACCGAACAATGCCCAAGAGCTTCCAATTTTTGTGCAAGCGTAAGGCTTTCTTCTATCGGACGGATTAAGAGGAAGCGCATTTTAAAAGTTGTCCTAGTTCCTGACCAATTGCCTCAGGATCATATTTATCACCACTTACAGAGTTCTTTCGTTCATTGGTGCCATCTTCATCAAGAACACGCCCTTCCAAAGTCAAGATGTCGCCCGTTATGTTGGCAAGTCCTGCAATTGGCGTTCTACAGGATCCATCAAGGATATCTAACATTGTTCTTTCTGCCCGAACGCGAAGTTCAGTTTCCTCATGATTTAATGGTTTTAAAATTGACCTCATGACGTCATTCTTGGAAGCGATTTCAATAGTGATAGCACCCTGAGCAACGGCAGGTAATATTTCAGCGGTATTAATCGGTATAACTCTTTTGTCATCTATGCCTAATCGGTTTAAGCCAGCCATTGCAAGGAAGGTTGCGTCGGCAACATTATCATCAAGCTTTTTAAGTCTAGTTTGTACATTGCCACGGAAATTAACGACTTTTAAGTCTGGCCGCAAGTAAAGCGCCTGTGCCTTACGCCTTAAGGAAGATGTTCCAAGTACGGCTCCTCTAGGCAAGTCTAATAATGAATTGGCTTTAGCAGAAAGAAAAGCGTCTTTGACATCTTCGCGTTCTAAATAGCAAACAAGTTCAAGTCCTTCGGGCAATCGGGTTGGCATATCCTTTAATGAATGTACGGCTATATCAATTTCGCCTTCATATAACGCCTCTTCGATTTCTTCGGTGAACAGTCCTTTACCGCCAATTTCACTTAAATTCCTGTCTTGAACTCGGTCACCACGTGTAGACATAACTTTGATTTCGATATTATCTTCATTTAAATGATCATGAGCTTCGATCAATAATCCTTTAACCTCTTCGGCTTGTGCCAGTGCTAATTTGCTGCCGCGGGTTCCAATTACAAGATTATTTTTAACTGTTTCTTGCACTACTTATGTCCAGATGTTAGAGCCTGTGTTATATTTTTTGATATTTAAATTAGGTTTAATGGAATTCTAACGGTGAAGCCAGTAAAGATGCAAAAAAAACAAAAAAAATCTCCTGCACTGATTATGGGGATAGAAAGCAGTTGTGATGAAACCGCTGTTGCAATTGTATCTGAAGAGAAAGAAATACTGGCCAATATTATCCTTACTCAATTAGAAGAGCATAAACCTTATGGCGGCGTCGTTCCGGAAATTGCGGCGCGTTCTCATATTGATCATTTAAATCACTTAGTGCGTGAAGCATTAGAAAAGGCAAATATAGAACTTGATGACCTTTCCGCCATTGCGGTTACATCGGGCCCTGGTCTTATCGGTGGTGTTATGGTTGGTTTAATGACAGCCAAATCGATAGCATTGGCTAAAGGGTTGCCGCTTATTAGTGTAAATCATCTTGAAGGACACGCTTTATCCATCCGCCTAACGGAAGAGGTGCAATTTCCTTATCTATTGCTTTTGGTATCTGGTGGGCATTGTCAATTATTGATCGTTAAAGGGGTAGGAGACTATCAAAGATTAGGCACAACCATCGACGATGCAGCCGGGGAAGCCTTTGATAAAACGGCAAAAATATTAGGACTTAACTATCCTGGCGGGCCTGCCGTTGAAAAAGCGGCTTTAAACGGTAAAGCGAATAGATTTAAATTTCCGCGCCCATTAAAAGGTAAGCCAGGAAGTAATTTTTCATTTTCCGGACTTAAAACGGCCGTTCTGAGGGCGCGTGACCAAGTGGTTGAAGAGAATGGTGGACATTTAACAACTCAAGATATTTGTGATCTGGCAGCAAGTTTTCAGGAAGCTTTATCGGATAGTATCATTGACCGAGTTAAGAAAGGTATTGAACACTATCTTGAACAAGGGACAGATAACAAGGTCTTGGTGGTAGCAGGTGGCGTAGCGGCCAATAGTGTGATCAAGGAAAAATTGGCTTCATTATGTACCAATTATGATTTTAATGTTAAAGCACCACCTATATCACTTTGCACGGATAATGGGGCAATGATTGCATGGGCTGGTGTGGAAAAATACCACCTCAAAGAATTTTCAGGTTTAGAAATTGGTGCGAAAGCAAGATGGCCTTTAGATCCAGATGCGCCACCTGCTATTGGTGCTGGTGTTAAAGCATAAAAAAAGATAAAAGGGTAAAAAAGGAAATAAGACGTGTCTGAAATTGAATCATCTGAAATAACGAAAATTGGCGTGATTGGTGCCGGCGCTTGGGGAACGGCATTAGCGCAACAGTCTGCGAAAGCGGGTTGTGACGTAACACTTTGGGCCCGCGAAGATGAAGTCGTGACGTCAATTAATGAAAGACATGAAAATGAATTATTTCTAACCGGTATTGAACTTTCAGAACATGTAAAGGCAACTTCTAAGCTTTCAGATATTGCGGGGGTTGATTTTATATTTATGGTCGTGCCGGCTCAATTTCTTAGAATTGTGCTTAGTGATTTAAAAGAACATATTTCTGAAAATGCTGTTATTGTTCTGTGTGCAAAAGGAATAGAGCAGTCTAGCGGTATGTTGATGAGCGAAGTCGTGGCGGAAGTTTTGCCGAAATCACCCCTTGTTGTCTTATCTGGCCCAACTTTTGCCCACGAAGTTGCAAAAGGACTGCCTTCTGCTGTGACGGTTGCATCAAAATATCAACAAATTGCCCTGCGGTTATCAACGGCCATCGGGCTGCCAACATTTAGACCTTATGCGTCACGCGATGTACTCGGAGCTGAAATCGGCGGTGCACTGAAAAACGTTTTTGCTATTGCCTGCGGTATAACAACAGGACGTAATATGGGTGATAATGCACGTGCGGCACTCATTACCAGGGGACTTGCTGAAATGGTGCGTTTTGGGGAACATTATGGCGCTAAGCGCGCCACAATGATGGGGCTATGCGGTTTAGGTGATTTGATATTGACCTGCTCTTCGCCGCAGTCGAGAAATATGTCTCTTGGAATAGCAATAGGCGAAGGAAAAAAAGTCGAAGACGTGATGTCGGGACGCCGAACCGTAGCAGAAGGATATCATACATCATCGGTGCTTGCGAATATTTGTAAAAGAGAAGATTTAGATTTACCCATTGTTATGGCCGTAAATGAAATTCTTCACGAAGGAAAAGATGTTGAAATAGCAATTATGGATCTTTTAAACAGGCCATTTGTTGATGAAATTGAAGATTAGCATAATAAAGGATTGAATATGCATTATATTATTACCGCATTTGATAAAGATAATAGTTTAGATTTGCGCATGAGTGTTAGGCCGGATCACTTGGCCTATGCGCAAGAAAAAGGCATTACCGTACTCGGCGGCCCGCTTCTTACTGAAGGAGATGATCCAAAGCCGCGTGGCAGCATGATTATCGTTGAAGTAAATAACAAAGAAGAAGCAGAAGATTTTGCCGCAAACGACCCTTATAATAAAGCAGGGCTTTTTGAAAAAGTTTCTGTCAGACGTTGGATGGGGGCAATCGGTCCTTGGCTTCCGTCCGGTGACTAATGTCTTACAATTAAGCGATTTGGACATCGGCTTTAATAAAGGCGATATTTTATGCTCTCTCTCAGCTATTGATGATGGCAGTGCAAAGGAATTTATTTACCGTAATGGTAACAATATCTATGATATTTTTATTCAGCGTCAGGGTGAAAACGCATTTGCCTATACGAATGTTTGTCCTCATGCCGGCACACCACTTAACATGGATGAAGGCCGGTTTATGGAAAAAACAGGCCGTTATCTTATGTGCCATACCCATGGAGCCCTTTTTCAACTTGAAGATGGCTTTTGTGTCGCGGGTCCTTGTAATGGTGCCAGTTTAACGGGTATCGAAATATTAGTTGTAGATGGAAATATTACCGTTGGATAAGATTATAAATCTTCCAGCAATCTGGAACGGGCCAGAGAATTCATAAAAGCTATTTATATTTACCCATGGGGCTGGTGCGCCGATGGATAATGATTTCATGGATTTCTTTGCACATAATCTTGGAAAAAATAAAATCCGTGTTTTACGTTTTGAGTTTCCTTATATGGCTTTAAGGAGAGAAGGTCATGGCAAAAGACCACCCAATACTCAGAAAATCCTTTTGGAATGTTGGAGTGACGTTATTAAAGGATGTCGTAAATTTCATAATGGGGAAATTTATATTGGTGGCAAATCAATGGGCGGCAGGATGGCTTCTATGATTGCTGATCAGGAGGGCGTGACCGGATTAATATGTCTAGGATACCCATTTTACGCACCAGGTAAACAAGATAAGCCGCGTATTGATCATTTGGAAAATTTAAGAACCAGAACCCTTATTTTTCAGGGGTAAGGAGATTCGATGGGATCAAAAGAGATTGTTGAGAACTATTCGTTATCCAATCAGCTTTCAATATCGTGGCTTCCCGATGGCGATCATGGTTTGAAGCCCAGAAAGAAATCTGGTTTTACCGAAGAAGGTAACTTTAATTTAGCCTCTAATTTGATTTTAAATTTTATTAATTAGGCTAGATTTTTTCAGTTGCTTTTCCTGATAATGCAGTGTATTTAATGCCAATTAATAATATATAAAGAAATCTTTATATATATTTGCGAAACGTAATGCCATAGTAGAGCAGGAGCAGGAAATTGAGCAGAGAGAATTATTTATTCACGAGTGAATCCGTATCTGAAGGTCATCCAGATAAAGTCGCAGATTGTATATCTGATAGTATTGTAGACAAATTTTTAAGCGAAGAGCCAGAAGCGCGTGTTGCTGTTGAGACCTTAACCACAACCAATCGTGTAATATTAGCGGGCGAGGTTCGGGGTCCTGAAAGCATTACTAAAGAAGTAATGGAAGATTGTGCACGAAAGGCTGTTCGTAAAATTGGTTATGAGCAAGAAGGATTTCATTGGAAAAAAATGGATGTAACCGTTCATGTGCATGAGCAATCATCTGATATTGCAATGGGTGTTGATGCAGCAGGCAATAAAGATGAAGGAGCCGGCGACCAAGGTATTATGTTTGGTTATGCAACAAATGAAACCAAAAATTATATGCCTGCGACATTAGATTTCTCTCATAAAATTCTTAAATCTTTAGCCGAAGAAAGACATGCGACAAACAATGAAGAGCTTGGTCCCGATTCGAAAAGTCAAGTGACCTTGCAATATGAAAATGGCAAGCCAGCTAAGGCTACTTCAGTAGTTGTTTCAACTCAACATTCTGCTGATACAACCCAAGAACGTGTCCGTGAAATAGTATTAAAGCATGTTGAAAAGATACTTCCAGAAGGTTGGTTACCACCAGAGGAAGAAATTTATATTAATCCGACGGGTCAATTTATTATTGGTGGCCCGGACGGTGATGCTGGAATAACAGGACGTAAAATTATTGTCGACACTTATGGCGGTGCTGCGCAACATGGTGGCGGCGCTTTTTCTGGAAAAGATCCGACAAAAGTTGATCGCTCAGCCGCTTATGTAACGCGCTATCTTGCAAAAAATGTTGTTGCTGCAGGGCTTTCCGATCGCTGCACCATCCAACTTGCCTACGCAATTGGTGTATCAAAACCATTGTCTCTTTATGTGGATTTTCATCAAACGGGTCAAGTTGAGGCAGCGAAGCTTGAAAAAGTACTTTCTAACATTATGGATCTTAGCCCGCGCGGGATACGTGAACATCTTGGTCTTAATAGACCAATTTATGAACGAACAGCGGCTTATGGGCATTTTGGGCGTGAGCCAGAAGCAGATGGTGGTTTTTCATGGGAAAAACTTGATTTAGTTGATGCACTAAAATCAGAATTCTAATATACCTTTTATTTATCGTTGCTAGTAAAGAAAGGAATAAATGAAAGATTTAGAATCCATAAAAGGCAGTCGTGTTTACGGGCGAAGACAAGGAAAGCCTCTAAAAAAGACAAGCAGAGAGCGTTTAGAAAAATATTTTCCTAAATATTCAATTACACTTGAAGGCGACAAGCTAAATTTATCAAATCTTTTTGATCATGCGCCAGTAGAATATTGGCTTGAAATTGGCTTTGGTAAAGGCGAGCATCTTATTGAGCAAGCAAAAGCCAATCCCGATGTTGGATTTATTGGATGTGAACCATTTTTAAATGGTGTTTCTGGACTAATCGATCATATTGATAGAGAAGGGGTCACTAATATCCGTTTTTTTATGGATGATGCACGACTTTTGATGGATGCACTACCAGATCATTCTATATCGAGGGCGTTCATATTATTTCCAGACCCTTGGCGCAAAAAAAGACATTATAAAAGACGTGTTGTAAGTCCTGGAAATCTTAATGTGCTTTCTCGTATTTTAAAGGGAAATTCACAGTTAAGAATTGGTACGGATCATCATGATTATTGTCGCTGGATACTCGCAAGGTTGATGGAAAATGAAGATTTTATCTGGCAAGTAGATACGCCAGATGATTGGCACACGAGGCCGGATGATTGGCCTGCGACAAGATATGAATTAAAAGCCCTTGAGGCAGGTCGTTTGAGTGCTTATATGACGTTTCTAAGAAAACAGCAGCTTAACTAGATTATGGCATAAAATAAAGAACTTGAAGTTACGATAAATTACTCTATATATATAATTATCCGAATCACTTGAAAATTTAAATTTTTTTGTGCGGGCAAGTGTTTCACTGGCCTGCTTTTTTGTTTTGGTGTTATGCAATAAATAATGGATTTTTAAATGTCGTCAGTATTGACTGATAAAATTGCAGAAATGATTGAACCAACCATTGAAGGATTGGGTTTCGAACTTGTGCGCGTTCAGCTATTTAGCTCACCGCGAGGTGAGGCTTCGACTTTACAGGTTATGGCCGAAAAAGAAGACGGTACGATGACAGTAGAAGGCTGCGCCAAAATAAGCAGGGAAATTTCGACATTATTAGATGTGGAAGATCCGATCGATAGCGAATACGTGTTAGAGGTCAGTTCACCAGGTCTAGATAGACCACTAACTCGCAAAAAAGATTTTGTAAATTATGCAGGCTTTGAAGCAAAGATAGAGCTTATCAAGGCAGTGGAAAATCGCAAACGCTATAGAGGAATTCTCTTAGGCGTTGAAAATGATTTAATTTTAATAAAAGTAGACGGCGAGAAATATCAATTTGATTTTTCCGATGTTTTAAAAGCAAAATTGGTTATGACAGATGAATTGGTTGAACGTTCAGCCGTAAATCCATCATAAGGTTACAACCGAACTATATGAACGAATTGTTGGTCAGGAAGGCCACTCAAAAATACGGAGCTTAATAGTATGACAGCAGTAAGCGCAAATAGATTAGAACTTTTACAAATTTCTGATGCCGTCGCGCGCGAAAAGAGCATTGATAAAGAAATTGTTCTTGGCGCAATGGAAGAGGCCATTCAAAAAGCGGCTCGCTCTAGATATGGGATGGAAAATGAGATTAAAGCCCATATTGATAGAAAGAGCGGCGATATAAAATTATATCGTGTTTTAGAAGTTGTAGTAAATGTTGAAAACCATTCAACGGAAATTACCGTTGCTGATGCTGTCCAATATAAAGATAACCCTGAAGTCGGTGATATACTAGCTGATGAACTTCCGGCGATTGATTTCGGACGTGTTGCTGCGCAAACTGCTAAGCAAGTCATTGTACAAAAAGTACGTGAAGCAGAGCGCGCACGTCAATATGAAGAATATAAAGACAAAATTGGCGATATGATCAATGGTGTCGTTAAGCGTGTTGAATACGGCAATGTAATTGTTGATTTAGGCGCAGCAGAAGCAATTATTCGCCGCGATCAATTGATCGCACGCGAACATATTCGTAATGGCGAGCGAGTGCGCGCCATTATTTTGGATGTGCGTGAAGAGCCAAGAGGCCCACAGATTTTCCTTTCACGTTCTCACCCGGACTTTATGGTAAAATTATTTGCGGGTGAAGTACCAGAAATTTATGATGGTGTTATTGGCATTGTTGGCGTCAGTCGTGACCCAGGGAGTCGTGCAAAAATCGCTGTCACTAGTAATGACCCAAGTATCGACCCTGTAGGTGCTTGTGTTGGTATGCGTGGTAGTCGTGTTCAAGCTGTGGTTGAAGAGCTGCAAGGTGAAAAAATTGATATTATTCAATGGTCACCAGATCCGGCGACTTATATAATCCGTGCGCTTGCTCCAGCCAATGTAACAAAAGTGGTTATCGACGAAGATGCGGGCCGTATGGACGTGGTCGTTGGCGAAGATCAATTAAGCCTAGCAATTGGTCGTCGTGGTCAAAATGTGCGACTTGGATCACAGCTGACTGGTTGGCAGGTTGATATTATGACTGAGGCGGATGAAAGTGAGCGTCGTCAAGCAGAATATAAAGAGCGCAGCGAACTCTTTATGAATAGCCTTGATGTGGATGAAACACTTGCGCTTCTTCTAGTTGGTGAAGGCTTCCGTAATCTTGAAGAGGTTGCTTATGTGGCACCTGATGAATTTGCGGGTATTGAAGGGTTTGATATAGCGCTCGTTGAAGAACTCCAAAATCGTGCCCGCGAAGCTCTTGCTAATATTGCTGAAGTTGCAGAAAATAAACGTCTTGAAATGGGTGTTTCCGATGAACTTACTGCTATTGAAGGTTTGACGGCACCTATGCTTGTGACATTAGGAGAAGCGGGCGTCAAAACGCTTGATGATCTAGGTGACCTGGCAGGTGATGAATTAACAAGCCAGGAAGATGGTATTTTGCGTGATTATGATCTTACGCTTGATCAAGCAAATGAAATTATCATGGCGGCGCGTGCTCATTGGTTCGATGATGAAGATGAAGCGGCTGAGGAAGAAGCATCAGAAGCTGAAGCAGTGCCAGAGGCAGAATAGGAATGATGAGTGGCCAAAAGTATAAGAAATCGAAAATGTTTGGTCACTCAAGAGGTTTTGCCCGCTTCTAAGTTAATACGGTTTGTTGCGGGACCTGACGCAGATATTGTTCCTGATGTAGCAGCAAAGTTACCGGGAAGAGGTTGCTGGATTAAAGCAGACCGCGAAACGATAGAGGCGGCTCTTGAAAAAAAAGTTCTTTTAAGGGCGGGACATCAACTTCTTAAAAACATCAAAAAAGATGTTGAAAATTTAGAAGCTGATGAGAATAAAAATAAACCGGTCGTTAAGGTCAGAAATGATCTAGCCGACCAAATTGAAGAGTTATTACATAAACGTGTATTGGATTATGTAGGGCTTGCAAATAGAGCCGGTCATTTAGTTGCCGGCTTTGAAAAAGTAAGAGCAGCGTTAAAAGGTGGAAAGACAAATACTCTTTTAACTGCCATAGACGCAGCTGATAATGGGCGCAGTAAAATGTGCCAAGGGCTTGATAATTTAAAAGTGATTGATATTTTCACTCGCGAAGAATTAAGCAAAGCCGCCGGGCTTTCAAATGCAGTTCATCTTGCATTATTGCCTGGAGGAATTAGTACAAGTTTACTTCGGGAAATTTCTCGATATGAACGATGTAAAAAATAAGGTTATTAAATAAAGCTATTCTTTTCTTTTTATGATAAAAGGCTTTTTTTATGTTAAAAGGTTAGAATGGTTTTTAAGGCGATAAAAGAATGAGTGACGATAAAAACAAAAAAACACCTCTATCAACATCTGGGCGTAAAACGCTTCAGATGAAACCATCTGGCGCATTAGGTGCCGGCGGTGGTGCTAGTGGTGTGGTGGTTCAGCGCAAAAAGAAACTAATCATGCCTGGACAGGCGGCCACTCCTGAAGCGGCCGCAGCGAAACCAAAGTCGATAATCAAAACGCCTTTTGATGCTGGAAAAAAAGCGGCAGAGCCGACAAAGCCAGTTGAAGAAACTCCGGCTGGCGGACTTTCTGAAAGTGAACGCGAGAAACGTGCTAAAGTTTTAGAGCAAGCACAAAAAGATGCCGATGCTAAGACCAAAAAAACTGCAGAAGAAGCAAAACGAAAAGCCGTTGAAGATGCTGCAAAAGCAGAACGCTTAGCAAAAGAAGCTGCGGAAACAAAGAGCAAAACTAAGGCGGAGCCGCTAAAGACTGAGAAGCCTGAAGTAGACGAGAAGAAACGTCTTGCTGATCTTGAAATGAAAAAGAAAAGAGAAGCGGAAGCGGCAAAAATTGCTGAAGCAGAGGCAGCAGCAGCTAAGTTGGCGGCAGGCACACCGACTAAAGCAAAAGAAGCGCCAAAACCAGCGGCTAAGGAAGAGCCAAGTCGTCCTGAAGTTAAAAAGTCCCGCATGGATGATAATCGTCGCCGCGGCGGAAAACTAACGGTAACGCAAGCGCTTTCTGGAAATTTAGAGCGCCAACGAAGCTTGGCTTCTTTGAAACGTAAACGTGCGAAAGAAAGACGTCAAAGCGGTCTCGTTGAGCCGGCGAAAAAAGTTTATCGTGAGGTTATTGTGCCTGATAGTATTAAGGTTGCGGAACTTGCTAACCGTATGACGGAAAAAACCAATGATGTGATCCGTGCCTTAATGAAAATGGGCGTGATGTCTGCGGCAGGTGATCAGGTTGATCAAGATGTTGCAGAGCTCATTGTTGAAGAGTTTGGCCATAAATTAAAACGCATTAGCGCGTCAGATGTTGAAATTGATCTAGAAGGTCCAGAAGATGCGGATGCAGAATTAGTATCTCGTGCGCCAGTAGTGACGGTTATGGGTCATGTTGACCACGGTAAAACATCAATACTGGATGCTCTGCGTAAAACCAGTGTTACAGATGGTGAAGCTGGTGGAATTACCCAACATATTGGTGCTTATCAAATTAAACTAGCTAGCGGTGATAAAATCACATTCTTAGATACACCAGGACATGCTGCCTTCACGGCCATGCGGGCTCGTGGCGCGAGTGTGACTGATATTGTTGTGCTTGTGGTTGCTGCTGATGACGGCATTATGCCCCAAACAATTGAAGCCATTTCGCATGCAAAATCAGCGGAAGTTCCTATCGTGGTAGCCATTAATAAAATGGATGCGCCAGGCGCAAATGCAATGAAGGTGCGTCAAGATTTACTGCAACATGAAGTTTTTGTTGAAAGTATGGGCGGTGAAATTCTTGATATTGAGGTTTCAGCCAAAGAAGGCACAGGTTTAGATAAACTTGAAGAAGCCATTTTGCTTCAAGCTGAACTTAATGACCTTAAAGCCAATCCGAATAGAACGGCGAGTGGCGCAGTTGTGGAAGCCAAGCTTGATAAAGGTCGTGGTGCAGTCACAACTGTTATTGTTCAGCGCGGAACTTTGACAGTTGGTGACGTTGTTGTTGCCGGAACGTCTTGGGGCCGAGTGCGCGCCTTAGTCGATGACAGCGGATCGCAATTGAAAGAGGCTGGTCCTTCAACACCCGTTGAATTACTGGGACTTGATAATGCGCCAGGTGCTGGCGATGATTTCGTTGTGGTTGATGACGAAGGTAAAGCCCGTAGTGTTGTAGATTTTAGACTTAAGAAAATTAAAGATGATAAAAACAAGACGCCTCAAGCAAGTCTTGAAAATATGTTTGATAAGCTTAAGGAAGCTGAAATTTCTACTGTTCCTATTCTTCTTAAAGGAGATGTGCAAGGTTCGGTCGGTGCGATTATTTCGGCACTAGAACAGCTCAATACGGACGAAGTGAAATGTAAAATCGTTCATAGTGGAGTGGGTGGTATTAATCAAACTGACGTTGGTTTAGCGATGGCAACAGGCGCACCCGTTATTGGGTTTAACGTTCGCGCGAGCCGCGCGGCCGCTGAGCAAGCGCATCAAGAAGGTGTTGAAATTCGTTATTATTCGATCATCTATGATTTGATTGATGATATTAAAGCCGTGATGTCAGGGCTTCTTGCACCAGATGTTAAAGAAACAATTATCGGTACAGCTGAGGTTCTTGATATCTTTAATGCGGGTAAAGGGAAAGCCGCAGGTTGCTTGATTACAAGTGGTGTTGTTCGTCAAGGCGCGAAAGCGCGTCTTCTTCGCGATGATATTGTCGTCTATGAAGGTGACCTTGGTTCACTTCGTCGTTTCAAAGATGCCGTTAAAGAAGTTGAAAGTGGTGTAGAATGCGGAATGAATTTCGCAAGCTATAACGATATGAAACAAGGCGATGTTATTGAATGTTACACCGTAGAGGAAATCGAACGCAGCCTATAAGAAACTATTTTAGGAATAATCGGCTTCCCTTTAAAAATTTTAGGGAAGCCGTTTGCTTTTAAGGAATAAGAAAATGTCCAAATCTCGTTTTAATAATAGCAAAGGCCCAAGTACACGTGTTTTGCGGGTTAGCGAAAATATTCGCCATGCACTTTCAGAGATATTATCACGCGGCGAAATTCGTGATGAAGCGTTAAATGATGTTTCTATCACAGTGACAGAAGTTCGATGTAGTCCTGACTTACGAAATGCGACAATCTTTGTGATGCCTTTAGGCGGCCTTAATGAAAAAGAAGTTGTTGAAGCGTTAAATGCGAATAATAAATATATAAGAGGCCAATTATCAAAAATGGTTCGTATGAAATATTTGCCAAATTTAAAATTTACGTCTGATTTTAGTTTCGGTGAAGCTGATCACATCGATTCACTTTTAAAAAGTGACCATGTCGCACAAGATCTCATTAAAGACGATGCTGAATAGACCATAGATGGCAAGAAAACGTAAAGGTAATAAAGTTGATGGCTGGTTGGTAATTGATAAACCCTATAATATGGGTTCGACCAAAGTTGTCGGGAAATGCCGTTTTCTTACCAAAGCTCAAAAAGTTGGTCATGCCGGAACGTTAGACCCTCTTGCAACAGGCATTTTGCCAATTGCTTTTGGCGAAGCAACTAAGACGATCCCTTTTATGATGGATGCGAAAAAAACCTATCGTTTTACAGTCACTTGGGGCGAAGAACGCACCACGGACGATATAGAAGGTGATGTGATCGAAACGAGCGGGATTAGGCCTACCCAAGATCAAATTTTAAAGGCATTGCCGGACTTTATTGGTGTTATTAAGCAGCGTCCGCCTATCTTTAGTGCGATCAAGATAGATGGAAAGCGTGCTTATGACCTTGCCAGGGCGGGAGAGGCCGTGGAAATGAAAGAGCGCGAGGTTGAAGTATTCGATTTAAAATTATTAGAATCGGATTTACAAAGCGCAACCTTTGAAATGGAGTGCTCTAAAGGGACCTATGTGCGTTCAATAGGGCGCGATTTGGCAAGGAAATTAGGGACTTTAGGCTATATTTCCATGTTAAGGCGCACCAAAGTTGGCACATTTGATGAAAGCGATACGATTTCACTGGAAAAGCTTGAAGAATTAGTACATAGTGCGCCGCTTGAAGAGTGGATTCTTAATGTTGTGACCGTGCTAGACGACATCTTGGCATTGGCCGTAACAAAGGATCAGGCAGACTTTCTAAAAAACGGTGGATTTATTCCATCAAGAGAGCTTCCGGCTTCAAACCGAATTGGCGAACTTTATAAAGCCATGCATGATGATAAAATTATTGCCTTGTGTGAACTTGATGAAGAATTTTTAAAACCAGTTCGGGTCTTTAATTTATAATTTATTTAAAGGAGTTACCGATGTCGATTACTGCAGAAAAAAAGCAGGAACTAATTAAACGGTATGCCACAAAAGATGGCGATACAGGTTCCCCAGAAGTTCAAGTTGCCATTCTTACACATAGAATTACCCATCTTACAGAACATTTTAAAACACATAAAAAAGATAATCACTCACGTCGTGGGTTGCTTATGCTTGTTAACAAGCGCCGTAAGCTTCTTGATTATCTTAACAAAAAAGACGCAGGCCGTTATCAAGCCCTTATTAAGAGTTTAGGTCTTCGCAAGTAAACGTTTAAGTATGACCATAGGGGTCATGCAAAGGCTTTTTGATGTGTGGGTTTCAAGGATGGGCCTTGGCCCACAAATCAAAAAAATATAGCCGAAAGAAAATAGAGAAATATATATGTTTAATAAAAATAAAGTAGAAATCACTTGGGGCGGTCGCCCTCTTAAAATCGAAACAGGACAAATTGCTCGTCAAGCCGGTGGTGCCGTAATGGTAACGTATGGCGAGACATCAGTGTTCACCGCTGTAACAGCAGCGAAAAAAGCGAAAGCTGGAATTGATTTCTTCCCACTCACAGTTAATTATCAAGAAAAAGCGTATGCCGCCGGTAAAATACCAGGCGGTTTTTTTAAGCGTGAAGCACGTCCAAGCGAATCAGAAATATTAGTATGTCGTTTGATTGACCGTCCGATCCGCCCGCTTTTCGTATCAAGTTTCAAAAATGAAACACAAGTATCATGTACAGTAATGAGCCATGACCTTGAAAATCAAGCTGACATCCCTTCAATTATCGGCACAAGTGCTGCACTAACGCTTTCTGGACTTCCTTTTATGGGGCCGGTTGCTGGTGCCCGTGTTGGTTATATCGATGGTGAATACGTATTAAACCCTACAGAAGAAGAGTTGGAAAATTCCGACCTTGATCTAGTTGTTGCAGGAACGCGTGATGCGGTTCTTATGGTTGAATCAGAAGCAAATGAGCTAAGCGAAGAAATTATGCTCGGTGCGGTTATGTTTGGCCACGAGCAAATGCAAGTGGTTATTGATGCTATTATAGAGCTTGCAGAAGTTGCTGCGAAAGACCCAATTGAACTTCCAGAAGAAGAAGATCATAGCGCCCTTATTGCTGATATTGCTAAAATGGCTGAAGCTGGTCTTCGTGATGCTTATGGTGAAACGGACAAGCAAACACGTGTTGGCAAAATTAATGACGTTAAAGATGCCGTGAAAGAGAAGTTTGTATCTGAAGATGATGATGATGCACATAGCATTCTTGTTGGCGGGATCTTAAAAAATCTTGAAAAAGATATTGTTCGAGGTGATATCATTAAAACGGGTAAACGTATTGATGGCCGTGATCTTGACACAGTGCGTAAAGTCGTTGGTGAAGTGAACATTCTTCCTCGTGCACATGGTTCTGCACTCTTCACACGCGGTGAAACACAATCAATTTGTGTCTCAACACTTGGAACAGCGGATGATGAACAATTCATTGATGCGCTAACGGGTACTTATAAGGAAAACTTCATGCTTCATTATAACTTCCCTCCTTATTCAGTAGGTGAAGTTGGACGTGCAGGATTTACAAGTCGCCGCGAAGTGGGGCATGGTAAACTGGCATGGCGTGCGATGAAAGCGGTGCTTCCAAGTAAGGAAGATTTCCCATATACAATCCGAATTGTTTCTGAAATTACGGAATCAAATGGTTCCTCTTCTATGGCGACGGTTTGTGGTTCCTCACTATCCTTAATGGATGCGGGTGTTCCGATTAAACGCCCTGTTTCCGGTATTGCCATGGGTCTTATTAAAGAAGGCGATGATTATGCCGTTCTTTCCGATATTCTTGGTGATGAAGACCATCTTGGTGATATGGACTTTAAGGTTGCTGGTACAGTAGAAGGTATCACATCACTTCAAATGGATATCAAAATTACTGGTATTACGAAAGACATCATGGAAGCAGCACTTGAGCAAGCCAAAGGTGGTCGTGCTACAATTCTTGCAGCCATGAATGATGCCATTGATGGCGTTCGTGAAGAAATGAGTGAACATGCTCCTCGTATTGAGACTATTCAAGTTAAGAAAGATAAAATTCGTGAAATCATCGGTACTGGTGGTAAAGTTATTCGTGAAATCTGCGAAGTAACTGGTGCTAAAGTTGATATTGATGATGATGGCGTTGTTAATGTTTCTTCCTCTGATGCTGGCGCTATTCGTGCGGCTATGGATTGGATCAATGGTATTGTTGCTGAACCAGAAGTTGGCGTTACTTATGAAGGTAAGGTTGTAAAAACAGTTGACTTTGGTGCATTCGTAAACTTCCTAGGTAGTCGTGATGGCCTTGTTCACATTAGTGAAATGGCCAATGAGCGCGTTAAACAAGTTACCGACGTTGTAAAAGAAGGTGATGTTGTTAAAGTAAAAGTTCTTGGCATTGATGATCGTGGTAAAGTACGCTTAAGTATGAAAGCTGTAATGAACGACGAAGCCAAAGACGAAGGCGATGAAGAAAACGCCGACGCGTAAAATAGTACTAGATTGCCGGGTGATGGGGTTCGTCCGGCAACCGTAAATATGGATACGGTGAAGGGATAATATGAAAGCGATAAACTCATTAAATATATCAGGCAGCGAAGTTCTTCCGCTCGTTGAGGGTGGTAAAGGGATTTCAGCAACCAATGGCGCCAGTGCGGGTGCGTGGGCTGCCGCGGGCGGCGTTGGAACCGTTTCCTGCGTTAATGCGGATAATTTTGATGAGAACGGGAATGTTATTCCTCAAGTTTATCATGGAAAAACCCGCACAGAGCGTCATGCTGAACTGATCCAATACGGTATTGATGGCGGTGTACGCCAAGTTAAAGATGCGCATGATATTGCCGGCGGGAATGGTCGTATTCACATTAATGTCTTATGGGAAATGGGCGGTGCTGAACCTGTCCTTGAAGGCGTATTAGACGGAGCAAAAGGGCTGGTTCATGGTATCACATGTGGTGCAGGAATGCCTTATAAGCTCGCGGAAATAGCGGCAAATCATAAAGTATTTTTTCATCCTATTATTTCTTCTGCCCGTGCTTTCGGCATTTTATGGAAACGCGCTTATAAAAATTATGGCGAATGGCTTGGTGGTGTTGTTTATGAAGACCCGTGGTTAGCGGGTGGGCATAACGGTCTTTCAAATGCAGAAGATCCGCTTGAGCCGCAAGACCCTTATCCGCGTGTCGTCGCATTGCGTAAAATGATGAATAAATTTGGACTTGAGCATGTGCCAATTTTAATGGCTGGTGGTGTTTGGTACCTGCGGGACTGGGAACATTGGTTCGATAACCCTGATATTGGCTTGATCGCATTTCAATACGGAACGCGTCCGCTTCTAACAAAAGAAAGCCCCATTCCACAAGGCTGGAAAGACAAGCTTACAACCTTAACTGAAGGGGATGTTTTACTTCATCGTTTTAGCCCGACAGGATTTTATTCTTCTGCGGTGCGTAATAATTTTCTTAATCAATTAGAAGGTCGTTCCGAAAGACAAGTTGAATTTCGCCGTAAAGCGGGTGTTGATGAAGCCTTTAATACTGAAGTGCTTGTGGGAAAGAAAAAATATTTTGTCCAAGAAGACGATAAGCCAAAGGTATTGGCTTGGGTTGATCAAGGTTTTGATACATCAATGCGTACGCCGGATGATACACTAATTTTGGTTGGTGCGGATGAAGCCGCTGAAATCAGACAGGATCAAAAGGATTGCATGGGTTGCTTGAGCCAATGTAAATTTTCAAACTGGTCGCAAAACCCGGACACCAATTATTCAACGGGTCGTGGCGCTGATTCAAGAAGTTTCTGTATTCAAAAGTCATTAATGAATATTGCCCATGGCGGTTCATTAGATGATAACTTAATGTTTGCTGGTCATGCAGCCTTTAACTTTGGTACAGACCCTTTTTATAGCAACGGCTTTGTGCCTACGGTAAAAGAGCTTATTGAACGCATCGTGACAGGCGATTAATTATTCACCAACTTGATTAACTAAAAATTACAGTGTAATATTGTAATGTTTTTAAGAAGCATTATGAGTAAAAAGATGAACAGACCCTATTCAAAAGCCCTAAAATGTTTACAAGATGTTGGTCTTAGACCGACACGTCAAAGACTTGCACTTGCAAAAATTTTATTTGATGGTGATGACCGCCATGTCACAGCTGAAGTGCTTCATAATGAAGTAAACGGGACTGGCGCCAAAGTTTCACTCGCAACAATTTATAATACGCTGCATCAATTTACGGAAGCAGGCCTTTTGAAAGAAGTGATTGTAGATAGTAACCGCACTTATTTTGACACCAATATATCTGATCATCATCATATCTTCTTTAAGGAAGATGAAATCCTCGCTGATTTAACATCAGAAGATTTGGTTATATCATCGTTACCAGAAGCACCAGAAGGTAAAAAAATTAGCGCTGTTAATGTGGTCATCCACATGGAAAATAGTTAAATCTAATCAAATACTTCTTGGTTTAGAGCGCCCCAAATATTTTCCACGTTAATCCAGCCGGTGAAACCGCTAACTTCCATTTCACACCAATTGTCTGCACATTGGTTGATTGTTCCTAGAACATCCTGTTCTGCAGAGACTGTGATCTGACGCCTGTTTTCGGGTGACTTATAAAGATTTTGTGTGCCATTAATGATAACGCCGTACCGTTTTAAGGATAGTAAAGACCTCAAGATCCAGCCGGTCGAACCATCAATATCTTCTATTTTTCGCCAATTTCCGTATTCTGCAATGACTTTTAAAGGATAGTCTTCCTTTAAGTAAATCCAATCGATTGGGTATTCGATTCCGGGGCCAGTACGCATATTGGTTTTATCATTAACCAATGACATAAATCTTGGAAGGGGATAGCCGGAAGCACCCATTGTGGTTGTTTCATTATCTTGCCCAATGGCATTGAATGAAAAAATAAATGTAAGACAAAAAATGAATATAATTTTTGGCACAGTGTTAAACTTTATGTTGAAGCTAGAGTAGGTCAATTTATGTATTTTTCTGAAGCATTCGTCAAGATTGCTTTTCATTTGTCAGAAAGCAATGAGCAAAATATACTGATAAAAATTTCAACTGAAAGAAAAAAATGAAACCTCTCGTAATTGTTACCCGTAAATTACCGCTAGCCGTTGAAAAAAGAATGCAGGAATTGTTCAATGTGAAACTTAATGATGATGATCACCCCTTCACAAAAGATGAATTATTATGTGCTGTTCAGGAGGCGACAGTATTGGTTCCGACAGTAACCGATAAAATAGAAGCAGAGATAATAAATGCCGCAGGCACGAATTTTAAAATGATAGCTAACTTTGGTGTTGGTATTAATCACGTTGATTTGGCCTCGGCTCGGGCCCGCATGATTACGGTCACAAATACACCAGGCGTGTTAACAGAAGATACGGCAGAAATGGCATTTTCATTAATGCTTGGTATCATGCGCCGCGTTAATGAAGGCGAAAGAATGCTACGTGCAGGGAAATGGCAAGGGTGGGCCCCGACAGATATGCATGGAACGAGACTATTTGGTAAAAAAATTGGTATCATCGGTATGGGGCGGATCGGTCAGGCATTAGCAAAGCGCGCCAAAGCATTTGGAATGGGCATTCATTATCATAACCGAAATCCGATCCATCAGGATTTAGAAGCTGAATTCGGCGCAACCTATTGGCAAAGCTTAGACCAGATGATTACTCAAATGGATGTTATCTCTTTAAACTGCCCCTATACCGATGAAACACATCATTTAATGAATAACCATCGTTTGGGATTGATGCAGAAGCATGCATATTTAATCAATACGGCCCGCGGTGAAGTCATTGATGAAAAGATCCTAATTGAGAAATTATCATCGGGTGAAATCAGAGGTGCCGGACTAGATGTTTATGAAAATGAACCGCAAGTAAAAAAAGACTTTCTAACTCTTGAGAATGTTGTGCTTGCACCACATATGGGATCAGCGACGACAGAGGCACGCCAAGCAATGGGTGATAAAGTCATTATTAATGTGAAAACTTTTCTGGATGGACACAGCCCGAGAGATCGCGTTATTTCTTAGTGGCAATATTTACAGCCAGGATCTTTTGGAAGTTTGATTGTACGACTTGCAGCGCTAAGGCTATCATATATGACAAGCTTCCCCGCCAAACTATCACCAATATTGAGAAGTTCTTTCAAAACTTCTACCGCTTGCATTGTACCAACAACACCTGCAACGGCACCTAGAATGCCGGCCTCGGCGCAGCTTAAAATGCCTTTAGGGTGATCTGGCACAAGACATCGATAGCATGGTTGGGTATCTTCGTATCCCTTAAAAGTTGAAAGCTGGCCATCAAATTGACTAAGAGCGCCCGATATAAGCGGCTTTCTTTGCGCTATGCATATATCATTCACCAAGAAGCGTGTGGTGAAATTATCACAGCCATCTGCAACGACATCATATTCGGATATAATTTTCTCTGCATTATCATCTGTAAGGCGCTCATGATATGTAACCACATTAATATCTGGATTAATGTTTTTAATCATCTCTTTTGCGCTAGTAACTTTATCTTGTCCAATGGCGGATGTCATATGGACGATCTGACGTTGAAGGTTACTTAAATCAACGCTATCGTGATCAATGATCCCAATAGTGCCAACACCTGCGGCAGCAAGATACATAAGAAGTGGACTACCTAATCCACCAGCGCCAATAACCAGCACTTTTGATTTCAGCAATTTTTGCTGACCCGGACCACCAATTTCTTTGAGGATGAGGTGGCGGGCATATCGTTCGATTTGATCGTCAGTCAGTGTCATTGCCGTCTGCTTCTTCTATCACTTCAAATTCGATATCATCCATATTAAGCTCTGTCTCAGGCGGGGTAACTATATAATCCGCACCTGGAATAATTTTTAAATCGTCGGGACCTTTGATTTCTTTTTCGTTGCAAAACACACTAAATTCTTGATAACCAACTGAGCGCGCTTCTGCAATGATCCGCTCAATTGTAAGCTCTTCAGCCGGAATTGTGCTCGTTGTTCCTTCAATTATTATGTTTACGGTATCTGTCATGACTTAACCCCTGTTGAGCCAAAACCACCAGCACCCCTTTCTGTTTCATCAAGGTTATCTTGCTTATTCCATGAAATTTGGGTTACGGGTGCAATAACCATTTGGGCAATACGCATTCCACGGGTAATGAAAAAATCGTCATCACCAAGGTTGACAAGAATGACTTTAACTTCGCCGCGATAATCCGCATCAATGGTCCCTGGTGTGTTTAAGACGGTTACACCATTTTTCCAAGCGAGGCCAGAGCGAGGGCGAACTTGCGCTTCAAAACCATCAGCAAGCGCCATGGCAAAACCCGTAGGAACTAAAAGTCTTTTTCCGGGCGCTAACGTGAGTTCTTCACCTTCTGAAACGGCGGCCATTAAATCCATGCCAGCACTGTTACTGGTTTCATATTCTGGTAATTTTAGTCCTTCGCCATGAGGTAATATTTGTATAGCGACTGTCGTCATGTTTATTCCTTAAAAAATTCTTTTATACTATGAGCTAATTTCTCAGCGACGGATTTTTTATCCATAGTCGGCCAATTTTCAAGGCCTTCATTCGTTATGAAATGTATCTGATTTTGATCACCCCCCATAACAGTGCCTGAAACATCATTGGCCAAAATCCAATCACAACCCTTTTTATTTAATTTCGATTTAGCGTTATCTAAAACGTTCTCAGTTTCAGCGGCAAAACCGATCACAAGCTTAGGCCGATTTTCGTGATGTGAAATTGTTTTTAAAATATCGGGGTTTTCCGCGAATTCAATTATTGGAAGATCGTTACCCTGTTTCTTAATTTTCTGATCATTAGCATTTTTAACATGCCAGTCAGCAACGGCGGCAACACATATCAAAGCATCAGCGGGCAGGGTATTTTCCGTCGCAGCCATCATGTCCCGTGCGGATTTGACATCGATAATATTCACCCCTCTGGGTTTTTCAATGTTTGTTGGCCCTGAAATTAAGGTGACGTCCGCCCCTTCGTGCGCTAACGCTGTCGCAATTGCATAACCCTGTTTTCCGGAAGATCTATTGGCAATATAACGAACAGGGTCAATTTCTTCATAAGTCGGACCTGCGGTTATGGTAATTTTTTTACCTTGAAGCGGCCCATCAATTTTATTTAAAAAAAAAGCCTCAACTTCGGCGACAATGTCATCCACTTCCGCAAGGCGTCCCGTTCCAACTTCACCGCAAGCGAGATCGCCATCAGCAGGGTTGATCACCGAAATGCCGCGTTCCTTAAGGGTGTTCAGATTATGTTGCGTTGCCGGGTTCGCCCACATTTGACTATTCATGGTGGGCGCAATTATTATCGGCTTATTAGCCGCAAGCAGGGTTGTCGTCGCAAGGTTATCTGCGATCCCGCAGGCCATTTTAGCCATAAGATCTGCGGTGGCGGGTGCGACAAGGATTAAATCATTTTCACGGGATAACCTGATATGGCCCATCTCTGCTTCATCAGTTAAGGAAAAAAGGTCTTGATAGACTTTATCTTCGATTAAACTGCTAACGGATAAAGGGGTGACAAACTGTAATCCGCCTTTAGTCAATATCGCTTGAATGATAACGCCCCGTTCGCGAAGGCGACGAATAAGATCGAGACATTTATAGGCAGCAATACCGCCGCCAATGATAAGCAATAATTTTTTATCTTGCAATATATCTGTCACTGGATGTCCTTTCTATTGAATTACCCTTAAAAGATAAGCATTGATGATTAATTTATCAACAGCATATAAAGAGAATAACCAATTGCACTGCCCAATAAACCGCCAACTATTCCATACATAAATAACTTCAATGAGCTGCGGCGCCTTGCGCTTTTGCTTTGCATTTCCCGCATTTGATGGATGACTTGTTCTACATCTTCGATGATTTGCGGTAATCTGGCTAACGTTTCAAAAGTCGTTTTGGCGCCTTCTTTGAGTATTGCAATAGGGCTAAGGTTCTCACTAACCCACTTTTCAATAACGGGGCGTGAGGCTTCCCACATATTAATGTCAGGATTTAAATTTAGGGCAACGCCTTCTGCGGTAACCATTGTTTTTTGTAATAAGATAAGTTGTGGTTGCGTATGCATATTAAAAGTCGCGGTCGTTTCAAACAGTTGCCCAAGAAGGCGGCCCGCTGATATTTCGCGTAAAGGTTTACCGACAACGGGTTCTCCAATTGCACGGATGGCTTGCTTAAATTTTGTATAATCCTGATCGGCGGGTACATACCCCAAATCGAAATGCGCTTTTGCAATGCGGTCGTAATCTTGGTGGGCAAATCCATAAAGAATATCGGCCAAACCTTTTCTGGTTTTGAGATCAATGCGCCCCATAATGCCAAAGTCAATGGCCGTCACTTTATTGCCCTTGCAGGCAAATAAATTCCCTTGGTGCAAATCAGCGTGGAAAAACCCATCGTTTAAGGCTTGACCAAGAAACCCTTGAACCAAATTTTCAGCCAATTTGTTCGGATCAAGGCCTGCTTTTTTAATTTCATCTAACTTTTTAAAGGAAATACCGTCAACCCAATTTGTTGTGAGCACCTGACGACTGGTTCTGTCCCAATCGACGGACGGTACATCATAATATGGATTATCTTTTGTGTTGTGTTTTAATTCTGCGGCTGCGGCAGCTTCAATCCTCAGATCCATTTCAAGCGCGATGACTTCAGCAATTGTATCGACAACTTTTGTTGGTCTTAAACGCCGTGCTTCGCTAGAGAAAAATTCGAAAATTCCTGCGAGCCAACGAAATGCTTCAAGATCACGGCCGAACGCTTTAGCAATTCCGGGCCTTAAGACTTTGACGGCGACTTTATTACCTTCAGGTGTTTTTGCCATATGTACTTGGGCAATTGAAGCGGCAGCAATAGGTGTTTTCTCAAATTCGTCAAAAAGCTCTTCTATTGATGCCCCAAGGTCATCCTCAATAATATCTCGGGCCTGACTTTCTGGAAAAGGCGGTACATTATCCTGTAACTTTAATAAATCGAGGGCGACCTCTGGACCGATGATGTCGGGCCTCGTTGCAAGGGCCTGTCCAATTTTAATGAAACTTGGCCCTAAATCCTGAAGCGCGATAACAAGACGTGTTTCCGGTTTTCCATTTACATCATGTTTTCTATTAAATTTACTTAGTTGCGATAATGCCTTGGGACGATCACCAAAAAGTTCAAGCATATCTATCAAAGCATCATGCTTTGATAGCGTATAGCCTACTTTAATAATGCGACTGATGTGGCGAGCCCATTTAAACATGAAATTAAATTTTCCATCCAGAATGAATTGCAACGATACCGCCAGATAAATTACGATATGTTGTTCTTTTAAACCCTGCTTTATCGATCATAGACTTAAATTTTTCTTGGGTCGGAAATTTGCGAATACTTTCAACTAAATATTGGTAGCTATCTTTATCCCCTGTGATCATTTCACCGAAATGAGGAATAAAATTGAAAGAATAAACATCGTAAATTTTCTTTAAAAGCGGAAGTTCCACTTTACTGAATTCCAGGCACATGAAACGTCCACCCGGCTTTAACACGCGGTAAGCTTCTTTAAGGGCTTTGTCGATATGTGTAACATTACGAATACCAAATGCAATTGTATAGGCATCAACCGATCTATCGGGAAGGGGAAGCATTTCTGCATTGCCGGTGACCCAGTCTATAGGATCAAAAATTCCTTTATCAAGAGCGCGTGCCTTTCCTGCCTTTAACATATTATGATTAATGTCGCAGATGGTCACTTTGGCCGCAGGTCCGTTTTCTGATGTTCTTTTCTCGGCAGCGTTTAAGAGCCGAAATGCAATATCGCCAGTGCCGCCTGCTACATCAAGAAGATGCATTCCCGGTGAAGGTCTTAAGTCTCGGATGAAATCATTTTTCCAAGCACGATGAAGGCCGCCACTCATGACATCATTCATAATGTCATATTTTTCGGCAACACTATCAAAAACGCCGCGGACCATTGACTGCTTTTCATCCTCTTTAATGGTTGAAAAGCCAAAATGGGTCGTGTCGTCTTTTTCTAATTTTTCTTCATTTGTCATATTGCGGAACATAGCGCAGTGTTGCATGCTGTGCCAGTAGAAAACATCAAGAAATCGAAGAGTTTAACCGCAAATGCCTGAATTACCTGAAGTTGAAACCACAAAACGCGGACTTGCCCCCGTTTTAGAGGGAAAAAGAATCATTAAAGTGCACCAGAGGCGGGATAATATCCGAATCCCTATTCCCACTGACTTTGTGAAAAGAATAGAAGGCCAAAAGCTTAAAACAATTGTTAGGCGTGCGAAATACCTGCAGATGTTTTTAGAGAGCGGCGATGTCATTATTTGTCATTTAGGCATGTCAGGTAAGTTCGTTATTAAAGCAAAAGATAAAACACCCTTTGCAAAGCATGACCATGTTATTTTTGAAACGGATCAGGGGATGTTGGCAATTTATAATGACCCGCGCCGCTTTGGGATAATGACAATATGCAGTGAGGATGAACTTGAAGGCCATAAATTATTCAAAGAAATGGCCGCTGAGCCACTGGGCAATGAGTTTAATGGTGAATATCTTTATGAAAAAATTTATAAAAGCAATTCTACGATTAAAGCGCTCCTGCTTAATCAAAAGGTGGTGTTAGGACTTGGCAATATTTATGTTTGTGAAGCGCTTAATAAGGCAAAAATATCGCCGTACCGTAAAGGGACAGAAATTTCAAAAGAAGATACCGAAAGATTGGTGCCGTTAATTCGCGATATTTTAAGCCGTGCTATTGAAGCAGGGGGATCAACTTTAAAAGATTTTGCAGGCGCTGATGGCGACTTAGGATATTTTCAACATCAATTTATTGCTTATGGCTGCGAAAATGAAGGATGTCATAACAGAGGGTGTAAAGGTACGATCGAACGGATTAATCAGGGGGGACGTTCCACATTCTATTGCCCTCAGTGCCAGAAATAAGTAAGCTAATATAATGATGAAAAAAATAATAGTTTTTATAGTGATCGTTTTTACATCGTCTGCTTTTTCGCAGGAAGGTGCACTTCTTGACGATCTGGACTTACCACTTATGGAAGGCCTTGTTGAAAATAGAGAAGCCGCACTTCTTTTTGATAGCCCTGATGGACGCATTATTAATGCAGAAGCTTCAGGCGCCCTAAAGGCAAATGAAGTGAATAATTTTTACCGTATGGTTCTACCTTCTTTGGGGTGGAAAATGAATAACAACAAATCTAATTGTGAGGATGGCGTGCAATATTGCTTATTTGCTAATCGGGAAAAAGAAAGCCTAACGCTGAACGTTATAGAAAATACATCTGGTTTAAAGGTCCTCTTTGCCCTCTCACCTAATTAAATTAAGGATATAAATATGACTTATAGCTCGCTCATTGTTGAGCGTTTAAAAAATGTGGTCCTTATTACATTAAATCGTCCTGACGCTTTAAATGCGTTAAATAATCAAATGATGGACGAGCTTTCGATTGTGTTGAATGATTGTGAAACCGATGATGACGTTCGTGTCATTATATTAACGGGTGGAGAAAAGGCATTTGCGGCCGGTGCCGATATAAAAGAAATCGCCGATAAAGAATATTTAAAATTCTATAAAGATGATTTTATCGAAAAAAAATGGGAAGCCGTTAACCGTTGTCGCAAGCCTGTGATTGCTGCAGTTGGAGGATATGCTCTTGGCGGTGGTTGTGAGCTGGCGATGATGTGTGATTTTATCATCGCGGCCGATAATGCAAAGTTCGGTCAGCCTGAAATAAATATTGGGGTTATTCCTGGTGCAGGCGGCACACAAAGACTGACACGGCTCATTGGAAAATCCAAAGCGATGGATATGATCTTAACGGGCCGAATGATGGATGCTGAGGAAGCCGAAAGAAGCGGGCTGGTTAGTCGGGTGGTGCCAATAGAAACGCTAAAAGACGAAGCCATCAAAGTTGCAGAAAAAATTGCGACCATGTCTTTACCAACAACGATGCTTGCAAAAGAATGCGTTAACGAAGCTTACGAAAGCGCATTGGATGCAGGCGTGCGATTCGAGAGGCGAATTTTCCAATCTTTATTTGGAACTCAGGACCAAAAAGAAGGAATGTCAGCCTTTATTGAGAAGCGATCGGCGGACTTTAAGCATAAATAACCTCATAAAGTTGAAAAAAGTGAGTTAATTCAGTCCTTTTCAAGGGAAATAATGAAAAGCTTGTTGACCAATGGGGGTGTCATGTTTATAAGCCACACATTAAATATGACATTAAGGAATTTGAGGATAGTGATTCTCCTACGTGACTTTTGAGTTAAGTAGTTTTGAGAAAGTCCTCACATAAAGGATAAATTTAACATGGCTAATACATTACAAGCTAAAAAAAGAGTACGTCGTAATGCCAAGCGTGAAGATATTAATAAAGCACGTCGCAGTCGTATTCGTACTTATGTGAAAAAAGTTGAACTCGCCGTTGAAGCGGGTAACGCAGACGAAGCAAAAGTAGCTCTTAAAGAAGCGCAACCAGAATTAATGCGCGGCGTGACTAAAGGTGTTCTTCATAAAAAAACGGCATCACGTAAAGTATCTCGTCTTGCAAAACGCGTTAAGGCACTTGGCTAAAACCTAGAGTGTTTCGAGTCGCTCTAGAGAAAGTGGCGAGTCGCGTTTAAAAAAGGGAAATTTTCCCGAAAATTGTCCAAAAAAAGCTGAACCAAACCGGGTTCGGCTTTTTTTTATCGCTTCTCTTTCAGAGATTCCCGATATGTTCTTTTTAGCTAAAAATTGAAATTTTTTAATTTTCTTACGACCTACTACATCTAGTATGTCACCCTAAAGTCAAGACATATGGTGGTGTTTTATTTTATTTTTTTGCGTAACTCTCTGTTGCAACGAGGGGGTATGATGGGTAGGGTTATAACAATAATTTTATCGACATTTGTGGACGATACACACTGTAAAAAGCCGTTTTGCAGCTAAGGTATTCTATGCCTTAAACAGAACCACAAAATAAGTCGAATTTGAGTAAGAACTGGGATCGAAGGAAATGACAGGACAGTATAAAGGGGATGTGACGCCCGAACAGGCGTGGGATCAACTTGCCAATAATGATAATATAGTATTGGTGGATGTAAGAACTCTTGCAGAATGGAAATGTGTCGGTGAGCCTGATTTATCATCGCTTTCAAAATGTGCCAAGTATATAGAATGGGTAAGTTTTCCAGATGGTGCGCCGAACGTCAATTTTCTGGACCATCTAATGAAAGCGGTTCCAAATAAAGATACGACAATTTATTTTCTCTGTCGCACAGGCGTGCGTTCAGTGGCAGCGGCCATTGCAGCAACAAATGCAGGATATGAAAATAGTTTTAACATTTTACAAGGTTTTGAAGGAGCGCCAGACGAAAAGGGGCATCGTGGGCGTAAAACAGGTTGGCAAGCGCTTGATTTGCCGTGGACACATTAATCAGAACCAGTTTGGTTTAAAGGCCAGTTGGGTACAAGGGTAAGAAAATAATTTATGGCGAGTGAGTTAGGACAGCAAAACGTGAAAGGGACCCCTATGAGCAATACCATTGATATGCAATGGAATTTGGTTCTGGATACGTTGCGCACTGAAATAGATGAAAATACCTATAAAAGCTGGTTTAAGCCGCTCGCTCTGATCAATATTGACGGGGGACGTGCGATTATGGCGGCACCAACCCGTTTCATGCGTAATTGGCTGCTGTCAAACTTCGCTGAAAGGCTTAAAAATGCTTGGCAACGGGTCAACATGGAAGTTACCGATATCGACATTATTGTCCTTTCCGGTTTTCAAGGGACAGATAAAGATATTGAAGATGATGGTATTCAAAAATCTGAAAGCATAACTAAACCTAAAGTAAAATCTAATGCGTCAGTTAAAATGGTAAGCGAGAGCAGTTTTGGAGCGCCACTTGATGCAAGATTTACATTTGATAGTTTTGTTGTTGGCAAATCAAACGAGTTTGCATATGCGGCCGCCCGCAGAGTAGCGGAAAATAAAGATGTTAATTTTAATCCACTTTTCTTACACGGTGGTGTTGGATTAGGTAAAACCCATTTAATGCATTCTATTGCTTGGGCTATGCGTGAAAATTTTCCGAATAAAAAGGTGGTCTATTTATCCGCGGAACAGTTTATGTATCAGTTTATTTCGTCTATCCGTTATAAAGATACAATGAGCTTTAAGGAAAAATTCCGTAATGTTGATCTTTTAATGATTGATGATTTGCAATTTATTGCGAATAAAAATTCAACGCAGGAAGAGTTCTTTCATACGTTTAACGCTCTCATTGATCATAACCGACAAGTGGTTTTATCTGCGGACCGTTCTCCTTCTAACCTTGAGGGAGTTGAAGAAAGAATTCGCTCACGCCTTGGTTGGGGGCTTGTCGCTGATATTCATCCGACAGATTATGAGCTGCGTCTTGGTATTTTACAGCAAAAAGCCAATAATATTCCCGAAGTTGAAATCCAAAGTGAAGTAATCGAATTTTTAGCAAGACGAATAAGCTCAAACGTCAGAGAGTTGGAAGGCGCATTTAATCGAATGGTGGCGCATTCTACTTTAATTGGACGCCCGATCACTCTTGATATGACACAAGAAGTGTTACAAGACTTGCTCAGAGCCAATGACCGACGCGTAACGGTTGATGAAATTCAAAGACAAGTGGCCGATTACTACAACATCAAGCTATCTGATTTATTGTCAGCCCGCAGAGCAAGACAAGTAGCGCGGCCCAGACAATTGGCGATGTATTTAAGTAAACAATTAACATCTATGTCGCTTCCTGCAATAGGAAGAAAATTCGGCGGACGTGATCATACGACAGTAATGCACGCGGTTAAGCGTATTGAAGAATTGCGCCAAACGGACAGTGTTCTTGAAGAAGATATCCTTCATCTTGAGCGTATGTTTAGCACCTGAAAATTGGGGCCAAATAAGGCCTCTTTTAGCTCCATAAGAAATATATTGCGACTCGGCAGAAAACCGTGAAAAAGCCATTGACGTAATGGCTCATTATGGTAGTCTGTTTTTCAACATATATAATAATATGAAAATGGACTTTTATAAAGTTCGGGATCTAATAATCTTGTAAATATGAAGCGTGAAATTATCAAATGAAATTGAATATAGAACGAGGCGCCTTACTTAAATCACTTGGACACATCCAAAGCGTTGTTGAGCGCCGCAATACTATTCCCATCTTGTCGAATGTTTTGCTTGAGGGTGAAGAGGGGCGTTTAAACCTAGCAGCAACCGATCTGGATATTGCCATTGGTGAAGGCGTTGCCGTAGAAACGGAAGAGCCAGGCGGTATAACGGCACCGGCACATACATTATATGACATTGTTCGTAAACTTCCTGAAGGGGCTCAGGTCGAGCTTTATTATGATGTGGATAGCGGACGGTTATCAATAAGCGCGGGAAGATCTAAATTTACTCTATCTTGTTTACCGAGAGAAGATTTTCCTGTGATGTCAGAAGGCGATTTGCCAGTAAGCTTTAATGTGACAGGTGTGAATTTAAAACGTCTTATCGATAAAACACGGTTTGCTGTTTCAACGGAAGAAACACGTTATTACCTAAATGGTATTTATTTGCATGCTGCGAGCGACGATAACGGTGAAGCCGTTCTGCGTGGTGTTGCAACGGATGGCCACAGGTTGGCGAGATTTGATGTTGATCAGCCAGAAGGGGCCGCAGATATGCCAGGGATTATTGTTCCTCGTAAAGCAGTGGGTGAATTAAGAAAATTAATTGATGAGTATGAAGGTGACGTTGAAGTCAGCCTATCAGATACAAAAATCCGTTTTGCGTTTGCCGATATTGTGCTTACTTCAAAATTAATTGATGGCACGTTCCCAGATTACACGCGTGTTATTCCTGAAGGAAATGATAAAAACATGGAAGTAGATAGCAAGGTGCTTGCTGAATCTGTTGATCGTGTTTCTACCATTTCTTCTGATAAAACCCGCTCAGTTAAACTGGCTATGAGTTCAGGGCAATTAAGATTGACTGTGAATAGTCCAGAGCATGGAACAGCGCGGGAAGAATTATCAGTCAGCTATGATTCAGATGAAATGGAAATTGGATTTAATTCCAGATATCTCCTTGATATTTTAGCGCAGATCGAAGGCGATGTTGTACAAGTCGCTTTTGCAGATGCGGCGGCACCGACGATACTCAAAGATTTAACCGATGAAGGGGCACTTTACGTTCTCATGCCTATGAGAGTGTAATAGAGTTCTCGGGTGAGCAATCTGGCACATTCCAACAACCGCGAAAATCTTTCCAGTGCCTTGCCTTTGGGTAAGGCACTGGTTCTTTATGTGGACTGTGTCATGCTTACAAATTTCCGCTCTTATGAAAGTATGTCACTTGAAACGGGTGCAAATTCTGTTGTCCTGACGGGGGCCAACGGGGCAGGGAAAACCAATTTACTTGAGGCGATATCATTTTTGTCACCGGGGCGCGGTTTAAGAAGAGCGAAACTTTCCGATGTTAATAAAATTGGCGCTGAAGCACCTTGGGCTGTTTCTGGTCGTATCTTTACGCCAGATGGGGAGCGCCAACTTGGAAGCGGACTTTTACCGCGTCACGCGCTCAATTCAGAGACATCACCGGATCGCCGCATTGGGCGTTTAGACGGTGAAAACCTTAATAGCCCTGCGGCTTTTGGGGATATTTTACAAGTGGCTTGGCTAACGCCTCAAATGGACAGGTTATTTATTGACGGTGTTTCAGGTAGAAGACGTTTTCTTGATCGACTTGTTGCGGCCTATCATCCATCCCATAGCCGAGAAGTGGGTGCATATGAGCGTGTTATGCGAGAACGTTCAAAATTACTTTCTGAGGGACATGCTGAACCACAATGGGTTTCAAGCCTTGAAAGTCGAATGGCTGAACATGGAGTTGCCGTTGCTGCTGCGCGGCTTGATGCTATTGATAAATTATCGCAAGCTATTTCAGAAAGTCAGTCCGCTTTTCCAAGTGCCGTTCTCTCTTTAGGTGGTGATCTTGAGCAGGGGCTGCTTAATCGCCCAGCATTAGAGGTTGAAACGGAATTCTGTGAAAGGCTGGTTTCCTCCCGGCAGCAAGATGCACGATCCGGCAGAACTTCCATCGGTCCACATAAAACCGATTTACTCGTGCGCCATAAAAATAAAGACATGCCAGCGGAGCTTTGTTCAACGGGGGAACAAAAAGCATTGCTCATCGGGATTACATTAGCAAGCGCCAGATTAAGCGCAACTCAATTTGGTGCGCCGCCGATATTGCTTTTGGATGAAGTTGCAGCGCATCTAGATGAAAAAAGACGTGGATTTTTATTTGAAGAATTAGGGGACATTGGTTCACAAGTGTGGCTAACGGGCACGGATAAATCGTTATTTGAATTAATGGCAAATCGCGCCAGATTTTTTCACTTTAAAGATGGAAAAATAGAAGCGGAATAAGAAGAAGCATGCTATAGTCATGTTTGAAAAATTTTGTATTATAAAGGACGAGGTTTATGTCTGAAGAAACGGAAATGAAAGACGCAACAGAGGGCGCTGAAGATTATGGCGCAGACTCGATTAAAGTCCTAAAAGGACTTGATGCTGTGCGCAAAAGACCGGGAATGTATATTGGCGACACCGATGACGGTACAGGCCTGCATCATATGGTTTTTGAGGTTTCTGATAATGCAATCGACGAAAGTCTTGCGGGGTATTGTGACAAGGTTCTCGTGACGATGAACGCGGATGGTTCTATATCGGTTACCGACAATGGTCGCGGTGTTCCCGTTGATATGCATGAGGAAGAAGGTGTCTCTGCTGCGCAAGTGATTATGACACAGCTACATGCGGGTGGTAAATTTGATTCAAACAGTTATAAAGTTTCCGGCGGTCTTCACGGCGTTGGCGTTTCAGTTGTAAATGCGCTTTCCGATTTCTTGGAGCTGCGTATTTGGCGTAATGATAAAGAACACTTTATGCGTTTTGAACATGGAGAACCATTAGAAGATTTGGTTATTGTAGCCGATACGCCTGGCAAAACGGGAACGCAGGTTACTTTTAAACCGTCTACGGATACATTTACCAATACGGATTTCAGTTATAAAACATTGAAACATCGTTTTCGTGAACTCGCTTTTCTAAATCGCGGTGTACGCATTATCGTGCAAGACCACCGTACTAGCGATCATGAAGAAGTAGAGCTTTATTATGAAGGCGGTATTCACGCTTATGTTGATTATCTTGACCGAAGTAAGACTGCTCTTATCGAAGCTCCTATTTCCATTATGGGTGAGAAAGAAGATATTGTCTTTGAATGTTCGCTTCAATGGAACGATAGTTATCATGAAAATGTGCTGTGTTTTACCAATAATATTCCGCAACGGGATGGTGGTACCCATTTGGCCGGATTTAGAGGCGCGCTCACCAGAACCATTAATAACTATGCTAATGCAACAGGAATTGCGAAACGTGAAAAAGTTTCAATTTCCGGCGATGATAGCCGCGAGGGTCTCACGTGTGTGTTAAGTGTTAAGGTGCCTGATCCAAAATTCTCATCACAAACCAAAGATAAATTGGTTTCATCAGAAGTACGTCCTGTTGTTGAAAGTTTACTGTATGAAAAGCTTGGCCAGTGGTTTGAAGAACATCCTGCAGAAGCTAAAATTATCATTGGTAAAATTTGCGAAGCAGCTGCCGCGCGTGAAGCAGCACGTAAAGCCCGTGAATTGGTTAGAAAACCTACCGGTCTTGATATTTCGTCGCTTCCTGGAAAGCTTGCGGATTGCCAGGAACGAAATCCTGAGCTTGCGGAAATATTCATCGTAGAGGGTGATAGTGCGGGTGGTAGCGCGAAACAAGGGCGTCACCGTAAAAATCAGGCAATTTTACCACTTAAAGGTAAAATTCTGAACGTTGAGCGAGCCCGATTTGATAGAATGCTTGGTTCACAAGAAATCGGTACACTTATTACTGCACTTGGAACCGGTATCGGTCGCGAAGAATTTAATATTGAAAAATTGAGATATCATAAAGTCATTATTATGACGGATGCTGATGTTGATGGTGCGCATATTAGAACACTACTTCTAACATTCTTTTATCGTCAAATGCCGGAACTTATTGATAAAGGGTATTTATATATTGCTCAACCGCCACTTTATAAAGTGAGCAGAGGTAAATCAGAAGTTTATCTAAAAGACGACCCCGCACTTGAAGATTATTTAATAGCTCAAACGTTAGAAGAGATGGTTTTAACATTAGGGGATGGTGCGCAAATTGCAGGAAATGATTTAGCGGATCTCGTTGAAACAACCCGAAATGTAAATCGTGTCTTGGCTCACGTGCCAAATCGTTATAATAAAGAGATTATTGAGGAACTTGCCGTACTAGGAGCGCTTTCGGAAGATGTGCTTGTGCGCGGAAACGGCGCCGAAAAAATACTTGAAACGGTCACATCACGTCTTAATGCACGTGCGGGCGTTGGCGAAGATAATTGGTCGGCGAAGCTGGATGAAAACGGTGATGGTGTTATTTTCGTTCAAGAAATCCGTGGTATTAAAGACGTTTACCGCATTGATGCCGTATTCAGTGCTTCTGCTGAAGCGCGTCGTTTAAACGACGCCGCCACGAAACGTGCTGAAGTATTTTCTAGTCCTTCTACAATCACGAGAAAAGAAGAAGGGCATGAACTATATCTTCCAAGTGAGCTTTTAACGTTCATTATCAAATATGGTCGCAAAGGCTTATCCATTCAACGTTATAAAGGATTGGGTGAAATGAACCCAGATCAGTTGTGGGAAACTACCCTTGATCCTGATGCGCGTAGTTTGCTCAAGGTAAAAGTTGATCATGCGGACACAGCGGATGAAATATTCTCTAAATTGATGGGTGATGTGGTTGAACCACGTCGTGAATTTATCCAGGATAATGCCCTGAGCGTCGGTAACTTAGACGTTTAATAGAATTTAGTTTAAAAGAAAAGCGGGTCCTAATTGACCCGCTTTTTCTATTTATTCTTGAAACTGATCTTCATGAAGCCATGCGGCATGTTTTAAGGTGGTTTTACTTTTGGCCCATTCAGTCATCATTTCAGGCGCAACTTCATTAAGTTTTTTAAGCTCTTCTAAGCTTGCCGTATCATATGCCAATTCAAGACGATGCCCATCTGGATCACGGAAGTAAATTGATTGGAATATATGGTGATTTGTGGGGCCTACCACTTGGATGTTATTTGCTTCTAATTTTTCTTTCGCTTTCAATAGGGTTTCTTCGTCGGCCACTTTGAAAGCAATATGCTGGACCCAGTCAGGCGTATTTTCGTCCCAACCCATTTTCGGTGAATTTGGAATTTCAAAAAAGGCGAGTACATTATCGCTACCGGCGTCAAGGAATATATGAATATACGGATCCGGTTCACCAGTTGATGGGACTTTGTCTTCAGAAATTGCCAATACCAAATCCATGTTGAGATATTTTTTATAAAAATCAACTGTTCTGTTTGCATCCATGCAGCGGTATGCCACGTGATGAATTCTATCAATTTTCATAGCTATTTCCTTTATTTTAAAATATTAAAACAATAATAGTTACAAATGAAACTAATGTCAAGAAATTATCTTTAAGCTATAACTTGTCATATTTTTGCCCTTCTCTTATTGTCAATTAGGACAAATTTTATGAAGGGTCAGAAGAATTTTTAGTTCCCAAAAGAAAAAATCGCGAAAAGGTAAAATTGCTAAAATGGATAAAGCGAAGCCGCCAAGGTCGGGTATAGCAAAATTCTTTTATAGTATATCTGTGATTTTCGTCTGGGGGTTGGTGCTGATGGTTCCCGTATTGATTTACTTCTCTTATGATTTGCCTGATATCGCTAATATTGATAAGGCAACGTCCAAAACTACAATTATGATCATGGACCGTGATGGTAATCGAATGGCATCATATGGCGATGTGTTTGGTGAATGGCTTGATTATGAAGATATCCCCCCCGAGCAGGTTGAGGCAATCATTGCGACCGAAGACAGACGGTTCTTTGAACATTTTGGGTTAGATTATCGTGGCCTTGCGCGTGCCATGTACAATAACATCACAGAAGGAAAACTTGTTGAAGGCGGCAGTACGATTTCGCAGCAGCTTGCTAAAAATCTCTATCTCAGTTCGAACAGGACCTTAAAAAGAAAGATTCAAGAATTACTTCTTAGTTTTTGGTTAGAAATGAAGCTTGATAAGCAAGAAATTTTGACCATTTATATGAATAGAGCATATTTCGGTGCAGGAGCATATGGCATTGATGCGGCATCAAGGACTATTTTTGGCCATAGCGCGAAGACACTGAATTTAACGGAAGCCGCGATGCTCGCAGGTATGTTAAAGGGACCGGCTTTATACTCACCACTTAGGGATGTGGAAAGAGCTTATAATAGAACTTCAATTGTACTTGATAATATGGTCGTAACCGGATTTTTAGAACCAGATGAAGGAGAAAGTGCAAAAAAGGTAAATGTCAAAATAAATTCTGCTGAAGCAGGCGGAGATGTTCGATATTTCACAGATTGGGTCGTTGAACAGTTACCAAAATTAATTGGTACAATAAATGAGCCTATAATCGTGCATACAACGATGGTTCCAGAGATGCAGCAAATGGCAGCTGGGGCCGTGAGACAAACATTAAGTAGACGCAATGAAGAAAACATGCAAGGCGCCCTTATTTCTATGGACCTCGATGGTGCGGTTAGGGCTTTAGTAGGCGGTCGAGACTATAACGAAAGCCAATTTAACCGTGCTGTACAAGCGCAACGCCAACCAGGAAGTGCTTTCAAATTATTCGTATATCTGGCGGCCTTGGAAGCGGGTTTTGGTCCGGAAACAATCATGCGGGATAGTCCAATCATTTTAGATGGTTGGAGCCCAAAGAATTATAGCGACAGATATATTGGAGAAGTAAATTTAGAAACTGCGTTTGCTAAATCGATTAATACGGTTGCGGTAAAATTGTCTGAAAGAGTAGATAGACGCTCAGTGATCGATATGGCACATCGACTAGGCGTAACGACGCCCTTAACGCCGGAACCCAGTATTGCATTAGGCGCATCAGAGGTAAATTTAATGGAACTGACGGCCGCTTATACTGTGGTTGCGCGAGGGGGCATTGAAACAAAACCATATGGCATAGTTGAAATACAAAATAGCTCAGGTAGAATTCTTTATCGTCATATGCCAGGACCAGAGATCAGAATATTAGATCAAGAGATTGCATACACTATGCACGCTATGCTGCAAAATGTTGTTGCAACAGGTACCGCAAGAGCGGCACTCATGAATTTCCCAGTAGCCGGAAAAACGGGAACAACACAAAACTATAAAGATGCACTCTTTGTAGGGTACGGAAAAAATATGATCAATGGCGTTTGGGTTGGGAAAGACGATAGTACAGCGATGCAAGGTGTCACGGGTGGTGGTACGCCAGCTCATATATGGAAGAATTTCATGTACCGCGTTGATTTAGGACGAAATGATGCAACACTAGATACCCCCAATGTGAGACCAAGGTCTCGCCCTCAAATATAATTCATGAAAACATACTATTGGTTTAAAACCATCATCAGCGATTGACCTTCATTTTTAAGCCATTTTCTAGACGGTTTGGCGTGGGAGACTAAAGTATCAACAATGTCCCAGAAGCGCTGACTGTGGTTCATTTCTGCCAAATGAGAGATTTCATGTGCAACAACATATTCCAGAACTTGCGGAGGGGTCATAATCAAGCGCCAAGAAAATGATAAATTTCCACTTGAAGAACAACTGCCCCATCTGCTTTTTGTATCTCTTATTTGAATTCTTTTGAATTTTTTATTTATGGCCATGGCCATTTCTTGTGCCATTGGCTCAATGGTTTTTCGGGCTTCTTTTTTTAAATGATTTTCAAGTCGAACTGAGAACCCTTCTTTAGGGCCGCCAACAATAATTCTTTGATCATCAATATTTACGCGGGCAGCTAAAATGGGATCATGGATAACTTTCTTCATTTCTCCCAATATTGGAATAATTGAACCATCTATTAAGTAAATTGGCTTTGGCGTTTTGGTGCGTTGTTCTTTTAACCATTCTATATTCGATGTTGCAAATTTTAGTGCTGAACGCTTACTCGTAAAACGCGGCATGGTAATCACGGCTCGATCGTTAATCGCGTCATAGCGCAGCTTAATTCGTTTCGCTCTTTTATGGGTTTTAAAGTCGGGATTAAAATCATTTATCGTTGTCATTTCAACGCTCACTTATATCAATGATATGATCTTCAAGGTTACCTGCGTCTCTTTCTGAAATTGCTTTTTGCGAAATGGAAATACCAGACTTATGAACAGTCAATCCGGAACCACTTATTAATGGATGCCAATCAAAAAGATCCTTACCTTCAAAAATGAGACGGTATGCGCATGTTTTAGGGAGCCACTTAAATTTTTGAACATCTTCAGGTTTTAAAATAACGCAATCAGGGACTAGCTTTTTACGTTTCGTATATTTGCGACATCTACAAGTATCAATATCAAGTAAACGACAGGCAACATTGGTATAAGAAACATCACCAGTATCATAATCTTCTAATTTATGAAGACAACAAAGCCCGCAACCATCACAGAGACTTTCCCATTCATCTTGAGACATTTCATCTAGCGATTTTTCTTGCCAGAAAGGTGTGCTCATATCTAGAACTACTCTATCAGTGAAGAGATTGTATTTGCCATTGCCTCAGGGTCTTCACCGTGATTAAAATGTCTTAGGAGGGTACCTTCTTTATCCATAAAATATGTATAAGAGGTGTGATCAACAAGATAATCAGCACTATCAGCAGCCTTGGCGGCATAAACTCTGTATGCTTTTTTTATGGAATCTACCTGTTCATTGGTGCCCGTTAATCCGATCATATCATCGTGGAAGTAGCTAACATATTCGGCCATAACATCTACGGTATCACGTTCTGGGTCAATGGTTATAAAGACGGGATTAACTTGTTCTAATTCTTCGGGCGGTAAAATTCTCATGGCATCTGCCATAATTTGCAGATCCATAGGGCAGACATCTGGGCAAAAGGTATAACCAAAGTAAACAATCATATACTTACCGAGGAAATCTTTATCTGTAACGGGTTCGCCTTTATGGTTAGTTAAAGAAAACTCGCCACCAATTAAAGCTCTACTGTTTTCAGCAGCCGTAGGCGTATTTTCTTTATTTAAAAACTGCATCCATACAATTACTGCGATGATAACGAGCACGAGACTAAGTAAAATTCGCATGTTGGGCTTTTTAGGTGTTTCTGTTTTACTCATTTCTATGTTCTGCTTCAGGTTAGGTTAACAATAGACTCACTAAGATGTTTATTATATATAATATGACTTCGCCTAATTATAAAGTCTGGAGTTTAAAATGCGTCTTTTAAAAAACGTAAAGCATAAAGTTTTCTTATCGCTTGTGGTCGCTCTGACCATGACCGTCAGTGGGAACACTCAGGAAAACAGTCTTTCCGATGCATATAATTTGCTTAAGGCAGTAAAAACGAAAGATTATGGAAAGCTTCAAAATTATCTGAAAAAAGGGGCGAATGTAAATACTCGCGATTACGCGGATGGTGAAACGCCGCTTTATATTGCTTCTACATTAAAAGATAGTGTAATGGTCACGTTATTATTGAATGATAATGCAAAAACTGAGATTGCTAAAAAATCTACTGGCGAAACGCCATTAATGGTGGCGGTTCGACTTAAGGCACATAAAATAGCTGAATTGCTAATATCTCAAAATGCGGATGTGAATGCAGCTGATCGGAACGGTGAAACTTCATTATATAAAGCCGTTAGAGCAAATGATCGCGAATCAGTGAAAATTCTTCTTGCTGCTAACGCAGATTGGTCCATGGCTGATAATACAGGCAGAACACCACTTGATTTAGCAAGAGAAAATAGGCGCCTTAGAACAATGGAAAGAATGTTAGAAGATGCAGGCGCTGAGTACTAAGCATCCTTTTTAAAGTCCCTGCATTTTATCAATTTCAAAACCTTGAAACATGACGATACCAAGATTATTTCCGAATGTAATGGCGTTTTGTGAATCGCAATCTGACATTACGACACGCATTTTACCTTGAGTGGCGATTGCATTTGAAATTTTGTTTTTTTCTTCATCGCTTAGCTTAGAAATATAGGTTTTATTCCAACGAATTTTTAAGAAATCTACATTTATCAGTTCTCTATCTAAAACATATAAGGATTGTATATCCATGCGGCATATGCAGATTTTGCAATCAAGGCTTTTGAGTTTCGCTTGGGCTATATAATATTCTGCTAAATCGGACATAATATCAAATAAAGATATCTCGAGAATGATAGGCATTTCTGACATTTGTTTTTGTTTTGCAATAAATTGATCGAATTCTTTCGTTAGAATGCTTGCTACATTCAAATTTATAGACAGAAAGTGATCTGGGAAACTTTGATATTCGACGAGAGTTTTCATCATTTTTATATCAAATGTCTTTGTTAACCTTTGAAACAACCATTTATCGCCTTCAATATTATAATCTGGCAATACAGATTTGTTGATTTCTTTAAGCGAAAAATATTTTTTTGTATAAATGATTCCGGGGTAATATTATTCATGACAACACAAATATTTTGTTGCTTAATCATATTGAACATATCCATGGTTAAAAGGTTACGCTCAAGTTTATCAAGTTGCATAGGCCCCATTTCTGGAACAACACTTTTTGGAAAAATATGTTCGTATTGCGGAATAGTCTTAGGCTTCGTATCTTTTTCTTTTTTAGGCTTAGGGGCTTCCACGACTTTATCGTTGGTCTTGTCTAAGCTTGCCATCATGCTTTTTAATGTTGGTTGTTCCTCAGATTGATTTTCATCAGCATTCATTCTGTCATAGTAGTTTTCGACTAATTCATAAAAAGAATCGTAATATTTTTCTAGATCATACCAATCACATAATTTGTCGTCTTTACCGTCTTCCACTAGACTTTTTAAGGTAGGGTCTTCTTCGACAGCTCTGATGGTATCGATCTTGGCTTTTTCCAATTTTGTTGTTGGACATTCACGACAAACGAAGAAAAGATCAAAAGCAGTCGTCCAGAATAACTTTCCTTCATAAGGCCCAATAAGTCCATTAAAAGCAGTAGCAATTAAACGACGATGGTGAGGCTGTTTATGCAATCTTCCTAAAATGGAAAAATGTAAAGGGCGGGTTCGAAGAATGGCAACATTTCGGAAGGACCACGTAATATATAAAAAAAGGCGTCTTGTTTAAAACACAAGACGCCTAGTATAGTACTTATCAGGTATTAAGTACTCAGAGTATAACCTTAGAAAAGATATCCTGAATTATTCAGGGTTATTTGCTTCCCATTCTTTCTCGATTTTATTACGAGACTTGATCATGCCATCTGCAACATAAATGCAAAGGCCGCCTACAAGAACGGTTACAATCATAGCAACAGCAGGTAACAATAAATGCGGCCCTGCGAGCGCAATTGAAACCAACAAAAATAATGTTACGATTCCACATGCGATAAAATTGATTGTATTAGCCATTTTCTTCCTTTTCTTTCCTGAGTAGTTTTAAAATATCATTCAATAAATTCATTGACCTAAGTCAATTACTTGGGTTTTTATCAAAAATCAAGGATTTTGCCAAAAGAAATGTTAATAATAATACAGAATGTGTATGAAGGATGTCGTTATTGATGACTTGGTGGATAAGCGAATGAAAAAAATAAAACTAAATGCATTGCAAAACCGAACGCTGGCTTTATTTCAGGAGTTGGCGAAAAGTGAAGAAACATCAGCAAATATTGAAGGATCTGATGATATTTCAATTATGTTCTTACCAACACCGCACGGCGACCATGTTCATATTGGCAGGTTTGTTGTGTCGGCAAAAGATGCAAGTGGTCTCTCCAATGAAACAGTATGGAAAGCATTAGAACGCAAAGGCATGCTAAAATCGGAATTCCCATACCGAATCATCTTAAAACCTCTAGGTCAATCGCAAGAAACGGGTTTGTTCGGTAATTTTGAAGTATCAGACCATTAACGCTGTTCGTCGCCCTTAAGCTTCAAATGCCACATCAATCCGAGAACACCACCTTTAATATAAGGTAAAAATAGAAGTGTTAATAAAAGCGTGGCGGTTGGCCAAAAGGCCATTTGCATCCAAAGCTCTGGCTTATAGGTTGCCTCGACCACCACTAGAAGGGGAACAATGATGTGCCCTACGATAAAAATCGTAATGTAAGGTGGCATATCATCCGCACGAATTTCGCTTGTTGGCGCGCTACAATTAGAACAATCTTGGACTTTTAAATAACCGTTGAAGACATTGCCATTGCCACAATGTGGACATGTGCGTTTAAATCCGCGTATAATTGATGTCATTGTTGAATATGCATCACGTGAATAGTTTTGTGTATCTGTTGCAATCATTTTAATACCTGCATTTATTTGTTTAGTAGAGTGATCAATGCTGAAGTATCCCAGCGCCCACCACCACTATTTTGAATTTCTTCATAAAACCCATCAACCATTTTTGTAATGGGTAATGGAATATTTTTTTTCTCGGCTTCTTCAAGAGCAAAGCCGAGGTCTTTTCTCATCCAATCAAGGGCAAAACCAAAATCAAATTCATCGCGAACCATTGTGTTTGAGCGGTTTTCCATTTGCCAGCTTTGTGCAGCCCCCTTGGATATAACGTCTACAACATCATCCGCATTTAAGCCCGATTTCATGGCAAAATTGAGCGCCTCTGAGAGTCCTTGCACGACCCCTGCTATACAGATTTGATTAACCATCTTGGCCAATTGTCCGCTACCTGTTGGCCCTAAAAGCTTGCTTTTCTTAGCATAGCATTCAAGAATATTGGAAATCTTTGAATAGGTGCTTTCTTTTCCGCCAATCATGATGGTAAGCGCGCCGTTCTCAGCTCCGGCCTGACCGCCTGACACCGGCGCATCTAGGAATTCAATTAATTTTTTTTTGGTTTTTTGTTCTAGTTCGCGTGCAAGGTTGGCTGACGTGGTCGTATGATCGACTAAAATACATCCTGAAGACATTCCTGCAATCGCACCATCCTCACCATAAACCACGGAACGCACATCATCATCATTACCCACACAGACAAAGACGATTTCGGCGCCATTTGCGGCTTCTTTTGGGGTCTTACCATAGCGCCCATTATATTCACCAGACCATTTTATCGCTTTTTCAGCTGTACGGTTATAAACACAAACATCATGACCGGCATTTTGTAAATGACCTGCCATGGGATATCCCATTACACCTAATCCTATAAAGCTTATTTTCATATAATTATCCTAATAATGAGGGGGTTTTTCATCCAGTAAACTAGACTGCTCAATTTGGGGATTATTTTCTAAACTTTCAATGCGGGAATTAGCTTTTGTGAGCTGCCCGCCCAAGCGTTCAATCATTGTCCATTGTTCTGAAACCATGTCACTTAAATCGTTAATTTGCTGCTCTTGGTGCGCAATTTTGATTTCAAGTTCGTTAAGTCTATTTTTCAATTCGGTCATAACAATTATCCTTATGCCTCATATAACATGACTGCTTTTTTTTAGCCATAAAAATAGGAAAACCACCACAATATTTTGCGGTGCTTTTTAGAAACAATAAGAAGAGAAAACTTTATCTCGGTAAGTCTGATTTACCCATTAAAAATTCATCGACAGCGCGGGCCGCTTGACGGCCTTCACGGATGGCCCAAACCACGAGGGATTGACCGCGGCGCATATCTCCTGCGGTGAATATTTTTGGGATATCCGTCTTATAATTACTGACCGGTGCACTAACATTACCCCGATCATCTAGAGCGACGCCAAGTTGTTCTAATAGGCCTTCTTTTACGGGGTTCGTAAAACCCATTGCCAATAGAACCAGGTCCGCATCCATTTCATATTCACTGCCTTCAATTTTATTGAAGTTTTCATCGACTTCATGACATCGAATTGCTTCTACATTACCATTTTCATCGCCAACAAACTCTGTAGTTGCGATGCTAAATATGCGGTCTGCGCCTTCTTCTTGCGATGTAGAGGTGCGAAAGACATGCGGCCAATGGGGCCATGTGGATCCTTTATCTTCTTTGGCTGGTGGCGCGGCCATAATTTCCAGCTGCGTGACTGAAACGGCACGTTGTCTGAATGATGTGCCGATACAATCTGATCCTGTATCCCCGCCGCCAATAACAACGACTTTTTTACCGCTTGCGACAATATCTTTTACATTTGGTAATGGCTCTCCTGCATTGCGACGGTTCTGCTGGGTCAGAAAATCCATAGCATAGTGAATACCGTTTGATTCACGGCCGGGGATGGGTAAATCACGGGGGTGTTCTGCGCCACCCGCAAGGATAACTGCATCATAATGGTCCGCTATTTTAGGGGCAAGTATATCTTTACCAACTTCCATGCTGGTCCAAAAGGTCACGCCCTCACGTTCCATTTGACGCACACGGCGATCTATTAAACTTTTTTCCATTTTAAAATCGGGAATGCCGTAACGTAAAAGACCGCCAGCACGGCGATTCTTTTCATAAACGGAAACATTATGGCCCGCACGCGCCAGCTGTTGCGCGGCAGCCATACCAGCAGGCCCGCTACCGACAACGGCGACTTTTTTATCGGTTTTATTTTCGTTGATGAGCGGCTTAATCCACCCTTTTTCCCACCCTTTATCCACAATTGCACATTCAATTGTCTTGATAGTAACAGGCTGGTCATCGATATTAAGCGTACAAGCAGCTTCACAAGGTGCAGGGCATACGCGACCAGTAAATTCGGGAAAATTATTGGTAGAATGAAGGTTATCAGACGCTTCTTTCCACTCACGGTTCCAAACCAAATCATTCCAGTCCGGAATCATATTATTTACCGGGCAGCCCGTATGACAAAACGGAATGCCGCAATCCATACATCTGCCGCCTTGTTTGGCAACGGCACCATCCGAGAGCGGGTTAATAAATTCATTATAATGTCGAACACGATCGCCAGCTGGTGCATAGGTACGGTCTTGACGTGGTAATTCCATAAATCCAGTAGGTTTTCCCATTTTTATTCTCCTGGTCCTGTATAAGCTGATAATGAGGTTGCGGCGGCGGCCATTTCTTCTAGAGCGCGTTTATATTCAACGGGCATTACTTTGACGAATTTCGGCAAATAACCATCAATATACGCGAGAATTTTTTTGGCTTGAGCACTGTCTGTATAACGCGCATGATTTTCAAGAAGTTGCACGAGGCGTTCTTTATCGTTACCTGACATATTGCCGCGTAAAACGTCAACGCGTCCGTGTCCCTCTAATTCGCCGGCACCATGTAATTTCGCCATGGCATCTTCTTCTGGTAATGGTTCAAGCTCTACCATTGCAAGGTTACAGCGTTTTTCAAACTCGCCTTCTTCGTCAAGAACGTAAGCGATACCGCCGCTCATGCCGGCTGCAAAATTTCGCCCAGTTGGGCCAATGACTACGATACAACCGCCGGTCATATATTCACAGCCGTGGTCTCCCACCCCTTCAACGACGGCTATGGCGCCGCTGTTTCGAACGGCAAAACGCTCTCCGGCAAATCCACGGAAATATGCTTCTCCATTGATGGCACCAAATAGAACTGTATTGCCGACAATGATGCTGTCTTCTGGGACAATTTTTGAATTTTGCGGTGGATAAACGATCAGCTTACCGCCGCTTAATCCTTTGCCGACGTAATCGTTCGCTTCCCCTTCTAGTTCGAATGTAATACCTTTGGCGACGAATGCACCAAAACTCTGGCCAGCGATACCGTTTAGTTTAATATGAATGGTATCATCCGTAAGTCCTTTGTGGCCATATTTCTTGGCAAGCTCACCTGATAGCATTGCACCCGTCGAACGATCATAATTATGAATATCGGTGCTAATTTGAACAGGCGTTTTATTTTCGAGCGCTTCTTTCGCATCTTCAATTAAACGGCGATCAAGGATGTCATCAATTTCATGTTCTTGCGATTTTGTATTATAAATATCATCGCCTTTTTGTTCCTGAACACGGTGGAAAATTTTTGAAAAATCCAATCCATCGCTTTTCCAATGTGAAATGGCGTCATTTTTATCAAGAAGTTCTGATTTGCCAATGATTTCATTAAGGTTTCTGACGCCCATTTCGGCCATTATTTTTCGCGCTTCTTCGGCAACGAAGAAGAAATAATTAATCACATGCTCTGGCTTTCCGGTAAATTTGCGTCTTAGAACAGGATCTTGTGTCGCGACCCCAACAGGACAAGTATTAAGGTGACATTTTCTCATCATGATACACCCTGATGCTATAAGTGGCGCCGTGGCAAATCCAAATTCATCAGCGCCCAGAAGCGCCCCTATAATCACATCTCGTCCGGTTTTTAATCCGCCGTCGACTTGTACAGAAATACGGTCACGCAGGCGGTTTAAAACGAGCGTTTGTTGCGTTTCAGCAAGTCCGATCTCCCAAGGGGACCCGGCATGCTTAAGGCTGGTAAGCGGGCTTGCACCCGTTCCACCGTCAAAACCTGAAATAGTAAGATGATCTGCTTTGGCTTTTGAAACGCCGGCAGCAACGGTTCCTACCCCAATTTCAGAAACCAGTTTTACGCTTATACGTGCGTCTCTATTAACGTTTTTAAGGTCATAGATAAGCTGCGCTAAATCTTCAATTGAATAAATATCATGATGCGGCGGTGGTGAAATAAGACCCACACCAGGCGTCGAATGGCGCACTTTGGCGATAACGGGATCCACTTTATGACCAGGTAATTGACCGCCTTCACCGGGCTTGGCCCCTTGCGCCATTTTGATTTGAATGTCATCGGCATTAACCAGATACTCTGTCGTCACGCCAAACCGGCCAGATGCAACTTGCTTAATGGCACTTCTTCTTAAATCGCCATTTCTATCCGGTGTAAAACGGTCCGGTTCTTCGCCGCCCTCACCAGTATTGGATTTCCCGCCGATTTTATTCATGGCAATCGCAAGCGTCGTATGCGCTTCGCGGCTGATCGACCCAAATGACATGGCACCCGTTGCAAATCGTTTAACGATTTCAGTGGCACTTTCTACTTCATCGAGTGGGATAGATTTACCTGTTGGTTTAATTTTAAATAAACCACGCGGCGTCATTAATTTCTCGGACTGTTCATTGATGATGCGTGCATATTCATTATATGTTTCCGCGGAATTACCTCGTACGGCATGCTGTAGACTGCTGATGCTATCAGAATTCCATTGATGGGCTTCACCGCGGACACGGACGGCATAATCGCCACCCACATCAAGTGATTTTTTATAAATTAAACTGTCACCATAAGCTTGTGCATGTCGCATGATGGTTTCTTTGGAAACTTCGCGTAAGCCAACACCCTCGATAGCGGACTTTGTGTTGGTGAAATATTTTTCGATAAATTCACTGTTTAACCCGACTGCATCAAAAATTTGCGCGCCACAATAAGATTGGTATGTGGAAATGCCCATTTTTGACATTACTTTCAGGATACCTTTATTGATGGCTTTTACATATCTGTTCTTTGCAGTTATCGCGTTTACCTCTTCCGGCAATTCCGGCAACATATTTTCTATGGTTTCAAAGGCAAGATAGGGATTAATGGCCTCCGCACCATACCCCGCGAGCGCACAGAAATGATGTACTTCACGTGCCTCACCAGTTTCAACCACTAGCCCTACACTTGTACGCAATCCCTTGCGAATCAAATGATGATGTACGGATGACGTAGCAAGTAAGGCCGGAATAGCAATTTTTTCTGCTGAAACATTTCTATCCGATAGTATGATAATATTATCACCTTCGATAACGGCAACCTCTGCGAGCAGGCAAATGCTTTCGATGGCATTATCCATGCCTTCTGCGCCGAGTTCGGCATTATAGGTGCAATCAACAGTAATAGTTCTAAAGTCATTATCTGGGATATCACCAATGGTACGGATTTTTTCCAAATCCTGATTGCGTAAAATTGGCTGACCGACTTCTAATCTTTTGTGTGTGCCTATACCTTCAAGGTCCAGCAAGTTAGGACGTGGGCCGATGAAGGAAACAAGCGACATTACCGCTTCTTCGCGAATTGGATCAATTGGCGGATTGGTCACTTGGGCAAAACATTGCTTGAAATAAGTGTAAAGCAGTTTTGACTTATCCGATAAGGCGGAAATTGGCGTGTCCGTCCCCATTGAGCCAAGGGCTTCTTGACCACTTGTAACCATCGGCGGAAACAAAAGCTTCATATCTTCTTGTGTATATCCGAACGCTTGTTGCTTTTGTAAAAGATCAGCGCCACTAGAGGGCTGAGGGGCTACCTCGCTTGGCAATTCCTCTAGTTTAATTTGTGTGCGGTTTAATATATCTTGATAATCAAAGGCTGTTGCCATTTCATGTTTAATATCTTCGTCTGAAATGATGCGACCTTCCGCCGTATCAATGAGCAACATTTTACCCGGTTGTAGGCGCCATTTTTGAACGATATTTTCTTCAGGAATTGGCAACACGCCTGATTCTGAGGCCAATATCACCATATCATCATCGGTCACAATATAACGCGCGGGGCGTAGCCCGTTTCGGTCAAGTGTCGCACCGATTTGAATACCGTCAGTAAAGGCGACAGCCGACGGTCCATCCCAAGGTTCCATGAGGGCAGCGTGATATTCATAAAACGCACGCCGTTCTGCGCTCATTAACGGATTCCCAGCCCACGCTTCAGGGATTAACATTGTCATCGCGTGCATGATGCTATAGCCGCCAGCAACCAAAAGTTCTAATGCATTATCAAAGCAGGCGGTGTCGGACAATCCTTCCGGAATGAGGGGCCATAATTTATCAAGATCGTCACCAATAACGCTTGATTTCATATTAAAACGGCGAGATGCCATCCAGTTTACATTTCCACGAACCGTATTAATTTCACCATTATGACAAACCATTCTAAATGGTTGCGCGAGGCTCCACGTAGGGAATGTATTTGTTGAAAAACGCTGATGAACAAGGGCAAGACCGGATTTTATACGTTCATCAAGAAGATCGGTATAATATTCCCCTACCTGTCCTGCAAGGAGCATTCCTTTATAAAGAATGGTGCGGCTTGAACAGCTACATCCATAATAGGCGCTTGTATCTTCTTTCATTTCCAAGACAATATTGGATAGTTGTTTCCGGATAATATAGAGCTTTAGTTCGAAATCACAATTTCGTTTAATGTTATCTGCTTGGCCAACAAATCCTTGGGCAATAAAAGGTTCGGTTGATTTCACATTTTCACTAAATTTGGAATTGTCCGTCGGCACATCACGCCAGCCCAGGAATTTTTGACCCTCTTGGGAGACCAAATCTTCAAAAACGTTCTTAATTTTTTCACGCACTTTTTCTTCGTGCGGCAAGAAAATCATCAGAATGCCATATTCGCCTTCTTTAGGTAAATTAATTCCTATTCTCTTGGTTTCTTCTTGCATGAATTGATCTGGAATTTGTAAAAGAATTCCGGCACCATCACCCGCAAGAGGGTCTGCGCCGACAGCACCACGATGAGTGAGGTTCTCCAAGATTTGCAAGCCTTGTTTTACAATAGAATGACTTTTTACACCTTTAATGCTTGCTAAAAATCCAATACCGCAACTGTCATGTTCGTTTTGAGGGTTATAAAGTCCCTGTGATTTTGGCAGTCCGCGACGATTTAATGGCACCTGAGGGGTCATTTCAATTATCCTTACAAATTTTATTATCAATACACACGGCGCTAAAATTTTTTAAAACATAAAAAAATTTAACGCACAATTAGACCGAGCATCTCGGATCATCGATTCCAACAAGGAATGCATGTTAATCCGTACCCGGTATTTTTGTAGACGATTGCTGCGAACGGTTTCGTTAAACAGGGTTTAACCCGTCATATGCAGCACTCTATAACTGTATCCAAGGGCTATATGTACAGTGTGAAATGAAAAATGCAAGTTTAAAAATCAACAAATCCGCAGAAAATTCTTTTACATGTAATATAAAGGAAAGAATATTTTAGAATATGGTTATAATTCACTTAGATGATTTAGAATATTTACATTGTTGATTAGGACATTTAAACAAGAAGTTATGACTTCACCGTTACCTATTTATGAAATTATTCCTGAAGTAAAAAAGAAAATTTCATCACACAATTCATTGGTTTTACAGGCGCCACCTGGCGCGGGTAAGACGACCGTTGTTCCACTTGAGTTATTAAATGAGCCATTTTTAAAGAATCGCAAAATCATCATGCTGGAGCCGCGCAGATTAGCGGCGAGGGCGGCCGCAAACCGCATGGCGTCCATTCTTGGGGAAAAAGTAGGAGAAACCATCGGGTACCGAGTCCGTATGGAAACCAAGGTAGGCCCAAATACAAAAATTGAAGTTGTTACCGAAGGTATCTTAACGCGACAATTACAGTCTGATCCAGAGCTTAAAAATATTGGCTTAGTCATTTTTGATGAGTTTCATGAACGCTCAATTGAAGCAGATCTCGGCTTGGCTTTATGTCTTGATATTCAGGAAGGTTTAAGAGACGATCTCAAATTGATTATTATGTCTGCTACTTTAGACGGTGATAAAGTATCAATATTAATGGATCATGCGCCCATTATTACCAGTCAAGGTCAAGCTTTTCCTGTTGAAAAGCGGTTCCTGCCGCGAAAACCCAATGAGCGAATTGAACAAGCCATGACATCCGCTATTCTTAAAGCGCTTAATGAAGAAAAGGGCAGCATATTAGCATTTTTGCCGGGCGCAGGAGAAATCGAAAGAACAAAAAAATTATTAGAAGAAAAGCCGCTGGGTCATAATGTATCTATCAATCCCTTATACGGAATGATGAATTTTGCTGATCAAGATAAGGCGATAAAACCCACCAAAAAAGAAGAACGTAAAGTGGTTCTTGCAACGGCAATTGCCGAAACAAGTCTTACCATTGAAGGCATACGTATCGTCATTGATAGCGGCCTTTCAAGAAATGCATTTTATGATACCAAAAGCGGCATGCCAGGCCTTGAAACGAAAATGTTATCAAAAGCGTCCGCCGACCAACGGATGGGCAGAGCAGGAAGATTGGAAGCCGGTGTATGTTACCGGCTTTGGTCAGAAGCCGCAGACCGATCACTTATTCCTTTTACGGTTCCGGAAATAAAACGTGTCGATTTAACGTCACTGGTTTTAAGTTTAAATCAATGGGGGGTACGTAATTTAAGCGATTTAAAATGGTTGGATCAGCCAGATAAAGCGGTCATTGATCGCGCAATAGATTTGCTCAAATCATTAGAAGCATTAAATGATAATGGCATCACAGCATTTGGAAAGAAGATGGCGTCCCTTCCTATGCATCCGCGATTATCACATATGGTGATTAAGGCTGAAGAAATTGGCCACGGTACATTGGCCCTATATATCGCAGCGCTTCTTGAAGAACGCGATATTTTATCTTTAAAGCCGGATCAAAGAACCGCTGATTTGCGCCTTAGAATAGAGGCATTAAATCATATTAAGAAGAACGAAATTACAGAGGCGAAAAAATTAGGGTCTAAAATAACTGTAGCAAAAAGAATTCTTCAACAAGTAAAGATATGGCATAGAAATTTTCGAATGGATGAAGCTTTCGTAGATATTGACAAGACAGGTTTATGCCTATCATTTGCGTTCCCCGATAGAATAGCCGGCTTGCGAAAAGGCTCTGAAGGGGCATATTTGTTATCTGGTGGCCGTGGAGCCAAATTACTGCCAGATGACCCATTGATGATAAATCAATTTTTGGCAGTTGGTTACTTGGATAAAGGTGCGAAAGACGCAAGAATATTTTTAGCGGCCCCAATCGATCGTCAAGACCTTGAGGATTATTTTAATAAGCAGATTGATACCGAACCAAACATATCATGGGACGATCGCTCTAGATCTGTTCTTGCAGAAGAAAAAACACTTCTTGGGAAATTACCTCTTCAAATTGTCAAAATAAATAATCCTGACAGCGATCAAATATCAGAAGCCATGCTCTATGGAATTAGAAAACTTGGTTTATCCATCTTGCCTTGGAATAAAAAGAGTATGGCATTACGCCGCCGCATTGAATTACTTAAAATTCACAATGAAATCACTGTGGATTTTTCCGATCAAGCTTTATTAAATAATATGGAAGAATGGTTGTTGCCCTATTTATATGGTATCTCGACGATTGCCAATTTATCAAAATTAAATATGACAGAGATTTTGAAAAACGCACTTGATTGGCAAGATCAGAAAAAGCTTGATGATTTAACGCCATCACATATTAAAGTTCCAAGCGGCTCGAATGTCAAAATTGATTATGAAGTGAACCCACCCGTGCTGGCGGTGAAATTACAAGAAATGTTTGGTGCCTTAGAAAGTCCCAAAATTGTTAATGGAAAAATCAATCTAACTTTGCATTTATTATCTCCTGCCGGCCGACCATTACAGATCACGACTGATTTAAAAGGGTTCTGGAATTCCTCCTATAAGGAAGTGAGAAAAGAGATGAAAGGACGCTATCCAAAACACCCTTGGCCAGAGGACCCTTTTATTGCAACGCCCACAAAAAAAATAAAGTCAAAAGTCAACTAATATTTTTTTGTTCCCAAGCCCGCAGGAATGTTAACATTTGATATTTTTTAAAAAAAAGAGACATACTAGCTGTTGACAACTTCTATGCACATAAATACCATATCTTGTGTTATTTGGAATTTTGAGGGGTGTTGTTCTTGAAAATGTTTATAAAGCAACAGACTAGCTAAAATTGTCGTAATAACCAAGGTGGTCGGTGTTGTGAAATACCAGAAAAGATTGCCATTAAATATACAAGAGACGATATTGAAAAGCCGCGGTTAGGTTCATTTTTTATGATATCTATAGTATGAATTTGGCCTTTTTTAGAGTCGTTTTAGGAAAAGCGTTTTGGCCCGAAGAAATCGGGTTGGATTTATGGGAGTGGAATATTGTCTGCGTCATTGTTAAATGAAACTATTCAAGTAAAAGATCATGCACGTGTAAAAACCGATGATCGAAGAGACGACTTACTTACGGATTTCGGTAAAGCGACCTTAACTGATCGTTATCTTATGCCGGGTGAAACTTTTCAAGATATGTTTGCGCGCGTCGCAAGTTATTATGGTGATAACGAAGCACATTCGCAGCGCTTATATGAATATATAAGTAAGTTATGGTTTATGCCTGCGACACCTGTCCTTAGTAATGGAGGTACAAAACGTGGTCTTCCAATTTCCTGTTTTCTAAACGAAGCAAATGACAGTCTTTCAGGTATTGTAGAACTTTGGAATGAAAATGTATGGCTTGCATCTAAAGGTGGCGGCATTGGCAGTTTTTGGGGTAACCTACGTTCAATAGGTGAGAACGTCAGTACAAATGGTAAAACATCAGGTATTATTCCTTTCATTCGTGTAATGGATAGTCAAACACTTGCTATTTCACAAGGATCACTTCGTCGTGGTTCTGCGGCTGTTTATCTTCCTATTAATCACCCTGAAATTGAAGAATTTGTCGAAATCCGCCGTCCAACCGGTGGCGATCCGAACCGGAAGGCTCTAAATCTTCATCACGGTGTTGCGGTTTCTAATGCCTTTATGCGTGCCGTTGAAAAAGACGATGAATGGGCTCTTGTTAGCCCTCATGACGGTGCCGTACAAAAAACAGTTTCCGCGCGTGAGCTATGGATTAGAATTCTGACGGCACGTATTGAAACGGGTGAGCCTTATATTCTGAATATTGATCATGTTAATGATGCAACACCAGAGCATCATAAGCTTGCGGGCCTTAATGTGAAAACGTCTAACCTTTGTTGTGAAATAACATTACCAACCGGCATCGACCATTTGGGAGAACAACGCACAGCCGTATGCTGTCTTTCATCCATAAACTTAGAAATGTATGATGAATGGAAAGACGAAGAATTATTCATTGAAGATCTCATGCGTTTTCTTGATAATGTTCTGCAAGATTTCATTGACCGTGCTCCTGACAGCATGTCTCGTGCTCGTTATGCTGCGATGCGTGAACGTAGTGTTGGTCTTGGTGCAATGGGTTTCCATTCAGTTTTACAAGACCGCATGATCCCATTTGAATCAGTGATGGCACAAGTTTGGAATAAGAAAATCTTTAATCATATTAAAGAGGGCGTGGATAACGCGTCTCGTTTGCTTGCTGAAGAAAAGGGCGCATGCCCAGATGCTGCTGATTACGGTATGATGGAACGTTTTTCTAATAAAACGGCAATTGCACCGACGGCATCGATTTCTACGATTTGCGGTGGAGCTAGCCCTGGAATTGAACCAATTGCAGCCAACAGCTTCACACAAAAAACGCTTTCCGGCTCTTTTAACGTTCGAAATCGTGCGTTAAGAAAATTACTTGAGAAAAAAGGTCAGAACACGGAAGAAGTATGGTCTAATATTACGATTAATGGCGGATCCGTGCAGCATCTTGATTTTCTTGATGATCTTGAAAAAGATGTGTTTAAGACAGCGTTTGAACTTGATCAACGTTGGGTGGTTGAACATTCAGCGGACCGCGCACCAATGGTCGATCAGGCGCAATCTGTGAATATTTTCTTACCGGCGGATGTACATAAACGTGATCTTCATCAAATCCATTTCCAAGCGTGGAAAAAAGGGTTGAAGAGCCTTTATTACTGTCGTTCACTTTCGATCCAGCGCGCAGAAAACTCTAATGCAAATGGTGAAGACGCAAAAGAAGAAATGTTAAAAGCAATGGCAAAGGCTCAAGAATCTTCTGATTATGAAGAATGCTTGTCTTGCCAATAATTAGTTAGGTAAAATACGATGCCATTACTTGAAGAGCGGGTCTCTTATAAACCATTCGAATATCCTTGGGCATATGATGCTTGGCTTACGCAGCAGCGTGTTCATTGGCTTCCAGAAGAAGTACCAATGGCGGATGATATTAAAGACTGGAATATGAAAATTTCGGATACGGAACGCAATTTGCTGATGCATATTTTCCGGTTCTTTACTCAAGCCGATATTGAAGTGAACAACTGTTATATGCAAAAATATAGCCGTGTGTTTAAGCCGACAGAAGTACAAATGATGCTCGCGGCTTTTTCCAATATGGAAACAGTTCATGTTGCCGCTTATAGTCATCTTTTGGATACACTTGGCATTCCGGATACGGAATATGAAGCCTTTCTCGAATATTCTGAAATGAAGGATAAATACGACTACATGCAAATGTGGGGTATTGATACCAATGAAGATATTGCGAAAACGCTCGCTGTTTTTGGTGCCTTCACAGAAGGATTACAATTATTTGCGTCCTTTGCCATTTTGATGAACTTTCAGCGGTTTAATAAAATGAAAGGTATGGGTCAAATTGTAACTTGGTCCGTTCGTGATGAAACGTTACATATGACATCGATAATTAAGTTATTTCATTCTTTCGTTCATGAGAACCCAGAAGTCTGGACTGATGAATTACAACATGATTTAACGGAAGCCTGTAAAACGGTTGTAAAGCACGAAGATGCTTTCATTGATCTTGCGTTTGAAATGGGTGATATCGAAGGCTTAACTGCTAAAGAAGTAAAAGATTATATTCGTTATATTGCGGATCGTCGTTTAACACAGCTAGCGCTAAATCCAATATATTTTGTTGGCAATAACCCACTACCTTGGATGGATGAAATTCTAAATGGTATTGAGCATGCGAATTTCTTTGAAAGCCGAGCTACAGAATATTCTCGTGCTTCCACACAAGGAAAATGGGAAGAAGCGTTCGATTAATTAATCTTTGTTATTTTCAAAATCCAGGGCTGCGCTGTTGATACAATAGCGTAGCCCTGTTGGTTTAGGGCCATCTGGAAACACGTGCCCTAAATGTGCATCACAGTTCGTACATTTAACTTCTTCACGTATCATACCATGGCTTGTATCTCTATGAACTGTTACGGCTTCATTACTATGAGGTTCATAATAACTTGGCCAACCACTTCCGCTATCGTATTTGGTGGTGGATGAAAAAAGTGGAGCATCACAACAAATACAATTATAGGTACCATTTTCTTTATGATTATAATATTTGCCACTAAAGGGATGCTCGGTGCAACCATGACGGGTCACTTGATATGATTCTTCATCAAGTTTTTCGCGCCATTCTTGATCGTTTTTTTTCATAATATTGACATTTCGATATTGTTGATTACCTATGAATACTAACACAAACTAAAAAATAAAAATAAAGGATTTTTTGTGCAATACCGTACTTTAGGTAAAACCGAATTAAAAGTTTCCAATGTTTCTCTCGGAACCATGACGTTTGGACGCCAGAATTCAGAACCAGAATCACACGAGCAGCTCGATTATGCTTTTTCTCGCGGGGTAAATTTTATTGATACGGCGGAATTATATGCAGTTCCTTCCGGTCCTGAATTTGCAGGCGAGACAGAAAAAATAATTGGTAATTGGCTTAAAACCAAATCGCGCGATGATGTGATGATTGCTAGTAAGGTTGCTGGCCGCTCCAATATGGATTTTCTACGTGAAAGCCATTCGGAAACTCGTCTGAATAAGGAACAAATCACAGCCGCTTTAGAAGGAAGCCTTAAACGGTTGGATACAGATTATATTGATGTTTATTATTTACATTGGCCTGATCGTAAAATTGGATTATTTGCCGATAGCTTCGGATATGAACATCAAGAAGATCCAGGTGCCATACCGATTGAAGAAACACTTAGCATTCTTGATGGGTTTCAAAAGGCTGGAAAAATAAGACATATTGCTGTTTCAAACGAAACGCCTTGGGGCGTTATGAAATATCTTGAACATTCAAATAATGGCGTTGGTCCACGACCAACCATTATCCAAAATGCTTATAGTTTAATAAATAGATTATTTGAGCACGGATTGGCTGAAATTGCTGCACGTGAAGATATCGGGCTAGCCGCTTATTCGCCGCTTGGTGGTGGCTCGCTTACGGGTAAATATATCAATGGTGCCTTACCAAAAGGTAGCCGCCGCGAAAGGTTCCCTGGCTTTACAACCCGCTATCAATCGAACCATACCGCAGAGGCCATTTTGAAATATGAAAAACTCGCGCGGGAGCGTGGGATATCATTAACACAACTAGCGCAAAAATTTGTCGATACGCGGCCCTTTATGACCACAAATATTATTGGCGCTACGACTATGGATCAGTTAAAAGAAAATATAGACGCATTTGAAATTGAATGGGATGATGAGTTAGAAGCGGCCGTTAATAAAATTCACCGCGAAAATCCTTCACCAGCTCCATAGGAAAGGAAATCAAAATGGAAACAGCAATTTTTGCAGCAGGATGCTTTTGGGGGGTTGAACTCAATTTCTCAAAAGTAGACGGTGTTAAAGAAACACAAGTTGGATACATCGGCGGGGATACAGAAGACCCAACCTATGAAGAAATCTGCGGTAAAACAACGGGTCATGCAGAAGCCATCGAAATAAAATATGATCCGTCGGTTATAGGTTATGAAGGATTACTTGAAAAATTATGGGAATTTCATGACCCTACGACATTAAATCGGCAAGGACCTGATCAAGGGACACAATATCGTTCTGCTATTTTTTATCTAGATGAAGTACAAAAGAATATAGCTGAAAAATCTATTGCAGCACTTGATGCTTCTGGTAAATTCCAAAACCCTGTTGTCACGTCTTTAGAAGTCGCAGATAAATTTTGGCGCGCGGAAGAATATCATCAAAAGTATCTTGAGAAAAAAGGCATAACGATTGCTTGTGTCTCTTAATACTTAGGCAATCGATAGGGCTTCTTTGCTCATTTTATTGCGAACATGATTTTCACTTTTGCGATATAGTAAGTCAGCAACAGCGGTTACAGCGATCAGGAAATAAAGAATATCAAAGAAAGCCATATTCAAGGTGAGAGACATTACCATATATCCACCTATGGCAGCTCTTAAAGCCACGGATAATTCAGCAGGTTTCGATATTTTTCCTGGTGTGCGCGTTGCTTTATGGAATTTTCTAGCCGTATGAAAAATCAAATAAAGCATGGTTAAATATATTGCTAAACCAAGATAGCCATGTTCCGCAATCATCTGGAAATATGATGAATGAATCGCGAGTGGTTCTACGTCACTAGGAATATATTTAGCGATGACCTGTGGAACGTAAATAACATCAAACCCGCCTCCAAGAAATGGGTGGTCAGTGGCAATGCGGTAAGAAGCTTTCCACATTTCAACACGCCCTTGAAATGATCCGTCTGTTTCTAACTCTGTAGACGTGGACATTCTTTCTGACCATGTATCGGCCATGAAGAAGAGCGCAACCATTCCAATTGGAACAATAAATAAGAGGGCTTTGCTGAGTTTTTTAATGTGCCAAGTATAATATAAAAATGTAGCTGTTATGGCGATAAAACCTGTCCGAGACTGCGTACCAAGAATAGCAACAGCAGAACTTAAGGCGCAAAAATACTGAAATATCTCTCAAGTTTGTAATCTGCGTGCGAAATAAAATATAACATAAATGGAAATGTCATCGTAAGCGTTAAAGCCATCGCATTATTATCTTCAAAGAAGCTAAAGGGAGGGCCGACGACATGGTAACCGCCACCTGTAAGAAGCGTAAATATTCCGCCTTTAATGCCATAAAAACCAATCGATAAAACAAAGACTTTGAGAAAGGTGTTAATGCGTCTTTCGGTATTAAGCATAGCAAATATTAGGTAAGCCAACACAAGTATTTTCGTAAAGCTAACCCATTTTTCATAGGCCATATCAACATCAAATGCATTATATGTCGTTATGCACGTAAAGATATATAAGAAGATCACATATGTAATGAGGTAATGGTGCTTATAATCTTTAAACCCTTGCCAAAGCATATAACTGGCAAAAGTAGTCATAAAGAAATAATCAAGCCATGGCATAGTTAAGGCGAAACCATAAACATTGCTTTGTGGATACATGAATGAAATGAATCCGATTATCAAAGCCCCAATATGATATCGATAAAGGATCATAGGAAAGGCCGAGAAAAGAAAAAGAGCTAGTAATATATCTCTCACAATTAGTCCTGCTTATTTACGATTAATGTTTGCAATAGCTTTAGCATTATTATCCTAATAAAATATAAATTCCCAGAAATTTAAGGTATTATTTATAAATGTGAGATAAGTTAAGCTTATTCAATTTGATAATAAGGAATGATATAAAATGGTTAGTTTGCTAATGTTCGGAATGATATTCCTTGTGTTTTTTGTTATATATGAATCTCTCTATCAAGAAATTAAAGAAGAGAAATCTCTTAAAAAGAAGAAACAAAATAATGAATTGTAATATGGATTAGCCCCAGTCTAGGATTACTTTACCAGACTTCCCCGATCTCATTATTTCAAAAGCTTCTTCATAATCATCAATTTTATATTGATGGGTCATAACGGGACTTAAATCCAGCCCACTTTCAAGCATAGCTATCATTTTATACCATGTTTCAAACATGCGTCGCCCATAAATTCCTTTGATTTTCAATCCTTTAAATATGACCTGGTTCCAATCAATTGGTGTTTCATCTGGCAGGATACCAAGTAAAGCAATTTTGCCACCATGGTTCATAGTATTGAGCATATCTGAAAAGGCGGATGGATTACCGGACATTTCTAATCCGACGTCAAACCCTTCAGTCATATTAAGCTCACTCATTACATTTTTTGTCGATTTACGTGACACATTGATCGCACGTGTTGCGCCCATTTGTTTCGCAATGCCTAAGCGGTAATCATTGACATCTGTTATGACTACATTTCGCGCACCCACATGTTTCGCGATGGCCACAGCCATAATGCCAATCGGTCCTGCGCCCGTAATTAATACATCTTCACCTACAAGGTCATAACATAAGGCGGTGTGCGCAGCATTTCCAAGTGGGTCTAATATCGCTCCGAGATCATCACTGATTGTTGGCGGTAGCGGGCAAACATTTGATGCGGGGACACTGATAAATTCCCCAAAAGCACCCGGGCGATTAACACCAATTCCGATGGTGTTGCGACACAAATGACGGTCTCCCGCGCGACATTTTCGACAATGCCCACAGGTAACATGCCCTTCCGCGGAAACACGATCACCAATTTTAAGTCCTGCGACTTCTGATCCTATTTCAACAATTTTTCCAGAAAATTCGTGACCAACGGTCATGGGAACCGGAATGGTTTTTTGTGCCCAATCATCCCAATTGAAAATGTGAATATCAGTTCCGCAAATGGCCGTTTTCTTAACTTTTATTAAAACGTCATTATGCCCAATGGTTGGTTTGTCGACGGATTCAAGCCATATTCCGATTTCGGGTTTTGATTTAACTAAGCTTTTCATAATGACACCTATTCAATGATGGAAAGTTCACGGCCAATTTTAGCAAATGCATTAATGGCGTGATCTAGTTGCTCTCGGCTGTGGGCCGCTGACATCTGCGTACGGATACGCGCTTCACCTTTTGGGACAACTGGAAAAGAAAAACCAATAACAAATATACCTTCTTTTAAAAGCCGCTCTGCCATTTCTGATGCAAGCTTCGCATCACCAAGCATGACGGGTATGATCGCATGATCTGCCCCCGCTAGTTTGAAGCCAAGATCTGTCATTTTTTCTCTAAAATGAGCGCTATTCTCTCGTAGTTTAGTCAGTAACTCACGTCGTTCTGAAAGAAGGTCAATTACTTTACATGACGTGGCAGCAATAACCGGTGCAAGAGTATTAGAAAAGAGATAAGGCCTAGAACGTTGGCGCAACCATTCAACAACTTCAGCGGATGCGGCTGTATAACCACCTGACGCACCACCCATGGCTTTTCCGAGCGTACCTGTAATGATATCGATGCGGTCTTGAACCCCAAAATATTCAGGGGTCCCAGCACCAGTTTCGCCTGTAAAGCCAACGGCATGACTATCATCTACCATGACCATAGCGTCATATTTTTCTGCTAAATCACAAATGGCTGGCAAGTTTGCGAGGATTCCGTCCATAGAGAAAACACCATCAGTTGCAATTAAACGAAATCTGGCATCCGATGCTTCTTTAAGGCAATTTTCCAAAGCATCCATATCATTATTGGCATAACGAAAGCGTTTTGCTTTACAAAGGCGGACACCGTCAATAATACTTGCATGATTAAGAGCGTCCGAAATGATGGCATCTTCTGGACCGAGTAGCGTTTCAAAAAGACCCGCATTAGCATCAAAGCAACTAGGATAAAGAATAACGTCTTCCATTTTTAAGAATGTAGCTAATTTTTGTTCTAACTCTTTATGAATATCCTGTGTGCCACATATGAAACGGACTGAGGACATACCATACCCATATTGATCAAGTGCGGACTTTGCCGTTTCAACGAGCGTTTTATCATTGGAAAGGCCTAAGTAGTTATTGGCGCAAAAATTAATAAATTCATTCTCATTGGATGAACTTACTTTCACAGCGGCTTGTTGCGGCGTGGTTATCACTCTTTCAGATTTATAAAGGCCTTCATCTTTTAAGGACGAAAGTTGTTCATTTAAGAAATTTTTGTAGCGGTTTGACATGACCATCTCCAATTAATTCAATATATGAAACATTAAATATAATATATTAAACAAAATGTCCAATATATTATATTTAATTATGGCGTATGAACTATTAAGAGTGCCTGAGCAGGCCATTCTTCATTATTTTTTATAAAGTGTTGGCAGTCTGCATTATATCTTGCGGTATCGCCTGCTTCTAATATTTTTTCTTCGTCTTCGGTCGATATTACCACAGAGCCACGCAAGACTGTTAAATGTTCTTGAGTGCCTTTGCTGTGGGGATCAGAATTAAGCAAGCCGCCTTTTTCCATATTAACCTCATACCATTCTACTTTTGAAACAAGATTAAGTGGACCTAATATTCGAAGTGTACAAAGGCCATCAGCACTTTGTATCTCTGGTGTTTGATGAGATTTAATGACAGTTATATTATCTCTAATATCATTTTTTTTAGGGGACGCGCCCAGCAAGTCACCAATATCAATATTCAGTGCTTCCGTTAAACTCCATAATGTGCCCACAGTAGGGTTCGTTTTATTGCGCTCTATTTGCGAGAGCATGGATTTGGACACACCGCTGCTCTCTGCTAATTGATCAAGTGTCAAATTTTTCGCGGACCTTAATTGTTTAATGGTTTTACCGATATCTGGTAATTGTTGCTTTGCCATAAATATACTTTCTTAAAAAGAAGTTCACTATATTGAACTTCTTGATGGCTTACAACATTAATTCTTCACTACGGTCCAAAAGTCGGCGCCCGAGTTCATCCATAAAATCTTCTTTATTGAGGTTTTTAGGCATCGGTTTTGAATATTCCATGATCAATTTACCGGGCCACTTGATCCAGGATTTTTTGGGCCAACAAACACCTGCATTATGTGCGGCAACAATTACATCAAGGTCAGCTTCTTTTTGATAATAATAGGCACCAGATTTTAAAGGGCGTCTTTCCCCGACCACGGTTCGTGTGCCTTCTGCAAAAATAATAAGTGGTGTTTTTTGATCTATTAAGATTTTTGCAATTATGGGTGTTTGTTTTTGTGCTTCACTTGCACCACGGTTAATAGCAATCACACCCATTTTTTTAAATACAAGATTTAATAAAGGAACGCGGAAAAGCTCTTTTTTAGCGAGTGCCGTTAAGTTAGGAGAACGTCGATAAAGGATGAGCGCGTCCATATTGCTCATATGTTTGCTGCAATAAATAAACCCTTTATCTTGTGGAATATTTTCTATGCCACGCTCTTCAATTTTAATATAAGCGACCTTTTCATACATTAAAATAATTATATCAATCATCGTGCCAATGGCGTTTCGCATCGGTTTAGGGGATTTTTTAAAGGATAATGGAACCAGCCAAAAGATTACCCCAAAGGTAATATAAAGATAAAAAAAGCTATTAAACACTATAGAGCGAATGACTATGGATAATGAGAGTTTTCTATTGTGTTGTATCATATGTTGGTTTTTTAATCATCGTTAGGTAAAAGAAACGCGAGCTTAAAAGGACCATCGACAAGAAGCTCGCATAAATAATACATTCAATCAGGCCAATGGTCTTATGATCTAATATAAATGTCAAATAATAAGCGAGTGGGATCATAAGAGCACTATAACAGATAAAGTAAAATATTGCCGGAACCCAAATATCTTGTGCACCTCTCAAGGCATTGCCTATAACGGTTTGGGCCGTATCAAGAAAGAGCATCCATACAGATAAGGCAATGAGAGGAATAGTTGCCGCAATTAAAATTGCATCGTCAGTAAATAGTCCCGCAATTACATCCGGGAAAAAATATAAAATTGCCATCATCGGGATACAAATCATACCGTTAAATGCAATACCACACAGGCCGGCTAAGGCCATGTCTTGATGATCGCCGCGTCCCATAGCAATGCCAACGCGAACGGATGTTGCCCCGGCCACGCCATAACAAATCATAAAAGGAACGCCAAAAACGGTAAACGCAATCGTTAATGCACCAAGACTGACATTACCAAGATACCCTGCAAATACATAAAGTGCAGCAAATCCAAGATGCTCTATCGTATTGGTCATACCTGCTGCATATCCAATATGTCGGTGTTTTGTCCAATCTGACCATTTTAAACTGACTTTATCAAAAATGCCGTATTTTTCCCGGTCTAATTTCATGAAAATATAAATAAACATGGCCACTGTTAAAAATGTTCTGATGATGCTGGTTGCCCAAGCAGAGCCAACCGCCCCCATAGGATCAAATCCAAGATATCCCCATACAAGAACCCAATTGAGAAAAATATTAAGCACATTGGCGATCATCATGAAAACCATTCCTGGAAGTGGACGATTAATACCTTCTAGAAAAAACTGACACCCTAACATGGCTCCTGTCATCAGAAGTCCAATGGATAGAACCTGAGCAACTTCTCCACCGCCTCTTGCAATGTCGGTGGTTTGGCCCACCATAAGCAGGATTTTTTCCCCAAATAAACAAACACTCATGCAAACAATACCAATACCAAACCCATAAGGAATGGACCGTCGTAAAATGCGTCCGCACCTCTTATAATCTTTTGCGCCATATGCGTTTGATGTGAGCACCATTGTGCCCATCATTAGACCGATTGTGGCCACGATTAGAGTTGAGCCGATCGCACTGTTGGCGATTCCTTGATAAGCTACTTCAGTTGAGGAAAAACGCGCCACCATCGCCGTGTCGACGATCCCTAAAGTCATAATCCCTAGACGTTGCATGATAATAGGCAGCGAAAGGCTAACCAGTTGCGAAAACTGCCTTTTTATGCGGATGCTATCCCATTTGCCGTAATGTGTTTCTGGTGTTGTCATCGTGCTCTCTTTACTTCATAAATAAGAGGTACACGAATTAAAAAATATAGCAAATATTATTTTGATTAGCAGTTAAGGGGCTCGTCGACCCCTGCTTGACGACAGGCGGCTGTTACCGTATTGGCAAGCAATACAGCGATTGTCATCGGGCCTACGCCGCCAGGAACCGGAGTAATGGCACCCGCTCGTTTTGATGCTTCTTCAAAGTCAACATCACCAACGAGTTTGGTTTTGCCGTCCTCTTTTTCAATACGATTGATGCCAACATCGATAACGGTTGCACCTTCTTTAATCCAGTCACCTTTAACAAGTTCAGGAACACCGACGGCAGCAACAACAATATCAGATCGCCCCACGACTTCGGCTAAATTTTTTGTGCGGCTGTGGGCTATTGTGACAGTACAGCTTTCATTGAGTAAAAGCTGAGCCATTGGCTTTCCAACGATATTTGAGCGGCCAACCACCACGGCATCAAGTCCACTTAAATTCCCCAACTTATCTTTAAGCATCATAATGCAGCCGAGTGGCGTACAGGGAACCATTCCTTTTCCGCCGGTTGCCAGAAGACCTGAATTGATCACATGAAATCCATCCACGTCTTTTTCGGGCGCAATGCTTTCTATAACCGCGGCTTCGTTAATATGTTTTGGAAGCGGTAGCTGAACCAGTATGCCATGAACTTTAGGGTCGTTATTAAGCTCTTCAACTTTAGCGATAAGGTCGGCTTCACTCACATCATCATTCATAAGATGTTCATAGCTGTTCATACCCGCAGCTAAGGTCGATTTATTTTTGTTCCTGACATAAACCTGACTGGCGGGATCCTCACCGACAAGTACTACTGCGAGCCCAGGGACAAGGTTATAATTTTCTTTTAAGTGAGCAACCTTATGGGCAATATTTTCTTTTAAGTTCGAGGCAAAGGCTTTGCCGTCTATGATATCTGCAGTCATGGAAAATCCTTAATATGCAAGGCTATAAATTGCTTCAGCTATAAAACGCGCGCCAAATTCAAGTAAGAGAAAAACAATAATGGGGGAAAAGTCTAATCCACCCATGCCGCCTCCAATTAAGTTTCGAATCGGTGAAAGGATTGGTTCAAATAATTTATAAAGAGATCCATAAATCAAACTTACGAATTGGTTGTAAGCATTAATCACATTAAATGAGATCAATAAACTTAGAATAATATAAATAAATAATAAGAATTTTGCGATACCAGCAACGGTTAAAACCAAATCACCTAATATGATAGCAAAGTTACCCATTTTTAATTCCTAATATTATAATTAATAGTTTTATTTATTTAGATGTAAATGGTGTGGGCTTATCTTTCAATAGCAACTTACTGAAAATAAGAGAAATCTTAAGGAAAATACATATTTTGTTAACAATTTCTTACTATTCTATATAGTGCAATATTGCATCTGAAGAAATCAGAGATAGAAAAAGTGGTGGACTTTAATTTAATCAGTTTAAACGTGTCGTTACTCGGCAGTCAGTTTAACGCCCAAAATGGCATTGGAACGAGTTCGTTTGGAACGTCGTCTTCGACTGCATTTAATCGTGGTCCAGCTGTCATAACTCCATGGGCAGAAGAAGATGATCGATCCCTTCTGAGCCGTTATAATCAGATAAGAAGCAAAACATCATTTATTGACGAAAACACAAGCTCAGTGCGTGAAGCAGGCCTTGATCAAGATAATAAGGCGTTGTTCACTCTTTAATGCGGCTCTCAATGACTTAAAAAGAATTGCTGAATATGCGTCGAATAGTAAAACGTCATCATCGTTAATTGCAGGTTTAAGTACGCAATTTCAATCCGGTCTTTCACAAGTTGATCAATATGTCCGTGATACTGAATTGGATAAGTTGATTTTGCTGGCCGGTGAAAAGAAGTCTTTTGTGACGTCTGAAGTGGGGCTCGGTAAAGACGAACGTGATATCACGGGTAATGTCGTTGCAGCTATAAGTGCGACAACCGCAATCGTAGGACTAAATGGTGATGAAGAATTCACAATAAACATCGATACCATTTCTGATAATGATGATATCACGATTGATCTTTCAGAAATTAGCGGCACTTTATCGCTCGAAAATTTAAAAAATTTGATTAACACAAAAATCAGAGACGTCACGACTGTTAATGATGACGGTGAAACAGTAAGTAAGTATAAATCACGGGCCTCCGTTGAAGAAGTTTCAGACGGAAAGTTTGCGCTTAAGTTTGATGTTGAAGGCATTGAGAAATTATCATTTAGTGCGGCATCATCTGATCCCGCCCTAATAGTAGCGGGCTCATCTAGATCCAGTGATTTTAACGCAATTACTCAAGGAAGCCTTACAAAATATACAAATCTTGATGACGAAAACCAGAAAGAATTATTTAGTGCAGAGATTGTTGGCATCGACGCGAATGGTTTTGTTATTCCGGCAGATGCCGATGATGATGAGGCGCAAGATACGTCTTCGACAAAAGTACCTTTTAATACAGTCCCAACAGCTGTGAAAATTGATAGCCAAGGAAATAGCTTTGTTGTTGGCACCACAGAAGGTGACATTGGAGGACAAATTAATGGTGCAAAGACAAATGACGTTTTCCTGTCAAAATATTCTTCAACAGGCGATTTATTATGGTTAAGATTATTAGGCGCGAGCGATGAAGCGGAAGCGTTTGATATAGCAATCGACGCGGATGATAATGTAATCATTGCTGGCAAAACAAATGAATAATTAATTGCATCGGAAGTCTTTTCAGGGACAGACAGTTTTGTCACTAAATTTTCTAATTCTGGCGAAGAACTTTGGACTAGGCAAATAGATACGATTGCGACGGACCAAGCCAATGGATTAACTGTTGATGCAAATGGTGATATTTTTATAACGGGACAAGTTTCAGGGCGAATAGATGCAACCACCACAGCAAATGGTGGCGAAGATGCAACCATATTCAAATTGGGAAGTGCGAGTGGAATTATATTGGATAAGGCCCAATTTGGGGGCGCAAATAATGGCATTGGTAAGCAAATCGCCATCGCGGATGATGGAAAGTTACTGGTATTAACGGAAGAAGACGGTAATGCCGTTATTAGAAAATTAGATAAAGATAACCTTGATAATACATTGGCCAGCTATGATTTAGGTGACTTAAACGGTGGATTTATTTCCGATATAATTGTTGATGGAACGGATATTTACGTAAGCGGCACAACGTTATCTGGGTCAATAAATGGCGGAAATGTCATTGATGGTTACAATGGTGGTCGCGACGGTTTTATCACAAAATTAAATGATAATGGTGGTGGATTTTCCGCTGATTGGACGACTTATGTCGGCACAAGTTCCTCGGATACTGTTTCTGGAATTTCGCTATCAAACGGTTCAATCTATTTGGCAGGAACAACTTCAGGCACCTTAAGCGGTGAAAGCAAAACCGGTTTAAGCGATAGTTTTACGGCTAAAATTGACGCGACATCTGGTGCAACAATCTGGCAGCAACAATTAGGAGAGGCTTCCGGCGGATATAATGAAGGTGTGGCCGTCGTATTTTCTGAAAATGGGTCGTAAGTTTTAGATACACTGGGACTAGCAACGGGACTGGCTGATAACAACCAAGAACGGGATCTTGCGACACAAACGTCTTTGAGAGCAGGAGATTATTTTAGTATTTCTATTAATGGTGGTCGCGAATTAAAAGTAGAATACCGCGAGGGGGATACATTTGAAACGTTGTCTAATCGCATCAACACGTTATCTACCCGTAATTTAAAAGCCAGCGTTTCAATAGGTGAAAACGGACCAGCGTTAAAATTAGAGGCGAAAAACGGCGCGACAGTTGATTTTATATCAGGGTCAGATGGTCGCGATGCTTTGTCAAAACTAGGACTTGAAGAACGTAATATAATTTCGCCTGAAGTTTTATTTGATTTGGGAGAAGACCAAGGGATCGATCCAGAAAAACTTGGCGGTGTTTTTGCCCTTAGATTGGATAATGGTTTTGCATTTAGCACTAAAAAAGAGGCGGAATATATTTTAACTCAAATACAAAATTCATTGAATGTCATTGAAAGTGCTAATCGTTCTCTAACATTCGATCCCATTCGTGCCCAAATTTTACAAGCGTCAAAAAATAATTTTGGGCCGGCACCGGCATATTTGCAAGACCGGTTGGCAAGATATCAAGATGGATTACAGCGCGTACTGGCTGTCACAGGCGGCACAATAATTTAAAGGGTTTATGATGAAGTTTCGATTATTTTTTATGATAGCAATTGGATGTTTATGGAATAACTTTGTAGTTGCAGCGCCAGCACCTGAGGCTAAACCATCAGAGGAAGAAGTTAACGAATATGTTGAAATCCCGCCCATAAGCGTTGCTATGTATAATAAAAGGAAGCGTCCCGCAGGCACCATGACTGTAATGATGCAACTTAAAATTGACGATGAAAATCAGCGTGCCGTCGCGCGTAAAATTATGCCGCGTCTAAAAAACGCATATATGCAGGAAACGTTAAAACTCGCTCTTAACTTCTTTGATATTAGTCGTCTCGTAAACGCTAATATTTTAGGTCGTTCTTTACAGAATGTCACCAACCAGGTTTTAAAGCACGATTAAGCGCGCCTCTTAATAGGTGATATTGCCGTCTCAAAAAGATAAATTTAATGCGCTTCGTTCCAATTATCACCAATGCCACAGTCAACGGTAAGAGGAACTGAAATTTGGAGCGCCGGCAAAGCCGCCTTTTCCATAACAGACGTAATGATTGGGGTTGTTTTTTCTATTTCCTCTTCAGGAACCTCAAATACCAGCTCATCATGAACTTGCAAAAGCATTTTTGCATTCAGTCCCGCTTGCTTAAGCGCATCAGGCATTTGAATCATAGCGCGCCTAATTACATCGGCGGCAGAACCTTGAATTGGCGCATTAATAGCCGCGCGTTCACCAAATGAACGACGCATGCCATTTTTATCATTGATACTACCAATGTGGATTTTTCGCCCAAATATGGTTTCTACATACCCTTTATCACGGCAGTATTGCTTAGTATCTTCCATATAATGACGAATGCCGGGGAAGCGCTCAAAATATTTATCAATAAATGTTTTGGCTTCTGTGCGGCTCATACCAAGCTGGTTTGCAAGACCGAATGAGCTGATCCCATAAATAATGCCGAAGTTAATGGCTTTGGCTTGTCGGCGAACAATAGGGTCCATTCCTTCTATTGGCACACCGAAAACTTCTGATGCCGTCATTGCATGAATATCAATGCCGTCATTAAAGGCTTTTTTCAAACTATCCAATTCAGCGATATGTGCCAGTAATCTGAGCTCAATCTGACTATAATCAGCAGCAACAAGCTTATATCCTTGTTCCGGAATAAAAGCATTTCTGATTTTTCGACCTTCTTCAGTACGAATAGGAATATTCTGCAAGTTAGGGTCTGTTGAAGATAAGCGCCCGGTGGTAGTGGCCGCTAATGAATAAGACGTATGGATGCGTCCTGTATCCTTGTTAATGATATTTTGTAGTGCGTCAGTATAGGTGCTTTTCAGTTTCGCAAGGGCACGCCATTCTAAAACTTTCTCGGGTAATTCATGTCCGTCAGCGGCAAGTTTTTCTAATATATCAGCTCCGGTGGTATAGGCGCCTGTTTTACTTTTTTTACCACCCGGTATTGCCATTTCTTCAAAGAGAACTTCGCCAAGTTGTTTAGGGGAGGCGATATTAAAGGCATGACCTGCTAAATCATGGATAACACCTTCTAACTCAGAAAGTCTCACGGCAAATTCATTGGATAGGCGATTGAGCATATCTTTATCAACTTTAATGCCATTATGTTCCATATCAACAAGCACTGGAACGAGCGGTCGTTCTAATGTTTCATAGACGGTGACCATCTTTTCCTGAACAAGTCGCGGCTTAAGAAGACGATGTAAGCGGCCTGTGATATCCGCATCTTCAGCGGCATATTCGGTTGCTTTATCAATAGCAACTTTATCAAATGTTATTTGTTTTTTGCCCGTTCCGGCAATTTCTTTAAAGGGGATTGTGCTTAAATCAAGATGTACGCGAGCCAGTTCATCCATGTTGTGTTTATTGACGCCCGCATCTAACACATAAGATAAAAGCATAGTGTCATCAAATGGGGTAATTTCCACGTCATACTTTTTAAGAACAAGCGCATCATATTTCATGTTTTGCGCAATTTTTAATATTGCCGGATTTTTAAGTAATGGTTTTAATAATTCCAATGCCTCTTGCATTGGTATTTGATCGGGAATTGGCTCGGCACTGCTTTCCGATAATAAATCAACAGGTTCATCACTATGGTTTACGTGCGCTAATGGAATATAACACGCGTCACCGCTATTAATGGATAATGAAATTCCTACCAAATCAGCCGCCATTGCATTGGTTGATGTGGTTTCTGTATCAATAGTTATCTGTCTGGCATTCTCAGCCAGTTTAATCCAACGCTTTAAAGCCTCAATCGTTGTTACCGTTTCATATTTTACTTCTTTTGGCGCAGCGTCTTCTATGGGTGCGAACTCGGCAGAAACGTCAGGACCTAAATGAGTAAGTATCCGTGTTTGAAGACTTCTGAAGTTTTGCTCTTCTAAAAAAGGAAGTACTTTATCGGGATCAATATCACCAAGGGCAAAATCATCAATACTTGGTAGATCAGGTACATCTAAGGCTAAAGTTACAAGTTCTAAACTAAGCTTGGCTTGATCGGCAAATTCGATCAAATTTTCACGGCGCTTATTTTGCTTAATTTCACCAGCCCGTGCAAGAAGCGTATCAAGATCACCAAACTCAGATAATAAGAGAGCCGCCGTTTTAACACCAATGCCGGGAACGCCAGGGATATTATCGGCGCTATCACCCGCCAGAGCTTGAATTTCAATGACTTTTTCTGGTCCTAATCCAAATTTTTCGGTGACTTCTTCAATGCCAATATGGCGGTTTTTCATCGTATCAAGCATTCTGACATCATCACTTACCAATTGCATCAGGTCCTTATCGGTTGAAACAATTGTTACTTTACTGCCATTACTTTCAGCTTGCTTGGCATAGGTGGCAATAATATCGTCGGCCTCATAACCTGCTAATTGAATGGAAGGCAGATTAAAAGCTTCGACAGCGTCATGAATGATTTTGAATTGCGGTATTAGATCGTCTGGCGCTGGTGGGCGGTGGGCTTTATATTCAGGGTAAATATCATTACGAAATGTTTTTTTGCCAGCATCAAAAATGACCGCGAGATGACTTGGTCGTTCACTATCATCCAAATCACGTAATAATTTAAAAAGCATATTACAAAATCCAGAAACCGCGTTTACGGGAGTACCGTCAGGACGGTTGAGTGGCCTGATGGCGTGATACGCTCGAAAAATAAAACTTGATCCGTCAATAAGATATAGATGATTGCCGTTTGACATGCTTTTTATGTTCCATTTTTTTATATAATAGCCAGATTATTCATTGACCCGTAGACTAGCGAGTGATACCGAATAAGCAAGCTCATATTGGATCATATAACATGACAGATCAAGAACTCGCGATAAAAATTCGTGGCCTTAAAAAAACTTACGCAGCAGATGGGGCGTCAAAACCGAAAGAAGCACTCAAAGGAGTAGACCTTTCTATACCGCGTGGCTCTATATTTGGATTACTAGGGCCAAATGGTGCTGGTAAATCAACAACAATAAATATCATCGCTGGTATTGTAGATAAAACGGCAGGGTCAGTTGAGGTTTGGGGCTTTGATATTGATAAAGATATTCGAAATGCCAAAGCAAACATTGGTATAGTGCCGCAAGAAATTAATTTTGATGTTTATTTTACGCCTTATGAAATGTTGGAACTTTACGCCGGACTATATGGCATTCCAAAAAACGAAAGAAGGTCCGATGAAATATTGGAAGCGATGCGTCTTGTTGAGCAGCGCGATGCGTATACACGCTTTTTGTCAGGAGGAATGAAACGCAGGCTTCTTGTTGGTAAAGCAATGGTTCATAATCCTCCGATACTGGTTCTTGACGAACCGACCGCCGGGGTTGACGTGGAATTAAGACAGCATATTTGGCAATATGTTCGAGAATTGAATGAAAAGGGTGTAACCATTGTACTTACAACTCATTATTTGGAAGAAGCCGAAGAACTGTGTGATGAAATAGCCATAATTAATCACGGTGAACTTGTGATATGTGAGAAAACGCCAAATTTATTGAAACAACTTGATGAAAAGATGGTGGTAATAACGCCTGTTAATGTCATCAATAAAGTACCTCAGGTTTTAAGCGACATCGGTGGAAAGCTGAATGAAGAGGGTGATATTGTTATACATTTTAGCCCGAGCAGCATTACTGTCGGTGAAATTCTCAAAAAAGTTTCTGAGACAGATATTGAAATTGCCGACTTAAAGACGGAAGAAAGTGATCTGGAGGATATTTTCTTACAGCTTACCAAAACGATCGAGACGTAATCATGACTGTTACACACGATTTTGATGTACTTGTAATAGGAAGCGGCGCCGCGGGATTAAGTTTAGCTTTGCATGTGGCGGATCATGCTTCTGTTGCCGTGCTTTCAAAAAATAAACTTTCCAGTGGCAGTACGTCTTGGGCCCAAGGTGGCATTGCTGCCGTGCTTGATGATCGCGATACTAAAGAATCTCATATTGAAGATACGTTAAATGCTGGTGGTGGCCTATGTGAATATGATGCTGTTAAATTCGTCGTTGATCAGGGAAAAGAAGCGATTAATTGGCTTATTGAAAATGGCGCAGATTTTACAAAAGAAAGTAGAGAAGATAAGCAAAAAGCCGTTGAAGGGGATTATCATTTAACCAAAGAGGGCGGCCATTCTTTCCGACGCGTTATCCACAGTGCGGATGCCACCGGTAAAGAAGTGCAAATTTCACTTGAGAAAAAAGTAAAGGCGCATCCGAATATCACACTTTTTGAAAATCATATGGCCGTTGATCTTATTAGCAATGATCGCCGTAATATCAAGACGCAAAAATGTGTTGGCGCTTATATTCTTGATACCAAAAACGGAAAAGTCGAAGTTTTTCGCGCAAAATCGACGGTGATTGCAACAGGCGGCGCCAGTCGAGCATATCTTTATACATCAAATCCTGATGGTTCAACCGGAGACGGTATTGCGATGGCTTGGCGTATGGGCTGTCGGGTAGCCAATATGGAATTTAATCAATTTCACCCAACATGCCTTTATCACCCAGAGGCGCGCACTTTCTTATTAACAGAAGCTTTAAGAGGTGAGGGTGCTTATCTGCGTCTTCCAAACGGTGATCGGTTTATGGACCGGTTTGATAAGCGTGCGGAACTTGCCCCTCGCGATATTGTTGCCCATGCGATTGATCATGAAATGAAACGTTTGGGGGTTGAATGTCTTTATTTAGATATTTCACATAAAAATGATGAATTTATCATGGAACATTTTCCAACCATATATAAAAGATGTCTTAAGTTAGGGTTTGATTTAACAAAAGAACCTATCCCGATTGTTCCTGCGGCTCATTATACCTGCGGTGGTGTAATTACGGATTTAAAGGCGAGAACAGACGTTAAAAACCTTTATGCGATTGGGGAAGTTGCCCATACGGGACTTCATGGCGCGAACCGCATGGCCAGCAACTCTCTACTTGAATGTCTGGTTTTTGCTAATGCGGCCGGAAAAGATATTGTGAAGCTGATAAAAAAAGAAAAATTCAGTACAACAATCAAACCATGGGATGAGAGCAGGGTGGCTGATTCTGATGAAGAAGTGGTGGTCTCCCATAACTGGAACGAACTTAGACATTTCATGTGGGATTATGTTGGCATTGTAAGATCAACACGTCGTTTGCAGCGTGCGGCCAGACGCATCGAAATGTTAGCAGGTGAAATTCGTGAATATTACGGTGCTTTTAGAATTACGTCTGATCTTTTGGAGCTTAGAAATCTAGTCACGGTTTCTGACTTAATTGTTCATTCTGCACTACAAAGAACGGAAAGCCGTGGCTTACATCATACCTTGGATTTTCCAGATCGTGATCCTGACATGGATGGTCGCAATACGGTGTTAAAGCCCCCTCGAAAACCATTTAGTCGTTAATCATTGTACGAGCTTTATCAGCTTTTTATCAAAATGTTTTAAGACCTGACGTAATTCTTGTCCACGTTTTAAGACCTGTCCCTGACTGCCAATAATAGCATAGGCACCTTGCTTATGCCTTAGAGAGGGTGTTTTCGTAATGCGATAAATGGGGCGTTCACTTGCTTTTTGAAATACAGCAAAGACGGCTTCATCTTTTGATCCTGATATGGCGTAATCTTTCCAATGACCTGATGCGACCATTTTACCATAAATATTCAAAATGGCTTCAAATTCGGGTCTTTCAAAGAAAATATTGGCAACTTGGGCCTTGCTATGCTGGCTTGTGGAAAACGGAATTATTGTTGTTTGATCAGTCATTAACTTGAGTTTGCGTCCAGATTAAATTGATTGCAACAAAAAATGCCACAAAATGACCTTATTCTAAACCTAACTCCGCCTTAATTAAATTCTATGCCTATAATTGTTAGTCCCTGCAGCCAGTTTTTTGAAATATTGCGAACCCTTTTCCCTCCCCTTCACCCAGCAATATGGAACGAACTGGCTGCTATTTTTTTGAAGCATATAATTTAAAGCATGATATAACGAGAAAAATACAAAAGGGAATTTTCTATGAAATTATATGAATTAGTTGGTCGTGATTCTGAAAAAGGGTTTAGCCCGTTTGCGTGGCGCATAAAAATGGCACTTGCTCATAAAGGTCTAAATTATGTAAGTTTTCCCTTACATTTTACAGAAATTAAAGAAACACTTACATTCGCAGACAGCAAAACGGTTCCTGTTTTAATCGACGGCGAAAATTCAATTTCAGATAGTTGGAATATCGCCTGTTATTTGGAGGAATATTATTCAGAAAGGTCAAGCTTATTTGAAGGTGAAAAAGGGAAGGCCGCTGCCCAGTTAATGGGTCATCAATTGGCACGTCCATTATTAATGCCGTTATTTAGAGTTTTGGTTTCTGATATTTATAATGTGATTGATGAATGTGATAAAGATTACTTCAGAGAAACAAGAGAGCCGCGCATTGGCTGTAAAATTGAAGAAGCGGCCAAAGATTATGATCAGGCATTAAAAACGTTTCAAACAAATCTTTTACCCTATCAAGACTATTTCAATCAGAATGATTTCTTAAGTGGTCAAAGTGCGGCCTATAGTGATTATATTTTATATGGCATGTTTCTTTGGGCCAGAGCCACCAGTGGTAAAATATTAATCGATGATGATAGTTCAGTAAATCTATGGATCAAAAGAATGGACGGGCTCTTTAATGGTCTTGGCGGATCTGTTTCTTTGATAAAATAAGTCATTTTTTATTACTTTCCCTCTTGAAAATCATTCAGAACATTCCATATCTGATCTATTAAGAAAAATTCAAACGGGAATAGAAAAAATGACAACTGAAAAAATGGGTTTTGAGGCGGAAGTCTCACGTCTGCTCCATATGATGGTCCACTCTGTTTATAGTGACAGAGAAATATTTTTACGTGAATTAATTTCAAACGCATCTGATGCTTGTGACAAACTTCGTTACGAAGGATTGACCAATAGTGATTTGCTCAAAGATTCGGGCGATTTTGCCATCGATATTCGCCTTGATAAAGAGAGCAAAACATTAACGGTTTCCGATAATGGTATCGGAATGAACCGTGAAGACCTTATATCACATTTAGGAACAATTGCCCGTAGTGGGACGTCCTCATTTATGGAAAATATTTCCGGGGATGAGAAAAAAGATGTGAATTTAATCGGCCAATTTGGCGTTGGGTTTTATTCTGTTTTTATGGTTGCGGATAAAGTCGAAGTGCTTAGCCGCAAAGCCGGTGAAGAAAAAGCGTACCTTTGGTCTTCGGATGGTATTGGCGAATATACCATTTCTGAAGCGGAAAAAGTAGGAAACGGAACGTCAATTATGCTTCATATTAAAGATGAGGCAGATGAGTTTTTAGAAATACACCGCCTTAAGAATATTATCAAAACGTATAGTGACCATGTCACCATTCCTATTACGATGATCAGCAAGTCAGAAGAAGACGGTGCTGAAGATGAAGAAACAAGTGAACGTGTGAATGATGGAACGGCACTTTGGGCAAGATCAAAATCGGATATTACCGAAGAACAATATAAAGAATTTTACCATCATGTTGCGCATGCTTATGATGATCCTGGAATGACAATTCATTACCGCGCTGAAGGCAAAATTGAATATACTGTGATGTTATTTATCCCTAGTCAGCAGCCAATGGACTTGTTTGACCCTGCTCGTAAAACAAAAGTAAAATTATACGTAAAGCGTGTATTTATAACGGATGATTGTGAAGACATTCTTCCAGGATATTTACGCTTTATGCGCGGCGTGGTAGATAGCGAAGATCTTCCCTTAAATATTAGCCGTGAAATGCTGCAAAATAATCCAGTGATGTCTAGTATTTCCAATGCAGTGACAAAACGTATTCTGTCGGAATTAGAGAAGAAAGCGAAAAAGGATAAAGACGGCTATAATCAATTCTGGGAAACGTTTGGCCCAGTCCTTAAAGAGGGTATTTATGAAGATTTCGCAAGACGGGATCAAATTTTAAAAATGTCACGCTTTTATTCAACGGCAGGTGATGAATTAACATCACTAGATGATTATGTGTCCCGGATGAATGATGGCCAAGATACGATTTACTATATTACGGCCGATTCATTAGAAGCCGCGAAGAGATCACCGCAACTAGAAGGGTTTAAAGCAAAAGATATTGAAGTTATCTATTTTACCGATCCTGTTGATGAGTTTTGGCTGCAAATGATTCCAGAATTTGACGGCAAAAAGCTTGCGTCCGTGACGCGAGGCTCTGCAGATCTTGATGATAAAAAAGAAGATGACAATGAGGAAGAAAAAAGTCCTGAGCTTGAGGCGCTTCTTTCTGTTCTTAAAACGAACCTTGGTGAAACTGTGAAGGATGTCAGAAAATCAAATCGTTTGACGGATAGTGCTGTGTGTCTAGTAGCCGATGATAATGACATGGACATGCATATGGAACGTATCCTCAAAATGCATAACAAATTAGATGGTGCCGCAAGTGCAAGGGTCATGGAAATTAATGCTGACAATGACTTAATTAAAGCACTTTCTAAAGCAGCCACAAAAAAAGGATCTGTCGATTTATTAAAGGATGCGTCACAAATGCTCCTTGACCAGGCTAAAATTATGGAAGGAGACCTTCCTGATGATCCTGTTGCATTCGCCAGCAGGCTTTCAAAAGTGATGGAAGCCAGTTTTAAATAATTTTAAAGCCGTTTGTTAATTCAAACGGCTTTTTTCACAAAATAAATAAAAATCTTCCAATCTGGTAACTTCTTATTTATGAATAGCGAGTATTATTGTTTTTTTTAATAGTGCCCGGAGCTTTTTGTGTCAGACTTTTCTAATTATTCCCGTTCTTCGTCTGATAATAAAATATCCGTTACAGATGTTATGAGGTTTAGTTATACTTATTTCGTCGATAACTTTTCTCTTTTCGTAAAACTTTCCATTGTGCCGATGTTACTGTGGATCTTGCTTAATGTCTCTGCTGAGGTATTATTGAATGAATATGGTATTGCGTTTAATCACTCATTCCGCGTGCTTTTGTTTCGGCATCATTTGCACTTGTATGGTACCGTAAGTTTTTATTAGGTATGGAGCAAGAATCTTACGGGAAACTCTATACTCATTTAAAATCGAGACGGACTTTTAGTATCGCATCAATTCTTAAATCCATTTTAAGAGTGGTCATTATAGCAATGGTGATTTTAGTTCCAACGCTGATGGTATCTCTCGCTGCAGTGGTATATCAAATTTCTCAAGGTGTAACGATCACTAATGAAATGTTGGAACAATTGGTACAAATAACGACGTTTATTGTTTTATTGACTGTTTCACCGATTTTAATACGATTTTCTTTTTATTCAGCGAGTATTGCATTAGGGCGCCGTCAAACGCGACTGCGTGATGTGTGGCGCAAAACCACTGGTTATACATGGAATTTATGGCATCTCGTAATTAGAGCTTTCTTACCTTTAAGTTTATATACATATGCGCTTAATGAAGGATTTTCTAAAATTGCAGAAAAATTTGAACTTTCTTATGTTGCCACAAGTCTTCTCATAAATATACCGTCTGCATTTATGGTCTTTATGATGTTAGCGATTGTAGTGGCGGCGAATGCGACCGCCTTTAAGCAAATTTTTGGCACAGGTGATAAAGAAAGAACATAAAAAAAGCCGGATCATTTGACCCGGCTTTTCATAAAGTTATTTTCTTTTACTTACTGTGAAGCAAGATTTCTAAGTACGTAATGTAAAATGCCGCCATTTTTGAAATATTCAACTTCATTTGCAGTATCAATCCGGCTCAAGACAACGATGTCTTTTGTTGCGCCGTCAGCATAAGTAATCTTAACATTTAAATCTTGTTGTGGCGCAATGCCGTCGGCGATACCAGAAATATCGAATGTTTCAGATCCTGTTAAACCAAGGCTCTCGCGATTGTCATCGCCTTTAAATTGTAAAGGAAGAACGCCCATACCGACGAGGTTAGAGCGGTGAATACGTTCAAAGCTTTCAACGATAACCGCTTTTACTCCAAGAAGATTGGTTCCTTTGGCGGCCCAGTCACGTGATGATCCGGTACCATATTCTTTGCCGCCGACAACCACGAGCGGTGTTCCTGCGTCTTGGTATTTTATGGAGGCATCATAGATGCTCATTTGTTCGCCAGTTGGAATATAGGTTGTAATGCCACCTTCTGTACCCGGGGCCATTAGGTTACGAAGACGCACATTGGCAAATGTGCCGCGCATCATTACTTGGTGATTACCGCGACGCGAACCGTATGAATTAAAATCAATGCGTTCTACACCATTCGCTGATAGATATTCTCCCGCTGGGCTGTCTGCTTTAATCGCGCCTGCTGGGGAAATATGATCGGTCGTGATACTATCACCTAGAAGTGCGAGTAAATTAGCGCCCTTAATGTCTGAGATATTACTTGTTTCCATGGTCATGCCTTGGAAATAAGGAGGGTGTTGAATATATGTGCTTGTATCATCCCATGCGTAAGTTTGACCTTCTGGGAATTTAATATCTTGCCATTGCTGAGTGCCCGTAAAGACGTCTTTATAACGCTCAACAAACATTTCGCGCGTAAGAGTGTTACGGATTGTTTCATCGATTTCAGCGTTTGTAGGCCACAAATCTTTTAAATAAACATCATTGCCGTTTTTATCCAGACCAATTACATCTTTTGTAATATCAATTTGCAATGTACCTGCAATTGCATAGGCCACGACAAGTGGCGGTGAAGCAAGATATGATGCTTTAAGATCTTGACTTACGCGACCTTCAAAATTGCGGTTACCTGATAATACGGACGCACAAATCATTTCATTGTCATTAATAGTTGTGCGCAAGTCTTCTGCGAGGGGACCAGAGTTACCAATACATGTTGTACAGCCATAACCCACCAGATCAAAGCCGAGAGCATCAAGATGTGGAGTAAGACCCGCTTTATCAAGATAATCTGTTACAACTTGTGATCCAGGTGCAAGAGAGGTTTTAACCCATGGTTTTGAATTAAGTCCAAGCTCATTTGCTTTCTTAGCAACAAGACCAGCCGCCATCATTACACTTGGATTTGATGTATTGGTACAAGATGTAATCGCAGCGATCATTACGTCACCATGATGAAGTTCGTAATCTTGACCTTCTACCGCGAAGCCTGTGTCTTTTTCAGCGGCTTTCCCACGCTCTTTAAGAACTTCATTAAACGCATTCGTCGCATTGCTAAGAGAAACACGATCTTGCGGGCGACTAGGGCCAGAAAGACTTGGTTCGACCTTTGAAATATCAAGTTCAAGACCAGATGTATATTCTGGATCAGGCGTATTTTTATCGCGCCACATGCCTTGTTCTTTGGCATAAGATTCTACCAATGAGATAGTATCTTCATCACGACCTGTGAATTCTAGGTAATCAAGTGTAGCCTGTGACACGGGGAAGAAACCACATGTCGCACCATATTCAGGAGCCATATTGGCGATGGTTGCTTGATCGGCAAGTGTCATTTGGTCAAGACCGTTACCGTAAAATTCTACGAATTTACCAACAACACCATGTTTACGGAGCATCTCTACCACCGTCAGAACAATATCTGTCGCTGTGATGCCCTCGCGTGCTTTACCAGTTAGTTTGAAACCAACAACTTCAGGGATTAACATTGAAACAGGTTGGCCGAGCATCGCTGCTTCTGCTTCAATACCCCCTACACCCCAACCGAGAACGGCAAGACCGTTAATCATTGTCGTATGGCTATCTGTACCCACACAGGTATCTGGGAAAGCAACCGTTTTACCGTCTACATCTTCGGTCCAAACTGTTTTCGCGATATATTCAAGATTAACCTGATGACAGATACCTGTTCCAGGGGGAACAGCGGAAAAATTATCAAAACTATTCTGCCCCCATCTTAGGAATTGATAGCGTTCATTGTTACGTGACATTTCAAGATCGACGTTCTTTTGAAAAGCGCTATTATCACCGAAGTTATCAACCATCACACTATGGTCAATTACAAGATCAACCGGGCTTAAAGGATTAATTTGATCTGGACTGCCACCGAGGTTTTCCACGGCATTTCTCATCGCAGCTAAATCCACCACTGCAGGTACGCCAGTGAAATCTTGCATTAAGACGCGTGCTGGGCGATATTGAATTTCGCGGTTCATGCGTTTTTCTTTTTGCCAGTCTACGATTGCCTGCACGTCTTCTGTTGATACCGTTACGCCATCTTCAAATCTAAGAAGATTTTCAAGAAGCACTTTCATAGAATAAGGAAGGCGTGAAATGTCGCCTAATTGCTTTTCTGCTTCTTGGAGAGAATAATATGAATATTCTTTGTCGCCCACGTTAAGTGTGCGGCATGTTTTCAGGGTATCTTGACCAACGGTTGCCACGGAATTTGACTCCTCATAATTTTCATTGAATTTTCTTAAGGCTCTTTTGACTGAAAACGACTAATTTTTCAAGGAAAATCCAACCAAAAACAACGCGGATTGTATAAATTAAGGCGATACAGCCTTTATTTGTCAGAAAAAGACCTTATTCGTGCCAAAGAATCACCAAACCTGATTTTTATATTTGTCGTCAGTTATGAATGATGAGGAAATATGATGATTAAGAGAAAAAACTCAAAACATGAAATTTTAAACCGATTTCTTAATATGAAATTTATAATGATTACGTTAATGGTTGCGACTTTTATGATGTTTGCATTTGGTTCAGCGACGAACATTGAAGGAAGTGAAATAACATCCATCATGGTTGGCGCAAGTCTTTTTGCATTGGCCAGTGCTATGCTGTTGAAGGCTGGAGAGATATCAAAGAAACTTTATAGATAAGTTATAGAATAGAATACTATTAGATTTATTCTGGGCTTCTCACTTTCCCAATATGCTGCTATAGCTTCTTATGTACATGTGATGTAAGAAAAATAAGCAGAACTAAGTGATCATGAATAATAATTATTCAGCAACCAATTTAAGCGTAAGAAGAAGTGAAAAAAAGATTTTTGAAAATCTCTCTTTTTCTCTGACTTCAGGCAAATTACTTAAGCTTATAGGACCGAATGGGTCAGGAAAGTCAACTCTGCTAAAGGCCCTCATTGGATTGATAGAGCCTGAGACGGGCGATGTAATTTTCGACCAAGAATCCGTCCTCATGGATCAAGAATGGATAAGCGAGAATATCTGCTACTTAGGGCATAAAAACACTTTAAAACGTGAATTCACAGTGATTGAGAATTTACACTTTTGGACGAAAATCTGGGGAACACTTGATCAAATTGATCATTCTCTCAAGTTAATGGGGATAGAATATTTACGTGACACCCCCGTTAGATATTTATCTTCCGGACAAACAAGGCGGGCCGCATTGGCGCGATCAATATGCCATCCGGGGTCTATTTGGCTTTTTGATGAACCGACCGTTGGTTTAGATGAAGAAGGGCTTTCTTTATTATCAATTACAATGAAATCGCATCTTGATATGGGCGGGATTATTTTATGCGCCACGCATGTAAATTTAGGGATCGATCAAAAATATATAACAGTATTAAATCTTGCAGATTTTTCATTACAATCTAATTTTGAAAAGCGAGGGTGGTAATGTTCTCTCTTTTTAAAATTATTACCTTACGGGATATAAAAATTAGCTGGGCAGGCGGCAGTACCAGCAGCATGGTAGTTGCTTTTTTTATTATTGTTGTGACGTTATTTCCACTTGGTGTCGGACCCGAACTTAATATGCTTAGTCGTATTTCGGTTGGCGTCATTTGGGTTGCTGCGCTTTTAGCGTGCCTTCTATCTCTTGATCGAATTTTTCAAGCAGACTTCGAAGACGGCACATTAGATCAATATGCATTATGCCCATTATCACTGGAGTGGTTAGTGCTCGCTAAAGCATTAGCGCATTGGCTTACAACTTCGCTACCTTTAATATTAATAACCCCGCTTTTAGGCATTCTATTGAATATGGATGATGCGGCTTATTGGCCGTTGATTTATGCAATGTTACTTGGAACACCAGCGCTGTCATTAATAGGCACGATTGGTGCATCATTAACAGTATCTTTGAAAAGAGGCGGCGTCTTGCTTTCATTGCTTATTTTACCACTTTATGTACCAGTTCTTATTTTTGGTGTAATGAGCGTCGAAGCCATGACAATTGGTAATGGTGGTTATACAACCTTAATGATATTAGGCGCTGTTACTTTATTTAGTATCGCGATCACCCCTTGGGCCGCCGCCGCCGCAATTCGTTTGGCTTTAGACTAAAGTAAACGGCTATGAATTCTTACTTTGATAAGTCATAGCGGTTTAATTGATCTACCAGGTGATTTATTCAACATTTTCGAATGTTATTGAACCACCATCTTCAAATTCAATTGATCCGGCGCTATCTTATGATAATAACATCACGCCTGCATCTATATCTGACGATTCGATAACATGCCCTTCATCAAGATTAAGCGTCCAGCCATCTTGTTGGTCCAGACCACTAAAACCTTGTAATTGGATGCTATCACTCCATCCTTCACCACCATCAACCGTGTCATTGCCTTGATTAGCAAGAAACACAAGATGATCATCACCATCGCCGCCACGTAAGTTATCATTACCGGTGCCCCCGATGATCACATCATCGCCGGCTGATCCGGTGATGGTATCATGACCACTGCCGCCATCGATATGTTCGATATCGGTGAGGGTGGTTTCAGAGAAATCCATGTTATTGTTTGAACCGTCGCCGGCAATGGTCACGCCGCTGTTGCCATCTGCGGAAATCTCTTCAACGCTATCGGCCGGATTAAAGTGTGTGTTAATGCCGATGGTGACATTGTCTTCGGTTGTAACGATGGTATCGGTGCCTTCACCGCCATCGAAATCATCGAAGCCATCGCCCTGACTGATTTCAAAACGGTCATCACCGCCGCCGCCACGTAAATTGTCATTACCAGTGCCACCTACTATGACATCGTCACCGCCATTACCATTAATCGTATCATGTCCGGCATTTCCTGTGATATAATCAGCTTCTTCAGATCCATTTAAAGTATTATTTCCTGAACTACCGTCAATGGCATTCAGTTCATCGATAATATCTACTTTTATATTATCTAATAATGTCCTTAAAGAATTCGAATCTGTTGCCTGGAATTCAAGCCGTGCACTATCGCCATCAGCAGTTACCTCATAGCTATGGTTTTCCCAACCAAAGCTATCGCCTGGTACAATTGTGTCAATTAATTCACCGTCCCAATAGACCTCAACGGCTGAATCTTCTCCGCCTCTTCCACCACGGGCGGAATGATCAAAGCTAATTTCGATAACTTGGCCAGGTGATGTGTCAAAATCCTTGTATAGGTTACTTTGATCACCACTATCGGCTTCTAGTTCAATAATAACATTGGAGCTATCTGAACCACCATAAGTCGTTTCTTTTCTAACTTCAATTTTACCACCATCATTATCGGTATACCAGCCGTCCAATCCTTCATCAATTTGACCCCAGCTACCTGAAAATGCCGCATCTTCAACATCTGTTAAACCAAAACCTGCTTCGGCCTCTGCGGCTTCCTTCGCGGCAGCTTCCTCAGCGGCGGCTTTTTCTTCAGCTTCTTTCGCGGCAGCCTCCTCAGCGGCAGTTTTTTCTTCGGCTTCTTCTGTGACTTCTTTTACAACTGCTTCGCGCTCATCATTACTTTGTGGGTTCGAAGCTTTACTTTGTGGCGTGGAACGCGCCTGCAATGTTTCAGGTTGTTGCTCAGGATTATTTTGAATTCCTGTATTATCATTTTGAGGAGAAGTTAAAATTAATTTCTTCACTTGCACGACCGGAGGACAGAGGTTCTTCTTGTTGCCGTTCCTCAACCGATTGCTTAGTCACCCTGTTTGAAGTGGTTTCTTGATTACTTTGTTCTTCTGAGGATTGTTTATTTTGTGGTGTACGACCTACACTTTTTGCCTCTTCAGAACTAAATCGTTCTTGGTTTTGAGGAGATGATGAGCTTTCGCCTGACTTTGCTTCGCCACGTGAATGATTCATTTGTATATTTGATCTGGTTTGAGTGTCTTCAGGTTCATCATTCTGTTTACTAAAATAATTGGAAAGACGATCATGATTCTCGCTGGTCTCATCTGACCGATCTGATTCATAAATACGAATATCGTCGCCATTTTTATCAAGTAAATCTTCTGAATTTTTTTGATGGTTTTCTTTTGCCATTAGTACACCTCTACCTAACGTAGGTTAGAATTTATATAAAACTACAGGCAACAGGCTACATTAATAATATAAATATACCCTTACTTTTTATGGTTATTAAAAAGTAAACAATTATTCTAATGAATTGATTTCAAGGCATATTATTTTTCAAGTTTGATGAGAAATTTTTATTTTACCAAATTATTAATAATCTTTGACATTTTTTGAGCGTCGGTACTATCAAGCTTTTCAAGGGCATTAACCATTCCGCACAATTCGGGCTGTTTTTTATTTTGTCCCGCTTTACATTTACCTTCCAATTTAGTGATCTCAATTTCGATGCCGACGATGCCATTAATTTGTTGAGCGACAAATTTTTCAGGTGCATCTGATACTTTCCAAGGAACGTCTTCAATTTTTTCATTTTGATCCGTTAATTCGTCAAGGTGATGTCTTATCCAATCGGGATCTTCTATTATTTTTAAATTTCCATAAGCATGAACAACAAAGTAATTCCAAGTTGGGACTTCTTTGTGGTGCTCTTGTTTCGAAGGATACCAATTTGGTGAAATATAATGGTGAGGACCCTGAAAAATAACTAAGATATTATCAGTTTCTTTAATTGTTTTCCATAGAGGGTTGCCCTTAGAAATATGAGCACAAAGCGTGTTATTATCTCTTAAAAAAAAGGGTAGGTGATTGGCGTTTATTTCGCCGTTTTTCAATGTCACTAAAGTGCCGAAGGAATGTGACCGGATAAGATCGTGCAAAACGTCTTCACGTTCTTCTTTAAATAAGGGCGGTTGATAGATCGTTAATACTCCAAAGTCATGATAACAAAATATAACGATATAATTCTATTCCGCCAAGTGTGTCGGGTCCGTCTCATCAATAACTTTTTTAAGAAATTGTGGCATATAAGGATGCAAACGCATTAATTGACGACCAACAATCGGTAATCGCCTTCTCAATTTCTGCATTTTCGTTTTAACCCAATGACTTTCAGAAACGAGAATGCTAAGGCCGATAAGGGCAACGATTTGTCCAATAGGAATAGGAACCGGCGCGGTAATAATGCCGACGATAAGCATTATCCAACCGATGAGTAGTTTCAAGGGTCTTTTGATCGTTTTTAAGCCCATAATCTTTTAACTTTGTTTCCTATTATTCGTTCTGAATAGTTTATATAGTAAAAGTTAAGAAAATAAGAAGGTCTAATTGTGGCATCATGTCGATTTTTTTCACTATTTCTTGATTATGAGCCCTGAAAAGGATAGATCAAACCTATGCATAAGTTCGCGAATCCAGCCCGTTTTTTACGGATCAGCAAAATGATAACGCCGTGGTGTTTTTTTCTCACGGTGATTTCGCTGGTTGTGGGTTTGTATTGGGGATTATTTATCGCACCGGAAGACTATCAAATGGGTAGCGCTTATAGAATAATATTTGTGCATGTGCCGTCTTCTTATATGTCAATGTTTGCATACGGCTTTATGGCTCTTGCAAGTGCCGTTGGTATTATATGGAAGCATCCTTTGGCGGATCAGTCTGCACGTGCGGCTGCCCCAATTGGTGCTGGTTTTACCGCACTTGCTTTGTTTACTGGCAGCCTCTGGGGCAAACCTATGTGGGGCACATACTGGATTTGGGATGCGCGCTTAACTTCGGAACTGGTTTTATTATTTCTCTATTTCGGATACATGGCCGTTTGGGACGCAATAGAGGATAGTGCAAGAGCAGCACGAGTAGCAGCAATCGTTGCTCTGGTTGGTGCCGTTAATTTGCCGATTATAAAGTTTTCCGTTGACTGGTGGAATACGCTTCATCAACCGGCGAGTATTATGAAATCAGGCGGAAGCAGTATCCATCCTGACATGCTTTGGCCGCTTCTTATTTGTATTTTTGCCTTTAATCTTTATTTTATCACGGTGGTACTATGGCGCATTCAAAGTTTAATTTTAAGACGTCAAATTAGAGGATTACAGATGCGAATAGCAGAGAGGGGCGGCGATCATGGGTGAATATTCATTTTTCGTTTGGCCAAGCTATGGCGCGGTTGTTATAATTCTTGTCGTAATTGGGATCCAAAGTTGGCTTTCAAAACGTAAAGATGAGAAAGAATTAGAAATATTAAGTCGTAAAATTGAAGAATTAAGCGATCAGGAATAAAAATATGTCCACACCAACAAATTCGCGTGCTGCGAAGCGAAAAAAGAAACGGTTCTATCTTGTTTTAACAAGTATGACAATTTTAGCGCTTGCGGTTGGCCTCGTTTTAACAGCTTTACAAGATAATATTAGTTTGTTTCTCGACCCGACAGAGCTTAAAGAACGCCAAATTGCTGAAGGACAGCGTATTCGTCTTGGTGGTCTTGTAGCCGAAGAGAGCTTTAAAAAAGATGATGACGGATTAACATATCATTTTGATATCACCGATGGCGCTGAAACAGTGAGCGTTGTTTATAAAGGGTCACTACCTGATCTTTTCCGTGAAGGGCAAGGGGTAGTTGTTGAAGGACAAGTCGGTGGTCCAGGAATATTCCACGCCAGCGAAGTGCTCGCAAAGCATGATGAAAATTATATGCCAAAAGAAGTCGTCGATAGCCTCAAAAAACGGGGCGTATTCCGACATGCTGAAGAAGAAGAAAGTATATGATTGCTGAGCTAGGTCATTTTGCCCTGATACTTGCTTGTTCATTATCGGTTATTCAAGGCGTTTTTCCACTTTATGGATCCATCAATGGTAATGGCAGAATGATGGCCATTTCATTGCCGGCTGCATATGGTCAGTTTTTATTTGTATCATTTGCGTTTGCCGCATTAATGTATTCGTTTATTGTATCTGATTTTTCAGTGGCTAACGTTGCGACCAATTCCCATACTTTAAAGCCTATGCTTTATAAAGTATCAGCCACGTGGGGGAATCATGAAGGGTCAATTTTATTTTGGGCGTTAATATTGGCTCTTTTTGGCGCAATGGTGGCCTTTTTTGGGCGCAATTTACCGCGCAAATTTCATGTAACAGTTTTAAGCGTGCAGGCGTTTGTTGGTCTTGGTTTTTATTTATTTTTATTACTTACTTCTAACCCGTTTGAACGCATTTTTCCATTTCCAAATGAAGGAAATGGTCTTAATCCGCTTTTACAAGACCCGGGATTGGCGTTTCATCCGCCGCTTTTATATCTTGGCTACGTAGGATTGTCGGTAACTTTTTCATTTGCTGTCGCCGCCTTAATCGAAGGGCGTGTTGATGCCGCATGGGCAAGATGGGTTCGCCCATGGACATTACTTGCGTGGTGTTTTTTAACTACTGGATTAACGCTCGGTTCTTGGTGGGCATATTATGAACTTGGTTGGGGTGGTTGGTGGTTTTGGGATCCTGTTGAAAACGCGGCCTTTATGCCGTGGCTCGTTGCAACTGGATTACTGCATTCGGCCATTGTTGTTGAAAAACGGGATACCTTAAAAGCGTGGACCATATTGCTTGCTATTATTGCCTTCTCATTTAGTTTGCTTGGTACCTTTATTGTGCGAAGTGGTGTTTTAACGTCTGTTCATGCTTTTGCAACTGATCCGGAGCGCGGGGTATTTATTCTATTATTCTTGTTTCTTGTTATTGGCGGCAGTCTATTTTTATTCGCACTTCGCGCGGATAAATTACAGCCGGGTGGCTTATTTGCACCGATTAGCCGTGAGAGTATGTTGATTATAAATAATCTACTTCTTTCAGTATCTGCGCTCGTGGTGATGTTTGGCACACTTTATCCTTTGCTTCGTGATGCACTTACCGGTGAAAAAATTACTGTTGGACCACCATTCTTTAATATGGCGTTTGGATCATTAATGATCCCCTTAATTATTGTTATGGCCTTGGGGCCTATGGCCAATTGGAAACGAGCTGACCTCATGGGGATTTTGTCCCGTTTAAAATTTATGATGGTGGTATCCTTAATGGCGACCCTTGCTTTTTATTATATGGCTGGGGGCGGTGCGATTATGGCTGCCGTTTGGCTTGGCCTTGGCATGTGGTTGCTGTTTTCAACGCTTTACGAATGGTCAGAACGTATCAAATTATTTAAAGGGGGGGCATTAAAACGTATTCTCCGGCAGCCACGTGCATCAATGGGTATGACATTTGGGCATTTGGGGCTTGCGATTGCAGTTTTAGGTATGGCAGCAACATCATATTGGGATAGCGAATATCAAGGTATTATGGGGTATGGCGATAAAGCAACTATTGCTGGATACGAGGTCACTTTAAATAGCACCGACGGTATTATCGGCCCTAATTATACGGCCGTAAGGGCCTCTTTCGATGTGAATAAGGATGGACAAAAAGTCACAACATTAGAACCAGAGGCACGTGTATATATGACACCACCCATGCCTACTACTGAAGCCGCGATTTTAAGCACATTTTTAGGTGATTTGTTTGTTGTAATTGGCGAAGCAAATAGTGAAAACTATGATTTATGGGCCGTAAGATTATATTTTAAACCCCTACAAGCTTGGCTTTGGACTGGTGTGGCTATTATGGTTCTAGGCGGGTTTATTTCTCTTTCTGACCGTCGTTTTAGAACCGGTACAATTAAGGGGAAAAAGTAAATGAAATTAAAAGCGTTTTTTCCTTTTTTAATTTTTTGCGTTATTTCAATCGCCTTATATGTTGGGTTAAGCTTAAATCCTGGCGAAATACCGTCTGAATTTATTGATGACCCTATCCCTGAATTCTCCCTTCCTGTTGTAGGGGGAGGGGAGGTTGGCTTAACAACCGCTGATTTAAAAAACGAAGAAGGCGTAGTTCTAGTGAATTTTTTTGCTTCCTGGTGTGCGCCCTGTTACGTGGAACATCCCTTTTTAATGGAACTTCAAAAGCGTGGTTATAAGATTTACGGCGTTGCTTATAAAGATAAGGCCCATGCGACTAATCGATTTTTGAAAGAACAAGGCAATCCTTATTTTGATACAGCCGCTGATAATGACGGTAGAGTGGCCATTGAATGGGGCGTTTATGGCTTTCCTGAAACCTTTATCATAAAAGATGGAGTTATTCGCCATAAACACGCTGGTCCCATTATGGAAATGCAGTTTGAAGATGAATTTATGCCAATTTTAGAAAGTATTAGCAAATGAACAAAATAATGATTGTTATATTTTGGTTGTTGATGGGCACAAGTGCATTTGCTGTTGGTGTCGATGAAAAGCGCTTGTCTGATCCTGCAGAAGAAGCGCGAGCACAAGAAATAATGAAGCAGCTGCGTTGTCTTGTATGTCAAAACCAATCAATCGTTGATAGCGATGCGGGCCTAGCGAAAGATATCAGAATCATTGTGCGTGAACGCATTCTAGCTGGTGATACGGATCAACAAGTACTCACCTTTATGACGGAACGTTATGGCGATTGGGTATTATTAAAACCGCACTTTGATGGTGCAACCATCATTTTATGGCTCTCACCTTTATTATTGCTTGGGGTTGGATTTATCATAATCATTAGAAATCAACGTAATCGTAAAATGGCAACATCAGCACCATTATCTGATGAAGAACAAAAACGCATTGCTCAATTATTAAATGAAAATGGGGATAATTGATGTATATTTTTGTTCTCATTATTTTCAGTATTATTGCCATTTTGTTTGTTTTGCTTCCTTATTTGAAAGCGAAAGAGCCAGAAGGGTCAATAACACCTGATATTGATGTTTATAAAGCACAGTTAGATGAGTTAAATAATGATTTAAAAAGCGGCATAATTGACGAAGAAGAAGCGTCACGAACAAAAGTTGAAATTGAACGCCGTATCCTTAAAGCTGCTGACGGACGGTCAGATGTTTCACCGCTTGAAAAACCAAATAATTTATTATCTCTAGCGATGGTGGTGATCATCCTTTTTTCTGCCGCATTTTATGCGGTTATTGGGACCCCCGGCATGCCAGATTTCCCCATAGAAGAATTTAGAGAGCAAGAAATGCCGGAAGATAGAGCAGAGGCGCTTGCACAAACGGATGATTTAATAGCCAAAGTGAAAGCACGTCTCGCCACCAGTCCCGAGGAAGTTCAAGGGTGGGGATATCTCGCTAATCTTGAGATGAATAAAGGAAATTTCCAGCAAGCGGCCCAAGCATTATATCAAGCACATATTATTGCGCCGGATGTTTTTGACTATCAACTCATGTATGCTGAAGGCCTGATTATGGCATCAAATGAGAGGGTTACCCCAGCCGCAATGATCATATTAAACAAAGCAAGAAAAATGGCGCCCGAACACCCCGGACCACGTTATTATTTGGCACTTGCAGATTTTCAAGCAGGCGATGTCGAGGTTGCACATTCAGAATGGAAATCCATACAAGCCAATTTGGAGAGTAATGACCCAATGATGCCGCTTTTAAATGTTTGGATTAACCGTGCAGAAGTATCACTTGGTATCGCAGAGCCTCTCCCACAAACACGGGCTCCTTCGATTACAGCGGAACAAGCGGAAACCATTCAGAATATGAGCGCTGATGAGCAACAGGAATTAATCCGTCAAATGGTATTGCAACTTGCAATAAAACAAGAAGAAAACCCGACAAATATAGAGGGATGGATCAGGCTTTCCAGAGCATATATGGTGCTCGGTCAAAAGGACGAAGCAATAGCGGCTATACAGTCTGCTATAGAGAATGCACCCGACGGTCAAAAAGCGGCACTTGAAAAAGAACTGGAAAATTTAACTAAATTAGATTAAAATGTGATTCTAAACCGCAGAATAGTGGTATTTCCAGAAAGGCAGTAGGTCTTCTTAAATTAACTCAAAAAGTTATTATATGAGTTAAGTAGTATTTTTTTGGATAAGCGTAATGGAAATTAATTCACAGACACAGACATTAGTCTCTTTAACATCACTGCTTGATGCATCGCGTCAGTAACAACAAGTGCGTGATGATCAGCTCGATAAGAAAATTGAAGAAGAAAAAGCACGCGATGCTCGGATTTCAACGCGCCAATCAGAGCGCCAAGAACTGATCCAGCAAAATCGGAATGCTTTGGAGAAAATTCAGGCGGATTTAAGAGAAAGAGATTTAGAGCGACTATATCAGGAATATGAGCCGACAGAAGTAACCAGTACCAATAGCGCAGGTAATAATGAGCCAATTAATATAAATTTCCGCGAAAGCATTTATGGAAACTCTAATGTGCCAGGACAACCAACTTTTGAAAGCCTCGGCCAAATCGTAGATTTTAAAATCTAATCTTCGTCGGCTTCTTCTATTTGATGCTTCATAATGATCGGCATTTGCGACATTGCGAATATAAAACTTAGTGGCATAAACACCCAAATTTTAGCAGAGATCCAATCGGCATTACTAAGATTACGCCACAGAACTTCATTCAATATTGCGCTAAAAGCAAAATAAAGGCCCCAATTGCGGCTCATTTTCATCCAAGCTATTTCCTTTACTGGCGGAAAACCTGCTTCCATCAAGGTTTTGATAAATGGCTTACCTTTGGCATATCCAGCGAGTAATGTTACGGAGAAGAAAGTATAAAGAATAGTCGGTTTGATTTTAATGAAGAGTTCGCTATCAAAATAGATTGTAAGCCCTCCGAAAACCCCAACGAGTGCCGCAGAAACCCAAAGCATTGTTGCAATTTTTTTTAAGAATATTTTAGAGCAAACCATTGATATGGCCATCGCGACCATGAAAACTTTAGTCGCAGGTATAATACCACCCATGCCATTCTCGTCAGAATATTGACCATTGGCATAAAAGAAAACAACAATAGGACCTAACTCAATGAGCAATTTAATCACTTGGTTCATATATATATCCTATTATATTTCTGCGCCGACGAGCATTTTTGAAAAGTCATTTGGATCAAACGCTTGAAGATCATCGATACTCTCACCGACACCAATCGCATGAATGGGCAGTTTGAATTTTTCTGCGCACGCTACTAATACACCGCCGCGCGCCGTGCCATCTAACTTTGTCATGATAAGGCCAGATACACCAGCAAGATCGATGAAAACTTCCGTTTGTAAAACTGCATTTTGCCCAGTGGTTGCATCTAATATAAGGACGGTATCATGCGGGGCATGTTCATCAAATTTTTTAATAACACGTACTATTTTTTTAAGCTCGTCCATTAAATAGCTTTTGTTTTGAAGCCGCCCTGCCGTATCGATAAGCAAAATATCCGTGTTTGACGTTTTTGCACTTTCAAGGGCATCATAAGCAAGCCCCGCTGCATCACAGCCTTCTTTGCCGCTAACAACTGGAACATCATTGCGTTCGCCCCAAACCTTAAGCTGTTCAACGGCAGCGGCACGGAAAGTGTCGCAGGCAGCCAGCATGACAGATTTTCCCTGAGCTTTAAATTGTTTAGCCAATTTTCCTATGGTGGTGGTCTTTCCAGCACCATTGACGCCAACCATCAAAATGACGTGTGGGTTATTTTCCATATTGATTTCAAGGGGTCTTGCAACATCTTGCATGATGTCGCCAATTTCTTCGGCAAGCGCTTGTTGAACTTCTTCCGCAGAAATTGCCTTATCAAAGCGGTTTTTTGAAAGGCGATCACAAACGCGCGCACTTACTGAAACACCGAGATCCGACATAATCAATAAATCTTCAAGCTCTTCAAGTGTCGAGGCATCAAGGCGTTTTTTAGTAAAAATACCCGTTATGCCTTCAGTCAGAGCAGATGAGCTCTTTTTTAGACCTTGTTTGAGGCGGCTAAACCAGCCCCCTTTTTTTTCTTCTTCAGACATTTATAATTTCCGTGAGTAATATACCGTCTTGATACCCTGTGACGCGTGTCTTTGCAATATATCCGCTTGCTAAATTATCTAAATAATTGCCCAATATTTTTGCTGGGGCAAAATGTTCTGTATGACCTAGCACGGCATTTTCCTCTTTCATTGCCTTTTCAACTAGAATTTCAACTTCATTGCCAATTTGTGATGAAAGAAATGCATCAAGTTTTTCATCACCTAAAGCGCGCAATCTCGCAGCACGCTCTTTACGAATATTTCTATCCATTTGCGGCATTCGTGCGGCCGGCGTGCCCTCACGTTCTGAATAGGGGAAAACATGGAGGTACGTTAAGTCACAATCTTCTACCATCTTCATCGAATTTTCGAACATTGCTTCTGTTTCTGTTGGAAACCCTGTAATAATATCCGCGCCAAAAACCACATCCGGGCGCGCTGACTTTACAGAATTACAAAATTCAATGGCGTCTTCACGACTATGACGGCGCTTCATTCGCTTCAGGATCATGTTATCTCCTGATTGTAATGATAAATGTAAATGCGGCATCATTCTCATATCTGACGTAACCATGTCAAAAAGGGCTTCATCTGTTTCAATGCTATCGATGGAACTGAGACGTAATCTTTTTAGATCCGGTACATTATTAAGTATTTTTTGGCATAATGTCCCGAGACTAGGACTTCCGGGTAAATCAGGTCCATAGGACGTAATATCTACGCCGGTTATGATGACTTCTTGGTACCCATTATCAACTAGTTTTTGGATTTGTGTCACGACTTCACCGGCAGGAACAGATCGGCTATTGCCGCGTCCATAAGGGATAATACAAAATGTGCATCGGTGGTCGCAGCCGTTTTGAACCTGTACAAAAGCGCGCGTTCGTTCTTCATATCCATCAATGAGGTGTGGTGCCGTTTCTTTCACGGACATAATATCGTTAACGGCCACTTTTTCATCATTTGAAATGCCGAAATCTTGATAACTTTCTAGGGATAACTTTTCTTGGTTTCCTAAAATTTTACCGACTTCAGGCATTTCGGCGAACTGTGCGGGGTCAATTTGTGCGGCGCAACCAGTAACAATGATATTGGATTCCGGGTTTTTTCGCTTCATGCGTCTGATGGATTGTTTTGCTTGCCGAGTTGCTTCGGCGGTGACCGCACAGGTATTAAAAATCACAGCATTATTAAGGCCGGCATCAGTTGCGTGACCTTTAATAATTTCGGATTCGTACGTATTTAAACGGCAACCGAACGTTACGACTTGTGGTTTTTTATTGCTCATAATGCACTATATGGACTGATTCTGGAAAAAGTCCAACATTTATCCCGGATACTTAGCCAAAAATGAGCGGCACTAAAAGATAACTGATGCCTGTGACAGTAAAGATTGCAAAAATATTTAATCTAAACCCTGCATTGGCCATTTGGGGAATAGATACTTCTCCACTGGAAAAAACCACGGCATTTGGACCCGTCGCCACAGGGAGCATAAATGCACAACTTGCGGAAATTGCCAGTGGTACAAATAAGATCATCGGATCGATGCCTGCAGATACAGCCAGTGCTCCCATAATAGGAATGAGTGTGGCTGCGGTGGCGGTATTGCTAGTTAGTTCAGTAAGAAATACTACGATAGTCACCAAAATTAAAATAATGAAAATGAGATCGAGTGCACCAATAGAGGCCATTTCCGTCCCAATCCACATTGCAAGCCCCGAAGAGCTAACGGCTGCAGCTAAACTTAATCCACCACCAAATAAAAGTAAAACACCCCAAGGAAGTTTTTCTGCCGATTTCCAATCAAGCAATGCTTTGGATTTTTTGTCATTTGAACCTGATGGAACCACAAACATTAGAATTGCCCCCGCAACAGCAATTAGCGTATCGCTAAGCCAGGGCAACATTTCTAACTTTGATTGAATTGGTGTTCTGAGGATCCAACAACTTGCAATAAATGCAAAGAGCATCGACATTCTTTTCTCCGGTGTGGTCATCGGTCCCATTTCATCCAGCTCTTGTCTCAGGTGTTCATTAGCAAGTGAGTTCTCGCTTAAGTCATATGGATAAGCAAATTTGGTAAGAACAATAAGAGCGATCGGTAACATGACCATAACAGTGGGAATGCCAATAAGCATCCAAGATAAAAAACTAATATCAATACCAAAGGTTTCTTTCATATAGGCGATGACAAGCAAATTAGGCGGCGTACCAATAGGAGATCCAAACCCACCAATATTGGCTCCATAAGCGACGCCAAGAACGAGACAAATAATAAACCCAGTTGTTTTTTCATTCTTATCTTTAACAATTTCATTTGCAAGAGACAAAGCGATTGGAATCATCATAAGAGTGCTAGCCGTATTGCTAATCCACATTGAAATCATCGCGGTTACAGCCATAAAGCCACCAATTAAGGCGGTTGGGTTGTTGCCCACTTTGACTAGAATCATAAGAGCAATCCGTCGATGTAAATTCCATTTTGTAATGGCAGTTGCCATAATAAAACCGCCCATCAATAGAAATATGGTCGGCGCAGCATATGGTGCAGTAGCGGCACCTACGCTAGAGATACCGAGCATGGGAAAAGTGACAACAGGTATTAATGAGGTCACTGGCACGGGTAAAGCTTCTGATGACCACCAGTAGGCGAGGAGCACGGTTACTGCAGCAACTTTCCAAGCCGTGGCACTCATGCCGTCTGGAGCAGGAAGAAATAAAAGAATGATGAATAACAATAAGCCAAATAACATATTGAGATTCTTTAAACCGATTGTTTTCATCACCCAGACCCTATATTTAATTTATTTTTATCTAAGGTCTAGACTTAGTACATATGCAGTACTGCACTCAACATAATTCTTGAGGTTTTAGGTTTAAATGTAAATTCATCGGATCCGTTTCTATAAGTTGAGTTAGCTCCTGTAGATTGTGTATACTCAGCACGAATAGCAATATTTTCAAAAATTTCAACTTCGATACCACCACCATAACGCAGCGCAGTTACACGCGTGTTATAATCCAAATTATCGTTTTGGAGTTCATTGACGCCCCGAGATTTTAAATTAATACCTGAATATCCAACGAGACCAAATATTATGGCTTTATCGGCTAAAGTGAACCCTAGTCTACCATTTATGTCGAATGTATTGCTTTTGCCCAACCTTATCGTATTTGCACCATCCGTATAAACGGTATTGCCTTTATCGACGATGAACGCCGCTTCAGCTCCGTAATATAGCGGCCCATAACTTAGACCGTATCCCGCTAAAATACCGCCGCCATAACTGTTGCTGGAACCAGAACTGCTGATACTAGAAAAATTACTTGGAAAATCATCGTTTGGTACTTCACGATAAGTTGCCGTAGAATCAAACGTATTTACGACTGACGTAACGCCAACATACAGTCCTTCAAAAGGGCTGCCATCTGGCCCCGCTAAAGCAGGCTTCGTAATAGAGGTTATTAATATAGCAAGGAAAGTTATTTTAAATATTTTATGGCTCATTCGTTTATTGTCCGTGTCATTTGCACTAAATATAATGGCATCATATTACATTTTTTACCGAAGGCGTAAACAAGAACTTGACTCTTCAGTAAAATACCCATATTTTCTGGGCATTCCCGAATGGAACGTACATAATATGTGTCCAAGGATACCCACCAGTCAGCGAAGGTTCGCCCACTGGTGTGTTTTTGTTATGTAAAAACCTTTCGGTAAAAATGAGGCAACGAATTAAAGAGAGCAAAATGTTCGATAGTTTAAGTGATAAACTTGGTGGTATATTTGATAAGCTTAAAAAACGTGGCGCATTAAGCGAAAGTCACGTTGATGAAGCCATGCGTGAAGTGCGCCTTGCTCTTTTAGAAGCTGACGTTGCTCTGCCGGTTGTCAAAGACTTCATTTCAAAAGTAAAAGAAAAAGCCGTTGGCCAGGAAGTGGTCAAATCTGTCACGCCTGGGCAAATGGTTGTTAAAATCGTTAATGACCAGCTTGTTGAAATGCTTGGTGGCGATGCTCAGACCATTGATTTAAATGCGCCTGCCCCTGTTCCAATGCTTATGGTTGGTCTTCAAGGATCTGGTAAGACCACCTCAACAGCAAAGATTGCCAAAAGACTTAAAGATAAAGAAAAGAAAAAAGTGCTTATGGCCTCGCTTGACGTGCAACGTCCAGCAGCCATGGAACAGCTTGCCATATTAGGCGAACAAATTGACGTGGCGACGTTGCCGATTATTCCGGGACAAAGGCCAGAAGATATTGCAAACCGCGCGATGACAGCCGCAAAACTTCAAGGTTTTGATGTTATTATGCTCGATACGGCGGGTCGATTACATATTGACCAGGCATTAATGGCGGAAGTGGCCGCCGTTCGAAATGCCGTTAACCCGCATGAAACATTGTTGGTTGTTGATGCCTTAACAGGTCAAGATGCCGTTAATGTTGCAGAGCAGTTCGGTAATCAAATTGGTGTTACTGGTGTTATCTTAACGCGTATGGACGGTGATGGGCGCGGTGGTGCGGCATTAAGCATGCGCGCGGTTACCGGAAAACCAATTAAATTGGTTGGTGTCGGTGAGAAAATCGAAGACATGGAAGAATTTCATCCGGAACGTGTTGCATCACGTATCCTCGGTATGGGTGATGTTGTGTCATTGGTTGAAAAGGCCGCTGAAACCATTGAGGCTGAAGAAGCCGAGAAAATGATTAAGAAAATGAAGAAGGGTCAATTTGATTTCGATGATCTCAGATCCCAACTTCAACAAATGAAAAAAATTGGCGGTATGGGCAGTATTCTAGGAATGTTACCCGGACTTGGTAAAATGCAAAAGCAAATGGCCGCCGCGAAAATAGATGATAACGTTCTGCTTAGGCAGGAAGCCATTATTAATAGTATGACTCCAAAAGAACGCTCATACCCGAAATTGATGAATGCATCACGTAAGAAACGTATTGCAGCAGGAGCTGGCGTTTCCGTACAGGAAATTAACAAGTTGATGAAAATGCAAAAGCAGATGGCAACAATGATGAAGAAATTAGGCAAGCAGGGCGGCCGTATGCCAATGCCCGGTCAATTGCCACCCGGAATGGATGGTTTACTTCCTAAATAAGTGAACTCTCTTAAATAATAAACTGAATTACTCGAATTAAATAAGCTAAAGGAAAATTAAATGGCTGTTAAAATTAGACTTGCACGTGGTGGTGCAAAAAAACGTCCTTATTACCGTGTTGTAGTGGCAGATGGTCGCGCGCCTCGTGATGGTAAGTACATTGAAAAAGTTGGTACGCATAACCCACTTCTTCCAAAAGATCATGAAGACCGCATTAAACTTGATGTAGAGCGCATCGAATATTGGCTTTCAAAAGGTGCGAAGCCAACAGATCGTGTCGCTCGTTTTCTTGATGCAGCGGGTCTTATGAAACGTGAAGAACGTAATAACCCTAACAAAGGTAAGCCTGGTGCAAAAGCACTAGACCGTATCGAAGAACAAAAAGAAAAAGCTGCTGCTGCGGTAGAAGCGGCAAAAGAAGCTGAAGAAGCTGCTAAGGCTGCTGAAGAAGAAGCAAAAGCTGCCGCAGAAGCTCCTGCAGAAGAAGCACCGGCTGAAGAAACGGCTGCCGCAGAAGCTCCTGCAGAAGAAGCAAAAGCTGCCGCAGAAGCTCCTGCAGAAGAAGCACCGGCTGAAGAAACGGCTGCCGCAGAAGCTCCTGCAGAAGAAGCACCGGCTGAAGAAACGGCTGCCGCAGAAGCTCCTGCAGAAGAAGCACCGGCTGAAGAAACGGCTGCTGAAGAAGCTACTGCAGATGAAGCTCTAGCTGAAGAAGCTGCTGAAGAAAAAGATAAAGAGTAACTTTTATGTCTGCTTTGACGCGTAAGCCAGAGATAGAAGAGCGCGCGGGCATGATATGCTTGGCTGCGGTATTTGGTGCATCTGGTGTGCGCGGTGCGGTAAGATTAAAGGTATTTACCGAAGATTTAAATGCTATTTCCGACTATGGTCCTGTGACTTTATTTAGTCATGATCATCCAGACGGGCAAAAGCATAAGGTAAAAATTCTTCATCCAGTCAAAGGCGGAGTTGCCGTAACTTTGAAAGGTATTAATGACCGCGACAAAGCTGAAACATTAAAAGGCGCAAAACTATATATCGAAAAATCATCTCTTCCAAAGTTAGAAGATGATGAGGGTTTTTATTTTGAAGACTTAGTGGGTCTTATGGCAAGAGATAGTCAAGACAATCAATTCGGTAAAGTAGAAGGCGTATTTAATTTTGGTGCAGGCGATATTATTGAAGTGAACCTATCAAAGGAAAAAGGAAAACGTATGTATCCCTTTTCTGATGAAATCGTTCTGACCGTTAATATTGAAGAAGGCTATTTGGTCATAGACCGCGAGGCCTATGGTGATTTGAAGCAAGAGATGGAAACAAAAGAGAAAGGGTAAAATATGTGGCAAGCACAAATATTGACCCTGTTTCCTGAAATGTTTCCCGGGCCTCTAGGCCTCTCCCTCGCGGGGAAGGCACTAGATAAAAAATTATGGAGCATGGATGTGATGCAAATTCGCGACCATGCCACGGACAAGCATCGTAGCGTCGATGATACTCCCGCTGGGGGTGGCGCAGGGATGGTCTTAAGAGCTGATGTTATGGGGCGCGCAATAGATGCGGCAATAAGCCAAAGACCTGAAGATACGACAAACGATGACTGGCCATTAATATATTTATCCCCAAGGGGCAAAAGACTTAACCAGAAAATGGTTCATGATTTTGCATCTAAAAAGGGTGTCACGCTAATCTGCGGCCGATTTGAAGGTTTGGATGAGCGCGTTATAGAGAATCGGAACGTTTTAGAAGTTAGTCTTGGCGATTTTGTTCTCTCTGGCGGTGAAATTGCAGCACTTATGCTTATGGATGCAGTGGTGCGGCTTATCCCGGGTGTCATAGGTGAACCTGAGACGTTAAGGGAAGAAAGTTTTACAAGCGGGTTACTCGAATATCCGCAATATACCCGACCACAAATGTGGGAAGGCCTTGAAATACCAGATGTTTTGCTTTCAGGACATCATGGAAAGATTAAGGAATGGCGACAAGAAACGTCAGAAAAACTGACAAAAGAACGTCGTTCTGACCTATGGAAAGAATATATACGCGCTAAAAAAGAGATTTAGCGCAAAAAAAAGATGATTGATGTTGAAATATGGCTCAAACTTGTTTAAAAGAGCCGCCGTACAAGGAAAAATATTATGAATATGATTGAAAAAATTGAACAAGAGCAAATGGCTCAACTTACTGAAGGCAAAAACATCCCTGAATTTGCCCCTGGTGATACAGTTAAAGTGAACGTAAAAGTTGTTGAAGGATCGCGTGAGCGTATTCAGGCTTATGAAGGTGTTGTAATTGCACGTTCAAATCGCGCCCTTAACTCATCATTCACTGTACGTAAGATTTCTTATGGTGAAGGTGTGGAGCGTGTATTCCCACTTTACTCACCAAACGTTGACAGCATTGAAGTTGTTCGTCGTGGTCGTGTTCGCCGTGCGAAACTATATTATCTTCGTGGTCTGCGTGGTAAGAAAGCCCGTATTGCTGAGAAAACGGATTATCATAAGAAGTCTGCGAATTAAGACCTGACCGTCTACTATCGAATTCGAGGCTTCATTTTAGAGCCTCCAGCAAAATGAGGCTCGGGAAACGGAGCCTCATTTTTTGTGTTTAAGGTAAAATAAGGAACTATGAAATGACAAGTCCGCGTACATTATATGACAAGATTTGGGATTCCCATGTTGTTGAAGAACAACAAAGCGGAAACAGTCTTCTCTATATCGATCGCCATATCGTCCATGAAGTCACAAGCCCACAAGCATTTGAAGGCCTGAGACTGGCGGGACGTGGGCTGCGTCGCGTGGAAACGATTTTAGCTGTTCCTGATCATAATGTTCCGACTACATCGGACCGGGAAACGCGCATTGATAGTATCGAAAGTAAAAATCAGTTAGATGCACTTGAGCGAAATGCCAAAGAATTTGACCTTGATTATATTCCGATGATGGATGCGCGCCAAGGGATCGTTCACATTGTTGGCCCTGAGCAAGGTTTTACGCTTCCAGGTACAACGATTGTCTGTGGTGATAGTCATACTGCTACTCACGGTGCATTTGGCGCACTTGCTTTTGGTATTGGTACTTCTGAAGTTGAGCATGTGATGGCGACCAATACTTTAATTTTGAAACGATCAAAAAATCTTCGTATTGATGTATCCGGTGAACTTGGTGCGGGCGTTACCGCTAAAGATGTCGCCTTAGCTATTATTGGCAATATCGGTACGGCAGGCGGCACGGGGTCTGTTATTGAATTTACAGGCTCAGCGATAAAAGGCTTAACCATGGAAGGTCGTATGACCCTTTGTAATATGGCCATCGAAGGTGGAGCTCGTGCTGGACTTATTGAGCCGAATGAAAAAACGTATGATTATATAAAAGGCCGCCCGAAATCACCAAAAGGTACCGAATTTGAAATGGCTGTCAATTATTGGAACAGCTTGAAATCAGACGAAGGCGCGACATATGATAACGAAGTTTTCATGGATGCAGCCGACATTGTCCCTCAGGTAACTTGGGGCAATAGCCCTGAAGATGTTTTGCCGATTACGGGCATAGTACCAAACCCCGCCGATGCGAAGGATGCTGATAACAAAGCTTCAATTGAAAGAGCGCTTGATTATATGGGATTAGAGCCTGGAACGAAGCTAACTGACATTAAAGTCGACAGAGTGTTTATTGGATCATGCACTAATGGCCGTATTGAAGATATGCGCGCCGTTGCAGAAGTTGTTAAGGGAAGGAAACTGGCAGATAATATTAAGCAAGGTTTAATTGTACCGGGCAGTGGGTTGGTTAGAATACAAGCAGAACAAGAAGGGCTTGATCAAATTTTCATTGATGCTGGATTTGAATGGCGCGAGCCAGGTTGCTCAATGTGTCTTGCGATGAATGCGGATAAGCTTCTTCCTGGTGAAAGGTGTGCATCCACATCAAATCGTAATTTTGAAGGACGACAAGGACCTAAGTCCCGCACTCATCTGGTTAGTCCTGCAATGGCGGCTGCCGCTGCAGTTACCGGTCATTTAACAGACATCAGGGAGCTATCATAATGGAAAAATTTACAAAAATTCGCGCCGTTGCTGCGCCGCTTCCGATTACTAATGTTGATACGGATATGATCATTTCACAAGAACATTTGCGTACAATTGAACGTACGGGGCTTGGAAAACATGCGTTTTCAAATATTCGCTATAACGAAGATGGCTCTGAAAATGAAGATTTTGTTCTAAATAAACCGGCCTATAGAAGCGCTGAAATTCTAATTGCGGGTGATAATTTCGGCTGTGGTTCTAGCCGTGAACATGCCCCTTGGGCCCTAATGGACTTAGGATTACGTTGTGTAATTGCACCAAGTTTTGCAGATATTTTTTATGGCAATTGCTTTAAAAACGGTCTTCTTCCTATAAAATTACCACAAGCAATTGTAGATGATTTAATGAAAGATGCGGAAAATGGCGCAAATGCTGTGTTTACTATTGATCTTGAAAATCTTGAAATTACCCGCCCTGACGGTGAAGTTATTTCATTTGAAGTTGATGGGTTTCGCCAGCACTGCATGATCAATGGATTTGATGACATTGGCCTTACCATGGAAAAGGGTGAGAAGATTTCTGAATTTGAAGCCAAACAAAAAGCTGAACAGCCTTGGCTATATAGATAAGCAAAAAAAGAATAAGAGTAAGAAACAATGAGCAAAAAACATAGCATGTTAATTCTACCGGGTGACGGTATCGGTCCTGAAGCAATGGTTGAAGTGAAGAAAATTGTTGCGTGGCTTGAAGAGCATAAAAGCCTTGAGTTTGATATATCAGAAGATAGCGTCGGTGGTGCCGCTTATGATCAATATGGTACATCACTAGCTGATCATACGCTTGAAAAAGCAAAAGAAGTCGATGCCGTGATGTTTGGTGCTGTTGGTGGTCCTAAGTGGGACGGCGTAGATTACGATAAGCGTCCTGAAGCAGGTCTTTTAAAGCTACGAAAAGAACTTAATCTTTTTGCAAATCTTCGCCCGGCTCTTTGTTTTGAGCCACTCGTTGACGCTTCTAGTCTAAAGCCTGAACTAGTTAGCGGTCTTGATATTATGATCCTTCGTGAATTAACGGGCGGTGTATATTTTGGTGAACCTCGCGGCATTACCGAACTTTCAAACGGGCAACGTCGCGGTGTTAATACACAAGTTTATGAAACTTATGAAATCCATCGTGCTGCCCATGTGGCATTTGATCTTGCAGGCAAAAGAAGCGGTCGTGTGACATCCGTTGAAAAAGCGAACGTGATGGAAAGCGGTCTTCTTTGGCGGGAAGAAGTGAACATCATTGCCAAAGATTATCCAAACATCAAACTTGATCATATGTATGCCGATAATTGTGCTATGCAGCTTGTCCGTACCCCAAAACAATTTGATGTGATTTTAACGGATAATCTATTTGGCGATATGTTATCTGATATTGCGGCTATGCTTACGGGCTCTCTCGGCATGCTTCCGTCCGCTTCCCTTGGTGAGTTGGGTAAGGGTGCCCTTTATGAACCGGTTCACGGCAGTGCCCCTGATATTGCCGGACAAGGCATTGCAAATCCGATTGCTACTATTCTTAGTTTCGCAATGGCCCTTCGTTACACATATAATGAAGGGGACGCCGCGGATTTAATTGAAGAAGCCGTTAATGACGTGCTTGCAAACGATATTCGAACGGCCGATATTAATCAGCCTGGAATGACGCTTGTATCCACAAGCGAAATGGGCAACCACATTGTGGATGCCATGCAAAAGCTAGAAAGCTAAATTTAAACTAAACAACAATTATTAAATACTGGAGAGTATAATGTCCTATAAAGTGGCCGTCGTAGGAGCGACTGGCAACGTTGGCCGTGAGATGCTAAATATTTTAGCCGAGCGCCAATTCCCCGTTTCAGAAGTAGTCGCTTTGGCGTCTCGTCGTTCAGTTGGTTCAGAAATTACCTTCGGCGATAAGACGCTTATTTGCAAAAATCTTGATGACTATGACTTCACGGGCACGGACATTGCACTTATGTCTGCGGGTGGTTCAATTTCTGAAAAATACGCTGATAAAATTACGTCGGCTGGATGTGTTATTATTGATAACAGCTCACATTTTCGCATGGACCCAGATGTGCCATTGATCGTACCCGAAGTAAACGGCGACGCGATTAAAGGCTATACAAAAAAAGGCATCATCGCCAATCCGAACTGCTCAACGGCGCAAATGATGGTTGCCCTTAAGCCTCTACATGACGCGGCGGTGATTAAACGCTGCGTGGTGAGCACGTACCAATCTGTTTCTGGCTCTGGTAAGGAAGCGATGGAAGAACTTTGGACACAAACGCGGGCTATTTTTGTTAATGATCCTGTTGAAACGAATGTTTATCCAAAACAAATCGCCTTTAACGTGATCCCGCATATTGATGTGTTTATGGATAGTGGCGATACGAAGGAAGAGTGGAAAATGGTTGCTGAAACCGGTAAAATTCTTGATCCGGATATCCGTTTGACAGCCACATGTGTGCGTGTACCAGTCTTTTTATCACATTCTGAAAGCATCAATCTTGAATTCACCCGCGAAATGACCGTTGATCGTGCCCGTGAAATTTTACGTGAAGCACCGGGCATCATGGTTTTTGATAAACGCGAAGACGGTGGATATATCACGCCCGTCGATGCCGCAGGCGAATTTGCCACCTACATCAGCCGCATTCGTAAAGACGAAACCGTAAAGCACGGCCTTAATCTTTGGTGCGTATCTGATAACCTTCTTAAAGGGGCTGCCTTAAACGCTGTACAAATAGCCGAGGTTCTTTGTCGCGATCATTTGAAAAAAGACTAAATCCAAAATTGTCACTCGCCGACTTGATCGGCGAGTCTATACTTGAGAAGTCTATCTAATGGATCCGCCGATCAAGTCGGCGAATGACAAAATTAACATTAAAAAAGGCCCGCTAAACTAGCGGGCCTTTCTTTTGAAATTTATATGAGTTTATCCTTGGCGCTCAACCATCATTTTTTTGATCTCGCCAATCGCCTTGGCCGGGTTGAGACCTTTTGGGCAAGTATTGGTACAGTTCATAATGGTATGACAACGATAAAGACGGAACGGGTCTTCTAGTGCATCTAGGCGCTCACCTGTGTTTTCATCACGACTATCCACAAGCCATCTATAAGCTTGAAGCAGCACCGCAGGGCCAAGGTATTTATCGCTGTTCCACCAGTAACTTGGGCATGATGTAGAACAGCACGCACAAAGAACACATTCATAAAGTCCATCAAGTTTCGCGCGGTCATCTTGGCTTTGAAGACGTTCCGTGCCACTTGGGGTTGGTGTTTCAGTTTGCATCCATGGTTTGATACTGGCGTACTGCGCATAAAAATTAGTTAGATCCGGCACCAAATCCTTCACCACATCCATATGAGGAAGTGGGAAGACGTTTACGTCCCCTTTATAAGATGCAATATCAATGGTGCACGCGAGAGTATTTTTCCCACCAATATTCATGGCGCATGATCCGCACACACCTTCTCGGCATGATCTACGGAATGTTAACGTAGGGTCGATCTCATTTTTAATTTTAATGAGCGCGTCCAAAACCATCGGACCACATTTATCGAGATCAACTTCATAAGTATCAATGCGCGGGTTTTCGCCGTCATCTTCGTTCCAACGATAAATGTTAAAACGTTTTATGTTTGTTGCGCCTTCATCGGCGGCCCATGTTTTTCCTTTGGTATAAGTGGAATTTTTTGGAAGTTTAAATTCAGCCATTGTTTCTCTCCCTATCCTTAGTAAACACGTGGTTTTGGTTTGATGTAATCAACTTCGTCGGTCAAGGTATAGTCATGAACCGGACGATAGCTAATGTCGACTTTGCCATCATTAAGATGTGCAATGGTATGTTTCATCCAATCATCGTCATTACGATCTGGGAAATCTTCATGCATATGGGCCCCGCGACTTTCTTTACGGTTGGCTGCACAATGCATTGTTACTTGTGCTTGACCCATCAGGTTTTCAAGCTCCATTGCTTCGATAAGATCACTATTCCAAACAAGGGAACGGTCGAATGTTTTAATATCAGGCAGAAGCCCAGCAATCTCATCGATCTTACCTTTACCTTCTTCAAGAACTTCTTCTGTTCTAAAGACGGCACAGTTTGCTTGCATAACGCGTTGCATTTTGTCTCGAATGTCAGCGGTGGAAATCTCACCGTCTGCATAACGCAGGCGATCAAGTCTACTTAACGCAAGATCAGCATGATCATCTGAAAGCTTACCATGCGCTGCACCGGCTGTGACAACATCGGCAACGCGTTGCGCCGCCGCACGCCCAAACACCACAAGGTCAATCAGTGAATTTGAACCAAGTCTGTTCGCACCATGAACAGACACACATGCTGCTTCACCGATGGCCATGAGGCCCGGCACGATCCTATCCGGATCTCCTTCGGTCGGGTTAAGCACTTCACCATGATAATTGGTTGGAATACCGCCCATATTATAATGAACAGTTGGTAAAACTGGGATCGGTTCTTTGTTTACGTCAACACCAGCGAAAATTTTCGCTGATTCTGATATTCCAGGTAAGCGACTGGCCAATGTTTCCGCATCAAGATGATCAAGATGAAGGAAAATATGATCCCCATGTTCACCAACACCGCGACCTTCGCGGATTTCATATGACATTGAGCGCGATACTACATCACGGCTAGCGAGGTCTTTTGCGGATGGGGCATAACGTTCCATGAAACGTTCCCCCTTCGAATTCACAAGGTATCCGCCTTCACCGCGGGCCCCTTCAGTGATCAAAACACCCGCACCATAAATGCCGGTTGGATGGAATTGAACGAATTCAAGATCCTGAAGTGGTAGGCCAGCACGTTGAACCATACCACCACCATCACCCGTACAGGTGTGTGCGGACGTTGCTGAGAAATATGCACGGCCATATCCACCTGTCGCCAGTGTCGTTGATTGTGCGCGGAAACGGTGAAGTTTACCCGTATTCATATCAAGTGCGATAACACCACGACATTCACCATTTTCCATGATCAGATCGATCGCGAAATATTCAACGTAAAAATCCGTATCATATTTAAGGGATTGTTGATAAAGCGAATGAAGCATGGCGTGACCGGTGCGGTCTGCGGCAGCACAGGTGCGCTGCGCGGCTGGGCCTTCACCAAATTCCGTTGTCATGCCGCCGAAGGGACGCTGATAAATGCGGCCTTCCTCAGTCCTGCTGAAGGGAACACCGAAATGCTCAAGTTCATAAACCGCTTCTGGGGCTTGACGGACCATATATTCAATGGCGTCCTGATCCCCTAACCAATCGGATCCTTTGACGGTGTCATACATATGCCACTGCCATTTATCCGGCCCCATGTTTCCGAGCGATGCGGCGATACCGCCTTGCGCCGCGACTGTGTGCGATCGGGTTGGAAAAACTTTTGATATACATGCGGTTTTAAGGCCGCTTTCAGCGATGCCCATAGCGGCGCGAAGTCCGGCGCCACCGGCGCCAACGACGATCGCGTCATAGACATGATCTTCTATTTCATATGATGTGCTCATTTAAACGTACCTTAAAGCGCAATTTTTAATATGGAGAAAACGGCCAGTGCACCAATAAGAACACAGCCAAATGTCACGAGCATCAACAAAGCATGCTTCTGACCTTCTGAATGAATATAATCTTCGATGATTACCTGAAGACCTAATTTCAAATGATAAATGCCTGTTACAATGAAAAGCATCATAAGCACGGCAAAAACAGGAGAACTCATCCATTTAACGACTGAGGCATAATCTGCTTGTGTCATTTGTACGACACTTGAGACAAACCAAACGGTAAGAGGAATAAGGGCAATAGCTGTTACCTTTTGCATCCACCAATGATGAGTACCACTCTTTGCAGAGCCAAGGCCTCGAACTTTTCCAAGCGGGGAACGTAAACTCATTTTCTTCTCCCTATATCAAGCCGTAACCGATGACCCATGAAAGGATCGTCAGTATGACGGATGAAATTAAAACCAGACGACTAGATCGGTGAGTGTCTTCAAGCTCAAACCCTTTACCCATATCCCAGAACAAGTGACGGATACCGTTACAGAGGTGAACCATGAGGGCGTAAGTAAATCCGAAAAGGATTATTTTTCCGATTATACTGCCCAATATATCACTAAATTGTGCATATGCTGCGGGACCTGATGCGATGGCAATGACCCACCATGTGATAAGAAGTGTGCCACCCGTAAGTGCAGCACCGGACGCTCTATGAAGAATGGACAATGCCATTTCAAGGCTCCATGAATATACCTGCAGATGCGGCGAGGTAGGCCGCTTGGTTTGAGACATCTGCTACTCCCTCTTAAGGTTAAATCTACAAGGAGGAATAAGTCCTCCCTTCCACATTTGTTTTTAACATATTGAGTAGATAGAGCAAGGAATTCCATACTTTATTTATTAAGAAAAATTCATTTTCTTAACATTGGAAAAATTTTCTGTGTATAAAGGTGACTAATGAGAGGAGTTTTTATGGTCAGCAAACAAATCACATTGATAACTGTTTTATCGTTGCTTATGGGCTGCGGTGAAAACACGACGCAAGAATCAGTAAATGAGAATTTGGAAAATATGAAAGAACAAATATCTGCCCCTGTGGCAAAAAAAGTTCCCTTTGAAATGGAAATTCATGATCATAAGCGGATTGATGATTATTACTGGATGCGTGATGATGAACGTGAAGATCCAGAAATTTTAGCGCATCTGGAAGCTGAAAATGATTATTTAAAAGCAAAAATGAAGCACACAGAAGCATTTCAAGAAAAACTTTATAATGAGATTGTCAGTCGGATTAAACAAGATGATAACAGTGTGCCGATTAGGAAAAGAGGATATTGGTATCAAATACAATTTGATGGCAGCCAAGAATATCCAGTTCATGTGCGCTGGCAAGAGAGCAGCGAAACTCAAGAAGTGCTTTTTGATGAAAATAAAATGGCAGAAGGTCACGGCTATTTTAGTTTAGGGGGTTATTCAATCTCAGATAATAATGAAATTGCGGCCTTTAGCACTGATACAGTCAGTCGTAGACTTTATACGATCGAATTTAAAGATTTAGTGGGCGATAAAGATTACCCGGATAAACTTGTGGATACGCAAGGCTCAGCCATATGGGCTAATGATAATCAACATGTTTTTTATATCAAAAAGGACCTTCAAACCCTTTTAGGAACAGAAGTGTACCGTCATAAATTAGGCACCGAACAAAGCGAAGATGTTCTGGTATATAGAGAAGATGATGAAACATTTTATACTTCTCTTTCCAAGTCACGAGATGGTGCTATCATTTACATTCATCATAGCAGTACATTGACCGCCGGTGTTTCAGTTTTAAACGCGGATGATCCTTTAGGAAGTTTTGAGCCTTTCCTGCCACTCGAAGAAAATCATGAATATGCGGTCGAGAAGTTAGGCAACGATTATTATATTTATACGAATTGGAATGCGATCAATTTCCGTATCATGAAAGTATCTTCAGATAAAACATCAGATAAAAGTGCCTGGACGGATGTGATTGCGCACCGAGAAGATATTTATATTCAAGATCTGACAGCTTTTACGGATCAGCTCGTTATCAAGGAAAAGGAAAATGGAGAAACGCGTATAAGAGTACTGACACTAAGTTCTGGTAAAAGTAATAATCTTGGATTTGATGACCCGGTTTTTAGTGCGAGCATTTCTAGCAATCCAGAAATTAGCAGCGACGTTGTTCGTATATCCTATAGTTCAATGACAATACCGCCCAGTGTCTATGACTTTAATCTTACCACAGGTGAGAGAAAGCTGCTTAAACAGGACGAAGTTCTTGGTGGATTTTCGCCGTCAAACTATCAAAGTGAACGTGTTTTTATTGAAGCGAGGGATGGAAAAAAAGTTCCCGTTTCTATTGTTTATAGAAAAGATAAGTTTAATAGTGACGGCAGTAATCCGCTCTTTCAATATGCGTACGGATCTTATGGCGCGACCATTGAGCCATCCTTTAGTGGGCCGCGTTTAAGCCTGCTTGATCGTGGTGTTGTTTATGCCATTGCCCACATACGCGGCAGTCAAATGTTAGGGCGCCCATGGTATGAGGATGGAAAGCTTTTTAAAAAGAAGAATAGCTTTTATGATTTTATTGATGTGACTAAGGGTTTAACGGCTCAAAAGTATGGCCATCCAGAAAAGGTATATGCAATGGGCGGTAGTGCAGGGGGGCTTTTGATGGGCGGAGTGTTGAATATGGCACCCGAACTTTATCTTGGCGTCGGTGCTCATGTACCGTTTGTTGATGTGGTCACAACAATGTTGGATGCATCTATTCCTTTGACCACAGGTGAATGGGATGAGTGGGGCAATCCTGCAGAAAAAGACTATTACGATTATATGCTTTCATATTCACCATATGATCAAGTTGGGCGAAAAGATTATCCAAATATTTTGGTCACGACGGGACTTCATGATAGTCAGGTGCAATATTTTGAACCTATGAAATGGGTAGCAAAGTTACGTGACTATAAAACGGATGATAATTTATTGATTTTTGAAACCGATATGGAAGCGGGGCACGGTGGTGCTTCGGGTCGTTTCAAACGATATAAACAAACGGCACTTGAGTATGCTTTTTACTTCAACCTTCTTGGGATTAAGGAATAGGTTTAATGAACGGAATAGAACAATTAAAGGCAATGCTGGCAGGTGAATTTCCCCCGCCTAGTATGGCCAAAACCATGTCATCAGAATTAATTGATGTGGAAGAAGGTTTTGTTCGGTTCATTGTAAAGGCAGATGATCGATTATTAAATTTGATGGGTGGTGTTCATGGCGGCTTTAGTGCCACCGTTATTGACACGATCACGGGATGCGCCGTGAGCACTTTATTAGACGAAGAAACCGCGTTTGCAACGACAGATCTGAATGTGAAAATGATAAGGCCAATTCAAGTGGGTCAGGAATTAATAGCTGAAGGGCGCGTGATTAACCGTTCACGCCGATTGGCTGTGGCAGATGGTAAAATCATTGATGAGAATGGTAAAATTTTTGCAATCGGTTCAGCCAGCTGCATGATTTTGTCAAAATAAAATCTTTGCTATGGTTTAATATCCAGGTCTTTTTCCAAAAACGGCGGTACCAACACGCACGTGTGTGGCACCATGTGCGATTGCCTGTTCAAAATCTCCGCTCATACCCATTGAAATAATTTTAATATTATTTCTACCTGCAATGGATTTAAGCAATTTAAAATGTTCCGTTGCATCTTTGTCGAAGGGTGGAATGCACATAACTCCTGTTACATTCAAACCTAGCTCATCTTTACATAATTTTATAAAATTATCGGCGTCTTCAGGTGCGATTCCGGCTTTTTGGTCTTCAAGCCCTGTATTCACCTGTACATACACGTCACATCGTTTGTTTTCTTCTTCAAATATACGTGCAAGAGTGCGGGCAAGTTTTGGGCGATCAACAGTTTCTATTACATCAAAGAGTTGAATGGCTTGACGTACTTTATTGGTTTGAAGTGGTCCAATTAAATGTAGTTCAACCCCATCAAATTGTTCACGAAGAGTAGGCCATTTTTCAGCTGCTTCCTGAACACGGTTTTCACCGAATATTTTTTGACCAGCTTCAAGTACTGGTAGAATTGTATCAGCAACATGTACTTTGGATACTGCAACTAAAGTAACGTCTTTTTCATGACGTCCAGATTTCTTTGCTGCCGATTCAATTTTGTCTTTTATATTAATCAGATTACTAGTCATGTCCTTCATCATCCGTTAAAGTCGGTTTTATGACAGGAAACCTAACAGAGATTGCATTAGAGCTCAATCGTGAAAGTCGATTTGATAATATGCCACGGGTAATATTTATAACAGATAATGGTGCTCAGCCTTACCCTGAAGATGTTATTGAAAGATTACCAAAAAATTCCATGGTTATTTTGCGTGATTATGATCTTGAAACCCGTGCAAATTTGGGAAAGGCCCTTAGATATATGTGCAAAACCAAAGGCATTAAATTTTTTGTGGCCGGCGATATTAAGCTTGCACTGATGCTAGATGCAGATGGTATTCATTTGCCCGAATTTATGTTATCAGAAGCCGAAAAAATAAAGCAAGATTATCCTTCAATGTTGATATCGGTTGCCGCTCATAAAGAAGAAACAATTGTAGAAGCAGAAAGGTTAAATTTATTTGCTTCATTGCTATCGCCAATTTATCCAACCAAAAGTCATCCGGAAACATTTGAGGATATAGGGAAAACGATTGGCATTAAGAGGTTAAATGAAGTGTGCGAGAAATATAAAATACCCGTATATGCTTTGGGGGGTATTAATAAAGAAACAGCACAAGAATTAATATATTCAAATATAGCAGGAATTGCAGGGATAAGAGGTTTTAAAGATTAGAAGCTGAAATTTGTGCCAAAAATAAGTGATTTAACATCGTCAATCGGCATAATTTCACTACCAACACCATAAGAATAATATGTAAATCTTCCCGTTAGATTAAGATTAGGAAACAGCCTATAAGCCGCGCCTATTTCATATGCTGATATATTATCAAACATCCCCATGTCGGATGTTATAAAAGTTGCAGGACCACTATTATATTCACCAAATCTTAAATTTGCCGACCAGTTGCTTCCTACATACCCTAGACCAAGATCATAACCAGAAAGATCAGCTGATAAAAGATTATCATTCTGACTGAAGGAGGCCCCTAACTGAAACCCAGAATATCCGATACCTAGTGAAACGTTATATGCTTCTTGTCCAAGGAATCCATTCTGGTAAAAAGAAGAATATCGATCGGTTTTTGACTGAATAAAACTGGACCCTATAAAGAACTTTAAGGCAGAAGCATTATATAACCCATTGTCAGGACTATTATTCTTACCAAGTGAAAAGACGGCTCGAGACCCTCCAACATTATGAGAAAATAAATTTGCACCAGTATAGCCTAAAAGCGGATTAGAGATATCAAAAGAAAGCGATGGATTATATTGGTAATCCTGATCAACAGTAATTGAATAACCAGAACCACTATCGTCACTCAAAGAGATGATGGGACGAATACTATTATTTGTATCCCTAAGTTGAATATACTGATCATCGTCGTCTGGTGTCTCAAGAAACTGGATAAAATCTTGACCAAGTTCTTCTGTGATAATTTCGTCATAATTGATAGGAGAATTTTGTTCAGTAGGCCCTTTATAATTAGGATTCAAACGAATCTTGTCATCAGCATGAGCAATAGAAGACACATAAAGTGCTCCCAACATGCCAAAAAAGGTCGCGATAACGCGTATGTTTGTGTCCTTAAATTTCAATTTATAAACCAGATTTAATTAATAATAGTCTTTAAAATTCAACTGTTTACAGCCTATAGATACAAATAACATTGATTAACCACATCTCATGGTTAACAAATATTACACAGAATCCTAATCTAAGTATATAGAAATAAAATAGAAATTCAATCATTTGAGTCATTTAATTGTGAAATATTGAATTATTTCTACAAAGTTGTTTAAAAGATGATAAACAACTTTATCTAATTTGATGCAGTGGTTATGATGCACGAAAATGTTTCATCTATTCACTGTGGATTAATGAAGCAAATGTAACTTCGTGAAATGGAATAAATATAAAAATGTTACAGGATTTTTCAATGAAGGGCTTATTGACCAGTTTTATAGTGTTAATTGCATTATCAATAACCGGATGTGACACCCGAACAGATATAGGCGAGCCTCGTGTCAATTTAGTTGCGGCGGATGAAGTCTATGAAATTGGTGTTAACGCATATCTTTGGCGTGCGGCTCTGGACACTCTTTCTTTTATGCCAATGTTATCGGCTGAACCGATTAGTGGCACTATTCTTTCAGATTGGAAAATAAACCCTGCAGATTCTAATGAACGTACAAAAGTTGACGTTTATATTGTAGGAAAAGAACTTCGTGCAGATTCGTTAAATGTGACCGTTCACCGGGAAATGTTGCAAAATGGTAATTGGATGATAGCTGAACCAAGAGCGAATGCTGAAGCACAAATCATTCAAGCAATTACTATTCAAGCGAGATTATTGCGTCGCGATAATGCGCCAATAACATCGTTTTAATATACCTAATTGTATTTTCAGGAATTTAGAAAATGACACGCTATAACGCTGGGTCTACTGAGGCAAAATGGCAAAAAATATGGGCAGAAAATGATACTTTCTGCGTAACAGAAGACCGTAGCCGACCAAAATATTATGTGCTTGAAATGTTTCCGTATCCTTCTGGAAAAATTCATATGGGCCATGTGCGTAATTATACGCAAGGGGACGTAGTCGCTCGTTATAAAAGGGCCAAAGGTTTTAATGTACTTCACCCGATGGGTTGGGACGCTTTTGGTATGCCCGCAGAAAACGCAGCAATGGAACATAATGTTCACCCAGCGAAATGGACATATGAAAATATTGATCATATGAAAAATCAGCTAAAACGAATCGGTCTTTCGTTTGATTGGTCCCGTGAATTAGCAACCTGCGATCCAGAATATTATGGTAAAGAACAATCAATGTTTATTGAATTCGTTGAGGCGGGATTGGTTTATAGAAAAGAATCTTGGGTCAATTGGGATCCAGTTGATAATACAGTACTTGCCAATGAGCAAGTCATTGACGGTAAAGGGTGGAGAAGCGGTGCTACTATTGAGCGTAAAAAATTAAACCAATGGTTTTTTAAAATAACTGATGCGGCGGATGATCTCGATGCGGAGTTGGATAATCTACCCCGGTGGCCGGAAAAAGTGCGCATCATGCAAAAAAACTGGATCGGCAAATCAAAAGGAATGCACCTAACTTTTGATGCAACTGAGACAGCTGATCAAATTACGGTTTACACGACACGCCCTGATACTATTTTTGGTGCTTCTTTTGTGGCAATTGCTGCGGATCACCCACTCGCAACTCAATATGCTGAAAATAATCCAGAACTAAAAGAATTTATTGAAGAATGCCGTAAACTTGGCACAAGCGAAGAAGCGCTTGAAAAGGCCGAAAAGAAAGGCTTTAAGCTAGATTTACATATGCTACATCCATTTATGGATGATTTAAAATTACCTGTTTATGTCGCAAATTTTGTATTAATGGAATATGGAACGGGGGCCGTATTTGGGTGCCCTGCGCATGATCAGCGTGATTTGGATTTTGCACGTAAATATAATTTAAATGTTCAGGCTGTCGTAATTCCTACAGGTGAAGACGAAGCAACATTTTCTGTTGATAATATTGCTTATACGGATACGGGATTAATTGGCAATTCTGATTTCTTAAATGGCATGACCATAGAAGAGGCAAAAGCAAAGATCATAGAGCTCGGGGAAGCAGGTGGTTTCGGAAAAGCAAAAACAAATTACCGTTTGCGCGATTGGGGTGTGAGCCGCCAGCGATATTGGGGTGCACCTATTCCAATGGTCTATTGTGATGATTGTGGTGTAGTTCCGGTCGGAATAAGTGATCTTCCCGTGGTTCTTCCAGAAGATATTACTTTCGATAAACCGGGTAATCCTCTAGACCATCACCCAACATGGAAGCATGTAAATTGCCCAAAATGTTCTAAGCCAGCAATACGTGAAACGGACACGTTTGACACATTTATTGATAGCTCATGGTATTTTGCGCGTTTTGCCTCTCCACATTCAGATCTTCCTTTTGATAAGGGAGCGGCTGATTATTGGTTACCTGTTGATCAATATGTAGGTGGTGTGGAGCATGCGATTTTGCATTTATTATATTCAAGATTTTATACCCGTGCCATGAAAGAAGTAGGGCTTTGTGATGTGAAAGAACCCTTTGATGGTCTATTTACACAAGGCATGGTCTGCCATGAAACTTACCAAGATCAAAATGGCGATTGGATTAACCCAGAAGATTTGACAAAAAAAGAAGATGGAAGCTTTGTTGTGGCTACTACCGGCGAAACCGTCACAGTTGGCGGCTCCGTAAAAATGTCAAAATCGAAAAAGAATGTTGTCGACCCAACGGCCATTATTGACACGTATGGTGCTGATACGGCGCGCTGGTTTATGCTGTCCGATAGTCCTCCTGAGCGTGACCTCGAATGGACAGAAGAGGGTGTCGAAGGTGCTTGGCGTTTCACACAACGCTTATGGCGTGCGGTAACAATGTCTCTTGATGAAAATTCTATTGGAATGGAAGAGCCAAGAGATTTTTCAAAAGACGCAAAAGACTTGCGTCGAATAACTCATTTATCAATTGATTCAATTGGTAAAGACATTGAAAATTTCCATTTTAATGCGGCTGTGGCACAAACATATAAATATGCCAATGCCATTTCATCTTTTAAGCCGGATGGATCGGATGGTGATAAATATGCATTATTTGAAGCCATAAAAACTATTATTTTGATCACCGCACCGATGATGCCTCATCTTGCTGAAGAAATGTGGTCGCTTATTGGTGGTGAAGGCTTGGTTTCTGATGCCCCTTGGCCAGTGGCAAAATCTGAATTAATGCAACAATCTTCTGTGATTGTAGTTGTCCAAGTTCAAGGCAAATTAAGGGACAAACTCGAAGTTGCGAAAGATATGGATAAAGCAGAGCTTGAAGAACTTGCACTGGCTTCAGAGAAAGTTCAAGCATTTACGGATGGAAAAGAAATTCGCAAGGTTATTGTTGTTCCAAATAAAATTGTTAATATTGTCGTTTAAAGGAAAACTTTAAGGGTCTTATATGATCGTACGTCATAAATTCATCAAAGCTTTTGTCAGTCTTATTTGTTTACTGGTGCTGTCTTCATGTGGGTTTAAGCCTATGTATGGCCAAAATACGGCGGGCGGAGCCGAACTGGCACAATTGATGGCTAATATTGATATTGATCCGGTTAGAAGCCAAACGGGTCGACAAGAAAGACTTTCTCAACTTTTAGAAAATAATCTTAGAGATCGAATCTCTACTTTAAATGCAACAGGAGAAACCAGTTATATTTTAAGAACTAATTATGAAGTGATCGAGCAAGGGTATGGTATTAGAGAAGACGAATCTGTAACACTTATAAACTTAAGATTGATAGTAGAATTTGCATTGGTGGATATTGAAAGTGATAACGCCATTATGGATGGAACAGCCAGAGCGATCGTGACATATGATTTGGTTCAATCGGACTTTTCAAACATGGCGGCGCGTCAAACATCTTTAGAACGTCTCGCCGAAGAAGCATCCAATCAAGTTATAACCCGCGTTGGAACATTTTTAAGCAATAATCAGAAAAGTTGAATAAATGAAACTTTCTTACCGTGATATTGATGCTCAAGTTAAAAATCTTTCGCCGCAATATCAGGCCGTTCTTATTTATGGCCCAGATGAAGGTCTGGTGCGCGAACGAGCAACGAAGATCGCGAAACAAGTCGTTGAGGACCTACAAGATCCTTTTCTAGTGGCCAATCTTGATCCAGATACGCTTAAAAAAGAACCCGGACAATTAGCAGACGAAGTTGCCGCCATATCCATGATGGGCGGAAGGCGTGTTATTCGCGTGGAGGGGGCCGCTGAAAATGCTACTAAGGCCGCGAAAAACTTTTTGACAAATCCTGTCGGCGATGGACTTGTTGTGATAACGGCAGGTAATCTTAGACCAACATCTGGTTTAAGAAAATTGTTCGAAAAAGCAAAAAATGCAGCTGCACTTCCTTGTTATGAGGACAATCAAGCGTCACTGGATGCTCTTATCCATGAAGTCATGCGTGAAAATGGATTAACAATAGATCAGGATGCTGCCGCATTTTTACAGATGAATTTGGGAAATGATAGATTGGTTTCACGAAGTGAACTAAATAAGCTATCAATTTATATGGGACCACAAGAGACACGTGAAAGTGATATGGTTACATTAGATGATGTTTCTGCATGTGTTGGTGATAGCGGTGCTTTAAGTATCGATACAATCACAAACGCAACCATTAGCGGTGACCTTAAACGTCTGGATGACACACTCTTTAAAGCTTTTAATCGTGGCGAAAATGCAATTGCGGTATTAAGATCACTTTCAAGAAAAATTGGGCGTATGCATTTAGCTCGTGGATATATGGATCAAGGGTTCTCAGCAGATCAAGCAATGGGAAAATTAATTCCAAAAGTTTTTGCGATGGAAGCTCGCCGCTTTAAATCGGATTTGGGAAAATGGACCACAGGCAGGTTATCAAGTGCCATGGCTATTACGTCCGGTGCAGAACAAGATTGTAAAACAACAGGAATGCCAGTTGAAGCGATCTGTGCAAGAGCCTGCTTACGCATCGCCAACGCCGCGAAACAATAATTAAGTATGTATTGATACTCTCTTAAGGTATATTATTTTAAACTTTCATAAATATTAAGACCTAGTGTTTTTTAGTTATTATTATTTTATGGACGTCATACGCTCAAGTCATTAGTCTAGCAGACTATAAAAACAAAATCTGGGAGTTTTAAGTGGCACATGTAAATCAGGAAAAATGGTCTTCTGGGACGGCCTTCTTGCTCGCGGCAATCGGTAGTGCGGTTGGATTAGGAAATATTTATCGTTTTCCATATGTCGTTGGTGAAAATGGAGGAGGCGCCTTTGTGATCCTTTATCTCGGGATCGTTCTTTTCTTTGGTATACCGCTCGTTATGACTGAACTAACAATTGGGAGGCGACGTCAGCTCCCTCCCTTTACCGCGTTTACGGAACTCTCAAAGGGTAAGAAAAGCCAACCCTTTTGGAAGTTTATCGGCTTTACCAACATTCTTACACCACTTGGTATTTTAGGGTTTTATTTTGTGATCGCAGGTTGGACACTAAATTATGTGGTTAGTCTTATAACCGGGCAACTCAGTGATCTTCAGGAAGGGCAAACACAAGCAGTTTTTGCTGAAATGATGGATAGCCCGGGAACACTAATTTTCTGGATGACTTTAAGTGTGGCGATTACTGCTTTTATTATTTCGCGCGGTATTAAAGCGGGGCTTGAAAAAGCCGTAAATATTTTGATGCCAATGTTATTTCTTATCTTGGTTTTGCTTGTGATCTATTCTTTCTTTAACGGTGGGATTAAGGAAACATTTGAATTTATGTTCACGCCTGATTTTGAAAAAATTAATATGAGAACTGTATTAGAGGCGACCGGACAGGCGTTTTTCTCACTTTCTCTTGGTAGCGCGACCATGCTTGTTTATGGTTCATATTTACCGAAAAATGAAAGTATCCCGAAACTCGCATGCGGGGTAGCCTTTGCCGATACATTTGTGGCATTAATTGCTGGATTTGCAATCTTTCCAATTATCTTTACCAATGGTCTTGAACTTGATAGCGGGCCAAATCTGGTTTTTGTGACGCTTCCGGTAATATTTGATCAAATGCCTTTTGGCCAAGTCTTTGGTATTCTTTTCTTCTTGTTGTTGGCTTTTGCAGCAATTACGTCAACAATTTCTCTCTTTGAACCAGCGGTTTCAAACCTCGAAGAGCGCGGCATATTTACACGTCGTAAAGCATCGCTTGTGGTTGGGTTGGGACTATGGTGTCTTGCCGCACTTTCTGCTCTATCGATGAACGTACTATCTGATGTTCGGCTTCTTACTTTTAATGATACGGTCGCGGGTAAGAATATTATGGATATTCTTGAATATATGTCCGCTAACGGAATGATGCTCTTTAATTCGCTCTTTGCAGGTATCTTCTTGGGCTGGGTTTTAAACCGAAAAGAAGCCCTTGAAGAGCTTGGCTTAGGGGATAGTATCCTCTTTAAATTCTGGCGGGGTATAATTAAATTTGTAGTACCAATCGTTGTCGGATATCTCATCATTGATTTCTTAGGATATGGATTTATTTAATAGAATATGATTAAAGCTGATTTTATTATCATAGGCGCCGGTATTGCTGGCGCCTCTGTTGCTTATGAACTTAGTAAGTATGGGAAAGTGATCGTCTTAGAAAGAGAAAGTCAACCCGGTTATCATACGACTGGACGAAGTGCAGCCGTTCTTGAGACAACATATGGTCAAGGTGACCCTGCCATTTATGCATTAACCAAAACCAGCAGCATATTTTTAGAAAACCCGCCTTCAGGGTTTACGGATGCAGAGCTCTTAAATTGGCGGGGGGAAATTTATATTGCTCCAAAGGATGATCGCGATAAAGTTATTGAGAGATATGAAAAATTGATCAAGATTACCGATGATGTAAAACTTGTTAATCGTGAAGAAATTAGAAAACTCGTTCCAATCATCAACGATAATTATAGTGACCTTGGTTTATATCTTGAAAATGAATTGGCTGATATTGATGTGCATGCGCTTCATGAAGGATATATGAAAGGCGCAAAATCGCGTGGCGCAGAATTTATTACGAATGCAGAAGTATTAAAAATTTCAAAGACAAATGTAGGGTGGTGCTTAGAAACGAATGCCGGTGACTATTCTGCGCCAATTATTGTCAATGCCGCTGGTTCATGGGTGGACGAAATTGCGAAAATGGCAGGCGTTAAAGAGATCGGAATTCGTCCACAAAGACGCACGATGGTCGTCGTTGATGCGCCAGAAGGAATTCAAAATATTGATAAATGGCCAATGGTTGTAGAACTTGTAGACACCTTTTATTTTAAATCAGATGCAGGAAAAATTATCATTAGCCCTTGTGATACGTCCCTTTCTAAGCCATGTGATGCGCAACCAGAAGAAATTGATGTTGCATATGCGGCTCATTATTTTCATGAGTGCACAGATATAGAAATACGTAAAGTTGAACAAAAATGGGCTGGTCTTCGAAATGGTACACAAGATAAATACCCTGCACTCGGATTTGCACCCGATGCGGATGGGTTTTTCTGGCTCGCCGGTCAAGAAGGTATTGGTATCATGACATCACCGGCAATGTCACGCATAGCAGCTTCTATAATAATGGGTGAAGAAATTCCAAAAGACATTCATGATGTCGGGATTAATTTATCTTTAATTGATGTGAAACGTTTCTTTTAAAGAACTATTTTTCCATTTTTTATTACCGATTTTACATGGTTGCCCCCTACGTAATAGGCGAGCTCAGCGGGATGTTCGATATCCCATCTTACAAGATCGGCAAGCATCCCTTCTTTAATAATACCACGATCCCTTAAGCCCAATGCTTTTGCGGCGTTACGTGTAACGCCCGCTATAGCTTCTTCTGGTGTTAATTGGAAAATTGTTGATGCCATATTGATCATAAGCTTCAAGGAAAGAACTGGCGATGACCCCGGATTACAGTCCGTTGCAACCGCCATAGGAACTTTATGTTTTCTAAGTAAGTCAATTGGCGGGCATTTGCTATCACGCAATGTATAATAGGCACCGGGAAGAAGCACCGCGATCGTTCCTGCTTCTTTCATATTTAATATGGCATCTTCTGTCAGATGTTCTAAATGATCGGCAGATAGAGCGCCATATTTGGCGGCAAGCTTTGCACCATTTTGATTGGATAATTGTTCCGCGTGTAGCTTAACATTAAGGCCTAGTTCTTTTGCCTTTATGAATATTTTTTCCATTTCTTGATATTGAAAACCGATTGTTTCACAAAAACCGTCTACGGCGGCGGCCATTTTCTGCTCAGCAATTTTTGGTAGCATTTCATTGATGATTAAATCGATATAATCGTCTCTGTTATTTTTATGTTCATCCGGTATTGCATGGGCGCCAAGAAAAGTGGCAATCACATCAATGTCATTATTTACATTCATTGTTCTTGCGACAGATAACATCTTTAGCTCTGTTTCCGTGTTTAAGCCATAACCTGATTTTACCTCTATGGTAGTGACACCCTCTGCTTTTAAATGAGAAAGTCTTTTATTAGCACTTTCAATCAGCTCAGCTTCAGTGGCATCACGCGTGGCTTGAACGGTTGATAAAATGCCACCACCACTTTTTGCAATTTCTTCATAACTTACGCCATTTAATCTTTTTTCAAATTCGTCAATGCGATTGCCGCCATATATTAAATGTGTATGGCAATCAATAAGTCCCGGTGATATATAATCACCTTCTGCATCTTCCATTTCGTAATCATAATGGTTTGGGAGTGATTCTTCAGAGCCGATCCATGTAATATAGTCATTTTCAATTACCATGGCAGTATTTTCAATTAAGCCATAAGGCGTTTCATTTTCTTGCATAGAAATCAAATTTACATTGGTCCAGATTTTATTGCTCATATATAGGACGCTTTCTTTAAAATTGACAATTAAATTTTATCGGTTAAGTTAACTTGTATAGACAACTATATCTAGAAGCAGAGTAAATGAAAAGAATAATATTTGAAAAGGCGTTATTAAATGGAAATTGGGCAGAAAATGTTCTGCTTGAAATCAATGATGATGGCGTTATCGCAAATATAGAAACGGGATATAATGGGTCCGGCGATAAGATTGGGGGATACGCACTTCCGGGATTAAATAATATTCATAGCCACGCCTTTCAACGCGCGATGGCGGGCCTTGCGGAATATTCTGCGTCTGATTTAGATAGTTTCTGGACATGGCGAGACATAATGTACAAATTCGCGGGGAAAATATCTGCCCATGATTTAAAGGTTATTGCTTCACATCTTTACCTTGAAATGCTTAAAGCGGGGTATGTATCTGTTTCTGAATTTCATTATCTTCATGATGCGCCGGATGGTGTAATGGATATGTCAAACGCGATTATGGATGCCGCCAATAATGTTGGTATTGGCCTTTGTCATTTACCTGTTCTTTATATGGCTTCAGGGTTTGGTGGAAATCCTTTAACGAACGAACAAGTACGCTTCAGTCAAAGTGCGGAAGGATTTGTTAGTTTGCTGATAAAATTAAATGAGCAGATCAATAAATTCGATCATCAGCATTTAGGATTGGCCTTTCACAGTTTGCGGGCAGTGCCAGAAAAGGCGTTAAAATATGTTCTTGAACACAACCCAACAATTGGGCCTATACATATCCATATAGCCGAACAATTAGCGGAAGTGAATGATTCAATATCATTTTCTGGAAAAAGGCCGGTGGAATGGCTTTATGAAAACTTTGAAATTGATAATAGATGGTGTCTTATTCATGCAACTCATTTATCTGATGATGAGGTGGGTATGATCGCTAAATCTGGCGCGGTCGTTGGTCTTTGCCCAACCACTGAAGCCAATTTAGGCGACGGAATTTTCCCACTAAAAGCATTTCTTGATATGGGGGGTAACTTTGGTATTGGTTCCGACAGCCATATAAGCGTCAGTGCCAGCGAAGAATTGCGCCTATTAGAATATGGCCAAAGATTAGATATGCAGAAACGTAATATTGCAACATCTGAAAAAGAGGTTCACACAGGCACCAGCCTTTATAAGAATGCTTTAAGGGGAGGGTCAATGGCGAGCGGCTTTAATAATAATGAAATAAAAACGGGCAATCGTGCTGACCTTATCGTCCTTGATCGTAATGCGGCAACATTGTTAGCAACGCCTGATAATCATATCATTGATCGATTTATTTTTAACGGAAATCAAAATGTAATTCAACATGTTTTTGTGGCAGCTAAACACTTAATAAATAACTATAAGCATGCTAACGAAGATCAAATTTATGATAAATTTAAAACGGTCATGGAAGGTTTGCAAAAACATCTTGACTAGCCTGTATATACAAGGGCATATTATTATACAAATTTCAGGAGATTAAATTGACTACCGTCCTAAAATCAGAACCATTATACCGTAAAATCAAGGATCATATTCTTGAACGTATTGATAGCGGTGAATGGGGATCTTCTATGCGGGTGCCTTCTGAAAATGAATTGGTTAAAGAATTTTCTGTGTCCCGTATGACCACAAACCGTGCATTGCGTGAATTAACCGATGAAGGATATCTTATTCGTGTTGCCGGTGTTGGAACTTTTGTTGCCGAATTAAAAGCGAAAAGTAATCCACTAGAAATTCATAATATCGCTGATGAAATTCGAGCGCGTCACCATGAATATTCTGCTGTCGTTCTTACATGTGAAACTATTAAGGCTAATGAAAAAATTGCAGGGATTATGAATGTAAATGTTGGTGACCCTTTAACTCATTCACAAATAATCTATAAAGAACAAGGAATACCGATCCAGTTGGAAGATCGGTTGGTCAATGAAATAATCGTACCGGGCTATGGGGCGCAAGATTACACTAAGCAAACACCTTATGAATATTTAATTAAAAAAGCACCTTTGCAAAAAGTAGAGCATATCGTTAAGGCAATTATTCCAACTGCGGGTATAAAGGAAGTATTAGACATGTCAGATGATGACGCATGTCTTTTAGTGGAAAGACGCACTTGGACAAAAGGACAAGTGGCGTCGACAGCGAAATTATATCATCCGGGTTCAAGATACGAACTTTCGGGACTTTTTAAACCAGAACAATTTTAATTTTTAAATAAGATGACATATAAAAATTTGACTTTTTAACTTGTATATACAGGACATAAAAATGAATAAAAACAACCGTATAATAAAAGCGCCAACAGGCGTTGAATTGAATGCAAAACATTGGGCGGCAGAGGCACCCCTTCGTATGCTTATGAATAACCTTGATCCAGAAGTCGCTGAACGTCCAGAAGATCTGGTGGTATATGGTGGTATTGGTAAAGCCGCACGTAATTGGGAATGTTTTGATAAAATCGTTGAAAGTTTAAAGAACTTAGATGAAAATGAAACTCTTCTCGTTCAATCTGGTAAACCTGTCGGTGTTTTTAGAACCCATGAAGATGCGCCACGTGTACTAATTGCCAATTCAAATATTGTACCGCATTGGGCCAATTGGGATCATTTTAATGAACTCGATAAAAAAGGTTTAATGATGTATGGCCAAATGACAGCTGGTAGTTGGATATATATCGGAAGCCAGGGGATCGTGCAGGGAACATATGAAACCTTTGTTGAAATGGGACGCCAACATTTTGGCGGTGATCTTAAGGGAAAATGGTTCTTAACTGGTGGTCTCGGTGGTATGGGCGGCGCTCAACCGCTCGCAGCAACTATGGCTGGCGCCTCAATGCTTGCCATTGAATGCAGAAGCGACCGTATCGATTTCCGTTTACGCACGAGATATCTTGACAAACGCGCAGAAACATTAGAAAGCGCGATGGAAATGATCAATCAAGCAACCAACGAAGGGAAGGCGATTTCTGTTGGCTTGCTAGGTAATGCAGCAGAAATTATTCCTGAAATGTTAAAGCGTGGCATCCGTCCGGATGCTGTTACCGATCAAACCTCTGCTCATGATCCCATTAATGGTTACCTTCCTATTGGATGGAGTGTTGATGAATGGGAAAGTAAAATTGACAGCGCGCCAAAAGAAGTAGAAAAGCAAGCTAAGAAAGCGATGGCGGAACATGTTAAAGCCATGCTTGAATACCATAAAATTGGTGTTCCAACTTTTGATTATGGTAATAATATTCGTCAGGTTGCTTTTGATGAAGGCGTGGAAAATGCGTTTGATTTTCCTGGCTTTGTCCCTACTTATGTTCGTCCGCTATTCTGCCGTGGTATTGGGCCATTCCGTTGGGCGGCCCTTAGTGGCGACCCAGAAGATATTTATAAAACCGATCAAAAAGTAAAAGAACTCATTCCTGATAATCCGCACCTTCATAACTGGCTTGATATGGCTCGTGAACGTATCCAATTTCAAGGATTACCAGCGCGGATATGTTGGGTCGGACTTGGCGAACGTCACAAACTTGGCCTTGCCTTTAATGAAATGGTCAAGAACGGAGAATTAAAAGCACCCGTTGTGATCGGTCGAGATCATTTGGACAGTGGGTCAGTGGCAAGCCCTAACCGCGAAACAGAAAGTATGATGGATGGCTCGGATGCTGTTTCTGATTGGCCACTCTTGAACGCGCTTTTGAATACGGCAAGTGGTGCGACTTGGGTATCTCTTCATCATGGCGGCGGTGTTGGGATGGGTTTTTCTCAGCATAGTGGTGTTGTTATTATGTGCGATGGGACTGATAAAGCGGCGGAAAGAATTAGTCGCGTTCTTTGGAATGATCCGGCTACAGGCGTAATGAGGCATGCCGATGCGGGTTATGATATAGCGCGTGAATGCGCAATGGAAAAATGCTTAAACCTTCCTATGTTGGAGAAATAATCATGAGCTTTCAAATAAATCCAGGTGAAATGACGCTCCGTGAATTGAGACTTCTATACCGCGAAGAACAGAAAATAACGCTTAAAAGCGATGCCTGGGAAATCATACATCAATCACGAAATGTAGTTGATACGATCACGGATGAAGGACAGACAGTATATGGCATTAACACGGGTTTTGGTCTGCTTGCCCAGACATCAATACCCGAAGATCAATTGGAGCTTCTCCAAACAAATTTGGTCATGTCCCATAGTACCGGGGTCGGCAGACCCATAACAGATGATGTCGTCAGGCTTATTTATGCTCTTAAGGTATCAAGTCTTGCCCAAGGATATTCTGGCATTAGAGCGTCTACTATTGAAACATTTCTAAAATTTATTAATGCAGGATTGATTGCTGAAATTCCGCGCAAAGGTTCTGTAGGTGCGTCTGGTGATCTGGCGCCGCTTGCACACATGACGGCTGCGATAATGGGCGAAGGCTTCGTCAATTTAAATGGCGAACGGATGACCGCTAAAGAAGGACTCGATAAAAGCGGATTGCAGCCTTTAAAATTAAGTTCAAAAGAAGGACTTGCATTTTTAAACGGCACACAAGTATCAACGGCGTTAGCGCTTAAAGGGTTTTTTCAAGCGGAGGATGTTTTTGCGTCTGCAGTGATTTCTGGCTCTATGAGTGTAGATGCATTAATGGGAAGCGTTGCACCTTTTGATAAACGTATTCATATTGCACGTGGTCAACCCGGACAAATCACGGTATCACAGAAATATTTATCCTTGCTATCCGGAAGTGAAATAAATTTAGCGCATCATGACTGTGAAAAAGTGCAAGATCCATATTCGCTAAGGTGCCAACCACAAGTAATGGGGGCAGTTTTAGATATTATTAATAATGCAGCAAGCACACTCATTATTGAGGCAAATGCGGTCACTGATAACCCACTTATTTTTACCGATAATGGGGATGTAATTTCAGGGGGTAATTTCCATGCTGAACCAGTGGCCTTCGCGGCCGATATTCTGGCCATGGCAATCTGTGAAATAGCAAGTATTTCTGAGCGCAGACTTGCGATTTTGGTTGATCCTAAAATGAGTGATTTACCAGCGTTTCTAGTTAAAAATAGCGGCGTTAATTCTGGATTTATGATCGCGCAGGTTTCTGCTGCTGCACTAGTGTCAGAAAATAGAACCATGTCCCACCCTTCAAGCGTTGATAGTATTCCTACATCCGCTAATCAGGAAGATCATGTCAGCATGGCGACATACGGTGCTCGCCGTTTAACGGACCTTGCATTTAATAGTGCAACGGTTATTGGTGTTGAGCTTTTGGCCGCGGCCCAAGGCATTGACTTTAGGGCACCGCATAAAACATCCCCCGTATTGCAAAAAGTGCATTCTAAAATTCGTGAACGCGTTCCACATTATACAGTGGATCGCTTTTTTGCTCCAGATATGGAACAGGCGACGAATATGGTGCTCGAAGGTGATTTTTCTGATCATATCATCGATATTCTACCTTCAGGAAATATGTAATGGACCTATATTTTTTCCATAAAGGATCAAAACCGCTTCTTGTTAGTATGCCTCATGTTGGTTTGGAAAATCCGGAATATATTAAATCAAATATGACGTCTCACGGCGTTAATATGATGGATACAGATTGGTATATTGATCGTCTTTATGATTTCTTGCTTGATATGGATGTCTCGATTATAGGGGCAAAATATTCCAGATATGTTGTTGATTTAAATCGCGGCATTGATGGAACTAATCTTTATCCAGGAAAAAAAGTATCGGGATTATGTCCAACACATACGTTTGATGGTGACTCGCTTTATAAGAAAGATTTTAAAATAGATGAAGCCGCGCGAATTGATCGATATTGGCGTCCTTATCATGATAAAATTAGTAATGAGCTCTCACGAATTAAACAGTATCACGGCTTCACACGACTTTGGGATGCCCATTCAATAAAAAGTCATGTACCTGAACTATTTAATGGTCGATTACCAGATTTAAACTTGGGAACAGGAAATGGTACCTCTGCGGATATGGAACTGGTCAAAAAGTTAGATAAAATTATTAGAAATTCAAAATATACCAATGCCCTTAACGGGCGATTTAAAGGGGGGTATATAACACGGCATTACGGTGATCCGAAAAATAATATTGATGCTATTCAGTTAGAGATCTCTCAAATAACATACATGAATGAAAAAACGAATGAATTTGATGAGCGTCTTGCCAATCAACTTAGACCTACCCTGAAAAAGCTTATCGAAACTCTAATAAGTTTTCCTAAGATGTAAGGTTGCATCAATCCGTCATAAGGGCTTGGAATAATTTCATCATATCCAAATGGTGCGCCAAATTTGTCACATTGTTAGTAATGCTTGGGTCTTTCAATATCTCTTGTCCAGTCACTTGTGCGTATTGTCGGATGCTTAACTCAATGGCTTTTGGGCCTTCGTTTTGAAGGGCGTTTTTCACCTGATCTTTGCATTTATTATACATAAATGTTTCGACTAATTGTGCCATATCACGGTCCGCAGTTGTGGTGGCACTTTTAGTTAAAGTAGACATCGAACCAATGGATGGGTGCTGACTTAAGGTTGAAAAAACCCAACGTGCCATCACACCTTTGTCTTCTTCAGTCGTATTTGATACCAGACACTGTGATAATGCGTTTGCATGTTCTCCCGATATAGCAGGAGTGGATATTCCTAATGATATAAGCATTAATATTATGAATTTTTTCATATTATTCCCTATTAAATAATCGTGACTGATTTATATATGCCATATGCTTTTGGATAAATTAAGGCAAATGTAAAATGCTATTTTATTCAAATTTGTAAACAATATAATTTATCGGTGATAGCCTTATAAGAAATCGATATTGTGGCAGCAATGTTTCACAATCCCGGTTGAATAAGTGCAAAAAAGATTTTATGATGTTCACATAGAAAAGTAAAAGGATCAAGAAAATGGATGCCATTACACTAAACCTGTTTCCAACAGCTGTTCATCAAGTGAGAACTAAAGGATGGGATAAATATAAAGGGTATCTGTTAGACTCTATTAACAATCAGCCAGATCCAAGTTATCGGCCTAGAGCAGGATACTATACGGATTATGGAAAACCGCAGCCGTGGCGAAAAAAAATTTGGGGAGAATTTATTGAGCCTGAACTGAGGCCATTTATTGCAAGTACGCAAACAAAATTGCAGGATATTTGGGCGCAGCAATATATCGATCAAGCGGGATTTACAACTCATCGCCATCAGCCAACAGGATATAGTTGCGTCCTTTATGCCGAGTTTGATCCCAACGAACATTGGGCAACCACTCTTTTTAGACCATTCTTAGACCCAAATGATGTAAGAAATGTAAATGATTGTTACACCCCTAAAGTAGAAGAAGGAGAAATTCTTATATTTCCTTCATGGATGTTGCACCAAGCAACACCGAGCGATTCTTTGGTGCCAAGAACAATAGTTGCTTTTAATTTGGAAGAAGACCTGAGTAAACGCATGTAATTATTGGATAAGAATTTTTTAACATCAATAAACCATAGGTGGAATTTTAACTATGCAAAATATTTTCGTACAGATTAAATGTGAACTTGGTAAAGTTTATGAAGTCGCAGAAGCACTCGTGGATAATATTGAAGAAACAGAAGATTTATATTCTATTTCTGGAGCTTTTGATCTGATGATAAAGTTTCATTTATCAGATGAAATTGATATTGGCCGCTTCATTAATGAAAAAGTACAAACAGTTGATGGTATCAAAGATACATTCACGATTATGACTTTTAAAGCCTTTAAATAACTAAAGTGATTTGGGCTTTATGACTTAGGTCAATTTTTTTTATGATTGTTTATCCTATAAAGTCGGCATGACTCAGGGGAATACAGTACTAAAATCAGTTGATGTGACACGACCTAAGCGTTTGCCACGTTATACAAGCTATCCAACCGCGCTGGAGTTCGGCCCGATTGATGGTAAATCCCACGATAAATGGCTTAAGTCACTACCTATTTGTGAACCGATTAGTTTATATTTTCATATACCCTATTGTGATAAGCTTTGTTGGTTTTGTGGATGTTTCACGACCATAAGTAATAAATATGGCCCTGTTGAAAAATTTCTTGAGGTTTTAAAACAAGAAGTTCGACAAACAGCTAAAAAGACGGGTCGTTTAAAAGTTAGTCATATTCATTTTGGTGGCGGTTCTCCGTCAATTTTAGATCCAGCAGATTTTAGAAGTTTGATTGATGTTTTAAGCGAGTGTTATGACATTGACGACGTGCCGGAATTTGCGATTGAAATTGATCCTCGTACCGTTGATCGTGATAAAATATTTGCTTATGTATCGTCTGGTGTAAATTGCGTAAGCCTTGGTATCCAAGATTTTAATCTAAAAACCCAAGAAGCAATAAATCGAATTCAAACGGTAGATCTAATTGAAAAAACCATGCGAGACTTTAAAGGCGCTGGTATTGAGCGTGTCAATTTTGATTTAATTTATGGACTTCCTTATCAATCTATCGATACAATAGCTGAAACAATTTTAACAACAATAAAATTTAAACCCAGCCGTATTGCACTTTTTGGGTATGCCCATGTCCCACATATGAAGAAACATCAAAAATTAGTTGGGGAGCATGAATTGCCCAATCAAAAAGAACGCCAAGCACAGTTCAATTGGGCAAGCAAAATGTTGACCGACAATGGATATCGCGCAATCGGATTGGATCATTTTGCATTACCCGATGATCATTTATTCACGAGTTTTGATCAAGGTAAATTAAAACGAAACTTCCAAGGATATACTGATGATACGGCAAACTCTTTAATTGGGTTTGGCCCTTCTGCCATTAGTAACTTACCTGATGGATATGCGCAAAACGTACCTTCTATTCGCGATTATATTGAAAAAGTATCAAGCAATAAGTCTTCTGTCGTGCGTGGTTTAAGCATATCAAATAAAGATAAAATGTTTCGCGATGTTATTTCTACTTTGATGTGTAATTTCGAAGTTGATCCGGTAAAAATCGCGATGGAACATCACATTCATTATAATTTTAAAATAGAAATAAAAAATTTAATGAAACTTGTGGAAGCTGGATACATGAGCCGTGACGGTAATAACTTTAAGATTAATAAAAAAGTAATGCCATATCTTAGGGCGATTGCGACCGTTTTTGATCAATATTTCGATCAAAACTCTTCAGACATCATTTCAAGATGCGTTCATGAAAGCGAAGGGTAATATTATTCTTTAATATACCCCGTTAATTTCTTTAAAATATTTGCCAGTGAAGCACGTTCTTTTTCATCGAGAATACTAAGTATATTGTTCTCATACTCAAGAACGAGCGGAACAATATTATTGTAAACATCTTGCCCTTTAGTTGATAACATTAGCTCTGAGCGTCTTTTGTCTTCACTTGAAAATTGTCTTTCTATTAGATCATTTTTAATCATGTTGTTAATAGCGCGACTGACGGCAACTTTATCCATAGCTGTTTTTTTAGCCACATGCCCGGCTGATACGCCGCTAGACACACCAAGCACTGCCATAACTCGCCATTCTGTATGCGCTATGCCAAATTGGTCCGTATATAATTTTGAAAGGTCATCACTTATAAGATTGGTTAAGTAAGAGAGTTTATAAGGTAGAAATTCTTCGAGTAGTAGTTCGGTTTTGTTCATTTTAATGTTTTTCTAAAATTAACTTGCAATTAGTTTCATATGTAACTATTGTAGTGCTAACAACAATATTCGTCAATAGTATATAAATCGATAGAAAGCGCAACATTATGAAACTGGCATCATTAAAGCACGGTAGAGACGGCAAGTTGGTCGTCGTATCCAAAGATCTCTCTAAGTATGTTTTAGCTACTAACGTAGCCGCTACAATGCAACAAGCGCTTGATAATTGGAGTGACTGTGAAGCAGGACTTAAATCACTTTATGATGATCTAGATAGCGGAAAATTAACAGGACACGATTTTAACCCTTGTGAATGTGATGCGCCGTTACCGCGCTCTTATCACTGGGTTGATGGCAGTGCTTATGTTACTCATGTTGAATTGGTCCGTAAAGCACGCGGCGCAGAACTACCACCGAGTTTTTGGGAAGACCCGCTTGTTTATATGGGGGCGTCGGATGCTTTTATCGGCCCTTGTGATGATATTGAAGCGGGATCAGAAGAATGGGGAATTGATCTTGAGGCAGAAGTTGCAGTGATTACGGATGATGTGCCCGCCGGCACGACTGCTGAAGACGCAAAGAAACATATCAAGCTAATCTCGATCTTAAATGATGTCTCACTCCGTAATTTAATTCCAGCGGAACTTGGTAAACAATTTGGTTTTTATCAATCGAAGCCTTGGACGGCATTTGCACCCGTTTTCGTAACACCTGATGAATTGGGTGATGCATGGGACGGTACAAAAGTTCATTTGCCACTACATGCAATATTAAACGGTGAAAAAATTGGCTCACCAAATGCAGGCATTGATATGACTTTTGATTTTACTGAGCTTGTTGAGCATTGTGCAAAGACGAGATCACTCGTCGCTGGAACGGTCATTGGCTCAGGAACCGTTTCAAATAAAGGTTCAAATGATGGCTCCTGTTGTCTTGCTGAAATAAGATGCTTAGAAACAATTGCCAATGGAAAACCAACAACCCCTTTCATGAGCTTCGGCGATAGAGTCGAAATTGACATGTTTGACAAAGATGGCAATACAATATTTGGCAGAATTGATCAAAAAGTTGTTAAATTTAAAGAGTAGCTGAACTATACCTAATTTAAGCAATAATGTCGGCAAATCTCTCTTTCAATTCTTGATTAATGATTTGAGCAATTAAGTGATAATCTTTAATGCGTGGACTTGTTCGACGCCAAGCAAGTCCGACTGACCTTTTGAAACTTTTCTTAAAAAACGGTAGAACCTTTATTTCTTTACTGTCCTTAATTTCTGAAGCAGCATAAATGCCAGGAAAGAAACTTAAACCTATATTCATCGCAACCATATGCCTAACGGCATCCAGGCTAGTGCCTTCATATTCGCTCAATATTTGACAGTCATATTGACTTGCGATGACTTGCGCTTGTTCAAAAAGTTGATGGCCAAGCCCTAGAGTTATGACCTTTTGGCCTTTAAGATGGTGCCCTTCTATTTTAGTTAGCTTAGATAATTTATTTTCAGAAGACATACCGACTAATAACGGTTCATCAAACAAAGTCATATAAGAGAGTTCCGCCATAATGGTCGGCGTTGCTGTGAATAATAAATCATATTTCCCTTGATCAAGACCAATTTCAAGTTCACGCGGTGGCGCTTCAATTATATGAAGCCGGAGGTCAGGATATTCTTTATGAATGAGCGGAATAATATATGGTAAAATATAAGGCCCAAGGGAAGGGGGAACACCAAGATGAATAACACCGCCTAATGACTTTCCTGCAATAGTAGCGGCGTCACAAAAATAATCCACATCTTGTAAGATAATACGAGCTTTTTCTGTTAATTTTTCACCAATTGGCGTTAAACGAACCATTTTATTTGTTCGTTCGAATAGCTCTACACCAAGTTTTTCTTCCAATTCTTTAATTTGTCCACTGAGAGTAGGCTGCGTCACATTCATATCTTGTGCGCACTGGCGAAAATTTAATTTTTCAGATAACCCAACTAAATATTCTAACTGGCGTAAAGTTGGCCGCATATAAATATCCTATAATAGATTTAAACTATCATTATTTATAATATTAGCAATTATATTTATCAATCTTTATTTGTTATAAAAGTTTTAGAAATTAAATGAAGACAGGAGATTAAATGATGAAAAAGTTAATAGCACTGAAAGCCAAACATAGAAGTTTAGAATTGGCCTTAAGAAGCTTAGTCAGCAGACCTCATGTTAATGACTATGAAATTCAAGAATTGAGAAAACAAAAATTACAAATAAAAGAAGCAATTCATAGAACGAATAAGGAAGCACAAACCGCTTATTAAAGCATTCATGCGTTATGATTTCATAAGAGATTAGTTAAGTAAGCGTAATCTTAGATTTTGAGATCATAGCTTAACCCGGAACTAGAAGTAGTTCCGGGTTTTATATTTATAGGCGTTCCAGAATAGCGGAAAGCGCATCAAGGGTGCTATAGCCCAATTTTATACTACGTTCTGGGGACCAGCCAGTTTCTGGATTTGGGCTATCAACAGTATCTTTAAATGGCATTTCAAGTGTCATGGCGACGGCATCAAAACGGTGGGCAATCTGGTTTGTACTCATGCCTAAATTTCCTGTGCCGGGGGCACTTTTACTATATCCTTTTCCATTCTGAAAATCCGGATTTGCTCGCTCTAGTTCGCGTCCAAACATGTAGGCTGTATCAAGGTTATATTGATTTAAATCGGGAACCCCTTCAAAGCACGCAATGAAATTATAAGGAAGCGCTTCATCGCCATGACAATCAAGTGAGAAATCAAGACCCTTTTCATCCATTTTATTTCTCAGATGAAAAATCTCGGGGCTAATTTCGGGATCGGGATCATCCCAATCTCTATTAAGGTTTTGCCCTTTTGCATTGCAGCGTAAATGGCCACGAATGCTGCCATCGGGATTAACATTAGGCATTATATAAAAAACACAATTATTCAGTAGTTCACGACTTAAGGCGTCATCATCATCAAGTAGACGATTTAAAATTCCTTCGACCATCCATTCAGCCATGCTCTCTCCCGGATGCTGTCTTGCAATAATCCAGATTTTTTTCTTTCCTTCGCGTTCCTCGCCAATGGTCAAGAGATCAAGATCACGTCCATCACAGCTTTCGCCGATCACATCAAGTTTTACACGCTCATGCATGGCCGCTGTTGAAACCAGTTCCTGGTGTCGATCATAACTATAAGGGGCAAAATAAGCATAATAAACGCTATCGGTTTCCGGAACATGTTGGATGGTCAGCGTACTATTCTTATAAACTGTACTGACCCGAAACCAAGTTTCATGGTCATATGATGCCACGACCTGATAATTCTCCCAACCACCGGGATAGGCGGCACCATCCGCTCCTTCAATATTTAAAGCACAAAGTTGGCCTTTCGCGCCTGTTAGTCGGAAATGGAACCACTGATAAAAATCTGAATTATTATCTTTGTTTATAGAAAGTCGAATATTTCCCGGGCTGCTGGCATCAAGGATATTGATATTACCGCTGTCAAAATTACTGCTGATTTTCATGATCATCTCTCAAAGTTATTCTATGAATTATTTATAGTCTCATTCAATTAAAACGTAAATGTGACTTTTTTAAATTTTTCTCGTAAAGTGGCATAAAATAATATTACGGAGATTATATGTCAGAATATAGTGATGAAATGTATGCGGGGTCACAAAAACGAAATTTCATGGGACACCCAATAGGGCTTTCAGTTCTCTTCTTCACAGAAATGTGGGAACGCTTCTCATATTATGGAATGCGAACAATCCTTATTCTTTATCTTACGAAATACCATCTCTTTGGTGTTGATGAAGCCAGTATGATTTACGGTGCCTATGCAGGTATGGTTTATATGATGCCAATTATTGGTGGATATTTGGCGGACCGTTATCTTGGCAGCAGGAAAGCGGTAACTTACGGTGCCATTCTGTTGGTGGCAGGACATGGTTTGATGGCCTTCCATGGCCCCGCAGCGTATATGAGCGGGGATATCGTTATAAGGGACGAATTCTACATCAATATATTCTTTCTGGCCCTCGCACTTATCATTGGTGGTGTCGGCTTCTTGAAAGCAAATATTTCATCTGTCGTTGGTGCGCTTTATGGCCCAAATGACCCGCGTCGTGATGGTGGATTCTCAATTTTTTATATGGGAATTAATCTAGGATCATTCGCCTCCATGATTATTGTTGGGTATGTTGGTGAAGTTCATGGCTGGAATTATGGTTTTTCACTAGCCGGCATTGGTATGTTGTTTGGTTTACTCGTTTTCTTGTGGGGACAAAAGTATCTTGGTGGCCGTGCAGAACCACCTAAACCTAAAGTTCTAAAAGAGAAATCACCAATTGGTTTAAACAAGGAAAATACTATTTACCTATTTGGTCTTGGCATGGTCGCCCTTAGTTTCGTCATGATGCAATATGATGAAATGGTTATACAGTTGGTGGGTATATCTGGAACATTTATGATTGGACTTGTGCTTTTTTATGGATTTACAAAGTGTGATAAGGTGGATCGGGATCGTCTCTTTGTTGCACTCTTTTTGATCGCAGTACAGTCCGTTTTTTGGGCACTGTTTGAACAACAAGCTGCCAGCTTGACATTGCTGGCGGATCAACAATTTGATTTGAATTTCTTAGGATTGAATATTCTGGCGTCGCAAGTACAAACCATGAATGCGATGTTTATTATTATGTTTGCTCCTGTAATGGCGTGGGCTTGGCTTGCGCTTGCGAAAAAGAAATGGGAGCCATCTACGCCTGCGAAATTTGGTTATTCACTTTTGATAATCGGTGCAGGTTATATCGTGTTTGCTTGGGCTATGGGACTTGATGATAGCACCTCCAAGAGCTTCCTTTGGTTAATCTTCATTTATTTTATGCTGACACTCGCTGAACTTTTCTTAAGTCCGGTTGGGCTCTCGATGGTTACGAAATTAAGTGTACCGAAGATCGTAGGAATGATGATGGGAACGTGGTTTTTGTTTACGGCGCTTGGTAATAACGTAGCCGGTTGGATAAGCTCTCTAATGGGTAGTCAGGAACATGGTGCAGCAAGTGGTACACTTGATATGACTGCGACAATGGATCTTTATACGATGATCGGTCTCGGCAGTGGAGTGATTGGGATCATAATTTTATTGCTGACGCCTCTCTTAAAAAAAGGAATGCACGGCGTTCATTAATGACGAAAGGCCGGAAAGTTTCGGCCTTTTTTGTTCCTTAAAACACTGTCATAATTTCTTCAAGTGGCTTTTTCCATTTTGCATGGGCGGGCACGGTCGCATCCTCTGCCGGGTGACCAACCACCAAAATCATTTCTGGTTTTTCAGTCGACGGCCGCCCACACAGCTCATTTAAAAACTTCATAGGGTTTGGCGTATGGGTTAGCGTGCTAAGCCCCGCTTTATGAAGCGCCGTGATTAGAAACCCTGTAGCAATACCGACACTCTCATTGACATAATAATTTTTAAATTTACGTCCGTTTCGATCAATACTGGTGCGCTGTGCAAAAATAACAATAAGCCATGGTGCTTCGGTTAAATGCGGCTTGTGGTCATTGGTACCAATGGGCTCAAGTGCTCCCAGCCATTCATCGCTGGCACGTCTTGCATAGAATGTTTTTTCTTCTTCTTCTGCGGCATCACGAATTTTTTGTTTATGGTCGGGATTTTCTATTATTGCAAAATGCCAAGGTTGATGGTTTGCGCCACTTGGGGCAAGACCTGCGGCTCGAATACAATTTTCAATCACTTCTCTAGGGACGGGTCTAGAAGAATACTCACGTACCGTATGGCGCTTCTTCATCAATTCATAAAACTCTTCTGATTTACTAATCATTTCTTTATCGCTCATTTCCCATTTGTCTGGAATCGGCAGCGCTTTATATTCATGGTCAAGTGGAATGGATGATTGAAAACTTTTATCTTCTTTTGTCATAACGAACCCCTTTATTATTAAGCATTACATCTTATTCATGAAATGTTACATATGCAACTATTAGTGTTAATCATTCAATATTAGGAACATTATTCGCTTCTTCTTTTAAAATTTCTAGGTCAAGCCATTCTTCTTCTTTTTGATCCCGGAGGGCATTTAGTTTTTCAAGTTCGGCAGAACATTTATAAAATAGGTCAGGGTTTTGGGAATAAAGATTTGGTTCCGCTAATTTTTCCTCAAACATTTTTATGTTCTTTTCAATCTTGGCAATTTCCTTAGGAATATTTTCAAGCGCAAATTGATGTTTGAAACTCAGTTTTTTGGTTTGATTTTTTTGTTTAGCTTTAATTTCTTTCTTTTCTTTATTCTTCTGTTCAGTGCGCTTCTTAGGTCCATCTGTGCGGTTTTTTCGTTGTCTTATATAATCTTTATATCCTCCAGGATATTCAACCACATCACCGTTGCCTTCCATCGCTATCGTTGATGTAACCAAGCGGTCTAAAAAGTCACGGTCATGGCTAACCAAAATAAGCGTTCCTTCATATTCACTCAGTACATCTTGCAATAAATCCAATGTATCCATATCCAGATCATTCGTTGGCTCATCTAAAATGAGAAGGTTTGTTGGTTGAGCAAGTGTCTTGGCGAGCAGAAGCCTGTTTCTTTCTCCCCCTGATAATGAACTAACAGGACTGTGCGCCTGCGATGCATCAAATAGGAAATCTTTTAAATAGGAAATGATGTGTTTAGAATGACCGCGGACCATTATATGATCACTACCGTCACTTAATGTTTCCCAAACCGTATTGGTTTCTTTAATGAGTGAACGATGTTGATCTAGGAATGTAGGAATTAAATTAGTACCTAACTTCACCCGTCCTTGATCCGGTTGAAGGTCTCCGGTTAGAATTTTTAAAAGTGTCGTTTTACCCGTGCCGTTGGGACCTATAATGCCAACACGATCACCTCTTAGAATTTTACAATTGAAATTTGTTAAGATCGTTTTTTCACCAAAGGAATGGAATACTTTATGGACTTCAATAACCTTTTTGCCGGATGATTTGCCACTATCAGTAGCGATTTTGGCTGAACCAACGACAGCGATTTGTTTTTCACGTTGATCACGTAATTCCCAAAGGCGCCTCATGCGCCCCATATTTCTTTTTCGTCGAGCCGTAATCCCTTTATGTGACCAGTCCGTTTCTTTTTCAATCAGCTTATCTAATTTTTCCTGCTCGACGGTTTCTTGCTCAAGAATACCAGATGACCATTCATCAAAGTGTGCGGATCCCTTATCAAGTCGCCTGACCTTTCCGCGATCAAGCCAGAATGTCGTGTTGGTCAGGTTATTTAAAAATGTTCGGTCATGACTGATTAATACGAGTGCGCCGCGCCAACTTTTTAATTTTCCTTCTAGCCATTCGATCGTAGCAATATCCAAATGGTTGGTTGGCTCATCCAATAATAAGATATCAGTATCACTAATAAGCGCGCGCGCAATGGCTGCTCTGCGTCGTTCGCCGCCTGACATTGCTTTTGTTTCTAAAGGTCCACTTAGCCCAATTTCAGCCAAGATAATATCAGCTTGGAAGTGGTCATCTTCAGAACTATGAACCAGTCCGCTGATAACGTAATCGTGAGCCGTCTTATATTCAGAGAGATCAGGGTCTTGCTCCAAGTATGTAATATGAGTTCCCGGCTTTACAAATCTTTCACCATTATCAAATTCTACAGTGCCACGGATGATTTTCATTAATGTTGATTTACCCGCACCATTTCTTCCAACCAAGGAAACACGGTCATTCTCACCGATTGATAGCTCCATATCTGTAAAGATAGGGTCGGGACCAAACCTTAACGATATATTGGTCAACGTGAGTAGTGGAGGTGGCATTCTGAGACTTTCATTTTTATTAAGATTATGGCAATAACATAAATGTGATAGTCTGTTAATAGAAAGGCACATAAAATTGCCTTATATATAATAGATAAAGTTTAGAGCACGTTTAATAAATCAGGTAACACCATGTTGATAAAAATTAAAAATCCTTGGGAATTAAGTGAGAATGACGTCACATCAGTCGGTAATTATAAAACGCGTCGCGATTTTATAAAAGCGGCGGGTATCGTTACGGCTGCCGGAATGATGGCGCCATATGGCGCATTAGCCAGAACATTAACCGCCGCGGCAAATCCATATGATGGCCGTGATATCAAGGAAGAACTTACGGATAAGCGCGCAATTCTCGGGTATAATAACTACTATGAATTCGGCATGGATAAATCGGATCCTTCGGACAATGCACATAGCTTAATAACTGATCCATGGTCTATTACGGTTGATGGCCATTGTGAAAAGCCAGGAACATATGGTGTCGAAGATTTAATTGATTTTAATGCCCTTGAAGAACGTATTTACCGCATGCGCTGCGTAGAAGCATGGTCGATGGTTATTCCATGGGTTGGTGTCTCATTATCAGAAATCATTAAAAAATTAGAGCCAACGTCAAAAGCAAAATATGTTTATTTTGAAACGCTGGAAGATGAAGCACAAATGCCAGCACTTCTTCGCGGTGTTATTAAATGGCCTTATAAAGAAGGTCTGCGTATGGATGAAGCGATGCATCCTTTAACATTAATGGCAGTTGGTATTTATGGTGAAACACTTGCCAATCAAAATGGTGCGCCTTTGCGTCTCGTGGTGCCATGGAAATATGGTTTTAAAGGCGTAAAATCGATCGTCAAAATTTCATTTTGGGAAGATGAACCAAATACAAGTTGGATGCGTTTGGCGCCGCATGAATATGGCTTTTATGCCAACGTAAATCCGGAAGTTTCTCACCCGCGTTGGTCGCAAGCGAAAGAGCGTCGCATTGGTGATTTCAGCAGACGTCCTACCTTAAAATTTAATGGATATGGCGAGGAAGTCGCTAGTCTATATGCAGGGATGGACTTACGAAAAAATTACTAATGATTAAAGATTTTAAAAGACCGATATTGCATTTAATTTGCCTTGCGCCGTCTCTATGGTTATTTCATCAGATGTGGCTATGGTATAATTTTGCACCGCACAGTTTAACGGCAAATCCAATTGAATATATCACGGATTTTACGGGTGACTGGACCGTAAGATTTTTATTGATCTCGTTAAGTGTGACACCTTTAGCCAAGATTTTTAAATTTAAGATATTGAAATATAGGCGCGCTATAGGACTTTACGCTTTTTATTATGCATCGTTACATTTCTTAAATTATACGGTTTTAGATTATTTCTTTGATTGGACGTTAATCCTCGAAGATATCTTTAAACGCCCTGCGCTAACATTTGGAATGATCGGCTTTACGTTATTGATCCCGTTGGCAATCACATCAACGAAATCAATTATCAAAAAAATGGGAAAGAATTGGATAAAACTTCATCGTTTGGTCTATGTGCTGACCATTTTTGCCATCGTACATAATTACATGATGGTAAAAGCAGATGTACTTATCCCGATTATTCATGCTAGTATTTTGACAGTTTTATTAGGGTACCGTGTATTTTCTTATAAAAGTAAAAAATCAAAACGGTCAAATAAGCAATTGTCCGGGGATAGAAAACATGAAGCAATCGTCTCATGAGATTACGTTTCAAACAACAGGGGCCAGCCTTCTAAATGTCACTGGACCAATTCAGGATTGGATCGGATCTCAAGACATAAAAAATGGCCTTCTTACAATCTTTATTAAGCACACGTCTGCGTCATTGACCATACAGGAAAATGCCGATCCTGATGTATTATATGATTTGAATAATTTCTTTGGAAAACTGGTTCCTGAAAATGCACTATTATATCGTCATAATGCCGAAGGCGCTGATGATATGCCCGCACATATCAAATCGGCTTTAACGCAAACGCAACTTTCAATTCCGATCAGAAATAATGATCTGAACATGGGAATATGGCAGGGAATATACATTTTCGAACACCGTGCCCATGCCCATAAGAGGACTTTAGTATTACATATTTTAGGTGAATAATTTCTATGGATTTAATTTTTCCGCGGGCTATAATTCATTAAAAATAAAGGGTCGAAAATGGATAATTTAATTTCACAAAATAAACTTTTAAACACAAGACGAAGCCTTCTTAAAGCAGCGAGTATTAGTACTTTAGCTTTAGTGAGTGGTTCCGTAAAAGCATTTTCACAAGGAATAGACTTTAAAAATAGTACGGATATTTCTGATAACGACTTATATGCAGAAGTGCGTAATCAGCTGATGTTAGAAGATGGACTTGTTTATTTAAATACAGGAACATTAGGGCCAGCACCGCAGCTTGCATTTGATAAGATTTCTTTGATGTTAAAACGTCTTGAAGCTAATCCTGCCATTGAAAATTTTGGACCTATGGGCAGTGAAATGGAAACCGTTCGTGACAAAGTTGCAAAATTTATGGGTGCTGATGTAGAAGAAATTATTTTAACCCGTAATACGACCGAAGGCATTAGCATTGTATGTTCCGGCATTAAATGGGCAGAGGGTGATGAAATTCTTACCACAAACCATGAACATGGCGGTGCAGAAACAGGACTTGATTTTCTTGCTGATACAAAAGGCGCTGTTATTAAAAAAATGACAATGCCTTATCCTGCTGAAAGTAAGAAACAACTACTGGATCTCGTGAAATCTAGTATTACATCAAAAACTAAAATGGTATTATTAAGTCATGTTGAGACAGTTACCGGTCTAAGATGGCCAATCAAAGAAGTCTCTGAGATACTAAAAGGTAAAGATATTCTCTTTATTGTTGATGGTGCACAAGCACCAGGCATGCTTCATATTGATTTGCATGATTTAGGATGTGATGTTTACGCCTGCAGTGGACATAAATGGATTATGGGCCCAAAAGAAACTGGCGTACTTTATATGAAAAAATCCATTCAGGAAAAAGTGAATAATGTTTTTATAACAGGTGGTTATACGGCTTATTCCCGTTCTTCTGGAACAAGGAATGCACCCATTATTATTGGTTTTGGTGATGTGCTTGATTGGCATATGGCAATAGGCACAAAGAGAAGCGAAAAACGTTGTATGGAACTAGCAGCATATTGTTATGACGAACTTTCTAAAGTTTCTGGAATAAAGGTCATTAGCTCAAAGGACCCTGAACTTGGTTCGGCGATTGTCAGTTTCAGTTTGCCTGAAACGTCCGATAATGGTGAATTATTCCGCAGCATGCGTGATAAAGGCATTACGATAAAACGCTTACCGCAATATAATGCTATAAGAATTTCAAATCATATTTTCACAACAAATGATGATGTGGATAAAATGGTTGCTCTGTTAAAAGAACAGGTTTAAGTCCCGAACCTAAGTCCGGGACTTAAAGTCTTTAAAAATCATATAGAACGCCGACACGAGTGATCACGTCAGTATTTTTACGCTCAATCGGTGCATCACGGTTATATAACACGTCTAACGATAGTTTACCGCTTAGAGCGCCGCTAACTTTAATTGTATAGTCGGTTTTATTCTCAATGACGACTTGGCTGCCTACAAAAACCTTGGTAGCGTTTTCAAAATCACTGCGATCATTAATATTCCAAGTAAATACGCTGCTTGCATAGGCCGCCACTACAGTTTCATAATTTTCAATGGCTTCCTGCTTGGTGATAAGAACGGCTGGGCCTGCTTCCAGATTCCATTTAAAAGTTTCATTATCGAATGCACGAACACCGTAACCAGCATTAACGGTAAACCGTTTATTGAAAGCACCAAAGCTATCGCCTTCGAAGCTGGCAAATCCTGTAACATATGAAATTTCAGTAACGCTGTAATCATTTTTATATGAAACTCCGTAACGGCGTTGGTTGGTTACAGAATTACTGTTGTTATAATCAAAATATGACGCAACAGTTTGTTTGTAAGGGCCTGTCTCACGGAAAAATTGTGTCGCTGCCCCAAAGGACCTTTGGCTTGTGTTACCTGTTGCATAAAGAGCATTCAATTCAATCTCTTTATCCCAGCCTGGAAGAAAATATTTTGAAAATTGCTTGGCGCCATCGTCTGAAAATATTGTACCCTCAGCAGCTGGAATTGTAGACGTTTCCGGTTCCGCAGGTGGTTCAGGTGGTGTAGGTCTGATATCTGCAGCAACACGTGTAATCTCTTCGGCGTCTTCAGGATGCGCAGCAATGAGCAGCCCAACCAGCACATCAAAATCTTTTCCGCCATCTTTATTGGCGGCCGTCATTAGCAAATTAAATTGTTCTGGGGTGACATCTGCCTCAGCAGCTATTGGAAGCATAGGCAGGCATAACAGACCAGCAGTTAGCGCTGTTTTACAGAAGTTTCTAGTCATTAGATGTTCTAAGGTCCTTTTTTAAATTTATTTTTCAAATGTTAAATAAAATGACATTGGAGCGACTGTCGCAATTGTATCTAGTCCAGCAAGCTCTCTTAATTTTTCAATTGCACCGGCTAATTCAAAATCTTCTACATCTAGGAAAATGACGCCATGTGGTGTAATCATTACTTTGTTTTCAGCAAGGCGAGTCACAGTAAGCATAACATCATAGTCAATTTTTTGACCTACAAGTTCGATACCGATTGTGGCTTCAATAACTTTGCTCGTGCCAATTGCTTGATCATGGTGTGCCTCTAAGTTCATATCGCCAGTTAGTTTTGCGGTTGCATTTTCTGCCACCTTAAAGACAATGTCACGCATGCGCTGATCGCGTAATTCTAACTTTGTATCAACAGAGGCCAGATCAATATCAATATTAATATGTCCATTATCGTCAATGTTACCGGAAATTTTTTTAAATGTATTACTTTCGCCAATGAAGCCATTTTTAATGGATCCATAAGAAAGATTGGAATTATTACTATCTAAGACCCAATCGGCAAGAGCCGTATTTGTAAACATTATTGATGCGGCAAGCACAAAAGTGCTTCTGACTATATTCCTAAAATTTTTCATGTCTCTAACCCTGTATTCAATATTTTTGTTGCTAAGTTTATATCTCACATAGGTCGTCTGGGTGCAAGATTAAAACATTTATTAAACTGTCTCAAAATGCCTCGGCATCAAGATCCATAACATCTTTAGCGCCGGCCTCTATTTTATACCTAAGCGATGTAGTTTCTGGCAAAAGATGATTAAAAAAGAAATTGGCTGTTGTAATTTTACTCTTGAGAAAATCAGCATTCCCCTCTCCAGCGGCTAGCATTTTCTTCGAGTTTTCTACCATATCAGCCCAGAAATATCCCATACTTACAAGTGCCATTAAATTAAGATAATAGTGGGCCGTGGCGCCTGCTTGATCAGGATCACTCATAGCATTTTGCATAAGCCACATGGTCGCCGTTTGTAGACGCTGTAATGCTTTTTCTAATAGTGAAGTATAATGAGATAGGTCTTCATTATTTTTGTTTTCATCAATAAAATTTTGGATCATAGCAAAATAGTCACGAATGACTTCACCATTTTTACTAGGTAACTTGCGACCAATTAAATCCATAGCTTGGATGCCATTGGTGCCCTCATAAATAGGAGCAATTCTTGCGTCTGCTAAAAATTGCGTCATACCCCATTCATTTATATAACCATGCCCGCCTAAACATTGCATGGCTCTACTTGCGGCTTCGACACCTTGATCAGTCATATAAGATTTAATCATCGGTGTCATAAGAGATAACATATCTTCGGCTTTATTTCTGTTTTCTTCATTTTCATCAAATTTAGAAATATCAAATTGTAGTGCGGCCCACATGACCATGGCTCTTGCACCTTCTGTAAATGCGCGGTTGGTCATTAACATGCGTCTTACATCAGGATGGACAATAATCGGGTCTGCGGCTTGATCAGGGTATTTTGCCCCTGATAGTGCACGTCCTTGAAGTCGGTCACGTGCATATTCAGCAGCATTCTGATTGGCGACTTCTGCTATCGCTAACCCCTGAACGCCAACGCCAAGGCGCGCTTCATTCATCATGGTAAACATGGCCCGCATACCTTTATTCTCTTCGCCTATTAGAAACCCGCGCGCATTATCATAATTTAACAGACACGTTGCATTTGAATGAATACCCATTTTTTCTTCTAGGGAACCACAGCTCACACCATTTTTATCACCTAGTGATCCGTCGTCATTAATATTTATTTTTGGAACGATAAATAAACTGATGCCATCAGTTCCCTCAGGCGCCCCTGAGATGCGTGCCAAAACTAAATGTATGATATTGTCCGTTAGGTCATGATCTCCTGCAGATATAAAAATCTTTGTACCAGAAATATTATAGGATCCGTAATCATTCAGTTCTGCTTTTGTCCTAAGCAACCCTAAATCAGTTCCACAATGAGGTTCTGTTAAGTTCATTGTTCCAGACCATTCGCCAGACATCATTTTTGGTAAGTAAGTATTTTTTTGTTCGTCAGTACCCCAAGTATGGATCGTTTCAGCGGCTCCTTTAGTGAGGCCTGGATACATCGATAGCCCCCAATTTGACGAAACAAGCATTTCATTGATTGCCAGTCCAATGGCCATTGGTAACCCTTGCCCACCATATTCAGGATCACCAGTCATGCCCTGCCAACCACCATTGACGTATTCATCATAGGCCTTTTTAAATCCTTTAGGTGTTAAAACGGTTCCGTTTTCTAATTTACAGCCTTCTTCACCACCAGATTGATTAAGCGGCTGAAATACATTTTCAGTAAGTTTAGCCGCTTCTTCCAATATTGCATCAATCAGATCTGGGCTCGCCTCTTTAAAGGGGGAAAGATTATTATAACTTTCTAAGTCAAAGACATGATGCATTAAAAACTGATAATCAACTGTGGGTGCTTTATAGGAAGGCATAAGAAATCCTTTATTTGCTTAAAATTCGAACCATTAAATCGATAACGAACTATACCATTAAAGATAAAGATTATCGATTACTTATCAATATAAATAGTCATTCTTTTAGTGTTTTTATAGTGGGATTGAGACAAAAATATGTTGCTTAATAGACCTTCTTAAAAAAGCATCCTGTTTAATGATTGTAGCGGATATTTCAATTTTGGATTATACTTGCAGGAAGGGGTTTTTAGAGCTATATAAGGCCCAAAGGATGATTCCTTAGTATTAGCCAAGTTGCCATTAGTGAGCGTTGCTTTTGGCGAATTTATTTTAACACCAATTACCATAGTCTTATTATGCAGATTTACCTGCCCATTGCTGAACTTTCAATGAACATATTTGTTCTGTTGGCTATGGGCGGCGGTGTGGGTTTTTTATCTGGTATGTTTGGTGTTGGCGGTGGTTTTTTAATGACACCTCTCTTGATATTTTCCGGTGTTGCGCCCGCAATTGCTGTGGCCACAGAGGCTAATCAAATTACAGCTGCATCTGTTTCAGGTGCGGCCGCACATTGGCGCCGCGGAGGCGTTGATTTCAAAATGGGCATGGTTTTAATTGCAGGTGGTATAATTGGGACCTATTTTGGGGCGATGATTTTCACCTATTTGCGTTCGATCGGGCAAGTAGATTTGATGATTTCAGTTGCGTACGTCATTTTTCTTGGCGGTGTGGGCGGATTGATGTTTATTGAAAGCGTCAGAAGTATGCTTCGTGACCGCAGGGGAGAAGTGGTAAAGTCCGTCAGGAGACAACGAACTTGGATTGATGCGCTTCCTTTTAAGATGCGTTTTAGAAAATCAAAAATGTATATCAGTGCCATTATGCCTCTCTCTATTGGTGCTTTGGTTGGCGTACTTGCTGCTATCATGGGGGTCGGTGGCGGGTTCATTATGGTGCCGGCGATGATTTATCTACTTCATATGCCGACGAATGTTGTGATTGGAACATCGCTGTTTCAAATTACATTTGTTACGGCGGCTGCCACATATCTACACTCGATCAATACGCAAACGGTTGATGTCGTATTGGCTGTTATCCTTCTAGTGGCAGCTGTTGTGGGTGCTCAAGTCGGTGTCGTCGTTGGTGCTAAGTTAAAAGGAGAACAGCTAAGGATCTTATTGGCTGGCATGGTTCTTTTAGTCTGTATGAAAATGGCTTTTGATTTAGTTGTTGAACCTGATGAACTTTTCAGTGTTTCTGCTGTTAATGCTGCGGAGGGTCATTAATTATGGTCTTGCGCATTATCGGTTTTGTCATGTTACTATTTTTCGCCACTTTAAGCGCGAATTCAGAAACACTTGTCACAGATTTATCCCAGAATGAAATAGAAATAACCTCGCAATTTGCAGGAAGTGAATTATTATTATTTGGGGCAATCGAACGTTATGCGCGAGACGCGATCCAATCAGACGAAATCTCAGTTCAAGGTTTAGACTATGATATTATTGTCGTTGTTAGAAGCGAGCCAACCGATTTAATTATTCGTAAGAAAGAAAATAAGGCGGGTATTTGGGTAAATAGTGAGAATATTACAGTGCGCGGCGTGCCTGGATATTATGCTATTGCGTCAACAAGGCCGTTAGATGATTTTTTATCAAAAGATATACAAGTTGAATATGGATTAGGCCTTAATAACCTTTCTTTCATAAGTGAAGGTGAAAGCAATGATTTGCAATCTTATAAAGAAGCTTTATTTAGAAATATGATGGAAAAAGGTCTTTATCTTGAAAACAGCGGTAACGTAGAAGTTAAAAATGAAATTCTTTTTCGTGCAAATTTAACATTTCCGTCCAATATGCCAGTTGGAAATTATAAAGCAGATGTATATTTAGTGCGCGATGGAGAAGTGATTATTACACACAATACGCCGCTTAAAGTGGATAAACAGGGTATTGAGCGGGTAATTTATAATTTCGCCCACGAGTACCCACCTTTATATGGTATTATGGCAATACTTGTTGCACTGTTTGCTGGACTTTTTAGCGGGTTTGTTGCGAGAAAAGTTTCTTAAATTTAGATTTTTAATTAATTTTAATTTCGCATAAATGAGCGGAAATTTTAGCCCATATCGAAGCTGAACTTAGGTCCCCTCTGTCGATAAAGTTTTGTTCTATCTCGTTTGAATATTTAAAGGTTGCATCCCCAAATTGATTTTTAATATCAATCGCAGCTATTTCTATAAAGGGTGTAGAATCTATACCCATATTTTCCATTTCAACAAATATGTCAGCGGATCCTAAATTTTTGGAATTTATATTTTTCGAACTTGATTTGGTAATTAAAATATTGGATTGCATTTTGTACTCCTGAATTTTCTATTCAAGATGCAATAAACATGCCACTAATATACCATTGAAAATAATGATTTTTTTTGATTACAATAAGTTAGAGGGTAATTTTTTCCTCTAAAATTATGGTAGGTATATATGATTTTACCTACTTATCTACTTGCAAAATGATATGATCTTGTAAATAAATAATAAAATGATTTTTAAGGGATCTAATGAAAAATAAATTAAACGCATTAAGACAAAAAATGCGCGAACAGAAATTATCAGGATTTCTCGTTCCTCATACAGATGAGCATCAAAGTGAGTATACGCCGTCTTATGCAAAAAGAATTGCTTGGCTTACTGGCTTTAAAGGATCAGCGGGGCTTGTCGCTGTTACGTTAAGTTCGGCAGCAATTTTTGTTGATGGTCGTTATACTCTTCAAGTGCGTGATCAAGTTGATATGAAAGTATATCAACAAATGAAACTTTACGAAGATAAGGTTGAAGATTGGTTATACGATAATTTAAAAGAAGGTGATGTCGTAGGATTTGATCCTTGGTTACACGATAAAGCCTCTCTTAAACGCGTAGAAAAGAAATTATCTTCAAAAGGCATTATTTTAAAAGCAGTAGAGCGTAATCCAATAGATGAAGTATGGGATGATCGTCCGTTTCCTTCAATTGCAGAAGTTAAGGCACACGATGTCAGGTTTGCGGGCGAAACTTCAAGTGCAAAAAGAAAAAGAATTGCGCTTAATTTAAAGGAATTGGGTGCTGATGCCTTAGTCATTACCTCTTTGGATAGTATAGCTTGGCTTTTCAATATAAGAGGAACAGATGTAGAGTGTACGCCGCTCGTGTTATCTTTTGCGATTTTATATCAATCAGGAAAAGCGGATCTTTTTTTGGATCCTAAAAAATTAACTGATGACGTTTCTAAACATCTTGGCAAAAGCGTATCATGTTATGCAAAAGATGAATTTGTTGATGCATTAAGTGCGCTCGGGAAAAAGAAAAAGAGTGTAATGGTAGATCCTAAACGCGCTCATAAAGCTATTTTTGATTTTCTATCGGATGATGAGGCTGAAATTATAGAAGTGGAAGATCCATGCCAGTTGGATAAAGCCTGCAAAAATCAAGTTGAGCTTGATGGTACAAGAGCGGCCCATGTTAGAGATGCTGCTGCTGTATGCCGCTTTCTTCGATGGTTAGATGAGAATGGCGTATCAGGAAAATACGACGAACTTGATGCTGTAAAAAAATTATATGAATACAGAGAAGTAGTCCCGCTCTTTAGAGGAAATAGTTTTGATACGATTAGTGGGGCTGGATCAAATGGCGCGATCGTCCATTATAATGTAAAAGAAGCAAAGCCAAAAAAAATAGAAAAGAATATGTTGTATTTGGTGGATTCTGGTGGACAGTATCTTGACGGTACGACTGATATAACCCGAACAGTTGTTATTGGTGACCCTACTGAAGAACAGCGTGATAATTTTACGCGTGTATTGAAGGGGCATATTGCACTCGCGCAAGCACGTTTTCCAAAAGGGAGAACTGGTGCGCACCTTGACACACTAGCACGTAAGTCGCTGTGGGATGTAGGATTGGATTATGACCATGGAACAGGACATGGGGTGGGGTGCTACCTTGGTGTACATGAAGGACCGCAAAGTATTTCTCCACTGGGTCATTCTGTTGCATTACAAGCCGGTATGATTTTATCAAATGAACCTGGATATTATAAAACGGGTGAATATGGCATACGAATTGAAAATTTGGTCATCGTTCGAAATAGTGACTTCAGAGGTCAAGAAAGACCAATGCATACTTTTGAAACAATTACATTAGTCCCAATTGATACAAGACTTGTTAATGCCCATATGATGAATGTTGCTGAAATTACGTGGTTAAATATTTATCATGCAAAAGTCCGTGAAAAAACAGCACCCCTTTTGTCGGGAAAAGACCGCGAATGGCTCATGAAGGCAACTGAATCGATCACAAGCCTTTAATTAATCTGCCTTTTCAGGAAATCATAATGAACGAAGAAATTTTATTTTCACAAGACACTGGCGTTGGCGTTATTACATTGAACCGGCCAGATGTTCTAAATGCGCTTTCAACTGATATGTGTTTGAAGCTAGACGAGCAGTTGAAGGAATGGGAATCCAATGATGAAATTAATATTGTAATTATTGAGGGCGCAGGAGAAAAAGCTTTTTGTGCAGGCGGCGATGTTAGGTCAATTGTCGAGCAAGGCTACCAAGAAAATGTGATAGCAAAAGAATTCTTTGCGACAGAATATAAAATGAATGCACGTATTCATCATTTCTCTAAGCCTTTTATCGCATTATTAGATGGTATCGTGATGGGGGGAGGTGTTGGCGTTTCTATTCATGGATCACACCGTATCGTGACGGAAAAAACACTCTTTGCTATGCCTGAATCTGCTATTGGATTAATCCCTGACGTGGGCGGCAGTTATTTTTTGCCGCGACTTCCCGGCTCACTTGGTAGGTATTTAGGGCTAACAGGAGCAAGGCTCAAAGGATCAGATATTTTATATGCGGGCATTGGTACAGCTTATATATCATCAGATAAAATAAATGACTTAGTAGTAGCCCTGAAAAAGGAAAATATTGCCTCACATGATGATGTTGATCAACTCATAGCAAAATTTGCAGAAGATCCAGGTTATGCGCCCATAGATGAGTTTCGTGACCTTATTGATGCGGCCTTTAGTGAATTAACGGTCGAAGATGTTTTTAAACATTTATCAGAAATTGATCATGATTGGGCGCGCGAAACGCATGCTGTACTAAAAAAAATGTCACCAATTAGTTTAAAAGTAATAACGGAACAACTCAATCGCGGTGGAAAGCTAGAATTTGATGATTGTATGATCATGGAATACCGAATTGTTTGCGCGATTAGTGCCTATGACAGTGATTTCTATGAGGGTGTGCGCGCCGTATTGATTGATAAAGACCATAACCCAAATTGGATGCCCGATAGTCTAGGTGACGTAAACCACGAAATGGTTATGGCGCATTTCAATACGCCAAGCGATGGGGATCTAACCCTTTAGAAAGGGACCTTACTTTCGAATGACATTTTTTCTTTTAGGACGGGATGCATTATAGTCAAATTTTTTGAATGCAGACATAATCTGTCATGCATTTGATAAATTTCATCTGATGCGTAAAACCTATCCCCCAAAATCGGATGACCAATTGACATCAAATGAACTCTTAATTGATGTGAACGCCCTGTATGCGGAATAAGATGAATTCGGCTGATGTTTTGCTGGTGTTCAATGAGATGCCACTCTGTCAAAGATTTTTTACCACGTTCGTGGTCGACCATTTGCTTCGGTCTATTTGGCCAATCACAAATTAGTGGTAAATCAATTTTACCTGCTTTTTCTTGCATAGGGCCATGCACAAGTGTTTCATAAGCTTTCTCAACATTGCGATTTTGGAATTGTAAACTTAAATGACGATGAGCTATTTTATTTAGTCCCATTATAATCAATCCAGACGTATCCATATCCAATCGATGAACGGTCTTGGCTCCTGGAAATTTTTCACATGCTCTACTTTCAAGGCAGTCAGCGTGTTTAGGATCTTTTCCCGGTACGGTTAATAAGCCCGAAGGCTTATCGAGTATAATAATTTCATCATCTTGATAAAGGATATTTAAATATGGATCTGAAGGAGGGCAGTATTCAAAAGGCCGAGTTAACAAAGATAAATCCTAATTAATAAGAATAATTCACTAGTAAATAGAAATAAATTTAGATTTAATATCGGTAATTTGATAATAAAAGTAGCACATTCTGCTGTGTATTTGATATTTTCATTAGCGAATTTGGAATATATTATTACCAATATAGCATATATAGTAAAAATTAAATTGGTTATAGAACAAAATATATTGGAAATAAAAGATGAAAAAATCATTGGGTTTTTGGCGGTCTTGGGCGCTCGTGGTAGGAACCATTATAGGTTCTGGTGTATTTACACTACCCGCCATACTGGCACCATATGGAAATAACAGCTTTTATGGTTGGGGCGTGGCGGTGCTAGGAACATTAAGTATTGCTTTTGCTTTTAGCCATTTGGCGGGCCGTAACCCTCGTATCGGCGGACCCCATGCATTTGTCGAAGAAGCTTTTGGTCACTATCCTGCGATGATTGTAGCCTGGGGATATTGGATATCCTTATGGGTTTCCATTGCTGCAATAGCGACAGCATTTTCCGGATATTCGGCCATATTTATTCCAGCGATCACTGATTATCCCTTTATTTCGCCAATGATTGCCATCGGGGCCGTGTGGGTTTTTACTTATATTAATCTTCAAGGCGTAGAAAATGTCAGCATTGTTCAAATGGTTACAGTAATATTAAAATTAATACCGCTTTTCGTGATTGGCACACTGGGTTTTTTCATCGGTGATATATCGTCAGTTCCTGCGGAAAATCCAAATAATGAATCCTTTCCTACTATGATTTCGGGTATTACAATACTTGTGATGTTCTCATTTATCGGCATTGAATCGGCTACGGTGCCTTCAGAAAATGTTATTGATCCTAAGAAAACGATACCACGTGCATTGGTTTGGGGCACATTAATAGCAGCAGCAATTTATATCCTTGCTACGGCAGGTGTAATGTCGATGATACCAATGAATGAATTACAAAGTTCAACATCTCCATTTGCCGATGCTGCCTCCCTTATTTTTGGTGATATTGGTGCAACCTTTGTGGGTATTGGTGCGCTTATCGCCATTGCGGGGGCATTAAATTCAAATATACTTTTGACTGGAACCGTTTTGATGGCGGGCGCACATGAAAAATTATTTCCTTCATTTTTAAAAAATGTGAATGATGATGGAACGCCAATTACGGCACTTATATTTTCAAGCATGCTAACTACTGTAGTGATCATGATTAATTCTAGTAAAGGGTTATTGAAGGCATTTGAAATAATGATTTTAATTGCTACTTTCGCAATTTTGTTGGCTTATTTAGGGGCAACCCTTGCCAGTATTAAATTACAAATCACAGATCATTCAAACGGGAAAAAAATTAACCCTGTAACCATGATCAATTCCATAATCGCAGTTTTGTTTTCCACGTTCGCCATCGTTGGTGCGTGGGTAATTTACTAATTTATTAAAGGACAAATAAAATGTTTAAATATGCAATTGTTAGAAAACCAAGCCGTTCAATGATTGAAGGAATTTCCGAAGCAGAGCTAGGACTTCCTAATTATGATAACGCCATCAAACAACATGATGATTATATTGAAGCGTTGAAAGAATGCGGTCTTGAGGTCACTGAACTTCCTGCGGTTGAAGAATATCCGGATAGTTGTTTTGTTGAAGATCCGGCATTAATGACACCACATTGCGCTATTTTAACAAACCCTGGGGCGGAAAGTCGTCGCGGCGAAGTTGCTCATATCGCCGATGCGGTAAGGAAATTTTATGATAATGTAGAAGAAATAAAATCACCAGGGTTCGTTGAAGCTGGCGATATAATGATGGTTGGGGATCATTATTATATTGGATTATCAGAACGTACCAATCAGGAAGGAGCTGATCAAATGATCGCTATTCTTGAAAAATATGGCATGAGTGGGTCTGTAGTTGAAATGTCTGAGGTCCTCCATCTTAAAACGGGCCTAGGTTATCTTGAAGATAATAACTTAGTGGCATGTGGTGAATTTCTTACGAAGCCCGAATTTCAAAAATACAATATTATGGAAATTGATCAAAAAGATAGTTACTCAGCAAATAGTGTCTGGATAAATGGCACTGTGCTGGTACCAAAGGGCTTTGAAAGCACAGTAGATCTTATCAAAAATAAAGGATATAAAGTAAGAGAAGTAGACGTTTCTGAATATCAAAAGCTTGATGGCGGGTTAAGCTGTTTATCACTAAGATTCTAAAGATAAACAAAAAAATGATATAAAAAAGCAGGATTTTCGTATAAGGAGCGTATAAGGGAAAAGCGTAAATAATTATAAATTGGAGACACAATGGTTTTTAGGCGGAAAATCAAATCAGCCAGTATCATTGCTATTAGCAGCTTATTGCTAGCGAACTGTGCACCTCAACTAAATGTTGATGATCAGCTAGATGTTGTAGCGTTACCAGCAGAATGGCAAAGTCCGAATATGGAAACGGCTAAAGCAGAATTAGATTGGCTGGGTTCAGATGAGGTGGATGATCTGCCTGAAATCGTTATGAAAGCTCTTGCTAATAATCCGGATTTACGCATTTCCGCTAATCGCTTAAGAACCTCATTAGCGCAACAATCAATAACAGACGGCGCCCGAAGTATCCAGGGGGACATTCGTGTTGGTGCCTCAAGAAACGGTGATTTTGAAAGCGGCACTGCGGATAATCAAAGTTTCTCATTGCGCGGCGGTCTCGCTTGGGAAGCCGATATTTGGGGACGTTTAGCAAGCAATAGCGCGGCCGCGGAACAATCCGTTTTATCTTTTAAAAATGATCTTGAATATGCACGTATGTCACTTGTGACCAGAACGGCGCAGCGTTGGTTCGATGTCATTGAAGCCATACTACAAATAGAGCTTCTGGAGCAAAACTTAGAAAGACTAGTCAGAGCGCAAGACTTGGTTGGCAGTCGCTACTCAAGAGGTGTTGCAGATATATTAGATGTGCTTCAAATTGATACCAATGTGGCTACCGCACGTTCTAACCTTTCCAGTCAACGTCAAACAGTTATAGCGCGCATGCGTACGTTGGAAACTTTAATTGGGTCTTATCCAACTGGCCATGTACCACATATGGCTAAATTGCCACTTCTTGATAATCTCATAACACTTGGTATTCCAAGTAATCTATTAGAAAAACGTCCAGATATAATGGCCGCAAAAAATCGTGTGGTCGGCGCAAATTATGATCTAAACGCTGCTAAGAAAGCCTTATATCCGTCTTTAAATATATCAGGCAGCACTACGGCAAGCGGTAGTGAAATTGGCGATATTGTAGATATCAATGAATTAGTCTGGAGCGTCGTCGGTAACCTAGTGCAGCCAGTTTTTGATGGCTCGAGACGTCGTCAAACCGTTGTGATTAATGAAGTCGCGCTTAATAGTAGTATTGCGAGCTACCTAAGAACAGTCCTTGCTGCATATTCTGAAGCAGAAAATGCATTAACCGCTGAAGCAACTCTTGCCGAACAAGAAGAACATTTAACAATCGCGGTTGATCGCGCCGAGGCCAGTGAAGAAAGAGCGTTAGATCAATATAGTAAAGGTATCGTTGATATTTTATCACTCGTCAATGTGCAACGAAACCGTATTTCTGCCCAACAAAGTTTGCTTAGAGTTCAGCATAGAAGATTATTAAATCGTGCTGATCTACATCTAGCCCTCGGCGGAGAAAATCTTGAAGATTACATAAATCAAATGGCCAACGTAAATAATGCCGAAAATAGTCAAGGAAGTTTATAATGAAGAAGTCTAGTTCACAAATAATGATTGTTTTGGGTATTGCTGTCGTTACAGCAATTGGTCTTGCCGGTATGTATATTATGCGTCCAACAGCACCAGTTGAAAAACTTGAAGACCGCATTGAAAAACTTGAGGTTATCAATGCAAAACAGACAGATTATTTTCCAAGCATTAAAACACAGGCTGTTGTAGAAAGTAGATTTAATATCACACTGCAATCGCAAGTGCTTGGACAAATTGTTTATATTTCGCCCAAATTCTTAGCGGGCGGATATTTTGACACCGATGAAGTAATCTTAAAAATAGATCCTAGCGATTATGAGCTTGCACTAGCGCAGGCAGAAGTAAACGTCGCCCGCGCCGAACAAACATTAAGCTTTGAAAGCGAACAAGCGGACCTTGCTAAAAAAGACTGGGATAAATATGGCGTTGGTGAACCAACGGATCTGGTACTAAGAATACCGCAACTGAAAGAAGCTGAAGCGGGTCTTAGAGGAGCTCACGCCAACTATGAAGCCCAGCGTATCCGTCTTGAACGAACAGAAGTCAAAGCACCATACCCACTTATGATAGCAACAAAGCAAGTCGATTTAGGACAAATCGTTGGTAACAATCAGGCACTCGCGACCATTTTTGGGACAGAAGAAGCTGAAATTCGCATGCCACTTAGCCAAAAACAAATGGATTTATTAAGCGCAACTAAAGTCGGTATTCTAGAAGAAAGTGAATATCTTGACGTAAAGGTAAGAGATTTAACACGCGAAGGCGATATTGTATGGGATGCTAAGATTAAGCGAATTGAAAGCAATATTGACCGCATGAGCCGAGTTTATTTTGCTGTTGCGACCATTGATGATCCAATGAATATTAAAACGGATAAAGCAACACCGCCTTTACTTCCTGGCGTTTTCGTTGATCTTGAAGTTATCGGTAAAAAAATTGAGAATGTTTACCGTGTTCCGGCAAAAGCGATGCGTGATGACAATAATATTTATTACTATGAAGATGAAAAACTTTTAACCAAACCTGTTGAAGTACTCGACCGTGATCAGGAAATTGTTACGATTATATCTGGCATTTCAAACGAAGACAAAATCGTTACCTCACCACCATTTTCATATGTTCCAGGTATGAAGTCGGCAATTGCCAGTATTGATGGTATTCCGGTAGCCGGCCCCGGTGGGCCAGGTGGTCGTCCAGGTGGCGGCGGAAGGCCAGCGGCTGCCCCGGCTGCCCAGCCTGCTAGTAGTACAGCAGCGGCTGCAGCTGAAATGCCAGCAGCAGCTACCCAAGAAGCTAATGCGGAAGGCGGGCGTCCGAATTTTGCAAATATGACACCTGAACAGCGCCGCGCCGCAGTCGCAAACATGACACCTGAACAGCGACAAGCACTACAAGCGCGCCGCGCGGCAAGACAAGCCGCTGGTGGCGGTCAAGGTGGTCGACCACAAGGAGCTAACTGATGAAAAATATAATTGCTTGGTTTGCAGACAATCATGTCGCGGCTAATTTATTAATGGTTCTGATCATTGTGGGCGGCGTAGTGAGCATGCCGCTTTTAAGAACAGAAGTCTTTCCTGTTGTTGCGTCCGATGAAATTACTGTTGAAGTGAGTTATCTTGGCGCCGGCCCTCAAGAAGTAGAAGACAATATCACTATTCCGATCGAGGAAACTTTAAAAGGCGTCCCTAATATTCGAAAAATGTCTTCACGTTCATCACGTGGCGCTTCAACCGTTACTTTACAACTCGAACCCGGTGCTAATATTCAAATCGTGATGGATGAAGTACAGTCACGAATAGATGGAATTCGATCCTTCCCGCGTGATATTGAACCGCCCAGAGTGCGCCATAATATCCAAAATGATGATATTATTGATGTGATCGTTTCTGGTGATACGGATCAAAAAACATTGGCGCAAGTCGCCAGGCGCGTAAGAGCCGATTTACTAGCCTTGCCAGATGTAACACTAATCGATATTCGCGGAATGCCGCCGACAACCATTAGCATCGAGGTTTCAGAATTTGATCTTCGTCGTCTTGGTATTTCAATGGCTACTGTCGCCAACGCAATTAGTGCCAGTTCGGTCGACATTTCCGTAGGTTCCATTAGAACGGGAATGAGACCTTTACAAATTCGTGCCGAAGGCCGCGCCTATTATGCGGATGAATTTAAAGAAATCACCATTATGCAGCAATCTAATGGTACCCGGATTAAATTGGGTGATATCGCTGAAATTAAAGATGGTGTTAGCGAACGACCGTTCATATTCCGCTCAAAAGGGAAGCCATCGATTGTTATGGAAACGCAGCTGAGCCCAGGACAGGATGTGTTAAAGTTAACGACTGCCGTAAATGAATACCTTGAAACAGCACAACCCACTTTCCCACAAGGCATCACCGTTTCAACATGGCGCGACGATAGTGTTGAATTTTATCAGCGTCTTGAAATGCTGATCTCAAATAGTTTATCTGGGCTTGTTCTCGTGTTTGTATTATTGGTTCTTTTCCTGCGTCTTGATCTGGCACTATGGGTAACATTTGGTATTGCGATTGCCTTTAGTGGGTCATTTATGGTGATGAAATTACTGGATTTCTCGATTAATCAGATATCGCTCTTTGGGTTTTTGCTGGTGCTCGGGATCGTGGTCGACGATGCCATTGTGATCGGTGAAGGAATTCACGCGACCCAGCGGCGCGGTAAAAAAGGTCTTAAGGGGGCGATACATGGCGCTCAAAGCCTCTCATTACCAATTACTTTATCCGTTTTCACTACAATATTGGCAGTGGCACCCTTGCTTCTTTTTGTATCGGAAACAGGACAGCAAGCACGCGATATCGCGATTGTGGTCGCAGGGGCGCTTATTATCTCACTTGTGGAATGCCTATTGATTTTGCCTAATCATTTATCGGGAACGAAACATTTTGAGCTTAAATATGATTGGTATCAAAAGTTTCTAAAATTCCAACGTAAAGTAGCCCAATGGTTGATTGATTTCTCGCGTTATAAGTATAAGCCATTTGTAGAAAAATGTTTGCGCGTTAAATACTTGACGGCTGCGATTTTCTTTTCCGTTTTGATATTGTTTACCACCGCTTATGTACTTGGGTTTATTCGATCGTCATTTAACCCTGAAATTCCAAGTAATATTCTTCGTTATTCTGTTGAGCTTTCCGAAACTGCTCCTGATGGAACGGGTGAACGCCTTCATGATGAAATGGTATCTGCAATTAGTGGGCCAGGCGGTATTGAAGAAGAATATGAAGCGAAAACAGGTTTAGCGCGAAATATTCTCTTTCCAAATTATAGCAGTTTTGCTTTTGGGAATCGTATTTTTATGTCTCTTGAAATGTCATCAGAAGCGATGGCGATTCTTGACGCGGAAGTGATAATGAATGAATGGCAGGAACGTGTCGGTGAAATTCCAGAAGCGGTTGAAGTGACGCTTCGAAATTCAAGGAACACTGGTCGCCGTGGCGGGGATTTGAGTTTCTTTGTTGCTGCAAGTAATGATGCTGATCTTGAGGCATCCGTAGAGCGTATTAAGCTTGAAATGCGCAATATTCAAGGACTGACGCAAATTTATGATAATCGTGATCAACAAAGTCAGGAACTGCGTTTGGCACTAAAACCAGAAGCGGAACATTATGGACTAACATTGGGTGCCTTAAGTGATCAAGTTCGACTTGGTTTCTTTGGTCGGATCGTGCAGCGTATACCGCGTGATGGTGAAACCATTGATATCCATGTGCGTTATCCATTAGAGGCACGTCAGGATATGAATGCATTACGCGAAATGTATATTCAAACGCCTGATGGTGGTGAAATACCGTTTAATCTGGTCGCAGAAATGGAATATGTACCTGTTTTGAATGCACCGGAACGGATTAACGGGCAAAATATTATTAAAGTTCAGGCACGCATGAATAAAAATATTGTGTCACCTTATGAAGCTTATAAATTTCTTGATGAAGGAATTTTCCAAGAAATGGAAGGTGAGATAAGCGGCTTTACTGTTATTCCTGACGGATCTGTAGAAGAACAAGCAATTTTCTTTGATGAAATAAGTTTTTATCTTTCACTTGTTTTGTTGGCAATATATGCGCTTCTTGCGATTGGTTTAAGGTCTTATGTCGAGCCACTCATCATTTTAACGGCAATTCCCTTTGGATTTGTAGGCGCGCTTATCGGCCATTTAATAATGGGCATGCCGGTTAGTCTCTATTCATTCTTGGGGCTTTTCGCAGCCGCGGGTGTTGTGGTGAATGATAATCTTGTACTGGTTGACTGTATCAAACAACTTAAGAAAGAAGGTATGAAATATACCGAGGCTATTGCCGAAGGTGGACGTATGCGTTTTCGTGCTATTATTCTGACATCTATTACCACGTTTGTTGGTTTGGTACCGATCATGCTTGAAACCAGTTATCAGGCGATATTTATCATTCCAATGGTTGTGTCTTTAACCTTTGGCGTGCTCTTTGCGACGATGATTACACTCGTGCTTGTGCCATGTCTTTATGATATTAAGGACACGGTCGCTGAAAAACTATCATTCTTAAGATCAACAGATGATAGAGGTGTCGGCGAAGAAAATGAAGAGGTCGGCGCTGCCGAATAATCGCTTTATTTAATCAGGATAGGGGATCTCTACGGTTATACCGTCGAGGTCCTCTTTCATAATAACCTGACAACTAAGTCGGCTTCCCATTTTACGACCATTTAAAAAATCAAGTAAGGCACTCTCGTCTTCATCGGCATAACCAACCTTATGAAGATCTGTTGGCTCAAAGATAATATGACAAGTGGCGCATGCGCAGGCGCCCCCACAATCAGCATCGATGCCATCGACATTATTTTTTACGGCGATTTCCATTAATGTATCGCCAACGGGGGCCTCTACAGTAAACTTTTCTTTTTCAGGGGAGATATAAGTAAATTTTGGCATTTTGATATTTTATTCCATTAACAGTTATTGACTTACATTAATTGCATTACTCGCTTTAATTTCTTCCATAACCACATACGTATGGGTATTTTTTATCCCGCCGATGGTTGATAATTTCTCGGCCAAGAACATTCTATAATGCTCCATATCACTGGTTCTGACCTTTATGAGATAATCGAAACCCCCTGCCACCATGTGGCATTCTTGAACCTCATCCATCGCAAGCACTTCTTTACTAAATGCATCAAATGCTTCTGTTGTGGTACGATCAAGTGAAACCTCTATAAAAGAAACAAGCGCGGCATTAAGCATTTTTGGATTTAAGATAGCGACATAATTCTTAATATAGCCTTCTTTTTCCAGCCTCTTAACACGTTCCAAGCAGGGTGTTGGACTTAAATGGATCATATCGGCAAGTTTTACATTGGATATGCGACCGTCTTTTTGCAATAGTTGCAAAATTTTTCGATCAATTTTGTCTAACTTTCTAATGGCGTTTTGTACCATGTAAAATCCCTTCGATATCGTTTTGGGGTATTTCTCTACATATTTCTATTCAATAAGACTCAATACGTATAGAATCATAATAATACAATATTTTATGCTAATAACTTGCAAATAAAAAGATATAAATATACCGTAAATTTTAATGCTCCGAAATCAAGTGGAAATTATAAAATTCTTTGATTGACTTTGAGGGTTTAGGGGCGTAAATGCTGTGTGATTTTAAGGCATTATATTGCCACAATTATCGATAATACTGTGTTGTAGTAACAATTTAGTCAGTATCAAAGAACAGGTAAAACCATGAGCGAAGAAACTATTGAAGAGCTTGCCAAAAAACTGATCCGCCGCATGGGTCGCAGTCAAGCAATTGAAATATGTAAAGCGAATAAATGGTTAAGGGTATTAGAGCATATCAAGTCTCTTGATAAGAACGCTCAAAACGCATAAGCTGCGTTTCAGTATCTTTTTCAGTAAACTCCCTAGTGAAACGATAAGGGTGAGGGCATGTATTACAGCGTTTTCAACCTCTTTAAAATTGGTGTTGGGCCTTCAAGTTCCCATACAGTTGGCCCTATGGTCGCGGCCAATTTATTCCTGAAATCGATCAATAACATCAGTGATGTCGAATCCGTTAAAGTTGACGTATATGGCTCTCTTGCATTAACGGGTTTTGGCCACGCTACTGATAAAGCTTTACTGATGGGTCTAGAAGGCCAGGAGCCTGCAACAATTGACCCTGCAATTATTGACGGGCGGTGCGAGGAAATCAGAAATAGTAATCGTTTAAAACTTCTAGGTGATAATGAAATATCTTTCGTATTCAAAGATCACATGCTGTTTCACATAGAAGAACTGTTACCACATCACAGTAACGGACTAACTTTTTCAGCCTTTGATGGTAACGGAAAAATTATATCCAAAGACAATTATTATTCTGTTGGTGGCGGTGCCGTCATGAGCGAAGCAGATTTTGGCCGAAATACCCCTCCACCTGATGAAGTGCCTGTTCCTTATCCTTTTAATACCGGGCAAGATTTACTAGAGCTATGTGAAAAGCATGAAATGACATTAGCCGAGTTGATTATGGAGAACGAAAAAGCACTTTTATCTGAGGAAGAAATTAATGCGGGTCTTGATAATATTCATGAGGCGATGGAATTCTCCATCAATCGGGGTTGCGCTAAATCTGGAACACTGCCCGGCTCTTTAAAAGTTGAACGCCGCGCTGCTAAAGTTTTAAATACCTTAAAAGAGACACAGGAAAAACAGTTGAGGGACCCATCCGTCATATTGGATTGGATTAATCTTTGGGCGCTGGCCGTTAACGAAGAAAATGCAGCAGGTGGCCGTGTGGTTACCGCACCCACAAATGGTGCCGCTGGAATTATTCCGGCCGTCTTAAGATATTATAACCGCTTCTATAATCATCGTGACGATAAACAGCCTATCTATGATTTTTTACTTACGGCAACGGCTATAGGCTCTCTTTATAAAAAGAATGCCTCTATTTCTGGTGCGGAAGTCGGATGTCAAGGTGAAGTAGGCGTTGCCTGTTCAATGGCCGCTGGCGGATTGGCCGCCGTTAAAGGAGGCACAGTCCTTCAAGTTGAAAATGCCGCTGAAATCGGTATGGAACATAACCTTGGTCTGACCTGTGACCCAATCGGTGGGCTTGTGCAAATTCCATGCATAGAAAGAAATGCAATGGGGGCCGTAAAAGCAATTGATGCGGCGCGTTTAGCACTTCATGGTGATGGTAAACATCATGTCTCGCTTGATAAGGTAATCGAAACAATGCGCCAAACCGGAAAAGACATGCAATCCAAATATAAAGAAACTTCCCAAGGCGGACTTGCCGTGAATGTTGTGGAATGCTAACAGCATAAAATTCTAAATATTTATCAGTTTACTAGATTATATACCGGTATAAATCCTATAATAGTAGGACATTTGGCTACTACTGTGACTATATTCATGTGAATTACTTTTCATGATTAATAAGGAGTGTACGACATGTATTCTTTAAATGACCGTAAAAAGATCGAAACTTTATCACGTGAAGACATCAGATTAAGTCTGCGTAAAATGCTTCATGGTGACGAAGAAAAATGTATAGAAAACTTATTGCATGCGACGGAATTGACAGTCGCAGAGCGTAACCGTTTAGTGGAACGCGCCCGTGATTTCGTTGTGAAATCGCGTGACGAAAGTGATAATCAAGGAACAATGGATTACTTCTTACAAGAGTTTGACCTTTCCAATAAAGAGGGGGTTGCCCTTATGTGTCTTGCTGAATCGCTTCTAAGAGTACCAGATGGGGCCACAGCAGATAAATTAATCTCAGAAAAAATTAAAGCCGGCCGCTGGTCCGACCACAAAGGCAGTTCAGAGAGCACTTTTGTAAATGCTTCCACATGGGGATTAATGCTTACGGGTGAATTTGTTGATCTAAGTGATGTACGTGGTAATTCTGATAACTGGTTTAAAACTTTTGTCAAAAAAGCAGGCGAACCAGTCGTACGTACTGCGATTATGCAAGCCATGCGAATTATGGGAGGACAATATGTTCTTGGACGTACTATTGATGAAGCCATTAGTCGCGGCATAAAAGAAAATAAACCGGGTACTCGTTTCTCATTTGATATGCTTGGTGAAGGGGCACGCACACTTGCAGATGCTGACCGATATTTCGAGGCTTATAAAAAAGCAATACTTGAAATTGGTAAACAAGAAACCAAAGACAATTGCTATGAAGCAAATGGAATTTCAGTGAAATTCTCGGCTCTACATCCAAGATATGAAATGGGACACCGTGATGTGGTTATGGACTTTATGGTTCCCCGTATCATTGAACTTGCGGCGCTTGCCAAAGAAAACGGTCTTGGCTTTACTATTGATGCTGAAGAAGCAGACCGTCTTGATTTGTCACTTGATATTTTTGAAGTGTTGGCAACTGATCAATCGCTTCAAAATTGGGATGGTCTTGGTCTTGTTGTACAAGCCTATCAAAAACGTGCTCCATATGTAATTGATTGGCTAACAACGTTGGGTCGTTACCTTGGTCGCAAATTTATGGTCCGTCTTGTAAAAGGGGCGTACTGGGATAGCGAAATTAAACACGCCCAAGAAGCAGGTCTATCGGATTATCCGGTTTATACAAGAAAACCTTCAACTGATTTATCTTATCAGGTTTGTGCTGAAAGATTAATGGCAGCGCGTGACGTGTTTTATCCGCAATTTGCCACTCATAATGCTTATTCAGTCTCTCTTATCGTTGAACTTGTAAAAAAATGGGACATTGGTGCGTCTGAATTTGAATTCCAACGGTTACATGGTATGGGCCACCTGCTGTATGATATGGTGAAAGAGAACACTGATGTTGATTTTAATATTCGGGTGTATGCTCCTGTTGGTGCTCATAAAGATTTGCTGCCTTATTTGGTACGCCGTTTACTTGAAAATGGTGCAAACAGTTCCTTCGTCAATCGCTTCATGGATAAAGATGTTTCTGTAGAAGAACTCATGCAAGATACCATAAAGATGGTTGAAGAAAAATCACCAAAACGCCACAGCATGATACCGTTACCTGCAGATATATTAAGTTATTCAAAACGGGAAAAAGTAGACCGTAAAAATGCGGCTGGTTTTGAACTCACGGATCCTTTGGAAATTGATCGTTTGAATGAAAACTTATCTATTAATTATGATCTAAAGGCGGGCCCAATAGTTAGCGGTGAATTGAAATGGGCAAATATAGAAGATGTGTATAACCCGACAACTAGTGAAGTGATGGGTAAAGTATCAATTGCCGGTGATGATGATATTGAACGCGCCTTAAATGCAAGTGCTAAAGCTCAAAAATCATGGAATGCTTTGGGTGGCACAGCACGTGCAAAAATATTAAATCAGGCCGCTGATGAACTTGAAAATAAAACGCATTATTTTATGAGCATCGTCGCAAATGAAGCCGGCCGAACATTAATGGATGGCCTTTCCGAAGTGCGTGAAGCCGTTGATTTCTTGCGTTATTATGCGGGGCAGGCAATTGAAAATTTCGAAGACAGTATTCTTTTGCCAGGACCAACCGGTGAACGTAATGAATTATTCCTTCAAGGACGGGGCACCTTCCTTTGCATAAGCCCGTGGAATTTCCCTCTTGCGATATTCCTTGGTCAAGTCTCTGCGGCACTCGCCGCTGGAAATGCGGTGATTGCAAAACCTGCGGAACAAACACCGATTGTCGCCGCGGAAGCCGTGAAAATTTTACATGAAGCTGGTGTGCCTGTAGATGTTCTGCATTTAATGACAGGTGATGGTGCAACTGTTGGTGCAAAACTTGTGGCAGATGAACGCATTGACGGCGTTTGTTTCACGGGTTCGACCGAAACAGCGAAAATCATTAATCGATCTCTAGCGGGACGTGATAGCGCGATTGCGACTTTAATAGCCGAAACGGGTGGGCTAAATGTCATGATCGTGGATAGCACGGCACTTCCTGAGCAGGTTGTCGATGACGCAATTTCATCTGCATTTCAATCTGCAGGTCAGCGCTGTTCTGCCTTACGCGTATTATATATTCAAGATGACGTCGCCGATACAATTATCCCAATGTTAAAAGGGGCGATGGACTGCCTATCATTAGGACATCCGACAAATTTGAAAACGGATGTGGGTCCAGTGATTGATCAAGACGCACGAAAACTTCTTGATGATCATGTTGCCTATATGGAAAAAGAAGGCACTTTACTTCATAAACTTGATGCGCCAGTTGACTATGCAAACGGGACCTTTTTTGCCCCGCGTCTTTATGAAATAAAGTCGCTTGATCAACTAAAAAAAGAAGTATTTGGGCCTGTCCTTCATGTGATTAGGTACAAGGCATCAAAACTGGATGATATTTTAGCGCAAATTCAAAATACCGGCTTTGGGTTAACCCTTGGTGTTCATAGTCGTATTGAAGAAAGCGCCGACTATATTTTCCGAAATCTAGATGTTGGAAATACGTATGTTAACCGCAATATTGTTGGTGCGGTGGTTGGTGTACAACCATTTGGTGGGCAAGGATTATCTGGTACTGGACCAAAAGCAGGCGGACCAAGATATCTTTACCGTTTTGCCACAGAAAAAACTTTGACCATTAATACGGTCGCCACTGGCGGTAATACTGAATTATTCGCAATGGAAGAAGAATAAAGAGTTTAATGACGCTTTAAAATTAGTATGCTAAAAATAATGATCAAAACAATATTTGAGGGTGATCATGAAATCTAGTAAATGGCATATTGATAAAATATTTGGATGCGCGGCAAGTTTATTTATATTGGTCTCTTGTTCTGAGCAGGATCTCGCCAATATAAAACTTGCTGCGCATCTTAAAAAATATGATCAAGCCCACCAAATCATCCTCGACCGCAATTATCGATCAAATAATCCAATCTCTCGTGAAGAATGGGAAGAACTTTTAAAGGTTGACGCTTCTGATGAATTCACCGAAATTGAACTGGGCCTTCTGCAAGAAAATCAGCTCATGATCATTGAAGCAAATAAGCAGGCGGCAATAAAAAAATCCGCTATTGATCTTAACCCTCTGCGTGCTGATCCCGCAGCCTTGGCCGAATTCTGTGTAAGTATCCCAAAAGGGGGCATGCTTCATGTTCACCCATACGGATTATTCACCCGTGAAGTCGTTATGGACATTTTAACGGAATATAATCCACCTATTGACCCTGAGTATTTTATTAGCACAGTGAAGAATCAAGGGCAGGTGCTATATGATCATGAAATAGAAGCTCTGAGAACGTTACCTACGGCCACGAAATTTCTTGATTTAACAGACGCTGATCAAAGTTTATTTCTTGATTTCTTCCTTTTGCCTGTCGACCCGGTATCACATGATTTTACGCGGTTTGATGCGATATTCGCTTTTGTCATATGGATGGTAGAAGATGATTTCTTAGACGCGAAAATGGAAAAACTATATTTAGATTTCTTAAATCGCGCATCCGGTCTAGGTATTAGCTATATCGAATTTACAAATGGTTTTTCCCCTGAAGTGGCGAGCATCGAAAAACTGGATGCGTGGTCCGAAAAATTCTTGGATGAAACGGGTGTGGTCGTCCGTTGGAATTTAGGGCAACTGCGGTTTTTACCAGGTGAAATGAACGCGACTATGATGCGCGCTTGGAATGATCTCTTACTTGAACATCCGTCTACGAGCATTGTAGGAACTGATTTATATGCTATTGAACGTGGAAACCCCGCTTTGGAAAAGGCCCAACAAGCATACGGGTTTATAAGTGGGTATAACAGTGAACACGATGAATATCCTATTGAAATGACAATGCATGCAGGTGAAATGGGTGATCCAAGAAATGTTAGGGATGCTTTGATTATGGGCGTTTCTCGTGTGGGACACGGTGTTCTTTTAAAAGATGATATGATCACGCTTGAATATGCGCGTAATAAACAAATCGGTATTGAAATGAATATAAACAGCAATCATCAATTAAGCGTGCATGATAAAAATGCTGAACCTCACCCGTTTTTACGCTTTTTGCGCCTTGGCATTCCCGTAAGCTTATCAACCGATAATGACGGTATTTTTGATACTAACATTTCAAAAGAATGTATCGCCGCCGTTAGCACCACTGATGTAAGTTATGCGGAATTACAACAAATGAGCTTCAATAGCATTTCAACAAGTTTTGCAAATGCGAAATATAAAGATATTTTGACCAATCGCTTACGTCAAAGTTTCACTTTGTTTGAACAAGAATATTTGAGCCGTTAGCTATCCTTTTAAAGCGCCGGCGGTTAAGCCTTGGACAATAAATTTCTGGATATAGGAAAAAAATATACAAACAGGTATAAGCGCGAGGATCATGGCGGCTGCCATTTGTCCCCAATCGACCGAAAATTTTGTGACAAAATTCATAATTCCAGCGGGAAATGTCATTTGTGATTGGCGATTAATGAACATTAATGCAAATAAAAGCTCTGACCATGCTGCCGTGAAAACAAAACCTAACGTTGCGCCTATTCCTGGTAAACAAAGTGGTAATGTAACCTTTTCCAACGCTTGAAAACGGGTATAGCCATCAATCATTGCGGCTTCTTCAAGCTCGACGGGGCTTCCATCAAAGAAAGACTGCATTAAAAAGCATGCAAAAGGTAAATTAAAAGCCGTATAAACAAGAACAAGTCCAGCGATATGATCTACCAGATTGATGTAGGTCAGCACATTATAAATAGGCGCTATGATCATGACGATTGGAAACATTTGTGTAATCAAAAGTATGGTCATAATGGCTGTGCGCCCTTTAAAGGAAAACCGTGATAAACCATATCCTGCTAGACATGCTATTACGGTAACCATCGCCGCTGTGGAAAAAGAAACGATAAAACTATTTAAGAAATAATCTGGGATACTACCTTCAACTAAAACTGAATAATAATGCTGAAAAGTTATTTCACTTGGCCATGCGGTAATGCCTTCCGAAAAAAGCAATCGGTCAGGGGTCAGCGAAATTTTTAGCATCCATAGAACAGGGAAGAGGATAAAAATAAGAAAACCCATGATAAAGGCATATTTTGATTTATTAAGCATTGATACCTTTCCCTAAAAATATGTTGTCATTTTTTGACGAATTCGACCAAGAATAAGACCGTAAATCATCAACAGACTGAGAAGCGCGATCGATATGACTGAGGCATAACCAAAATCCATTTTTTGATAGGCGGTATCATAAATATAAGTGGCGACAATTTGTGTTGAATTAGCAGGGCCGCCATTAGTCATCATAATAATAATTTCAGCAAAATTGGAAATCCAAATGGCTCTAATCAATAATGTAATGATAATCGTTGGTGCGATTAAGGGGGCCGTAATATGCCTAAAGGCTTGTAGACCGCTAATGCCATCAATGCTGGCGGCTTCATAAATATCGTTTGGAATTGACCTTAATGCTGCGAGCAGCATAATGGTAAAGAACGGTATGCCGAACCAGATATTTGCCACAATTGGTCCCCACATTGCCAAGTCAGGATCACTTAAAATATTTTCAGGCTCATTTAAAATTCCGATCGCTTCGAAAATATAAGGAAGGGGACCAGTAACAGGATTAAACATCCACACCCACATTAAGCCTATCAAGAAACTTGGAACAGCCCAGGGAATAAAAAGTACTGGCTGCACCAATTGAATTCCACGAAATCCACTATTTAAAATAAGTGCGAGCAATAGTCCTAAAGTAAATTGAAAGAAAAGTGATGCCGATGTCCAGAAAAGCGTATTGAGGAGACTTTTGGTAAATAAAGCATCTTCACTAAGAATACGGGTGAACTGATCTAAGCCGACGAATTCTTTGGTCCCGCTAATAAGGTTAAAATCATAAAAGGCATAGGTAATACCGGTAATCAGTGGCACCAAAACGAGCAGAAAAATAAAAAGAAGCGTAGGCGCGAGGTATAACCAAGGTTCACGAATGCTAATCATTGGCTTCTCCCTGTTCCTTAAGCCATTTTTTTTGTGAGGTGCTTAGAAAATCAGCCCACGCACGTGCGGTTTCTTCTGGTGTCTTTTCACCCAGCATCATGGCCTGCCCACTTTGTATCACTTGAATGCTGTCAAATTCGGCGATATCAGATAAATAATTTGGATTGATCATATAATCCCAACGATCATCTTCCGTCGTTTGCAACCATCCCGCGCCTACATCACTCCCGGCGAATATATCACTTGCTATACCTTTATATATTGGCACTAGCCCGCCTCGTCTTGCCCACGTTTCATGTTGGTCACGTTTTAGTAAGTGGCGCACGAGTTTAAAGGCGGCGTCTTTCTTCTTAGACCCTTCCATGATCGACCAGCCTATATATCCGAGATGCGGAAAACTTTTTCCAGATGGTCCAAGCGGCATAGGTGCAGAGGCATAATCACCATCATTCATGCGTTTTGATATACCGTTTAATGCATCAGGCGTTTGATGCAGCATGGCACACGTACCGCTATAAAAACCACTTACTGTTTCATTTAAGCCCCAATTAAGACTGTCTTGTGGGGCATAGCCGTTTTTATAAAGATCGCGGATAAAAGTTAAACCATCAATTGCCCCTTGATTATAAAATGCACTATTGCCCTCTTCATCGAAGAAAGCATTGGACCCATTCATTGTGGTCATGATCCAATAATAAAAAACGGCGCCGCCACGCCCACCGTGGTGGCAATATCCAGATACACCCGGCAGTTCCGATATGGTCGCGGCCGTCTCGTAAAACTCGTCCATTGTTAAGGGTGGTTTTTTAATGCCCGCTTCTTGAAAAATTTTCTTGTTATAAAGCATTGCGCGTAGGTAATATCCATAAGGAACCGTATAGACACGGTCATTGACGCTGCCATAAGAAAAAGTATTTTCTTCTAAATCATTATCAAATTCGACGTCTGCTAAATAAGGGGTAAGGTCGGCAATTTGTCCGGCACTAACATATCGCGATAGCCAGAAATCCGGCATTTCAATCACATCCGGAAATTGACCGCCAGCGATCATCATGCTTAATTTTTCAAAAGCCTGTCCCCAGGATAGCGAGATCACATCAACCTTAAGTCCGGGGTTATCGGCTTCAAATTCGTCAAGTTGTGCTCTAAGTAACCCTGTGCGGTCCGCTGAAGTATTCACCTCAACGATTAATAAATTATTTGGATCACGGTCACGGTCCTTAATGGCTTCTATGCCAATAAAACATAACGTAACGATCACAAAAATTAGAGCACTCTTAATCATGAAAACTATTCTAGCGTAAGATCATCAAAATGAAATTCCTTTTTTCTTATGCCGCGGTTATAGTGTGCAAAAGGAGTCATTCATGGACAAAATATATATTTCTGCCGATGATTTATTGAGCGCATCATTAAAGCTTGGTGAACTGATCATTCGTGACGGTTTTCGTCCTGATTTTATTGTTGGTGTTTGGCGGGGTGGAACGCCGGTTGGCATCGCCGTGCAGGAATTGATGGATTTCTGTAATATTAAATCAGATCATATTGCCATCCGCACCGCGAGCTATACGGGCATCGGGCAGCAAGATAAAAACGTACGTGTTTATGGGCTTCATTATCTTGTGGAAAATATGAATGAACAAAATAAGCTTCTGATCCTTGATGACGTATTTGATAGCGGGCGCAGCATCAAAGCCATCATAGAAGCCTTAGAAACACAAATGCGTAAAAACATGCCTGCGGATGTTCGGGTTGGAACGGTTTATTATAAACCGGGGAAAAACATGACCGAGCGGGTGCCTGATTATTTCGTCCATAAAACCGAAGATTGGCTTATTTTCCCCCATGAGCTTGACGGACTAAGTGATGATGAAATTATTAAAAATAAATCGGATGCAGAAATGTTGGTTAAGTTGCGTCAAGATTTTGAAGGGAAATAATGGAAGAACTAAATTTTAACATCACGACAGCACTCAGGATATATCACGGTGAAAAGGCGGTCTGGCATTTCCTCAGTATCGAAGACGAAGAAGCCGCGCAAGTGAAGTTTTTCACTGATCCTGCTAATACGGGGAAGAAACGCCGCGGTTGGGGCGCCGTTAAGGTTAAAGCCACCATTGGCGATACCACTTGGGAAACCAGTATGTTTCCGAGCAAAGATACGGGCGGTTATTTCCTGCCCATAAAGAAGCAAGTTCGCACCGCCGAAAAACTTCTCGTCGATAATGAAGTCACCATCAATTTAATCATTAAAACGGGTCTTTAAATATTATATTTTAACTGACCCGCTTCAACGGCTGATCCCGCCACTTGTATTTTTGAAATGGCGTTCTTTTCTTTAAAAACACGCACTTCAATCACGCCGGGTTTTCCCATCGCTTCCCCTTGAATACCATAATATGAAGTGCTCTTATCAAAATCTAAAACCCCATGATGGGCCATGTAAAGCCCCGCTGGGCCGTTGCCATTTCCGGTGACGGGATCTTCATCAATACCAATGGCGGGGGCGAACATCCTGCCATGGGTTTTATAGGGGCCATCATCATGAATGGTCATCACGAAATAGCCGGTATGTCCGATTTTTTTGGTCAGCCGCTTAAGCGCTTCTTTATCCGGCGTTAATTGATGAAGCTTTTCGACCTCTTTGATCGGAATAATCACTTTCCCATGCCCCGTTGACGTAGACTGAACGGGTAAGTCTTCAATCAGATCATTTCTTAAAAGCCCTAAGGCGGATAAGGCTTCATCGATATGATCTTCGTTTAAAATATCACCAATTTCCGGCTTTCCCTGTGTCATGATAATTTTGATATCATCATTAGTTCTTTCGATATCAACGGGAAGTATGCCTGCGCCTGTCTTTGCCATCACCCGTCCGCTCGGCAGGTTTAATTTAAGGCTTCGCAAAAAATGACTGGCGATGGTCGCATGGCCGCATATGGGCACCTCGGTCGAGGGGGTAAAATAACGCACATGAAGGTCATAATCATCCGCCGCGTTAGCATTTATTAAAAACGCCGTTTCCGATACATTGGCAAAGGCGGCAATTGCCTGCATTTCATCCACGCTTAAATGACCCGCATAAAACACGACACCCGCGCGGTTTCCTTCTCCCGGGGTGGCCGTGAACGCATCCACAAGATATATCGTCACCTCAGCCATTTGATCGTGTCCTTTTTAGGGCTTGAAAAATTCCAAAAAGACTAATCACCAACCACGCGCATTCAATCACAAAGGACGCCATGTTAAAAGTCACCGTCAGCGAGATCAGAATGAAAACCGCCCCAACCGCATTGATGATAGAATAAAACAGCCCCTTCACATCCATTTTATCGAGCTGCACAAGCGAATAAACCGCCAGGATCATAAAAACTCCAAGCATCCCAATGGCATCAAAAAGAAATGTATTCATCACAAACCCTTTATTGTTTTAAGTTCCTTGAGGGGGGAGGCCGCGAGGCCGCGGGGAGCTCATGTAGTGAGCGGGTAGCGAACGATAGTTCCCCCCATCAAACTAAAATGTCGTTTGAAACTGCTTTAATGTGGCCTTGCCGTCTGTAATCACCACTTTAAACATCTGTTCATAATTGGTCTCGGCAAGTTTTGGTTGCTTTGTCCCAGAAAGCAGCGACGCGAGATCAGGTGTCGATGAACTGTGCGCAACAATTAAAAATGTGCCATTAAGCCCTTTAAGCATAGTGGCAAATCCATCAAGATCGTCCGTGGTAAAAAGCTCAACCGCAACGCCGCGGTCCGCCGCCGTTGGCGTCGCCGTCATCACGGTGCGGTATGTCTCCGTTGAAAACACGCGGCTGATTGGTTCATCTTTTAACATCCCGACGATATGCGCGGCGCGTTTAACTCCCTTTTCGGTCAGGACCGGGTTATCGCCGTCCTGTTTTTCCGCATGGCGCACCACATAATAGGTGCCGTCTGCCTGCGCCACCGAAACCATCCCCAAAACCGTAATCACGATCAATCCAATAATTTTTTTCATCTATAATTCCTTTAAATTTTATGCCCCTACTTTAACTATCCTTACATCTGATGTCACCCTGTATATCCCGATGTTGATAATAACGCTCGACTATGGCGCCCGCCTGCTGTAACAAGAGCCCCAATTGTGACAAATTGCAGCTTTATCAGTAAAACTTGCATGACGTTACATGCGGATTTAAAATAGATTACGGGATAGTATTATGAAAAAATTTCTTATGACAAGTGTATCTGCTTGTTTGCTTGTGGGTGGGGTCGCAAATGCACAAGACAGTAAAGACACGAAAGAAGGCCAACGGTAAGTTGGCGCCGACGGATATTTCAGTGTCCTTGGCAACGAACAATCATAAGGATCAGTTCTTGATCTTCAAAACGAATTTAGCAATGGCGGCGGTTTCGCCGGTATTGTCGGTTATGATTACGGAAATTTCCGCCTTGAAGGTGAAATCGGTAAGCATTTCCACTCAATCGACGGTTATTCGATCACCAATGATGCGGGTCTTGGCCTTTCGGGCAACAATGCCACAAGCGGTAAATCAAACCTGACCTATTATATGGTCAATGCGGTGTTTGATATTGAAAACACCTTTAACGACAGCAACATTGAACCCTTCGTTGGTCTCGGTGTTGGTATGGCCAATCTAAAATGGAGCGAAATCGTCGTCGCCGGTAGCGCCGCGCCTTATGGTGGCGGTTCCGATACGGATCTGGCGTATCAGGCCTTTGCGGGGCTTCGTGTACCGCTTGCGGATAACCTTGATATGTCGGTGAAATATCGTTACATGGGCACCAAAGGAATGGATATGGTTGACCGCCTCGGCAACAGCTTTGACGCCAATTACGACGTCCATGACTTCGGTGTCGGTTTGACATATTATTTCGGTGCCAAGAAAAACGACGAAATGGCAAAGAAACCACAACCAATTATGACACCGGAACCAAAACCGTAACCGGCCCCAAAGCCAGCCCCGGTTGTTGAAACACCGCCACCACCGCCACCACCGGCACCAATGCCGGAACCGGTTCAGGTCAATAAAGGACCATACAGCGTTTATTTCGATTTCGACAGCAGCGACATCACTTCAATGGCATCAGACACCATTAAAAGCGCCGCGATGGAATCGAAAAAAGTCGACGACATCATGATCGAAGTGTCCGGTCATGCCGACCGTTCCGGCGCGAGTTCGTATAATGATGACCTTGCCCGCAAACGCGCGGAAATGGTGCGTAACGCCCTAATCGCGGAAGGCATCGACGGCTCAACCATTTCAATTTCAAGCTACGGCGAAGACTATACGCAAGTAAACACCGCCGACGGCGTAAAAGAAGGCCGCAACCGTCGCGTTGTTATTCTACTGAAATAGTTGATTTCTAAAATATTTTGAAAAAGGTGCTTCCTCAGGGAGCACCTTTTTTTATGACCATACAATAAACCTACCGATTTATGATCATACCCGAAGACCTCAATCCTTTGAGGTCTGAGAACGGCGCTTCTGCGCCGCGCGAACGTTTTCGCGCAGGGGAAGGTCGCGAGACCGGGGGCAAAGCCCCCATCAAACAAAAAACCTAAGTGCTCAGGGAGGAAAATTCTATCAATAGATAAATTTATGAGAATAGGGAGGGGTTGTGAAAATCAATTTACTTTGACCCCATTGATTTCTTCTTGAATTAACAAAATTACACCTAATATTTTCGACTTTAAGCCATCAATAAGATAAAAAAGTTGTAACCCCTTCATCTTGTTATAGAATTTTTCAAGAAACATTCATAAGCTTCTTCAAAATTTTTTTCCTCAACTCCATAACAAAAACATTCATAATATAATTTCGAAACAATTCTATATTTTTCAATACTATTAACATAATTAACGCCAATTTTAGAAGGGGTTGATAGTGAAACATGTATTATTAAATAATATTCTTCTTCACCATAGAGGTAATTTATAATGTATGCTAAACATTTATTTTTGTGTGTTGCCATGATTAGGGGATTATTTTTGATCTCCAAACTAATAAATTTTGAAGCATTTATTATATTTATTTTCTTGGAAAAATTATTTTCTTTTAAGTATAGCTTCTCATCTAAAGTCACACTATTAGATTGATGTAAATTTTTTAATTTAAAAAATTCTTGTTCAGATATAATTTTAAATCCTAGGTTAAATGTTTCTGAAATATCCCATTTTTCAACAACTTCGTTTTCTCTTTCACAAAAATCGTATTGAAATAAAACTGCTCCCTTCTCAGTTAAAAGGCCAACATGGTCATACTCATTGTTATTGCAATCATGATAATAAGCAATAAAACTATCGTTAATTTTATGTGTTAATATCTCAACTAGATTTTCCAAGTCTTATTTTCCCTAATCGTAGTGAATAGTTTCATGTTTAGGTCTACCAATAGATTCCAGGGTCAAGCCCGAGGATGACGGAGCGTATCTCTACCCAACAACACTCATAGCCTGCTCAAGATCAGCGATCAAATCTTCTACATTCTCAATGCCCACACTCAACCTGATAATCCCATCGGTAATCCCTGCGATTTCGCGGTCTTCTTTGGGGGTTGCGCTGTGGGTCATGCTGGCGGGATGTTGTATCAGGCTATCCACATTACCAAGTGATACCGCCAAGGTGGGAACGGTGAGGGCGTTTGTAAACGCCTTGCCATTTTCAGCACCGCCATTTTTACCGTCATGCAGTTCAAACGACAACATCCCACCAAAACCATTCATCATTTGTGCTTTGGCGAGTTCGTGCCCCGGGTTGCTTGGTAACCCCGGATAAAAAACTTGTTTGACCTCGTCACGCGCTTCTAACCATTTGGCGATCATTTGTGCGTTTTTGGCGTGGCGCTGCATGCGGATTTCAAATGTTTTTAAGCCGTTATTAATCAACCATGTGTCCTTCGGACTTGGCGCAACACCCAACATTTTATAAGTAAGCCCCACGCCCTTACCACCCGGATGCATATAATCCAAATGCGTGCTGACGATGGCGCCACCAATGATTTGACCATGACCCGAAATATATTTTGATGTTGAATGCACGACCACATCAACGCCGAAATTAAGCGGACGTTGATGATAGGGGGTCGCAAACGTGTTATCAACCATCACCCACATGTCGTGTTTATGGGCCTCTTTGCATAATGCCTTTAAATCAATTACTTCCAAATTTGGGTTTGACGGCGTTTCAACAAACACCAGTTTCGCATCCGGAAAGGCGTTGATGGCGGTTTCTAACCCCTCGGGACTGGTGTCCGACACCCACTTCACATCAATGCCAAGACGCGGTGCCATTTCATTGAAAAATTTAAAGGTATTACCGTAAAGCCCCATTTGCACAATCGCTTGATCCCCCGATCCGATATGCGCGAGCACCGCGGCCGATGTGGCACCCATGCCGGATGATGTCACTTTCCCCATGACAATGTCATAGGGTTCCGCATCAGGGTGCGCTTTAATCAGGTCGACCCCTTCCATATAGGCGATTTTGTTCGCCAAATGATCATAATTGGGGTTATGGGTGCGGGTATAAGCATACCCCTTGACCCGTCCCGCAAACACATCGGCGGCATCATCCACCGTTTCAAAGCCAAATGTGGATGTTTGATAAATGGGCATTTGATGGGAATGTTTGTCATGAATGCCTTCGCCCACGTGGTTTACGATGGTGCCCATGCCCGCGTCGGGGGATACTTTGCCGTTTTTGCTCATTTTACTTTTTATCTCTTTCAATTTTATCTGAAAATGCGTTTTTATATCTATCGGTTCTGCCGAAATAATCCATTGATTGGTCAAGGTCTTGTTGGAGCATGCCGTCCACAGCATAGCCCGCCTTTTTTAACGTCCAGAAAATATCGGCGGCTTTTTCAACCACCTCAAGCTGATCAAAGGCGTGACTTAATGACGTGCCGACACTAAGCGCGCCATGCATATGCCACAGGATCACATTGCGGTATTTTATTTCTTCGGCGCTTAAAATCCCAAGCTCCAAACTGCCCGGTACTTGAAACGGTAAATGGCCAATCCCTTCGGGAAGTTGGATGCGTGCCTCACTTTGTAATCCGAGTATGATGTCTGATAACACTTTCGGGTCATGAAATTCCGGTATATGCGTAAGCGAAATAAGCTTCACAGGATGGGTATGCACAACCGCGCGAAAATCGGGGCGGCTTACCATAAACTCATTTTGAATGGCGCAGTGGCTTGGCATTTCGCTGGTGGGTTTATCATTGCCGGCAATCCATTGGTATGATTTGCCGTCCGCCGCGATTTTATATAATCCAAGGTCCGCTTCGGGGGTGTGGGATATATCCCGTGACCGTGTCCCTGATCCGGTGATCAACAAATACATATCCGCAATCGCCGTGACCTCAAGCGGTAATTGGGTGGCCGCGCTCTCGCTTGATCTTAAGCTTTCCGGCACGTCTTCCTTATCGATGCGCAGTGATAAATTGCCGCCTTCTGCCTCGGACCATCCCTTAAACGCGAGCCAGTCACACACTTCTGCAAATTGATCTAACTGTTTTATCGCTTCAAAATCACTCATTCTATTTCCTATAGCAATATGGGGGCTTCGCATTGATCATCGCTGGTGTTCATTAACACATCAAGCATTAACCGCACCATGTTGGCGCGCACTTCGTCGATATTACCTTCATGAATGGTTATTTTTTCCTCGAGCCCCGCAGCGAGGTTTATCGGAAGCGCTACCGCCGCCATCACCATACCCAGCTCACCCGCAAGGTAAACTTCTGGGCAACCCGTCATGCCGACCACATCACCGCCCAGCATTTGATACATTTTTATTTCCGCCGGGCTTTCAAACCGTGGGCCATTGGTCGCCACATAGGTGGCACCGTCATTCACTTTGATATCATGCTTATCCGCCAGCTCAATCGCCTTGGCGCTCATCACTGGGCAATATGGAATGCTCATTTCCACGTGGCCGATGCCGAGCTCGATGGTGTCAAAAAATGAAAATTCTCGACCTGAAGTAAAATCAAGGAAATCCCGTATAATGCCAAGCTCCATCACCTGATATTTGGCGGTGATCGACCCAACCGCATAGGTGGCCATGATGCGTTTAACGCCCGCGTCTTTTAACGCTTTCATATTGGCGCGGTAATTGACTTTATGGGGTGGGGTGGTGTGATCGACACCGTGACGGGTCATGAATATAATATCCGCATGATCGCCTTTCCCTTGGTAATAAACCGCGTCACCATATTGATTGGTGATACGGACTTCTTCCACGTCAATACCGGGCAGATTATATATGCCGGTGCCCCCTAAAATTGCTGCTGTCATGTTCCTACCAATCTTTTATATTTTTTAATGTATATGGGCTCACGACACCGGATGTGGTGACGACGCCCGCTACATATTTGGGCGGCGTTATATCAAATGTCGGGTAGCGCGCACCGACCGTATCAATGGTGGTCGCCTGACCAAGCGCTTGCCTGATTTCCGCAGGGTCGCGTTCTTCAATTTCAATATCGTCCCGTGTTAATTTATTGTCATCACGCCCCCATGCAAACGCGAAATAGGGGATATTATGATCAAACGCCGTAATCGCATTTTGATAGGTGCCAATTTTATTGCACACATGGCCATCCACCGTGATCAAATCGGCGGCGGTGATATATTTATTGATATGTCCTTCGCGCATGACATGGGCCGGCATATTGTCGGTGATTAAATTGGCTTCAATGCCCATTTCGGTGATCGATGGCGCAGTTAATTTCGCGCCCTGCAAATAGGGACGCGTTTCTGGTACATAGGCGGTTATATTTTTGCCGTCTCTTTTTGCCAGCGCCAGTGACAATAAAAATCCTGCTTCGCCAAAACACATGGTCAATATGCCGTCACCATCATCAATCACATCGGCCATGGCACGGGCGCGGATCGCGTAATTATCATAAATGGTTGTTTTGATGCTTTCGATTTTGTTCTTGATGGCGTCGTCAACGCTGATGCCTTGCTCATCCGCAAGGGCTGCGGCCGCCAGCACTTCATCAAGCCTTAATGGCATGGCCGTATTGGTTGGGCGTGTCGCAACAAGTTCATCACGCGCCGCTTTTAACGCCTCCGATCCGTCGTTTGACACCATCCGTAACGCATTTACGGCCGCCATCCATGGACCGCTACCCTGTGTCACCATATCCTTGATTGCTTTGGCCACATCACTGACGCTTTCGCATTCATACATTTCCTTTGCGAACGGATATTTACGGCGGTCGCCGATGAAAACTTTGCCGTTTTCATAGCGGGCAATGTTATTCGGTTTCACCACAAACGGTAGCAGGTCATAAATACCTTCTTTTTCGGCGGGTGATTTGCCGCCCCGTGGTGCGGTTACGGCGCCGCCTTCTTTTACCCATTTGCCAAATCCGCCGCCCATATGACATATATTTTTAACGCCCACGTCCTGCGCCGCCTTGGTCGCGAGCGCGCTACGCCAGCCGGATTTGCAGTAAAAAACGAACTTATTATCTGATCCGAATATCTTTTTATAATAGGGACTTTCAGGATCGGCCCAAAATTCAATCATGCCGCGCGGCATGTGGTATGCGCCCGGAATGGTGCCTTCCGCGGTCAGTTCACGTACATCACGCAGGTCAACGAATGTGACCTTCGGATCGTCGATCATTATTTTCGCTTGATCGACAGTGATGGTTTCAATTTCCGCATTCGCTTCATCAACAAGTTCTTTAGATGTTTTGGCCATTTGTTATATCTTTATTCCGCATGCAAATTAAGTTAAGGTCTGACCATAAACCTAAAACAAATATATGGGAATACGAAATGCTTAAAAAATGGGTGACGGCGCTATCACTTTTGCCACTGTTGGCTTGTGCTGAGCAGTCCGGTGATGATGCCGACTCTGATCTAAACAGTTCGGACACACAATTTCTCGTGGTTGGAAAAACGGCGAATTATCGCCAAAACGCTGAAACATCTCGTCAGGAAATGATTAATTATCACTTTTTTGCTGAAATTTTTGTAAAAGAGGGCGGTGCGGTTCATAGCGGCACATTAAATCATGCGGCCATTGATACAATGAATTTTCATGATCATCCGAGCGTGCTTGAAACCCATGGCGGTCGTTATGATAACGAAGCCGACTTGGACGCGCTTTATCCCGATGGCGATTATCATTTTACCTATACGGAAACAGGCGGTAATGTCCTTGAAATTCCGGTGAATTTAAGCAAAAAATCGGACGGTAAAACCCGCATTCCCGCAAGCCCCGTGATCACGTTGACGCAAGACGGTGGTGTGGTTGATGCGGCGAACATCGACCCGGACATGGACCTCAATATTTCATGGACGCCTTTTGCCGAGGGTGGGGCGGATGAAAACGGGTTTGTTGATGATCTTGTGTTTGCTGTGGTTGGCAATTGTCTTGGTGAGAAAATATCCCATTCCGGTGTGCCTTTTGGCGGTGGTGCCCATTTAACTTATGCAGATACGGATGTGACCATCAGTGCGGACCTTCTTTTCCCCGGCGAAGTGTTTCAAGTCTCCGTCGAGCATGCCGTCATGGACACCAATTACGTGGGTAACGTACCTACTATTGCAACCTATGCGTCAACGGCTTTTCTTGACTTTCACACAAGCGGTGATGATCAACGTGGCCTGCAATGCCCACCGCTGCCAATGCAAATGGATAAAGGACAAACAGACAGGAGCTTAACAGGAACCATGGACTTACCAAAAATAGATGAGCAGATCACGATGCTTTATTATAGCGCGGATGATTTTGATAAAGCGGTCCGATTTTACGGTGACGCGCTTAAGCTTTCCGCCACTTATGATGATGAATGGGTGAAAATTTATAAATTAAATGATGGCGCTTTTATCGGTGTGGTAAAAGACACCGAAAATGGATTTCATAAACCAAACCCGGATAGCGCGGTAATGGTCAGTATCGTATCCAAAAATGTTGACGAATGGTACGGTGCGATATTGAATGCGAAAAACATAAAAATCGAAAAAGAAATCTATGATAATCAATCCGCCCCAATTCGTGCCTTTTTAATTCGTGATCCTGGCGGTTATACGGTTGAGTTCTTCCAGTGGGTGACTGAATAATCAAAAAGAAAAGGCGCTGAAAATATTCAGCGCCTGATCAAGCAAACAAGATATTACTATCAAATTTTTTACATAGCTGGCATTCTTGCGCCACGTACATCGATTTCAACAAGCCATCCTGGTACAGCAAGGCCGGAAATTTCAACAACAGCACGAACTGGCTTATTTGGGTTTTCTCCTGTACCAAAGAATTCTTGGTATGCTTTATTGAAGCCAGCAAAGTCCATTTTGCCCATTTCAGGGTCAGCTACAAGATAGACACGAACCATAACAATGTCGCTCATGCTCCAGCCCGCTTTTTCAACAGCAGCTTTAATGCTGTTAAATGTACTACGCGCTTGTGTTCCAGTATCGCCATATGTGCGTTCAGCAATTGGTGCGTCAGGGTTTACCGCGCGTGGGCCTTTACCTGAAACGAAAAGCTGGTCCGCATTTGCAGGCACTTCAATTGTTGAATAGAAGTTTGTACCTTCATCGTTACGTTGAATTTCTTGAGCACTTACGGCCATTGTCATAGCAGCGAAAGCAGTAAGGGCAATTTTAAATAGTTTAGTCATGTTTTTTCTCTTGTATAATTATTTATTTAGGCATGCGAATGGCACGGGCTTCAACTTCAACTAACCATCCAGAAACCACTAAAGAGTGAATACCAACGAACGTACGTGAAGGAAGGTTTGTGTTACCGCTTGTAGAGTTTTCACCGAAGTACTCACGATATGCTTTATTGAAACCAGCGGAATCAACATTTCCATCTTCGCCTGGCACACCATAAATTCTAAGCATAACAACATCACTTAGTGACCAGCCTGCCTCTTCAAGCTGCGCTTTGAAAGATTCGAAAATTGCTTTACCTTGTGCATACATATCACCTGGTTTACAGGCATCGCCTTTTGCTTGACGTTCTTCGCGGGTCATACAACCTTCGCCCCATGCGTGATTACCCTTACCACTCATGTAATATGTTTCAGCACCTGCGGGAATTGCGATCCCTGGATCAAGGAAACCTTTACTTGTTCTTTCGATCATTTGTGCATTGGCTGTAACAGCAGCAAGACTACTTAAGATAAGTGCAGCTACAATTTTAGTTAGTTTTGACATTTTTTCTCTCCCTTGGAAATCATTAATAGCACCGGAATGCTAGGATAGGGTTAGCTTAATGGTTTAAAAAAAAATCGCAATGAAATCCGAATCAAATCATTGCGATTTATATGAAATTTTAGTTACCAGGTCCGAAACCGTCGTCTTCTTCAGCAATCTCATCGTATGCTGCGTCCATTTCTTCTTGGGTAATTTCACCAGCAGTATTACCCCAACTGTTGCGTATGTAATTAATTATGGTCGTTAATTGATCAACTTCCAAATCACTGATGAATGTTGGCATTCCTGCGCGTCCTTCTAGAAGAAGATATATCAATTCTTCTTTATCGCCATTCACAAATTCATTGTCTTTAAGAGCAGGATAAATATCTTCATATCCTTCACCGCCGATTTGATGGCATGCTTCACAGTAATCTGTATAAATTTGAGCGCCTTCGGCAGAATGATCCTGAGCATTTGCTGCCGTCATTAATGTTGATGCGCCTAATAGGGCCAAAAGTAATTTAAAGTAATTTTTCATATTCACCACACTATATTGTTTTTATTAAACGTTATATTATATCAATAGTTCGATATCAATATGACGATTTTATGTCCTCGATTTTAATTAAATGATTATCCTTGTTGAGCAACCCGTTTGTCAATAACTTCCATTGTTGACCAAGCTCCTTCGATTGCACCAGCCATCCAACCACCAAGGGCAGGAGAGGCAATATTACCAGAAATAAAGATGCGATTATCGCCTTTTTGCATAACTGGGAATGAACGAGTGCGACCACGACGTGACCAATTTTCCCAACCGGATAGAGCATATTTCATTTTATGCCATGCTACTGAAATCGATTCACCTGTAAAATATTTTCTATAATTACCCGGATGAATTTTTTCTCCTACGGATAAAGCGAATTCGGTTCTTTCTGCCATTGATAAATTACTGATTGGAACGGATTGACCGCCAATTGGATAATATCCAAGTATTACACCTGTATCACCGTGTGCACTTCCAAATAAATTGCCTGATGGATAACTTAAAATCCGATGTCCGGGAATATCGGTGCTTGTAACTCCGCCATAAATCATATCGTTTTGTTCCCAGAAGCGATGATTAAATTCGACGCCAATCTTACAAGCAGGGCTACCACTTGTCGCTTTAATAGCTGCTGCCATATCTTCGCTTAAATTAATTTTTATTTTCTGCATTACACCAAGTGGTGCAGTGGAAATTAAATAGTCGGCTTCTTCCGAGCGGACGCGGCCATTTTTAGTATTTTTATATGTTACTTTAACGCCATTATCATCTTGAACGATGTCAGTTATTTCTGAATTATAACGGATTTGGCTTTTCTTTAATGCACGTTTTAAACCTTGTGCAATTTGATCCATCCCGCCCACTGCTTGGAACATAACGGCTGGATGATCAGCCGTTTCATTGCGACTTGCGTTTGCAATTGATAATACATCTGCCATTTCATATGGCTCGGAAAGTTTACCAAAATTTGTGCCGGCCCCTGGGTAAGAACTGTGCCCGCGTGCGCGGTTTGCGCGATAATTAAATTCTTTTGAATCAATTAAACCTGAACGCTTTAAGTGCGTTAAGAGCATCTCTTTATCTTCTTGAGATATTAATTGATCAAGAGCTCCCTGATCTGCGACTTTCGCAAGTAGTTCGGTTGAATATCCTTTGAAATCAATATCAGCGTGTTCCTGACGAATGGGAACACCTTTAAAAGGACCTTCTTTATTTTCATAATAATAATAAGATTTACCGGTCTTGTTGACCATGACTTCAAGCGGAACCCCTAATGTACGGCAGTAATATATAGTTGATTTATGTTCTGCAGGGATACGCCATGGACCATAATTGACATAGTTACCATCTTGGAAATTACAGACTTGTTTTTCACTTCCTACTTCTTCAATTACTGACCCTTTACGTGCAGAAACACAACGTCCGCCCGCATAATCAAGTGCTTCAATTATTTGGGTTTTATAACCCTTTTTTGCCATCTCAAAAGCCAACACCATTCCAGCAAGCCCAGCGCCAAGAATAATGACTTTTTTACCTTTACCATCTGTGGACATTTCTGGTGGACGGTCCATTTCAGAAGCAAAGCCCATTTCCCAACCTTGCAATGCAGTCATAACAGCTGCAGTACCACCAATCATTCCTACAGATTGTAAGAACGATCGTTTTGTCATTCCGGATGGTTGTGAATTATCAGTATCAGTCATTCTTGTTCCCTTAAAGTCTTAGTCTCTTTTTTTTACGGCAAATACATTTTTTTATATCTATAATGATTGTGTGCCCGAATTATGTTTTTTAAATGAAATATTTTATTATATTATAACATTTCATTTTATTTTGCAAATTTTGTATGGTTCTCAAATTGTAGGTTTTTAACCCCAAACAGATATAATATATTTTTTTATAGTATAATTTTTTATATATTAGTCCGTAAGCCCCGTAAAATAACGATTTTAAGGAAAATTAAAAGCATAAAATTGAAAAAAATATTTTACAAAAAATATTATTTATTTATGGGCTTCTTTTTAATATCAACTTCAAATAGGACTTGAATTTTCTTTTTGTTATCTAACTGAAAATAAAAAGTTAATCCATTTTTGCAGGATTTATAATCATCAATCAGCCGATTTGGCAAACTTATACGAAAAGAATTATTCTCATAAATAAAATTATCTGTCTCTTCTAATTTCAAATAAATATCAATCGCCTGATTTCCTGGTAGTTCATAAGAATCAGATAAAAATCGACACTTTAGAAGTTCAGAAAATTCAATTTTACTGAGCCGCAATGTCGTCTTATTTGGTTCCAATCTGATTTTCATCAGATTATCCGCCAGTAGACGAGAGGTTAGTCATTATGCCTGTATCACCTAATGCTAAAAAGTGTGAGGAAGCTTTATAGTCTAATTGCTTGCTAATAGCTGCTTTAAGGTCATCTTTTTGATCATCACTTTGGAGCATATGACGAAGAGGGATGCCCACATTTCCAAATAAACAAAGTCGTAAGTCACCAGTAGAAGTAACGCGAAGACGGTTACAGCCAGTGCAAAAATCTTTTGAATAAGGTGCGATTAACCCGATAGAACCTGCGTAGTCAGCATGGGTAAAATTAACTGCGGGTCCTGCACCATTAGAGCGAATATTTTCAACCCATCCTTTATCGATGAGCTGATCTTTAATATGGTCAGCGGAAAGGTGAAATTTATTAAAATAGGTAAGATTGTCGCCTGTTTGCATTAATTCTATATACCGAACACTAACAGGGGTATCTTTGACATAATCAAGATAGGCATTTAATTCATCATCATTAACGCCTTTTAAGAGAACGACATTTATTTTGACATCTTCAAAGCCAACTTCAATTGCTTTTTCGATGCCGTCGCGTACTTCTTGCATACGGTTTTGACCGGTGATGTCATGAAATTTCTTAGCATTAAAGCTATCAATACTAATATTGATTGCATTAAGCCCCGCATCCCGCCATTTTTGAGCATTCTCTTTAAGCTTATAGCCATTGGTAGTAAACGCGAGCTTGCTTACTTCAGTCATATCGCCGATCATTTTCGCAATATCTGTAAAATCTTTACGAACAGTTGGCTCACCACCTGTAATACGAATTTTCCAGACGCCCAATTCGACAAAAGCATTTACCAGCCGCAATATTTCGTCTTGGCGTAAAAAGAATTTTTCACCGTCTTTTTGATATCCATTTGGAAGACAGTAAGTGCAACTGAAATTGCAAACTTCTGTGATTGAAAGGCGTAAATAGGGGAATGACCTATTATAATTATCAACTAACATTTTTTTCTCTTTTCCAAATACGGGAGGCCAAAACGTTTCCATTTTAACCCGGTGGGCAAATCCCACGGCCTGCCAACCATTTCATTATTGAATTAGGCGTTCAGGCTTCAGAGTTAATTACTTATGATAGAGTATAAAAATTTACCGATAAGTCCAGTCACAAATAAAAAAATATTTGTGAGTTTAATTTTTTAGTGATTAAAAGGGTCTTCTAGAATTCAGCGCAGTCGTGAGAGTGCCATCATCTAAATAATCAAGTTCCCCGCCAATTGGAACACCATGTGCAAGACGGGTAATGGTTAAATCAAATGATTTTAATTGCTCAGTTATATAGTGTGCCGTCGTTTGACCATCGACGGTTGCATTCGTAGCAATAATAATTTCTTTTAACTCAGAATCATTGGCGCGCTCAATCAATGTATTAATATTTAGATCGTCCGGCCCCACTCCGTCTAAAGCAGAAAGTGTTCCACCAATAACATGATATAAACCGCGATATGATCCGGCTCTATCTAGTGCCCATAAATCGGAAACATCTTCGATGACACAAATTATGGATCGGTCTCGCTTAGGGCTTTCGCAAATATGACATGGGTTTTCTATGTCTAAATTTCCACAAGTTGCGCAAGGGTGTACATTTTCTGCGACATCAGCCAGCGCACTCGAGAGCGGTTTCATAAGGCTGTCTTTTTTCTTAATTAATTGAAGTGCGGCACGTCTCGCGGACCTTGGGCCAAGGCCAGGAACCTTACCAAGTAAATTTATTAAGTGGTCCAATTCGTTATTTTTAGAAGATGTTTTATACATTCACTGTCTTACCTAAAATGGTAAATTCATACCTTCAGGAAGCTCAAGACCCCCCGTTAGTTTTGACATTTCCGTTTTATTGAAATCATCAACTTTACGTTTGGCATCATTAAAGGCTGCCACAATAAGGTCTTGGACAATTTCTGCGTCATCACTATTGAAAATAGAGGGATCGATTTTTAAGGCCCTCATTTCAAATTTGCCATTAAGTGTGACGCTGACCATTCCACCACCAGAAGTTCCGGAATGTTCTGACTTCTCAAGCTCCGCTTGCATAGCGGTCATTTTGCTTTGCATTTCTTGGGCTTGCTTCATCATTTTGCCGAGGTTTTTCATTTTATATTCTCTAATTACTCTTCAATTAAAGTTAATCATCTTCAAGGCCGAATTCATCGGCGCTTATTAAAAAATCTGTATCAAAGCTGTTTGGCTCAATGACAAAAGCATCTTTTATTTTTCGAATATCGGATAAAGATGCTCCTGCAAAAGTGCCTAAAATTGACTTGATCAGGTCATCTTCCAATACCATTTCTTTTAATGCGGCTTGTTCCGCTTTATCTTTTTCATAAAGCGTGTCTTCACCAAGTCCCGTTGAAATGGAAATTACCCAATTCTGTCCGGTCCATTCTTTAAGGAGGCCGGACATGCGTCCAGTCATATTTTTTGGGACGCGATCATTAATCCTAATATCGATACGTCCTTGGTCGAAACTTACCGGTCTTACATTATCATTTAAGTGGAACGCGATATCCGGCTCCCCTTTCTTTTCAAATAATGCAGCTAGTTCTTCAAAATTGCTCGGTGATCTGGCAAACTCTTCATTTGTATTTGGAACGGGATCACTGACACGAACGGCTGTTTGACCATACCCTTGTATGACATTGAATGCTTGAGGCGCGTCTCCCGTTTCGTTTGATCCATCGGTAATTGAAGTCTTACTATGTGCTGTTGTTCCAGCGCCTTGCGGATTTGCAGAACTCGTTTGTGATGGTTGGTCAGGATTATTTTTAATCTGTTTTACCAGCTCTTCTGGTGAAGGCAGGTTTGCACTATAGGTTAGACGAACGATTACCATTTCAGCAGCTGAAATAGGATTAGGCGAAACCCGAACTTCTTCTGTCCCTTTTAATAACATTTGCCAAGTCCTGGTAAGAACAGGAATAGATAATCCATTCGCCATATCGAGGCCTTGTTTTCGTTCAGCCTCAGAAGTAACCAAATCATCTCCTGCATCTGGAACAACTTTTAATCTTGTAAGCCAATGCGTTAGTTCAAGCATATCTTGAATTGTAACGGCCGGATCGGCACCATGATGGAATTGATGTCTTAGTTTTGCGAGTGCATCCGCTGTTTTACCGGATAGAATATCTTTATAAAGATCAAAGATTTGCGCGCGATCAGCAAGGCCTAGCATATCACGCACTTGTTCTTCGCTTACTTTACCTGCTCCATGTGCAAAGGCTTGATCGAGTAAGGATAAGCCATCTCTAACCGATCCTTCCGCTGCACGAGCGATCATTGCAAGTGCGGGCTCTTCAATTTCACAGTTTTCTTTTTTTGCGATATTGGAATAATGGCCCATTAATTCTTCAATAGAAACGCGACGAAGGTCAAACCGTTGGCATCGACTTAATACCGTGACAGGAACTTTTCTGATTTCTGTAGTAGCAAAAATAAATTTCACATGTTCGGGCGGCTCTTCTAAAGTTTTAAGAAGCGCGTTAAAGGCATTTCTTGAAAGCATATGAACTTCGTCAATGATGTATATTTTAAAGCGAGCAGAGACGGAAGCATATTTTACACCATCAATAATTTCACGAATATCATCGATACCTGTACGACTGGCAGCATCCATTTCCATGACATCCACATGACGGGATTCGCTTATCGAAACGCAGTTTTCACATTCACCGCACGGTTCAATAGTCGCCTGTCCATTACCATCAGGTCCGATACAGTTGAGCGCTTTAGCAATAATACGTGCCGTTGTTGTTTTACCAATTCCGCGTACGCCTGTTAAAATAAAAGCATGGGCAAGTCTACCTGTCTCAATAGCATTTGATAAAGTGCGGACCATTGCGTCTTGGCCGATAAGTTCAGCAAAATCAACGGGTCTGTATTTCCTTGCGAGGACTCTGTAATGAGTGTCGTTCTCTGAAATTTCCGACATTAAATTTGTTGTTCCCTGAATAAATGAATCATTTCAGGTTTGACTATAAAATGACGCTGCGACGATTGCTATAGAGGATATGAAAATATTTCATTTTTTTATAGAAAAGTGAGAGATTGAACGACCCGGCTATCCCGTTACGGCTGCTCCCTTCCGGGCCTGACCGGATTGGCGGGTTGACCGTCCGCCAATCTCTCGGGCTCTATATGGTCTTTTTTGATTATGATTTCAAGATAAATTTATCATAACAATTTAAGATATTTACTATTACATGCTTATCGACACTGGTCTTTTATATAAAATTATGTCACTAGTTCTAAAAAAGGGTGAAAAATGTATTTTGAAAATTCTTGTATTTTTGCTGAATTTCCTTTGGATTCTTCTGATCACCTAAGAGGGGATGACCAAACACTCAACAAATTGAAAATAGAAAAAACCACTAAGGTAATCGGTTATCGAAATGGCGAAGCTTTGGTTGAAAGTGAGAATAAAATTCATTTTCTTTCATCATGTGAAGCAAATGACACGGCAATCTTTTTAGGACTAAAAGAGGGATCTGCCTATTTTGCTGTTGAACTGGATGAATATTTTCAAGAACCAAATCATACTGTATTTTTAGACATGAGATCCATTGCAAAGGAAGTAGCAATGGATGGGTTTTCAAGTCATCCATCATTGCTTGCGCGGGGTAAAATGCTCTTAGACTGGCATAGCCGTCACCAGTTTTGTGCAAATTGTGGCGCCATAAGTGAAATAAAAAAAGGGGGGTATGTTCGCCACTGTAAAAATTGCGAAACAGATCATTTTCCACGTGTTGACCCTGTTGTTATCATGATGGTTATATATAAAGATAAATGTCTTTTGGGGCGCAGTCCTCAATTTTTACCAGGAATGTATTCTGCATTGGCGGGCTTTATGGAGCCCGGAGAAACTATAGAAGAGGCATGCCGAAGAGAAGTATATGAAGAAGCAGGCATAAAAGTCGGTGATGTTAAATACGTCAAAAGTCAACCTTGGCCATTTCCATCATCATTAATGATTGGAGTGATAGCAGAGGCCTTAGATGATAATATCAATATTGATAATGATGAGCTTGAAGACGCAAAATGGTTTGATAAAAAGGCAATACAATCGGTCTTAAAAAATGGCGGGGACGATGACTTTAGAGTACCTGAAAAGCTTGCAATAGCAAGGCACTTACTTGAAGTGCACATGATGGCAGAATGAGCTTCTGAAAAGACTTAACCGCGTTTATTAATTCTGTATTGTGATTGTGGATAACTTCCAAGAATGCGGTATTCACTGGTATAAAAGGCTAATTCTTCAAAAGCATTTTGCACGGCAATATCGTCTTGGTGTCCTTCAATATCTGCATAAAATTGTGTCGCGCTAATTGCACCATCCAACTGATAACTTTCTAACTTGGTCATATTGATGCCATTGGTGGCAAAGCCCCCCATTACTTTATAAAGAGCCGCTGGTGTATTTCGCACTTGAAAGATAAATGAAGTCATATTGGGCTGATCTTGTGGGAGTTTATTTAATGCTTCGCGAGAAAAAACTACAAAACGTGTTGTATTATGACTTGCGTCTTCGATATCTTTTTTAAGTGTATCTAATCCATATATCTCACCAGCGAGTGAAGAGGCGACAGCACCAATAGTTGGATCACCCAATTCAGAAACATGTTTTGCTGCTGCTGCGGTATCTGCAAAAACTTCTCTTCTTATCCCTAATGCGTCCATCGTACGTCGCACTTGACCTAAAGCTTGCTCATGACTTCGTACAATTTTAATGTCTTCAATAGATGTTCCGGGTAACGCTAGCAAATGGTGGTTAATTCTTAAAAAATGTTCCCCAATAATATGCAAATTTGAGTGAGGGATTAAATAATGAATATCCGCAACACGTCCCGCTACACTATTTTCGATGGGAATTACAGCATATTTCACATCACCTTCATCAACCGCCGATAATGCATCTTCGAATGTACGACAGGGTAAAACTTCCATATCTGGAAATAATTGTTTTGCCGCCAGGTTTGAATAAGCGCCTAAGTCGCCCTGAAAAGATACAAGATTGTCGTTAGTGGTTTTTGCCATTTTTTCTAGTCTCCAAAATATTTCGGCAGTATTCATTTTTAGTCTATGACTGTCAATGATAGAGAAAAGATTATTTTTATGAGAAAAATTAAGGATATTTAATGATTTTATGCTTAAATCATCTTGTCTAGTGTATAAAAAATCTATACATAGTAGGCATAGTGAAGAGTTATGATTCTGAAGAATAGAATTTAAATGATAGGCTCTTTTAATATTAAACTGTTATTGGTTACGGGGATTTACCGTGAATTCACATGATTTAAATAAGTTTGCAATGGGCACCTTGATCGCAATTTTAGGTGTAATTGGTTTTAACCTTCTTTCTGAAAGTATTTTTCATCAAGCACCATTAGAAGCAAACGCATATCCAATTGATACTTCTGCTGTTGCTAGTGCGTCTGTTGCAGATGTTGCGGTTGAAGAAGGTCCTTCAATTGCTGAATTGCTTCTAACCGCTGATATTGAAAAAGGTATGTCAGTCTTTAGAAAATGCGCAGCTTGTCACACAACAGAAAATGGCGGCGCTAATAAAATTGGTCCTAACCTTTGGAATGTTGTTGGTAGAGACGTTGCCACAAACGGTACATTTAATTATTCAGATGCTATGCTTGCTCAAGAAGGTGGATGGTCATTTGATTTATTGAATAGATACCTAACGAAGCCGAAAGATGCAATTCCAGGAAACAAAATGGTATTTGCGGGTCTTAAAAAAGGTTCTGATCGTGCAAATGTCATGATATACTTACGTTCACTTTCTGATGCTCCTATGGAACTGCCAACTATGGCAGCTGTAGAAGAAGTTATGGAAGAAGCGACTGAAGCAGTAGAAGCTGCTCCTGAAGCAATGTAATTTCTGAAAAGAAAATTTTTAAAGCCGCTGATTTATCAGCGGCTTTTTTTATGCTTTTTAAAGATTTAGGGAGATACGCTTTATCGAGCTAAGAGGGGGTTTTTCAGTTTGAAAGCTCACGATGTCTATCACATCTCTTAAAGGATCAATACTGACGCGCATATGATGAGCATTCGCATGTAGTAAATGCATATCGTCAAGCATAATACCGACATGACCCGGGAAAAAAGCAAGATCACCATATTCAGGAACTTTGTCTTCTTTTAACTGCATTCCAAGTTCAGCTTCTTGCAGATCAGCATCCCGCGGCACCGCTATTCCAACAGAAGCATAAGCGATTTGTATGAGGCCACTACAGTCAATTCCAGCGTTACTTCTACCGCCCCATAAATAGGGGGTATAGAGAAACTTTAGAGCTTCTGAAACTGGATCTTTACCATAATCTTTTGATATATGGGTCGCGTAAACCCAATTTCCATCTGCTAAAGGTAGGAAGCCGTTTGTCTGAGCTTCATCAATGATAGATACATCAGACATCATATGCAGCATATCAACTGGTTGAGTTTTTAAATTAGGTTCAGGGTAAATATGTGAGCTAACGGCGCTGACATGATGTGTGGTTTCGTGAAGATCGAGTGTCAGGCTATTAAGTGAACAGTATCCAACATAACCATCTTTTACGGATTGTCCCCACGCCCAACCATCATTAATTTCAAATACGAAAAAATATTCCCCGTATAGTAATTGACTAACCAAGGGAGTATTCGCGTCTGGTATTGCAAATAATCGAGAAATACCGGTCGCGACTTGATATTTCTCACCTTCCAAGAATTCTTTTGAGGTCACTTTACCTTTAAGTTCAATATTGGCGATATCATCGCGATAGGCGAATAACCGCTTGTCTAAATCCATATTTGTCATATCCCACCCCCAAGGTTTTAAATGTTAGTTATCTTTAGCTTCTTCATTAGATTTTTCAATCATTTCAGCAAAATCAGTAAGGAAGACGGCCCCTTTAACCGTAGGGGTAATAAAAACGCTTCTTCGGTCATTTTCATCTCTAACTCGCTTTATCAGTCCCAAAATACTTAACGTGTCTATGCATCTGGTAATAACGGGTTTTGAAACATCAATTGCGGCCGCCAAGCCGCGAACGGTGTGTTGCTTTGGCTCAAGATAAACCATCAGCATTACACTGAGTTGCCTTGTTGTCAGGTCTGGACCCTTTTTTAAAACGATATTCGTCAGAGTTTGTTTCCATAGCCGCAACCCTGCGTGACCACTAAGTTCAAATTCCATAGTATACCCGTTGTGTTACTAAATTTTACTCTAAACGATCTGAATAATGCCAAGGAATCAATAATTTATCAATGGCTTTGTTTTTTCGCGACTTGATCATTTTGCATATTTACTATGTAAATATGCCATGACTGCCCTAAGCCCCATGGCTTCACCACCTTTAGGACGTCCAGGACGATCTGACATATTCCACGCATAAACATCAAAATGCGCCCAAGAAATTCCGTCATCAACAAAATGTTTTAAATAGAGGGCCGCCGTGATAGCACCGCCAAAACCAGTACTGGCAACGTTATTGATTTCAGCAATATTACTAGATAACAATTTCCGATAAGGTTCATATAGAGGAAGTTGCCATAGTGGATCATTTTCACTTCTCATATGTTGCTGTAAACCGTTATGGAGTTCATCATCGTCTGTAAAATATGGCGGTATGTCTGCGCCCATTGCCACTCTTGCAGCGCCTGTTAAGGTGGCAAAATCAAGAATTAATTCGGGTTTTTCTTCACAGGCCAATGTTAAGGCATCACAAAGCACTAAACGTCCTTCTGCATCAGTGTTGCCAATTTCAATGGTTGTGCCTTTATAACTTTTAATAATATCACCAGGTCTAAATGCGTTACCAGAAATATTATTCTCAACCGCAGGAATTAGTATCCTTAACCTAACATCAAGACCACTTTCCATTATCATTTGACCAAGGCCCAAAACATGGGCGGCCCCGCCCATATCCTTTTTCATAATAAGCATTGCACTAGACGGTTTCATATCTAAGCCGCCAGTATCAAAGCAGACACCTTTTCCAACAAGGGTTAGTTTTGGAGAAGATTTATTACCCCAACTTATATCAATAAGACGAGGTTCTTTTTCAGCGGCACGCCCGACTGTATGGATAGTTTCATATCCTTTTTTAAGAAGCTCTTCGCCGACCGTGACTTTGAATTTTGCTTTATATGCTTTTGCGAGCTCTTTTGCCGCATCTGATAATTCGGGCGGTCCCATATCACATGTTGGTGTGTTTACTAAATCCCGCGTTAAACATGTGCCACGTACAGAACTGCATACATTTTGATAACTGCAATTATCGGGAACGACCAGTTTAACGGATCTTTTTTTCTTTTCTTTAAGATATCTTTCAAATTTATAATCTGCCATCGCCCAACCAAAGGATGCTTGATTTGCATTTAGAACAACTAATTCATTTGAAATTTTATAAAGGCCGTCTGGTAGAGAAGATGATAATTTTGAAAACACCCATGGGTCTATTTCATTTTTATCGAGACCAAAAGCCACAAAATCGATATTTCCTTCTTCAGCGGTGAACGTAATGAGCGAGCCATGAGTTGCAGTAAAGTTATTCGTTTTAACCCATTTCTTTTGACTATTAGTAAGCCCTTTATTCCATTTATTGAAATCATCTTTAAAAACGATATCAATGGCAATGGTCGGTTTCTTAGTTTTATTGATCAAACTGGAAATTTTACCGGTGTGGATATATTTAGACACTTGCAATCCTTTTATTCTGGGTTATCGTGCCATTGTAATCAGAGTTTATCAAAAATGTTAGGATTAAATGATGTCAAATTTCACTTTAATAATTGGTAATAAAAATGTTTCTAGTTGGTCCCTTAGAGGCTGGCTTGCTATTAAGCATGCTAACGTCGATTTTAATGAAATTCTGATTAATTTAAGGCCCGAATGTGAATACGATAAATTAAATGCGCTTTCGCCAGCGGGTAAAGTACCCACTTTAAAAATCGGCGAAGATCAATTCGTCTGGGATAGTTTAGCGATCGCAGAATTTTTTAATGATATTTCTCAGGATACTAGTTATTGGCCAACTGATATCGAAGAAAGGGCACACGCAAGGTCGGTTTCAGCCGAAATGCATTCTGGTTTTGTGGCGCTTAGATCGATCATGCCAATGGATTGTTTAAATAAATATGACAGACCTGAAATGACATCTGACTTAAAAAAGGATATCGATAGGGTTATAGAGATCTGGTCAGAGTGCCGAAATAAATATGCTGCAAAAGGGTCATTCCTTTTCGGTGAATATTCGATTGCAGATATGATGTACGCACCCGTGGTATTTAGGTTTAAAGGATACGGAATTGAATTGCCCGATGTAATTGAAACCTATTGTTCTGCTATTATTTCACATCCTGATGTTCAGGACTGGCTTGAAGAATGTGACCCTAATGATAAAGGATAATTTTAAAGGTTACATTGCTGAACGCTTGCATCCACAAAACTGGTTCGACCAGGCGTGATAGTAAATCGATATTCGAAACCGTTTGTAATCACACTGTGATAAAGTGGTAATGTACCCGAAACTTCTTGTTGTTCACCACCGGCGAGCATAAAATTAATGGTGACTTCTTTCGTCGGATCAAACCATGCCTCAGGGCTTCCGTTTTCGTTTAACGATGGTGTGCCTGTTCCAGCTAATGTGATTAAACCACGGTAATAGCTTGCTGTTGAAACCGATTCTGTTGATAAATTGGTTAAGACTATAAATCGTTTTGTATCAATTTCTGCGAAACAAGATGCATCTTTAGTCACACTATTTATGATGGTTTCCATGCGGCTAAATTCGACACCTGAATTGGCTTTCTCCGTAACTGTTGCAATTAAACTTTTCATTTCTTCGTTTGGAAGCAATTGGTTTAATTGATCAAGTTGAGCTTTATCTTGCCCAAGTTCAACTTTCAGTTTTTCGTTCTCAGCAATTTGGGTTTCGTATCGTGTTTTCCAAAGAAATACTTCTTCTTGTGCGACTGAAATACCGATTTCATGAGCGAAATAACCGATGCCGCCGCAAATGCCGATGACAAGGACGAATTTAATAAAAGCCCATATCCTTTTATTGCGCCGTTTTTGCTTTTCTTTTCTATGTACAAGACCTAGTGACATGCTGATCCGTGTTCGTTTTATTTTCTTCGCATATATTATGCGAAAAGTCCTAAAATTAAAGTTAAAATATTTTTTGTTATATTTATGGCGGTTTTTTTATTATGGTTCATGAGAGGATACAATAAAAACACAAAAAAAAATATAGGGAAAATTATGAGTAGCGGGATGGATGTAGATGCCAACGAAGCTAAGCTAAAACGTGATATTGGTTTATTTGCTGTCGGCTTGTTGGTGTTAAATGGTGTAATTGGGGCTGGAATATTTGGATTGCCCGGTAAGTTGGTAGAACAAGCGGGCATCTGGGGGCCTTGGCTTATTATAATATTTGGCGTTCTTATATCGTCAGTCGTTTGGACATTCGCATCAATCGCAAGTTATTTTAATACAACCGGTGGCCCTGTTGCATACGCAAACCGTGCTTTTGGACCGCTTGTTGGGTTTCAAACGGGTTGGCTTCTTTATATTGGGCGGGTTACTGCAATTGGCGCAAATACCAATGTATTGGTTACATATGCGTTAGATTTAGCAAAAGTAGCTGATAGTGAAATGTTGCGTGGGTTTTTACTATTAATGATTATTGGCGGATTGGTCGCCATAAATATTATGGGTGTCAAAAAGACCGTTAAAGCAATTAATGTTATTACACTTATTAAAATTTTACCCGTACTTTTGCTAATTGTGTTGGCTATTCCGCATATAACTCCGGATAAAGCATTTCCAAACGGTGTACCTGAATTTGATCAAGTAAGCGGTCTTGTACTTATTATTCTATATGCTTTTGTTGGATTTGAAGGCGCTCTTGTCACCGCAGGTGAAACAAAAGACCCTAAGAAAACCATCCCTCGGGCTTTATTCACGGGTATCTTTATTATCACTGCAATTTACTTCTTAATATCATGGACTTATGTCAATGCGGTGGAAGATTTGGGCGGAGATACGCCATTAATAGATATGGGTGAAGTTCTGATAGGGCCGATTGGTGTGGTAATGATCGTGATAGCGGCGATCTTTTCTATTCTTGGTAATGCGACTGCGATCGTTGTCGCTGCTCCCCGTATGACGTTTGCCATGGCAGAAGAAGGATCATTGCCCGCGTGGTTTGGAAAAGTTCACGATAAATATTCGACACCTGCGAATTCGATCATGTTTTTAGGGGTTCTTGCTTTTTTCTTAGCCATATCTGGTACCTTTGTTTATCTGGCTGCTGCAAGCACATTAGCAAGAATGATCGCTTATATAATTTGCATGGTGTCATTACCGGTTATTAGGAAAAAAGCTGATCAGGAAACACTTGATAATGCAATGCTGCTTCCTTTTGGATATCTCATTCCCATTATTGCAATTATTGTTTGTACGTTCGCTATCGTTCAAGCGGATATCATCAACTGGGCATATATTATTGGCTTTATAGTGCTTGGTAGCGGTTTATATTTTGCGAATTCTATTTTTGCTAAAAAAGGCTAATAGCTATATTCAAGAAAGGGATTATACATCGAAGAAAAAGCTTCATTAAAACGTGATATCGGCATCGTTGCCGCTTGTTTCTTGGTTCTCAATGGCATTATCGGTGCTGGCATTTTTGGTTTACCCGGAAGATTGGTTGATGCCGCTGGCGATTTTAGCCCTTGGCTTATTCTTATTTTTGGCTTTCTTACTTTAACGGTTGTTTGGTCTTTTGCGGCCCTTTCCAGCTATTTTAGTGATACGGGAGGGCCGATAAAATATGTGTCGCAAGCATACGGCCCATTAATGGGGTTTCAAACAGGATGGCTTCTTTATATTGGCCGTATTGCCGCTTTTGCAGCCAACATCAATTTATTATTCGATTATGGGGCCTATCTATGGCATGGGGTAGAACCCGGACTAATCAGAAATATATTCATCGCGTTCATCGTGGTGAGCTTAACCGCAATTAATATATATGGCGTTCGCCGCGCCATAGGTGCAATAAGTGTTTTAACTTATCTAAAATTACTGCCGCTCATCTTACTCGTATTATTAGGATTAAGTTATATACCTGCTGAAAATTGGGTGCCGGGAGATATTCCTAACTTGGATAATACTGGCGCCGTCGTCCTATTAATTTTCTTTGCTTTCACGGGATTTGAATCTGCACTTGCTTCTGCGGGTGAAACTAAGAACGCGAAAAAAACTTTGCCGATTGCTTTGCTTATTATTCTGGTTTTCTCAACAATTATCTACTTTTTATTGCAGCTAGTATATGTGTCAGTAGCGCCACCAAATAATGGCGATGCGCCACTTGTTGAACTTGGGCGCGTTTTAATGGGGCCTATGGGTGGTACATTTATTATATTTGTAGCAATGTTTTCAATCCTAGGTAATGTGGCGGGCATTGTGCTTTTTGCTTCTCGTTCTTCCTTTGCAATGGCCCAAGAAGGCACACTACCAATGTGGTTTGGAAAAGTGCATGAGAAATATTACACTCCTTCAAATTCTTTGCTATTTCAGGGTGGCTTGGTATTGATTTTGGCGACCACCGGAACATTTGTCTATCTCGCCGTTGCGGGTACTTTAGCCCGTATGATCGCTTATGCCATAAGTATTTCGGCCCTTCCTCGGGTAAGAAAAAATGCCACAGAAGAAGAACGCCAAAATGCTTTTAAAATTCCGGGTGGTTATATCATTCCTGTAATCGGAATATGCGTTTGTATTTTTGCGATGACACAATCTGAACTGCGCAATTGGATATATTTATTTTCTTTTGTCGCTCTAGGAACACTACTTTATTTATTAAACAACAAAATTAAAAAGGGCGACTAATAAGTCGCCCTTTATGTTGATTACGGTAATGTTGGATATGTAATTCCAAGTTGTTCGAGATAAGTATTATATTTCTTTGGATCATAATATAATTTTTTAAGTTCAGGCTTAAATTTAGCCATGATGTCTACGTTCTTCTCAATTGCTGGTTTTTCTGTGGCACTTATAAAAGGCACGTATTTAGTATCTTTTAGTTGGACGTTATGAAAATAATCATTGGCATCTTTAATTATTTGTGGGTTCATCAATAAATCAACAAGTGTCCTTGCGATGACTTTGGCACCGACAACGGACCCTTTATGTGCAACCGGGGTTGCCATAGCAATTGTATTGCGCCAATTATGCCCACCCAGATCATTGATGTTCGCAGGAAAACGTAAATTAATAGTAGGCACCAACCATGAAATGTCGCCAATGTCATCTGATCCGCCACTAATCGGATATGCTGATGGGCCGGTTAATTCATTGGGTTCCGTTTTCAAGCCGGTCTGTTCAGTGTTTGCAAGCTTTTGCACAGCTTTCGCAAATTGTTGATCTTTGGCATCCCATTTAGGCATGCCTACGGCTTGAATATTTTTATCGACAGCTTCTGCAATTGGCTTATTAAAAAAGCGCGGCCATGCACCACCAACCACACGGTGCGATACGGTGGTATCTGTCATTAATGCGGCGCCTTCTGCGGTTTTATTCAATTTTTTATAATTTTCTAGAATATTTTCCGCAGTCATTTCCCGAATATAATACCAAACCGATGCCGTTTGTGGCACGACATTTGGTTGATCACCGCCATCAGAAATAATGTAATGGGATCTCTGAAGTGGATGCAAATGTTCGCGCCTCGCATTCCAGCCAGCATTCATGAGCTCAACAGCATCAAGTGCACTTTTACCGCGCCAAGGGGCGCCCGCACTATGTGAGCTTTCTCCTTTAAAGGTATATTCTACGGATATAAGGCCGGTACCGTTTGCTTTACCATATGAGGTCGCTAAATTTCCTGATACATGTGTGAAAAGTACTGCATCAACATCGTCAAATAACCCTTCACGTGTCATGAATGCTTTTCCTGCTAAAAGCTCTTCGGCGATGCCCGGCCATATGACAAGCGTCCCGGGCAAATTCTCTCGCATCATGACATCCTGTAACGCTAACGCCGCTGTGATAATAACGGCCATACCGGAATTATGACCCTCACCATGTCCGGGAGCCCCTTCTATAAGAGGGGCTTTATAAGCGACGCCAGGTTTTTGGGATGCTTTTGGAATTCCGTCTACATCTGTGCCCAAAGCAATGATAGGGTGACCACTACCCCATTTTGCAATCCACCCAGATGGCAATCCCGCTACACCTTTTTCAACGCGAAAACCGTTATCTAACAAAACTTCACTAATGTATCGTTGCGTTTCATACTCCTGAAACCCAAGTTCCGAAAAGCTGAATAAGCTATCTACAATTTCCTGAACGAGTTTTTCATTTTTTTCGACGGATAGGCTTACTTCATCTTTAATGGCTTCAATTTTGGCCATATCTTGTGCTTTTGCCATTATAGAAAACGACATAGTTAGAAATAAAATAGCGGTGATAGTACGCATGAGTTCCTCCCTTGTAAGTATCTTCGTATTATGGTCGAAAAAAAAGAATGGATCAACTCATGTGCTTATGATCATAAATTTAAAAGAAAATTTTAATTTCCATTTGATTAATTCTTGTCATGAGAGTGCGGATTTCGCAAAATAACTAAAAAGAATTTCTATAATAATGTTTTAAGTGGGATTTCATTCTACAGATTTGGTGTTATGGTAGAATATTAAAAAAATATACTTTTTTGTTTATGTTAATGTCTAAATAATTAACGTGAGGGGTCCGGTGGTTTAGTTCATGAAAAATAAAAGTAGCTATCAAATAAAAACAACGACTTGTTATATGTGTGCGTGTCGCTGTGGTATCAATGTTCATCTTAAAGATGGTAAAGTAAAATATATTGAAGGAAATCCTGATCACCCTGTGAATAAAGGTGTGCTTTGTGCTAAGGGCTCTGCCGGTATTATGCAACATTATTCACCAGCAAGATTGACCGCTCCTTTAAAAAGAGTTGGTCCAAGGGGAAGTGGTGAATTTGAAGAAATCTCATGGGACGAGGCCATGGAAATGGCCACCGAGAAGCTACGTGCCGTTAGAGAAAAAGATCCAAAGAGATTAGCTTTTTTTACCGGACGAGACCAAAGCCAAGCACTAACGGGCTGGTTCTCTGCAAAATTCGGAACACATAATTATGCGGCACATGGTGGTTTTTGCTCAGTCAATATGGCGGCTGCTGGACTTTATTCAATTGGCGGTTCCTTTTGGGAATTTGGTGAGCCGGACTGGCATCAGACAAAATATTTTATAATGTTTGGTGTTGCAGAAGATCACGATTCCAACCCAATTAAAAAAGGTATTGGGACGATTAAATCCCGTAAAGGGACCAAATATGTTTCTGTTAATCCTGTACAGTCTGGATATGCCGCCATTGCAGATGAGTGGTTAGGTATTAGGCCAGGTGCAGATGGATTATTTGTCGGTGCATTAATTGCGGAATTGATAAAAGCCGAAAAAATTGATTGGAATTTTTTAAATCGATATACCAATAGTCCGTGGCTTGTAATTGATGCGCCAGGCACAGCCTATCATGGTCTTTTTGCCAGAAACGGATCAGGGGAGCCGATGTGTTTTGATACTAAAAAGCAGGCCGTTGATGAATTTAAAGTTGGTACATCAAATCCGGCGATGGTTGGGACATACGAACTTGGGGACGGAACAAAAGCCACGCCAGCATTTCAGCACATAATAGAAGAATTTTTAAGCGAAAAATATAATCTGGAAAATGTTGAAAATGAAACGGGCATAAAGGCGACCGATATAGAACGTATAGCGGTAGAAATTGCTGAAGTAGCCTTTAGTGAAGAAATCGTCATCGATCAGGAATGGACCGACAGTTATGGCAATAAGCATGATCAAGTCATAGGTCGACCTGTCTCTTTTCATGCAATGCGAGGTATTGCCGCTCATAAAAATGGATTTGAAACATGCAGAATGATCCATTTATTGCAAACTTTGCTTGGTGCTATTGATGGTCCGGGGTCATTTAAATATAAACCACCATTTCCTAGACCTACACCGCCACATAAGAAAAATGCTCGGTTTTCAGCCGCACCCGGCGAAGTTTGCGAAGCGGAACCTCTTGGATTTCCCGCTGGACCAGAAGATCTTGCCGTTGATGAAAATGGTGAACCAACAAGATTAGATAAAGCTTTTTCTTGGGAATATCCGCTTGCCATTCATGGTATGATGCATATGTCGCTTCATAATGCATGGGCAGGAGATCCTTATAAGGTTGATGTCTTTATGATGTATATGGCAAACATGGCGTGGAATTCGTCAATGAATGTTGAAAACGCTATTAAATATATGACGGATAAAGATCCTGAGACAGGCGACTATAAAATTCCATATATTATTTATTCAGACGCATTTTATTCTGAAACAGTCCCATATGCCGATTTAATTTTGCCTGATACAACTTATCTTGAACGATGGGATGCGATATCGATGCTGGATCGGCCGATCGGCACTGCAGAAGCGGCAGCGGATTCAATTCGTCAACCAGTTGTTGAGCTAGACCGTGACGTAAGGCCGTTTCAGGATGTTGTTCTTGATCTTGGTGCGCGTCTTGGTTTGCCTGGTATGGTAAAAGATGACGGAAGCCCACAATATCCCGGCGGTTATAGTGATTATTTGACAAATCATGAGAGGGCACCGGGCGTTGGGCCACTTTCCGGTTGGCGTGGAAAAGACGGCGAAAGCCAAGGTAAGGGAGAGCCCAACCAAGACCAGCTTAAAAAATATATCGAAAATGGATGTTATTGGGAATTTGAACTACCGGAAGCAGAGCAATATAACCGTTTTGCAAATAAAGCATATCTGGAAACCGCCACCAAAATGGGATGGATGGGATCACCAGAACCCATTGTTTTAAATGTGTATAATGAGATGTTGCAAAAATTCCATCTTGCGGCTGAAGGATACGGCGAACATCTTCCACCAGAACATGCACGTGAAAGAATAAAAGAATATTTTAATCCTGTGCCAACCTGGTATCCTGTACAAGAGCATGTGGACAGTAAAAGCGACGAATATCCGCTTTCTGCGCTAACGCAACGTCCTGCGCATATGTATCATTCATGGGGTAGTCAAAATGCATGGTTAAGGCAACTCACATCACAAAATTATTTATACATCAACGGCGAAACCGCTAAGGGTTTAGGGGTCGATGATCTTGATTGGGTATGGGTAAAAAGTCCGCACGGCGAAGTAAAAGTGCAAGCAAAATATATGGACGGCCTTAATCCCGGTACAGTATGGACATGGAACGCTATTGGGAAAAGACGCGGGGCTTGGGCCTTAGACGAAAATTCACCAGAGTTTCAAAAAGCATTTCTTTTAAATCATGTTTTATCGGAAAATTTAACCAACGATGAGGGTGAAACCCGTTCGAATTCTGATCCTGTCACAGGACAAGGGGCATGGTTTGATGCCCGTGTGAAAATTGAACGAGCCGAAAACCAGGCTGATGAAGTGACATCGCCGTTGATTGATCCCGTTAAATTTTATGATAAACACCCAAGACCGGATGTCTTGCAATATGGTTTTGATAAGGAGTTATCCTTTGATGAATATGAACGATCCCTTGGAACAAATAGTTCAGTGAAAACTGAAAAAGAGGAGGCGTAAAGATGACTTGTTTACCGGAAAAAACAGATAAAAAGCTTGGTCTTCTTATTGATTTGAATATTTGTGTTGGGTGTCACGCCTGTGCCGTAAACTGTAAAGAATGGAATACAAGTGGCATCACTGGCCCTATGGAAGATTTAAAACCTTATGGCGATGACCCCAGTGGTGTTTGGTATAACCGCATACATAGTTACGAATTTAAAAAAGAAGGGGAGACGGACCGAACCGTATATTTCCCAAAATCCTGTCTTCATTGTGATGATGCGCCTTGTGTCACCGTATGTCCAACGGGCGCATCTTTAAAGAGGTCAGAAGATGGCATTGTGCTCGTTAATCCTGATGTATGTATTGGTTGTAAGTTATGCTCATGGGCTTGTCCTTACGGTGCACGTGAATATGATACGACGGCTGGTGTAATGCAAAAGTGTACTTTATGCGTTGATAAAATCTATGACGAAAGTATCCCAGAAGAGCGCCGTGTTCCATCATGTGTATCAACCTGTCCCGCTGGTGCGCGTCATTTCGGTGATTTTGCGGACCCCAACTCGAATGTTTCTCAATTGGCAGCTGAAGGTGATGCGCGTGATTTATTTCCAGAAATGGAAACGAAGCCAGTTAATCAATATTTGGCACCTGAGAAACGTGAACAAAAAGAAAATAAAAAACTCACTGAAAAAGTGACATCTGTTAAAGACGCCCTAACGAAATGGGCGATGTTAGATTTTACAGGATAAACAAATGCACCCAGCACTTTCCGTTATTATTTTTACAACTTTCTCAGGGATGGGGTATGGTTTATTTATCTGGCTCTGTGCGAATATCTTGATGGGTGAAACGCTTACGCAAGATCAAATTATTTACGGCACAGGATTTTCTTTTGTTCTTGTAACGATCGGTTTGCTTTCTTCGACTATTCATTTAGGACACCCTGAAAGAGCTTGGCGTGCCTTTAGCCAATGGCGTACGTCATGGTTAAGTCGAGAAGGAATTATGGCGATCCTCACTTATGGCCCTATGGTGATTATTGGCGGAAATCAATTTTTAAATCTTGGGCTAAATGCTTTAATACCTATAATGGCGGTTTTAGGCATATTAGGATCTATTGTGACTGTTTTCACGACCAGCATGATATACGCTTCATTAAAGGCGATCCCAGCATGGCATAATAATTGGGTAAAAATCGGCTATCAAATATTTGCGTTATCCTCTGGTGGTGTGGCCTATATAATGATTGCTGGATGGCAGCATTATATGGTGGTCGTTACCTTGCTTATTTTAGCTCTTGCCGTAAAAATTATGACGTGGGCACATATCGATAAACATCGAGGTCAATATAAACGTGAAGATGCACTTGGGCTTCCTGATTTCGGTAAAGCTCGTCCGTTTGAGCCTGCCCATCAGGGACAAAATTATCTTCAACGTGAAATGGGATATGAGTTATGCCCAAAAAGACGGGCGATGATGCGTTGGTTAGCTCTTGGGTGTGGCTTTATACTTCCTGCCGTCCTTCTTTATATAGGATTGCCGGTCGCCATTCTTATTACTTTAATTTGTTTGGGGGGCATGATGGCGGAACGCTGGCTCTTTTTTGCCGAAGCAGAACATGTTGTCCGCCTTTATTATGATAAAGATACCGTTTAAAATAAAAGCATTGATAATATCGGGGATCATTGGATATAGAATGACGAAGTTCTAGGGGACATTTTTTATGTATAAGCAATTACTCACGGCAGCCTTATTAGGTTCCGCCGCATTACTACCATTATCTTCTTTGGCACAAACATCAGAAGATCAATCAGTAGTGGCTTATGATAAAGAATATTTTGTCAAATACGCACCTTCGACATTGCTTGAAATGTTGCAAAGGGTTCCGGGTGTACAGGCAATTTTAGATGCGAACCGTCGAGTTGGTGGAACGCAGCGCGGTGGCCAACAGGAACGGGGGTTTGGCTCTGGTGGTGATCAAATCTTGATCAATAACAAACGTATTTCCGGTAAAGCGAATGATATCAATAGTACATTACAACGTATTTCTGCATCACAAGTTGAAAGAGTTGAAATTATTCGTGGGGCGTCAAGCGATGTTGATGTCCAAAGTCAGGGTCTAGTTGTAAATATTATTATGAATGAAGACGAATCCACATCCAGTACATTCTGGAGAGCGGGCGGACGATTATCAGAAGGGTATTTATTTTCACCGGACCTTCAGGTTTCCCATAATGCGACGAGAGGAAAATTTGATTATATCGTCGGTATCGAAGCGAAACAGGGACAACATATTGAGCACCGTCTTGATGAAGTATTTACCCCCGAAATGGTTAAAACCGCTGATACAGGCAGAAACACGGATAACTTACGAAAATACCTAAGATTTAATGGTAATCTTACCTATAATGCGGAAAATGGTGATGAATATCGACTGAATGGTCAATATGAGCCAGGTAATTATCGAAAGTTAGAACCGAGATTTAGTCAAAATATCAATGAAGCCCGTCAAAATCAAAATTGGAACGAGGACCAAACCACTGATAAATGGGAGTTTGGCGGTGATTTCACTAAAAAAGTTGATGTATTAGGTACATGGCGTACACTTTTTATCGCCAACCGTGACCGCAGTGATAAAACATCGATTTATAGTAATGTATTTGATAGTGATGATATCCCTAATTTTAGAAATAATGAATATCGTGTTCGAAAAGAAAAAATTCTTCGTAGCTCTTTTATAAAAAATATCTTTGGCAATCAGGTAATCGAATTTGGTGCTGAGGCAGCAATTAATAATTATGATAAGATATTTACGAATGAAGGATTTGATCAAGGCGCATACAGTATTAATGTGAATGACGATGTTGCGGTTAAAGAAAACCGTTATGAAATATTTACAAACCACACTTATAATATTACGCAAGCGGCCGTGCTTCAAAGTTCACTGATCGGTGAATTTTCTAAGATTAGTTCTGTAACCGTCCCAATTGTTGGGGAAAATATTGAACGAAGTTCAAATTTCAGCTTTTTGAAACCTCGTGTCGATTTCAGATATGATTTCACAGAACGTGATCAGTTAAGAGCAACGATTGAGAGAAAAGTTAGTCAATTGGATTTTCAGAATTTTGTTGCTAGCTATGATGTTAATAATGATATATTGCGCCTAGGGAATACTGGTATTGTTCCAGAAAAGTCCTTAAATTATAATTTAGTTTATGAACATCGTTTTCCCAATGATGCTGGTGCCATTCAAGTAGATTTATTTTACCGTGATTTAACCGACTATATTGAACTGGTGGACTTTACAGAGTTTGAAGATAATCTTGGTAACCCTATTCCACGTAGCGACATTGATCCAATTTCAAGATCTGGCAATATTCCAAAAGCCCGTTCATATGGGGTAAAAACAACAGGGAGCGTGCGTCTTGGTTTCTTCGGACTACCTAATGCCGTTGTGAGTGTAGATTACACGTGGGACGATACAAACGTAGTGGACCAGTTTAGTGGTGTTGAACGTCCATTTAAATGGAAATCTGAACATGAATTTACATTTAATTTTCGCCATGATGTAACGGATATCGGCCTTTCATATGGATTTAAGGGCACGATTAAAAGCGATAGTACCAGACATGAAATTGATCAAGTTGCCTCAACGGATAATGGTGATTTATATGAAGCATTTGTGGAATATAATCTTGGTAATAACATGCGACTGATTTTCATGTTTGAACATATCACAGACCGAAAATATACAACGGCTATGAGATTTTATAATGATCACATTCGATATAATGATTTAAGTCGTTTGGAAAACCGGGATTGGCGTTATGTGCGAGAATGGTCCGTTTTCTTACAAGGCACATTCTAATCTTCGAGCTTAGGGGGAACTTTCTTATATTCCATAGGTGTTTTTGAATATTTAATCGGATTAGTTATAACGGGTACATTAGTACCGTCTTTATCTTTAATTTGTGTAACGACGCCACGCTCTTTTACATGCGGATCATTTAAAATATCGGCCAGCGAGTTTACAGGACCACATGGTACACCGCGTTTCTCAAGTTGGATTATCCATTGATGAGTCGTTTTGGTGATCATAATTTCAGCGATCAAAGGAATCAATTCTTCACGATTTTCCACGCGCGACGAATTGGATGCATAAAGTGGATTTTCTGACCAGTTTTGGTTTATCGTCTCGCAAAAAGATGCAAATTGACTATCATTACCGATCGCGAGCACTAAATCGCCATCTGCTGTTTTGAAAGTTTGATAGGGCACGATACTGACATGCTCATTGCCCAAACGTTTTGGGATATTTCCACTCAGTAAATAATTAGACGTATGATTGGCGAGCATAGCAATTTGTGTGTCTAAAAGGGCAACATCAATATATTGTCCTTCGCCAGTTTTATCACGGTGGGCAAGAGCCCCTAATATCCCGACAGTTGCATACATTCCGGTCATAACATCAGCGATGGCCACCCCAACCTTTTGTGGCCCGCCACCATTTTCGTCTTTGTCACCAGTGATGCTCATCAAGCCGCCCATAGCTTGAATCATAAAATCATACCCCGCACGATTTGCATAAGGGCCCGTTTGTCCAAAACCAGTGATTGAGCAGTATATCAGCCGCGGATTTATTTTTGAGAGCGTTTCATAATCAAGGCCATATTTTTTTAATCCGCCAACTTTATAATTTTCAACGAGTATATCGCATTCAAGAGCAAGTTTTTTAATCTCTTCTTGTCCTTCAGTCGTCGATATATCAATGGATTTCGATGTTTTATTGCGGTTCGTTGAGTGAAAATAGGCGGCATCACCTGCGGTGCCGTCCAGATTTTTTTGAAAAGGAGGCCCCCATCGGCGTGTGTCATCGCCAATTCCAGGGCGTTCAATTTTGATCACATCGGCACCCATATCCCCCAAAATTTGCGTGGACCATGGTCCCGCTAAAACACGGCTTAAATCCAGCACTTTAATATGGGATAAAGGGCCTGCCATAGCTAGAAAGCGTTAATGCCAGTTTGTAGGCGTCCTAATATTAACGCATGAACATCATGTGTGCCTTCATAAGTATTCACAGCTTCTAGGTTCATAACATGTCTAATGACGTGGAATTCATCCGCAATACCATTGCCGCCATGCATATCCCGCGCGGTGCGGGCAATGTCCAATGCTTTTCCACAATTATTGCGTTTAAGCAATGATATGGCATCCGGCGAAAGCATCTTTTGATCAAGCAGTCGTCCAGCTTGTAAGCAGCCATGTAGTCCTAATGTAATCTCTGTTTGCATATCGGCTAATTTCTTTTGAATAAGCTGATTAGCTGCAAGCGGCTTTCCAAATTGTTTACGGTCCATTGAATATTGCCTTGCCGCATGCCAGCAAAATTCTGCGGCACCAAGCGCACCCCATGCGATGCCATAGCGGGCATTTGATAAACACCCTAATGGTCCTTTCATTCCTTCAACATTTGGAAGCATGTTTTCTTCTGGGACGAATACTTCATCCATAACGATTTCACCGGTATCTGACGCCCTTAATGAGAATTTACCTTCAATTTTTGGGGCACTTAATCCCTTCATTCCTTTTTCAAGGATATAGCCACGCACGATACCATCGTCATTTTTCCCCCATACAACAAACACATCTGCGATTGGACTGTTTGTAATCCACATTTTTGTACCAGATAGAAGATATCCGCCATCAACGGATTTCGCCCTTGTTTGCATACTTGATGGATCTGACCCTGAATTGGGTTCCGTGAGGCCAAAACAGCCGATAAGTTCAGCAGTAGCCAGTTTGGGCAGATATTTTTGTTTTTGCTCTTCTGACCCATAGGCATATATGGGATACATTACAAGTGAGTTTTGAACCGACATGGCACTACGGTATCCGCTATCAACGCTTTCAACTTCTCTTGCGATCAAGCCATATGATACATAACCAACGCCGGCACAATCATAACCGTCTATTGTTGGGCCTAAGAAACCCATTTCTCCCATTTTAGTCAGGATATTGCGGTCAAATTTTTCATGACGGTTCGCTTCTAAAATACCTGGCAAAAGTTCACTTTGACAAAAAGCTTTTGCTTGATCTCGGATCATGCGTTCTTCTTCGTTTAAACTTTCTTCAAGCAGTAATACGTCATCCCATGGGGCCGTTTTCCATTTCATCGCGCTCATAATTTCTACTTTCTTATTCTTTAATTCTATTTAGGTTCTATTTTGACCCGGAATCCAAAGCACATCGTCTTTGCCATTATTATTTTCTTTTCTGCTCATTACAAATAAATGATCAGAAAGCCTATTTAAATATTGGATTGTATAGGGCGATATTTCTTCTTCTTCAGCGACCCGTACGAGCAACCTTTCGGCCCTTCTCACAACCGTTCTTGCCTGATGTAAAAAAGCAGCAGCAGGCGTGCCACCCGGCAAAACAAATGACGTTAAAGGCGCAATATTCTCATTCATTTGATCAATTTCGTTTTCTAATCGCTCGATTTGATTTTCATTTATCCGAAGGGCGTGTTCTTCAAATTTTGTGCCAAGAGGTAAGGAAACATCAGCTCCCAAATCAAAAAGATCATTTTGAATGCGTGAGAGCATTTTATCATTTTCATTTTCTGTATGAAGACGCGCAATACCGATAATTGCGTTACTTTCATCAATACTGCCGTAAGCTTCTACTCTTGGAGCGTATTTTTTTGCGCGTGTTCCATCAGTGAGTGATGTTTCACCCTTATCGCCACCGCGCGTATATATTTTATCAAGTTTAACCATTAATTCACTCTAGCTTCTGATCCAAACATAAAGAACAATAAGTATAATGGATATGAATTGCGACAACACACGATAACGCATCATTTTGTTACTTTTTTTGCCGTCGCTTTCGCTTTTAGTCATACTAAAGGCGCCACCAAACATTATACCTACAGTGATTATAATGCTTATGGGAATGAGAATTTCTAATATAGTTTGCATAAAGCGATCCTGTTATTATTTGCTTTAAATATAAGTATGAGTTGAATTAATTCCAGTATGATGAATGTATATTTTAGGGAATAATCGCAATAACGCGTGCGGGAAATCCGCTTCCCTTTTCTGGAACGGCCCAAGTCGCAATAATATATGCACCTTTTTCAGGCACTTCATCTAATGCTTTCATATTTTCAATTTGGTATTTATCAAGCCCCATATAATAGGTTTGTAGTGGCCATTCACCATTCCCAGCTTGAAGACCAGGGTCAGTATCTAAAGTTTCATGACCGATGGCCGTGGCTTTACGGTTTAGAATTAAATAATCAATCACTTCACGGCTCCAACCGGGAGAATGGCTCACTCCATTTTCGTCTCTGTTTCTCATTTTTTCAGCACTTGGCCATCTTTTTGACCAATCCGTGCGAAGGGCGACAAAACTTTCTGAGGGAATAGCGCCATATTTTTCTTCCCATTCATAAATATCAGTCATTGAAACCTGGTAATCATTATTGGCTTCAACTTTTTCATGAACATCGATGACAACCAACGGCAAAATCATTTCTGATAGAGAAATATCTTCTAGTGTTCTTAAGCCTTTTACGAAGTGGACTGGTGGGTCAACGTGGGTGCCCCATTGGCCGGGAAAATTATATCGATGAATACCTGCAGTTCCATCGTCATATGCTTTAAAAGGCCTTATTGTCGGTGGCTCATTGCCTGATGGACCTTGCGGCATACCTTCTTCCATACGGTGTGTTAAATCGACAAGTTTGGCATTTTTTATAGTATCACCAAGATCCATTTCTACTACTTCTGTGATAGTTCTAGGAGCTTCTTCAACACCAGTTTTGTTCAGCGCTGTTAAGTAACCACCCGCCGCAGCTAGGGCAACCCAAAGTACGTTAAGCCAAGGTTTCATTTCTCTCTCCTTTAATTTTAATTCAGTCTAACATAAGCATTCATCGAATAAAGGATTTTATCGGTACATCACTGGTATTTTATAAAAAATGCTGTAATAATAATTTTCTTTAAAAATAAAAGGGGCTTCCTATGAGAAAACTATTAATTTCGATTTGCTTGTTATTTGGTTTAACTGCTTATGCATCAGCCAATAACAATATTACTGTATCTGTTGATTTCCCTAGCAATTTGGGTGGAGAGCAAGATGGTCGGCTAATGGTAATCTTTGCCAATAATGATAGAAGCGAACCACGTTTTCAAATTAATCCAAGCGCAACAGGTCAGATCATTTTTGGTAAAGATGTTACGGATTGGAAACCGGGTGATACGCAAACAATAGATAATGGTATTCTTGGTTATCCCTTTGACAGTTTGAAAGATATGCCTGCTGGAGACTATTATGTTCAGACAATTATTAATCGTTATAAAGATTTTCACCTTTCCAATGGTAAAACCGTATCACTTCCGCCGGAAATGGGCGAGGGTCAGAAATGGAATAGAAAGCCAGGTAATTTTTATAGTAAGCCTATGAAAGTGACGATTTCTGAAAACGGTGCGCAAAATATCGAGATTACCATGGATCAAGAAATTCCACCCATCGAACCCCCTAAGGATACAAAATACATAAAATATGTAAAAATGAAGAGCGAGTTATTGAGTGAATTTTGGGGTGAGGATGTTATTCTTGGTGCCAATGTTTTATTACCGGAAGGCTTTGATGAGCACCCAGAAGCAAAATATCCATTAATGATTTTTCATGGGCATTTCCCATATGATTTTGGCGGATTTAGCGAAACGCCACCAGACCCAAATATGGAACCAACCTATAGTTCAAGGTTTGGTATTGAAGGATATAATATCGTTCAAGCGCAAGCCGCACACGATTTTTATAAAAAATGGATTAGTAAAAATTTCCCGCGTTTTATTATCATCGAAATTCAACATGCGACGCCATATTATGATGATAGTTATGCCGTTAATTCCGCGAGCCAAGGTCCATACGGTGATGCGCTAACCTATGAATTAATTCCACACGTTGAAAAAATGTTCCGTGGTATTGGTGAGGGTTGGTCTCGTTTCACATATGGTGGATCAACAGGTGGATGGGAAGCATTAGCGGTGCAAGTTTTCTATCCTGATGAATATAACGGGACCTTTGCCGCATGTCCTGATCCAATCGATTTTCGCGCTTATACGGCACTTAATCTTTATGAAGATAAGAATGCTTATTTCTATGACAGTGATTTCAGTAAAAAACCACGTCCTGGTCGTCGCGATTATTTAGGAAATATTGGCTATACTTTATTTGATGATAATCGATTAGAAGCAGTCATCGGTAGTAAAAGTCGGAGCGGTAGACAGTATGATATTTGGGAAGCCACTTATTCCCCTATGGGTGAAGATGGTTACCCAAAACGGATTTGGAATAAGCTAACGGGTGAAATCGATCACGAAGTGGCTGAATATTGGAAAGAGAACTTTGATCTTCGCCATATTATGGAACGTGATTGGGCCACACTTGGACCAAAATTAGAAGGTAAGATCAATATCTATGTTGGTGATATGGATAATTATTACTTGAATAATGCCGTTTATTTGACAGAAGAATTTTTAGAAAATACCAAAGCACCATATTATAATGGTGATGTGGATTATGGGGACCGAGCTGAACATTGTTGGAACGGGGACCATGAAAATGGTAATGGTATTTCGCGCTTAAATTATAATTTTATGTATGTGGATAAAATTTTAAAACGCATCGAAGAATCTGCGCCTGAAGGAGCTGATTTAACGAGCTGGCGTTATTAAAGGAGACTATTTTAATGACGGATGAATTATTCCGCGAAGATGCTTATTTAAAAACATGTGATGCCAAGGTCGTAAAAATAAATGATCTTGGTGGCATTATTCTTGACCGTACGGTTTTTTATCCTACGGGCGGTGGACAACCGGGAGATAGCGGTAAAATAAACGATATCGATATTGCGACGACTGTTACGGACCGCGATACGGGTGAAATTGTCCATGTTCCCGCTGAAGGACAAAAACTGCCTGATGTTGGGGCAGACGTTACCGCTACGATTGATTGGGAAAAGCGTTATCTTCATATGCGCATGCATTCGGGACTTCATTTACTTTGTGCAGCGGTTCCTTGTGGCGTTACTGGCGGTCAAATCGGCGCCGTAAAAAGCCGCCTTGATTTTGATATTGAGGATATGACTTTGGATAAGGAAGAAATCACCAATAAGATCAACAAGTTTCAGCAAGGCAATCACGATCTTTCATCCTCTTGGATTACAGATGATGAAATGGATGCAAATCCGGAACTGGTTCGAACAATGTCTGTTAAGCCACCTCGAAAAGGTGGACGCGTTAGATTAATGCATGTTGGTGAAAATGTTGATCTTCAGCCGTGTGGTGGAACACATGTGAAAAATACCTCTGAAATTGGACGCTTACGTGTTTCGAAAATTGAAAATAAAGGAAAACGAAACCGCCGCGTAAACATCGTATTTGATGAATAGGAATGAGTATGAAAAAAATATTTTTAAGCCTGATGGCATTAGCATTTATTGCCTCACCAACTTTTGCGCAAAGCTACCCTGAAGATGAAAAGGCAATCATTGCTGTACTTGATGATTTTCATGACGCCGCTGCAAAGGCTGACAAAGATCGCTATCTTGGTCATTTTACAGAAGACGGCGCCTTTCTTGGGACGGATGAATGGGAACGCTGGCCATTAAAACCGGACTTCACCGAATATGTTGATATGCGATTTAAAAATGGTGGCTGGTCATATCATTCTGAGAAAAAAGTCATCGCATTTTCAAAAGCCGGATCTGTGGCATGGTTTGATGAAACAAGTATCTCAAACCGCAATGGTGGACGTTTTCGCGGGTCAGGTGTTTTGGAAAAGATCGATGGCACATGGAAAATTGCGCAATATGTATTGAGCTTTCTCGTTTATAATGAGGTCGGTGGTGAAGTAGGAAAAATCATCGCTGCTGAAAAAGAAAAACAAGAAAAAGCCAACAAAGAATAATCTATTTAAAGATACTCTTTAATCATTGCCCCTAAATCAACTGGGGTCTTGCTGCTTTCACGAATTGAATTAATGGTAATGGACTTGTCACGTTTGGCAAGTCGGTTGCCATCTTTTGTTTTAAGTAGTGGATGATGGTCATATGTAACCGGCTTAAGGTTCAGTAAATATTGCAGTAACCTTTGAAAATGACTGGCGTAATATAAATCTTCGCCGCGGATGATATGAGTGATCTTTTGAATATCATCATCGACGACCACGGATAAATGATAACTTGTGGGAAAGTCTTTTCGCGCCAAAACGACATCGCCCATTAATTCCGGCTCTGCTTTTTGTGTCCCTGTTCTTAAATCTGTCCAATAAAGCGGCTCATTTACCAATGACAATGCTTTTTTTAAATCAATGCGCATGGCATGAGGAATGCCTTCGTTCATTTTTTCTTCTTTTTCTTTGTCGGTTAAATGCCTACAAATGCCGGGATATATTAATCCTTCTGGCCCCATTTTGGAGCCCATATGCGGGGCGCGCGTACTTTCATTTATTTCTTCACGAATATCTTTTCGTGTGCAAAAACATGGATAAAGCAGCCCTTTATCAGAAAGAATTTTAAGTGCTGCCGCGTAATCTTCGAAATGATCAGATTGCCGTCGCACTGGCGTAGGCCATTTTAATCCGAGCCAATGAAGATCCACAAAAATACGATTTTCATATTCTGTTTTACATCTCAAATGATCAATATCTTCTATTCGAAGAATAAATTCTCCACCATTTTCAATTGCAAAGTCATAATTTAGTTTGGCACTATAGGCGTGCCCAAGGTGTAATGCGCCGCTGGGACTTGGGGCAAATCGTGTTATGACTTTATCAGTTTGCGTCATTCGGGCCTTTACTATAAAAAGTGCTTAGAAAATTAATTATGAAAGTATAACGACCATGAGCGAATTACCACAATTAAATGGCCCCCGTATTGAACCGGAAAATGGAAAACCGGAAAAGTTGGTTATTTTATGCCATGGTTTTGGGTCCAATGGCGACGATCTTATTGGGCTCGTACCACATTTAAAACGGGCGTTACCTAATGCCGTCTATGTATCACCAAATGCACCCGAAATTTGTTACGGTGCTCCAAATGGCTATCAGTGGTTCCCTCTCAGTACTTTAAGTAAAGAAGAAAGATTAGTCGGCACTTTAAAGGCAGCCCCGACATTGGATCATTTTATTGATCAGGAGTTGGAAAGATATGGGTTTGAAGATAAGGATCTTATTCTTGTGGGGTTTTCCCAAGGAACCATGATGTCTTTACATGTAGGATTGCGCCGAAAGAGTGATATTGGAGGCATCGTTGGATTTTCAGGTGCCATGACACTTCCTGAAAATTGGGAAGCTGAAATTACATCAAAACCACCTGTACTTCTTGTTCATGGTGACGTGGATAACGTGGTGCCTGTCCAAATGATGCATGAAGCATTTATTGCGCTAAAAGAATTCGGGATTGATGTTGAAAATCATGTATCCCCAAGTGTGATGCATAATATAGGCCCCGATGGCTTACAAAAAGCGATGGAATTCTTAGCGAAAGCTTGAGGTTAATTATTAAATTCGTTCAGCCACTTTAATAACAGCTTTAACACCTAACTTAATTGCCCCATAAAGAAGGCCATGACCAGGTGTTTCTTGTGCACCATTGGCGATGGCAATTTCACGATGTTCAATTTCTTCTTGGCGGAATTGCTCGAGGGTTTCAGCAAGCGCTCCTTCATCGTCATCTAAGCTTTCGATTTGTTCGGCGTAGTGTTTGTCGATCACTTCTTCCACGGCTTCGGTACATGCCATTGCCGCCTTTGTTCCCATTAGGGCGGTACCCGCGCCTAAAGCAAAACCGGCCGCGTGCCAAATCGGCGTTATAACAGTGGGTCGAGCATTATATTCACGAACAAGTTTATTAAAACGCTCTAAATGGACGTCTTCATGTTCTTTCATATGTTTGATAGTGTCAGACATTGGATGATTATCACCAAAAACGGCTAATTGCCCTTCATAAATGCGAACGGCACCATATTCACCCGCGTGATCAACACGTATGATGCGGTCTAATTGCTCTTTTTTACTTAAGCGGTTCGGAACATTTTTTCCTTTTAGGTCGGTCATTTCTTTATATCCTTTCTCACGCTTAATGTTAACATAATAAGCATAAATAACGATATAAGAAAATTGTGTCCAGCCATTGAAATGCCAAACATCTCCCATGGAATTTCATCGCAACGAATAAAGGTAACATCTTCTAATGATTTTATAAAATCTTCTACAGACATATTAGCATCGGAAGTTTGTAATGTGCAGCTGTCTGGCCCCTCCCACCATTTTTGTTCAACGCCCGCATGATACCCTGAATATCCAACACTGACGAGCCATGAGAAAGTTGTCATCAGCTTAAACCGTAACCATTTTACAGGATTGTTTTTTCTAAAATATAGCGCAAAGGTTCCAAATATTATGACGGCCATATGGGCATAACGTTGCGGCCAACATAAATCACACGGAAAAAGTCCGCCGATATGTTCGAAGCCATAAGCACCACCAAGCATTAGAATCGACGCAATCCATGATAAAAACAGGATGTTATCAAACGTCCATCCATATAATTTCTTAATCTGAATCATCATGCCTCAAATATACTTCAGTAATAAGTATGCGCCAACCAAAAGTATACTAAAAATGAGTGTTAACTTACCCAAATGATTTTCAATAAATTCACGGATTGGTTCACCGAATTTCCATGGCAAAGCGGCCACTAAAAAGAAACGCGCACTGCGTGACAAAGCGCTTGCAATGATAAAGGTGGCGATATCTAAATTTGTCACGCCGCTAGCAATTGTAAATACCTTGTAAGGGATTGGAGAAAAACCGGCCACTGCAACAATAGCGGCACCGTGGTCATTATAAAGTGCGCTGAAGCTCTCAAATTGAGATTGTAAATGATAAAAATCTACAATTGGCTGACCAACTATATCAAAGAAATAAGCACCAATGATGTATCCAAAAATACCGCCAAGAATGGATGATACAGAACATACTAATGCATAACGCCATGCTTTTGTTGGGGCCGCAAGAACCATCGGTAGCAGAAGAACATCTGGCGGGATCGGAAAAAAGGAACTTTCTGCAAATGAGACAATTGCCAAAATCCAGAGTGCCTTTGGATGTTCTGCGAGCGTAATAGTCGTATCATAAAGTTTTCGAAGCATTTTATTTGCGTCCAATTTTTAATTCATTCTCTTCTACACCATTATTACATGATGAAAAGTAAAATAATGATTACAGTACTTGACGAGGGCAATTGTTATGCTTATAGCAATACGGATATTCCTTGCTCATTGCCCCTGTGGTGGAATTGGTAGACGCGCTGGATTCAAAATCCAGTATCCTTTGGATGTGTCGGTTCGAGTCCGACTGGGGGCACCATTTTTTTAGATTTTATACTCTAAAATCATTCCATGGCCCTGTGATAGCGAGAGTCATTGTTGGGCGGTATACATTAACAAACATCGTTTTACCATCTGGGGAGAAACAGCATCCTGCGGGTTCTGTTTGCACGACTAATTTTGCGAAAGGGTAGGGTTGCCCCTCGGGTGTTAAACCGCGAATATAATTATTGACAATGTCGGTATATTGATCTTCGCATATTAGTAAGTGATCAAAGGGTGTGACAACAATATTATCACCATAATTCATATCATTTGGATCTTGTGATTCGAAGAATAGCTGAAGTTTACCTGGAACATTATTCTCGTCCGTTGTGCCTTCAAATTTAGACGGTTGATAGCGCATGACTTGGCCAAGTTTATTTTTACCACCCGATGTGCAACAGAAATAAAGTTCATTATCACCCCAATGAATTCCTTCTCCGCGCGCAAAAGTGGCTGCTCCCTCTTTATATCCCCGAATTCTTAGATCATCTTTAGGGCTTTCAATATCATTTAAGTCGATCCACTTCACATTGCGCCATGATTGAGGTTTAAAGTCGATAGATTGCCAATTTCTTGTATCAAGCCCTTTACCATACTCCATAATTGCCAGTGCTTGTAATTTACCACCCAGATGTAGCTTGCCATATTCGTTTGGAATAAAACGATAAAATAAACTGTTTGGACGATCTTCAGTGAGGTAGACAATTCCCGTCTTTGGGTCAACGGCGGCTGCTTCATGATTAAAGCGTCCCATTGCTTTTAAAGGAAATGGTTTTTTCAATTTTTCCTGTGTTGCCGGAACCTCAAAGATCCAGCCATGATCGAGCTGAGAGTTTTCGCCGGCTTTGGTTACATTTTCTTCACAACTCAGCCAGCTTCCCCAAGGGGTAATTCCGCCTGCGCAATTTTGCAACGTACCAATGAGACTATAAAATTCTTTTGTTCTTTTGCCTGTGCTCAAATCATAAATAATGGTTGTTGTGCCGCCTGCGTGGGGGATATTTTCATCAGTATGATCATAAGCCTCTTTAAGCAGTGGGCTAAGTATTTTTGCCGCATCATCATCTTGATTTTTTAAATTGATTTCATGATTTCTTATAAGCGCAACTCTATCATCATCAAGGGCAATACACCCCATTCCATCGGCACGGTCGGGTACTAAAAAACCATCATCCATTTTGTCCCCTAGGCTTGAAATAACACGGTAGCTAAACCCTTCCGGTAAATCTAAAATTTTGTGAGGATCCTTTTTTAAAGGACCATATCCATAAATTTTTTGTTCTTTGGCGAATGATTCACCGTTTAAATTGTAAATCATTCCCGCAAAGGCGAGTGAGCTGGCGCCCGCAAATAGTTTTCTGCGTGTAATTTTCATGTTTTTATACCTATAGCATTCTTATACCAAAATTATAGGTGAGAATAAAAATATTAGTAAAATACAAAGACAGTTAGGTGAATTTTATATGAAAAGAAAATTAGAGTAACTTATATATAAGTTGCTCTATTGGAAAGCCCGCGTCTTTTGCTTGCTTAAGTAAATTATCTAGATCTGATTGTGGAAGGACTTCGTTACGCGCTAAAATCCAAAGATATTCCCTTTTCGGATCACCGACCATGGCATATTGGTAGTTCTCTTCTAAAGCGATGATCCAATAGTCACCCGCAAGAAACGGTAACTTAATGCCTTTTAAGGGAAATTGGACTTTAAGTTTAGCATTGCTCTCTTGGTCTACTACCCATGCTCTGCCGATGGCCTCATCTGTTTCACCGTCTGAATTTTCAACATCACATTGATTTAAAACTCTTATATCCCCATCATCACGCATGGAATAATTGGCGGTGCTGTTAATACATCCTTCTTGGAACCAGTGATCAATTCTAGCAATTTCGTGCCATTCACCTTGATAACGGTCAAGATCAACGCGTTCGACGGTTTGTAGCTTTGGTAAGTTTGTTGATGAACAGGCACCAAGTCCGAACAATGTGGAAATAATAAATAGTGTTTTTGTAAGTTTTTTCATATTCTTTATACGTTTCGTATTCGTTGTGGATTGATTTTATCAAACCAAAGACATAATCGTTGAAGTTTTTAGCTGAATTGCTACATTGTGCGCCAATAAATAATAATATTATTCCAAAATATTTGAAGCTGAAGAGATAAAGATGAATTTAAATAAGTTAAATCGAACAATCCACAATTGGATTTCAATATTTATTGCGTTACCATTATTATTGATTATCGTCTCTGGATTGTTTCTCCAACTCAAAAAAGATTTAAACTGGATTCAGCCGCCCAGCGTCCGAGGAGCGAATGCAGAAACGCCGACCGTGAGCCATGCACAATTACTTTCTGCTGCAACAAGCGTTCCAGAAACAAAAGGGTTGAAATGGGCCGACTTTGACAGAATAGATTATAAAACTGATCGTGGGATGGTTAAATTTATTACCGCAGAAGGATGGGAAGTACAGGTTGATACAACAAGTGGTCAAGTTCTTTCCGTTGCTTCACGCCAATCGGATTTCTTGGAAAAGCTTCATGACGGTTCTTATTTTGGCGATTTTGTAAAATATTATGTGATCTTACCTACAGGTATTACGCTTTTTATTCTTTGGATTACGGGACTGTGGATGTTTATTTATCCTTATGTGAAGAAAGCCTCTAATAAAAAGAAAAAGGCATTAAAGGCCGCAAAAAGGGAAGCATAATATGGCTATAGATTTTCACGCACATTATATTGCACCTAAACTTATGGAAATGCTTGAGGCACGTAAAAATGATCCTCGCATTACGCATAATTCGGATCGAAATTCTCTTTATCATATGCCAGTTAGTACACTGCCATATTCAAGTCTTTACTATAATATGGTTGAACGCATCGAATATCTTGATCATGTAGGAATGGAAAAACAGATTATTTCATTGCCCGGTTTGCTCGGTATTGATTATTTACCGATTGAACAATCTTTGCCAATGATCAAAGCCAGTAACGATGACCTTGCAATTCAATGTGATCGGTACCCTGGTCGAATTTATGGGTTGGCAGCACTTCCACTTGCTGATCAAGGTGAAATGTTAAATGAGTTTAAAAGATGTGTTGAAAACTATGGTATGTTGGGTGCCATACTTCCTAATAATGCTTTTCTTTCCTTAGAATATGCCAATGAATACAAAGCTTTATATGAGTACGCGAATGAAAAATCGTTACATTTTTTCATCCACCCGGGGTGGCGTGCTGATGAATTTCCAGTATTGGATACACGACCAAAAAATGACCCTGATGAATTACTGATTGCACGAGGCGCTCTTGGCGTGCAGCATTCCGTATCGCTTGCGTTAATTACATTATTATATACGAATTTTTTAGATCAATTCCCAAATACGACCACACATATTGCAAATCTTGGGGGTACGTTCCCCATGGTTGTTGAAAGAATGCATCATACCGTTGAAGCGCGCTTTCCAGATGCAAAATTGCCACCTTCGCGTAAAGATAACCTCTTTTTTGATACGTCTTCACTTGGATCTCGTGCGATAGAACTGGCCGTAGAAATTTACGGTGCAGATAAGATTGTTGTGGGGACTGACACACCAATATTTTCCGCTGAGACCGGACTTAAGGTAATTAATGAAACGCGTTTAAGTGCGGATGAAAAACAAATGATTCTTAGAGAAAACGCGCTCACATTGCTTTCACAGTAACGTGAATTGTTGGAAAAACGCCTCTGTGATAAAATAATCGTTAAATAATTCCTTTATTCAAATTATGGGAGTTAGCTATTGATTATGAAGGTTAAAAAGTTTCAAAATTATTCTATTGTGCTGCTAGTGGTATTAACATCAGCATGCAAAACTTTGCCCAATCAATATGTTTATCCAGGTGAAATTTCAGAATATGAATTAATCAGTGGTGTAACTTTTTTAGGAAGTGCATTAAATAATAAAGATTTGCCAGATATAGACGTAATGGCTGTGTCAGAAGAAATGAGTGCCTTCTTAGAGCGGCATGTTTCAAATGCCAGTAATCATGAAACTAAAGCCAAAAAATTATCCAATGCTATTTTTAATAATGACGGTTTGGGTTTAAAATATAATCCGGGCTTAACAATGACAGCGATTGAGACGTTTGATTATGGGGCTGGAAATTGTCTCTCGTTTAGTTATTTATTTTTTGCGATGGCTCAAGACTTAGGCCTAAATGTACAATTCCAAGAAATAGATATTTTGCCAGAATGGGATTATACCAATGATGAAATATATGTTGAAAGTCGTCATATTAATGTACGGGTCAATTTATATGGGAAAAACGATTTAATTGTGGATATTGATTCTGTAGGGCCTGACCGTCAGTTAAATTATACTTTATTAGATGAAAGTTATGTCCTTGCCCTTTTTTATGGCAATGTGGCGGCAGAATATCTTCTCAAGCAAGACTTTGAGAGTTCTTTTAAATATTTCGTAAAAGCGATTAAAACCGATTATGAAGAGTCATCTTTTTGGACGAATTTGGGCGTTTTGTATCGACGGGACGGTTATGAATATCATGCAGAAAAGGCATATTTTATAGCTCTTTCATTCAATCCAAAAGATAAAGCGGCACTGAATAATTTATCTTTTCTTTATACTGAACAAGGTAATAAGGAGCGTGCTGATTATTTTGGGCAACTCGTTGAAAAATATCAGGAAAGCAATCCTTATTTTAGATATGTAAAAGCGCAAAAGGCAATGGAAGAAAATCAATATAATCTTGCACTAGATCATATTAATCAAGCCATTCGCCAGAAAGACAATGAAGCAAGGTTTTATTCACTAAAAGGAACAATTTTTGCTTCTATTGGGAAAAAATGCGAAGCTGAAAGAGCGCTTGGCATAGCAGAACAATTAAAATTTGAAGCCCTTTGAATTATTTCATTCTGTTCGCGATTAAATCATGAACCACTGAAGGATCAGCGAGAGTTGAAGTATCCCCGAGGTTTGAATAATCATCTTCAGCAATTTTTCTAAGAATGCGCCGCATAATTTTACCTGACCTGGTCTTCGGCAAGCCCGGTGCAAATTGAATATGGTCCGGTGTGGCAATTGGGCCTATTTCTTTTCTGACCCACTGAACTAGTGTTTTCTTTAATTCTTCACTAGGGTCATGACCCGACATTAATGTGACATAGACATAAATGCCTTGACCTTTAATATCGTGGGGGAAACCGACAACGGCGGCCTCTGCCACATCATCATGGGCGACCAAGGCGCTTTCGACCTCGGCGGTGCCCATCCTATGTCCTGATACATTAATGACATCATCGACACGGCCAGTAATCCAATAATAACCATCCCCATCGCGACGGCACCCATCACCGGTAAAATATTTTCCTGCATAAGTGGAAAAATATGTCTGAATAAATCGTTCATGGTCCCCATAAACGGTTCGCATTTGACCAGGCCAACTATCAGCAATACATAAATTGCCTTCAGCTTTACCTTCAAGGATATTTCCGTCTCCGTCCACAAGCTCAGGCTTGATACCAAAGAAGGGGCGTGTTGCAGAGCCAGGCTTTAAGGCGGTCGCCCCAGGAAGAGGCGTTATCATGATGCCACCGGTTTCCGTTTGCCACCACGTGTCTACAATGGGGCATTTTTCTTCGCCTACCACATTATAATACCACTCCCATGCTTCGGGATTAATGGGTTCTCCGACACTGCCTAGTATACGCAGTGAGCTTCTATCTGTGTCCCTTACGAATTCATCACCGGCGCCCATTAAGGCCCTAATAGCAGTGGGAGCGGTATAGAAAATATTGACCTTGTGTTTATCGCACACTTGCCAAAACCTAGAAGCATCGGGATAATTTGGAACACCTTCAAAAACGAGTGTTGTGGCACCATTTGCAAGTGGACCATAGACAATATAACTGTGACCCGTAACCCATCCTACGTCAGCAGTACACCAATAAATATCACCATCATGATAATCAAAAACATATTTATGTGTAAGGCTCGCATAAACAAGATATCCACCGGTTGTATGAAGAACACCTTTTGGTTTCCCTGTTGATCCGGAAGTATAAAGAATAAAAAGTGGATCTTCCGCCTTCATTTCTTCTGCGGGGCATTCCGCGGATACTTTTTCTGCTTCTTCGTGGTACCAAATATCTCGTCCTTCTAAATATCCGACATCGTTTCCAGTGGCTTTAACAACGATAACTTTTGAAACATTTGTTTCAGGGTTTTCTAAAGCCTTATCCACATTCGCTTTTAAGGGAATGGCCTTTCTTCCGCGCAACCCTTCATCTGCTGTAATAACGATTTGGCTTTCACAATCAATAATGCGTCCCGCTAATGCATCGGGAGAAAATCCGCCAAAAACGACGGAATGGACAGCACCAATTCTTGCGCAAGCCAGCATGGCATAAACGGCTTCCGGTATCATCGGCATATAGAGCGTAATACGGTCGCCTTTTTTCGCACCCGCGTTTTTTAAAACGTTGGAAAATCGGCACACTTCTTCATATAATTTTTGGTAAGTGATATTTTCTGATACATTGGGGTCATCGCCTTCAAAAATAATCGCCGTTTGATCGGCGCGATCTTTTAAATGCCGATCAACGCAATTCACACACGCATTTAATGTGCCATCACCATACCAACGAATATGCAGATCATTTTTCTCATAAGAGACGTCTTTTACTTCGGTGAATTTTTTTATCCAATCCAGACGGTCACCCATTTCGGACCAGAATTCCTCGGGGTTAGAAACGGACTTTTCATATAGTTCGTTATAACGATCATTATTAATTAATGCCTGTTCCGAAAGTGTCGCAGAAACAGGATAAACGTGGTGTTCTGACATTTTGGCCTCATTCTTATTTTTATTTGATTTGATGGTAATTACTTGGAATAAGAAAGTCTATTTTTTTGACAATTTTCGTATCATAAATCTTGCTGGATGAAGTGCATGTTGTATTTGGCTTTTGATAGGTTTTTTACAATCGCGAATTAATGAGGTCAAATAATCACTTAATAGGGGCGCAGTTAGAAATCCCCTTGACCCTAAACCAGCAGAAATATAAAGGCCACTATGATATGATGCGGTATCAAATTCTTTATGATTAGGTCCGTGATGAAGATCTTTATAAAGCCTTTGGTATTCATTAAATTTTGGTAAAGCACCGCATACTGGCAAATGATCATTAGTCATGGCTCTTATTTCACGCCTACCACCTAATATTTTGCTTGAATTAAGTGGTATAGGTGATTTTTGGATGTTTTTCTGATGAGAGATGTCATTAATATCTTTAATATCATCACGGTCAAATGTAGCGCCACAAATATTGGCATATCCATTTTCTATTTCTATAGCAGGCGTTAAATATCCATCAGAGTAATAGATTTTATCAATGACTTTTTCGGTTTTTATATAAGAAATTTGGCCCGAAACTTCATCAAATTTTAAATCATTAGATTGTTCAAAGATTTTGGAATTATAGCTGTTGCAAATAATCACGGCGTCGACCAGAAGTCTTTCATTTCCGGGGTGATGAATTAAGATCCATTTTCCTTTATCTGAGTTTGTGATTTTAGTAACTTTTGAATTTAAAAGAGTTTCAAAATTATTTGATAGATAAGCTCCCAGTTTTTTCGGATTGATGTAACCCGCGTTTGGAAAAAACAATCCTTCTTTCGTTTTTTGCATAACTGTAGTGGGATACTGTTCGCTCAACTTATTAAACCTTCTCTGTTCCTTTTTATCTTTAGGTAATTTTAAAAGGCCGCATTTATGAAAGACATCTTCTGGCAGAGTGTTATAAAAATCCACAGCATATTCAAATGCTTTTAAATAGAATTTCTTTTCTATGGATTGATTTAAAGCAATATAAGGATCAAGAATTGCAGCTGGATTTCCAGAAGCACCAGCCATTATGGATTTTTTTTCTTCAATTAATGTAATTTCAAAATGTTTAGATAGGTACGATGCCATCATTAAACCGCTGATACCGCCGCCAATTATGGCAACTTTAGAGCCATCATTGAGCGCAGCAGGGGGATCAAACCAAGGTTTAGAATGTTTTTCTGACATTTTCGGATAGCACAATTAAATAATGTAAGACAATATAAGTTGAGAGGAGTATATTGTATCTTTAAAATGAATAACACCCCGATGTTAAAAGGTAAGAAAAGACGATGAAAAATATATGCACTTATATTATATGCTTGGTTATATCTTTGCCGTTTCAGAATGCAGTTTACGCGCAAAACGGTGATAATATAGTTGTCCCATGTGCTGTCCCCTTTTATCGTGAGTTAGATTTTATTGTTGGTGATTGGCAAGTTTTTCATAATTCAAATGGAAAATTGGCAGGATATGACCGTATTGGCCGTACCTTAAGAGGATGTGCCATACAACAGAGCTGGATTTCCTTAGACGATCATTTTTCATCAGAATATGTTCCTTTTAGAATGTACGGTAAAAGTCTTACGGCTTTTAATGGTTCTGAATGGGTCCATATGTGGGTTGATAATAATGCAGGTGTTCAAATCTTAAAAGGCGGCCCTGAAAAGGACAGGTTTGTTTTAAGAAGCGAAAAGCCGGTTGGTGGTTATGAATATAAATTAACCTGGCAGAAGGGTCAAAAGGGGCGCCTTCTTAATTTACATGAACGAAGAAAAGTATCTTCAAATTCTGAAGATACTTGGGAAACTCTTTATGAATGGGTTTATATCAAGAATTTAAATCAAAATATTTTACCAGAAGACGAAGAAGTAGAATAATTATTCCAGATTTCATTTAGCTGAGTTTTTTTGAAATTCAACAAATGCATCATGATCTATGGGTCTACAGAAATGATAACCCTGAAAAACATCACAACCTTTTTCTTGTAATATTTTAACATGTTCTTCGGTTTCGACACCTTCCCCAACGACAGTTAATCCTAAACTGTGGCCTAAGCGGATAACAGCATCCGTAATCGCTGCGTCATCCTGATCTTCATGAATATTTCTAATAAATGACTGATCGATTTTAAGCTTATTAACAGGGAAGCGTTTAAGATAAGCCAAGGATGAATATCCCGTACCAAAATCGTCAATTGATAAATAAACACCTAAAGCTTTTAACCCTTGAAGTTTGGTAATCACACTTTCTGCGTTTTTAATCACCATGCCTTCAGTAATTTCAAGTTCTAACCATTTCGGGTTTAAGTTTGATAGTTTTATCGCATGTTCAATAGTTTCTACGAAATTATCAGCATGGAACTGTCTTGCTGAAATATTGACGCAAATTCTAATTTTCGGTAGCCCTTGATCTTGCCAGCCTTTGGCTGCAATACAAGCCGTATTTAAAACCCATTGGCCTATAGGAATCATAAGCCCGCAAAGTTCGGCTATTGGAATAAAATTATAGGGCGAAATCATTCCATTTTCAGGGTGAAGCCAACGTATTAGCGCTTCTGTGCCAACCATCTCACCCGTAGTGGCGTCAAATTGTGGTTGGTAATGCAGCAATAATTCGTCATTCTCTAATGCTTTATTGAGATCCATCTCAATTTGTTTTTGAACTTTCGTTTCCGCATCCATCTGTGGATCATATAGGCGGAATACGCGTCTTCCGTCTTCTTTCGCTTGATAAAGTGCCACATCCGCCATGCGGATCAATTCAGTTGGCGTGTCAGAATCACCAGGGAAAAAGCTTATACCTATACTGGTTCCAATTTGGATAACATTACCGTCAATTTCTACGGGTTGTTGAATGCTGTGAATGATACGGTCGGCAATTGTAATTATATTCGCATCATCTTCGATATTGGTAAAAACGATTGCAAATTCATCACCGCCCAATCTGGCGACAGTGTCAACTTCGCGAGCACACTTGATTAATCTTTCAGCGACTACCTTTAATAGTTTATCACCAGTCGCATGCCCATGAAGATCATTGACGGGTTTAAATTTATCTAAATCAAGGATCATGACGGCGACTTTTTTCTCAAGTCTTCGTGCGAGTTTAAGTGCTTCGTCTAACCTTTCTGAAAGTAGATTTCTGTTAGCGAGACCCGTTAAACTATCATGCCAAGCCATATGGCGGATTAACTTTTCAGCTTCATATTGTTCACTTACGTTTCTAAAAAGAACCGTATAATGTTTTTCATGTTCCAGATATACTTCACGAATATCAATTTTTAAAGGGATAGCTGACCCATTTTGATGTTGGTCTTGTTCATCGGCTCTATAAACATTACTTCCGTCAACTTGCTCGTTTAAAAGTGTAGAAATATGTTCAACGGTTTGTATCTTAAGTGTTTTCACAAGATTTGATAATTCCATTCCGATAAAGTCAGAACGAGCATATCCAAATATGATAGACATGGCATTATTGGCAGAGACTATTTTGCCGTCTTCATTAAGCGTCACCAAGCCTTCTTCCATCGCATTGAGAATAGATTGAATACGTTTAGCGTTATTTGCTGCTTCTTCTTTTGCTACGGCGAGGTCTTCTGCTAAATGAATGGCTTGTTCAGTTTGCGCTTCCAAATATTCTTTTGCCGCTTGAAATTCGATCTTTTGATGATCTTCACCCTGATCTACTTTTTTTAAGGTAATAATAATACCCTTTTTAGGGAATATCTCAGCACGAAGTTCAACGGTGTTATTTTCTGAAAGATGAACTTTATAGACCCAATTAAAAGAATTTGTTGAGTTCGCTTCATAAAACATTTCATGAATTAGGGAAACCGTATGAGCATTTTCGTGCTCAAAATCCTCGTTACTCATCTCAATATGAAGTAATTCAGAAATAGTAGCTGATGATTTATCGTCTAAAGAAAATAACGTATTGAATTCATGATTACTTTGAGCCAATTTAAGTTGATGATCAAAGAATGCCACTCCCATTGGGAGGCTTTCCAGAATGCACTGTGAATCAAATAATTCATTAGAATTATTTGATTTAAAAGCCATTATTTTTTCACCGAAATTTGCCATTTGACCCTATGTATTATTCACATGAGCCCCAATATAGGCATTGGCGCTTAATTTTACGTTAATTTATAATGGACTGGGTCAATTTTAAGGAAGTATGGCTAGATAAGGGTTTTCTGCATTGATTTGAAAATTTTTAATCGTTTCCCTGGCTTCTTGCGATTTAATCCATTTCATGAAAATATCTTGTGCATTCAATGAGATATGACCGAATAAAAGAGGGTTAACACTAATCACACTATAGATATTTTCTAAATCACTATCATTTTCAAATAGAACAGATAACTGTCCTTTGTTTTTATAGGAAAGCCAGGTTGCTCTATCCGTTAGGGCATAGGCTTCTTTTTCAACTGCAATGCCTAGTGTACGTCCCATACCACTGCCAGTAATAATATAATTGTTAGGGCTCAATTTTTCTTGATCGACCTGTATTTTCCCCCAAATACGTTTTTCTGCATTGTGGGTTCCGCTGCCATCGCCTCTTGAAACAAAAATAGACTTAGACGCAATTTTCTTAAAGGCATCGCTTGCCGAATTACTCATCTTAACTGTTGCAGGATCACTATTGGGCCCAATAATAACAAAGTCATTTTGCATAATCGAAATGCGTTCTTTTCCAAAACCGCCCTTCATAAAGATATCTTCATTAAGGGGGTCATGGACTAAAAGTATGTCCGCATTTCCATCTTTTGCGGATCTTAAAACTTTTCCTGTGCCATAGGCGATGGCTTTTACTTTTAACCCGCTGTCTTTTTCAAAAGCATCAACAATATGTGATAAAATGCCTGAGTCCTGTGTCGTTGTTGTCGCCATTAATGTAAGATCATGATCACTCTGTTTAGCGAACATGAGAAATATTAAACTTGCAATTATCACTAAAGCGGTAATGACGATATTCTTCATAGTTTGCCTTCTATGAATTTACGTGCTTCTTCGGTGGCAGGTCTATTAAAAAAGGTGGCCGCACCAGCGCATTCTTTGACTTTACCTTGATTGATGAAAATGATGTATTCAGCTACACGTTTTGCCTGCATTATGTCATGTGTTGCCATAATAGTGGTAACATCAGTATCCTTGATCATTTTCTCTAATGTACCTGTTGCGCTTGGGTCAAGGTTTGAAGTAGGTTCGTCTAAAAATAGAATATCCGGATCAAGTAAGAGTGCACGAATAAGGGAAAGTCGTTGTTTCTCACCACTTGATAAATTTCGAGCAGGATGATTTATAAAATCTAACATTGAAAATTGCTTTAGGGCGTTTTTCGCTTTTTCTATTCTAATCTTTTTTTCGATACCTTTTATTTCAAGAACATATTCGAGGTTTTCGAGTACGGTTCTTCTGAGGAAAACGGGTTTTGGAAAGACCATACATGTATTTATAATATCACTTTCAAAAAATAAATGACCTGATGAGGGTTGAAGTAAACCGTGACAGAGTTTTAATAAAATACTTTTCCCTGCGCCATTTGGCCCCAAAATTACGGTGTTTTTCGCTTTCTTAAATTCGAGTGATGTTTTTTGCAGGGCTTCCCCTTTTTCGTGACGGAAGCTTACGTTATCTAGATGGAGAGCGATGTTACTATTCGTCACGAGACACTCCATTTGTATTCTGGAAATATGTTTTTAAGATATTCATGAGTATATTAATGCTTAGTGATAAAAACAGTAGAATGATACCCAAAGCCATAGCAAGCTCTAGATTACCCTTGCTTATCTCCATTTGAATAGAGGTGGTCATGGTACGTGTGCTATGTTCAATATTTCCGCCTACAATCATAACTGCGCCGACTTCTGCGATGGCACGTCCAAACCCTGCGAGAAGAACGGTAATTAAACTGAAACGACATTCAATTAGCAATGTTTTAATGCGGGTAAAAGTATCAATTCTTAATGATAAAAATAAGAGATTATATTCTCTATTTGCATCTTCTATTACTTGTCGACTTAGGGCAGCGATAATCGGCAATATCAGTATGCATTGTGCAATGATCATCGCGCTGGGTGTGTATAATAGACCAAGCAATCCAAGCGGACCGCCTCGTGATAAAAGCATATAAATAATCAAACCCGCCACAACAGGAGGCATTCCCATAAATGCGTTAACAATTATGCTAATAACTTTAGATCCGAAAAAAGAACGCGTCGCGAGGAGAGCACCCAACGGCAAACCAACACTTGCAGCAATCAGAAGTGCTGAGATACTTACATACATAGACATCCCGATAATTTCCATCAAATCACGATTGAAGGAAACAATAAGATAAATTGATTCTAGAAATATGTTGGAATTTTCTGCCATTTTTTCTTTTATACTTTGCTTGGCCTTAAAGTAATTGCTAAATGTTCTTGAGTAAACTTAATTGTGAGATATCAGGATCATTAATGTTAGAGCCTCAAAGCCATGAATTACTTGATGTTAGTGACCACCAATGCCCTATACCGGTATTGCGGTTACGCAGAATGTTAGAAAAAATTGATAAAGGCGCTACCATTAAGTTGATTGCAACTGATACAATGACGCTCATAGATATACCGAATTTTTGTCGTGAAACATCAAATGTGATAGAAGAAACACATGAATCCGATGACGAAATAATATATATAATTAGAAAAAGTTGATAATAGAATTGACCAAAGTATGAATATCGAAGAAGTAAAAGAAACATTTGAATTTATGGATGAATGGGAAGATCGTTATCGATTTATCATTGATTTAGGACGTAAATTACCAGATTTTGACGAAGCCGATCAAACTGAAGAAAACCGTGTCCATGGTTGCAGCAGTAAAGTGTGGCTCGTTTATGATCGTGAGGATGATAAAATTCTTTTTAAGGGGGATAGTGATGCCCATATCGTCAAGGGACTTGTCGCACTAATCTTAATGATTTTTTCTAATAAAACACCAAAAGAGATAGTTGCGACCGATGCAAATGGTATTTTAAATGACCTAGGATTATCGCAGCATCTTTCACCCATGCGTACCAATGGACTTTTTTCAATGGTAGAGCGTATTAAATCAATTGGAGAAAGTTTTCTTTGAGCGCGCTTGCCGATCTATATCCATTAATCATAATTATGTTAGGTGCAGGCATCGTCAGCGGTTTAATGGCAGGTCTATTAGGTATTGGTGGCGGTATTGTTCTCGTACCAATTATTGAAATTGCTTTAAGTTTTTTTGGTGTTGGAGACGAATTACGCATGCATATTGCGATTGCGACTTCTCTTGCAATTATCATCATTACCGCTTTTTCATCAACGCGTGCTCATTATCGTCGGGGGGCCGTAGACGTTGGCATTATAAAAAGCTGGGCGCCTGCTATGCTATTTGGCGCAGTGCTTGGCAGTTGGGCGGCGTCGCGACTAAATGGAACATATCTTGTTTTATTATTTTCATTTCTTGCTTTTATTGTTGCGATCAAAATGCTTTTTAAAGGGGATACGAAACTAATACGCGATGGTATTCCGGATCACCCGCTCGTTCAATTTATGCCTTATTCAATCGGCATGCTCTCTAGCATGATTGGTATTGGCGGTGGTGTGATGGGTGTTAGTTATATGTCGCTTTTTGGTGTACCGATCCACCGTGCCGTTGGTACGGCTTCTTTTTTTGGTGTTCTTATCGCTATACCTGGAACCATTAGCTATATGATAACGGGTCAAGGTATTGAAGGTCTTCCACAAGGCAATGTAGGATATGTTAGCTTTATTGGTATAGCTATTATTGCACCCGCGTCCTATTTCGCGGCTCCAATTGGTACGAAAATCGCGCATAGTTTGGATCAGAAAAAGCTAAACCTTGCCTTTGGCTTATTTCTATTCTTCGTTTCAACCCAAATGCTTTATCGTTATTTATAAAAAAAACCCTGACTTTTTAAAAAGCCAGGGTCAGTTCGGAAGATATCAGGTGGAGGGAATTCCCCACCATGAAAGTAATTTCTGTTAAGTCAGCGTATGTCGCTTTCTAAAGTAAATGCAGCCATAAATCATTGCCGCGGAGATTGCAAAACCTATATAAAGTGCTGGTTCAGTGAAGCTCGAAAGGGCAAAAAATGTGCCTTGTCCAAAATTACCACCCATGCTCACCGCAAATGAAACGATTGCTTCTAGTAAAAGCGAGCCTTCAAAGAATATTTCTTCAGTTGCGATGATAAGCGCAGGTACAGCGAAGGCAATAAGGAAAGGTGGCCGGCGTGAGAAACTTGATACAAGCATGAACCAAGTTATCAATGGCAGTATCCATAGTACAGTCATTATCGGTAGAACAATATTTAGCATCATGAGTACTGGAACATTAATGTTCATATATATATACGATACCACATCAATACCATGATAAAGTCCAATAACGGTCATAGCCATTACCATAAATAACTCAATGATAATGGCAAAAGGCACAATGACTAGGGGAATTACAAATATAATTGTTGCAAGTCTAATCAATACTTCCTTGGCGTCTGAAACGGGCATAGACTTCCAAAAGAGAATGCTGCCATCTTTACGTTCATCATGAAGCGATGAGAGCGCTGTAAACGTGATGGTAAAAGCAGCCGCGATCCATAGCAGAACTGAAAACCCAAACAACATACGAGTTACAATGAATGAAGGACTTTGCCCTTCTTCTCGAGCTTCAATAAAACCTGCACGCATACTTTCTTGAAGTGACATGTCATTTATCCATAAATCATTGCCCGTTACCATCGCGACGATAACAAAAACGATGAACAATCCGGTAATGACCATTGGTGTCATCAATATGGCGCGGCGGTGGTCCCAGAATTCCTTTAAGAAAAGCGCTTTAGTAGGGTTATAGCCGTTTATTTTTGTTAAGGCGGAAATCATAATATTCTCCTGTAATTCTTATTTTAAAATGCATTGGCCAATGGCACAAATCATTACGTTTTCAAGCTGTGGTATGGCTTCTGATACGGCAGAGATATTCTGATCGCCCGTATATGTAAGGCCACGCATACCAACGGTTGCCGTGAACATGAGAAAAGCAGTTAGAGCAATATTAATAATCATATGAAAATACTTTTTCTTTTGTGGTTGGTTTTTCATAATTATTCTCCAGTCATCAATGTGACGAATAAATCAGAAAGTGAAAGCCTTCTAACATCACCGAAAGGACTTAAGGTCTCACGATCTTTATCATTAAAAATCATACTGACGCGTCCAAGTGACTTATTCTCGCGGTGAGGCGAAAGTGCACGTGCTTCTTCTATCATGTCTGCTTTTGGCTCTAGCACTTTCCATGTGGAAAGCGTTTCTTCCATAGAAGCATCATAGATAATTTGCCCGTCACGGATGAAAATCACATTTGTGAGAATGTTTTCAATTTCATCTACTTGGTGCGTAGTAATTATAATGGTGCGCTGTTCATCGAAATAATCTTCAAGCAACTGATCATAAAATCTTTTGCGGTAAAGAATATCAAGGCCTAGTGTTGGTTCATCTAACACGAGTACTTTCGCGTCGATTGCCATTACAAGTGCCAAATGCAATTGTACGATCATTCCTTTTGATAGTTTACCAACATTTTTATCCATTGGGATTGTTGTTTCTGATAGAAATGATAATGCTTTTTCAGGATCGAAATTTGGATGAATGCCTTCAACATATTGAAGTACTTCTTTTACTTTTATCCATTTAGGAAGGGTGGCAACATCTGAAATGAAGCAAACTTCTTTCATCAATTCATCGCGTTCAGAATGTGGATCAAACCCCATAACATTAAGTTCGCCTTCAAATGAAACCAGGCCTAATATTGAGTTGATCAATGTAGTTTTACCTGCACCATTTGATCCAATCAGTCCAACGATTTGACCTTTATTAATATTGAGGTCTACATTTTTGAGCGCCTGAAAATCGCCATATGATTTGCTGAGACCCTTTGCGCTGATATAATGTGTCATAGTTATGTCCTCTAGTTTTTCTGCGCATTATTATGGGTGGAATCAAGCAATTCTTTAGGATCAAGACCTAGACGGCTGATCTGCTCGACTATCTTTGGCCATTCTACTTCTAAAAATGCTTTTTGTTCTGCGGCGAGTAAGTTTGTTCTCGCTCCATCTAATATAAACATGCCTAGTCCCCTCTTTTTTTCTACCAGTCCTTCATCAACCAATTCTGCATAGGCTTTTGAAGCGGTAATCGGGTTAATTTGATATTCAACTGCGACCTTACGGACGGAGGGGAGAGCTTCGCCCTCAGCTAGCACGCCGTCCATAATCATGGCTAGGATTTGATCCTTAAGCTGTAGATAAATCGGTCTATCATCTTTCCATTGTTCTACCACGGTACATTCCAATCTTGGTTTGGGGTTATTTCGTAAATTTCTCTATCCTTTTTCAATTAGCGTCGCTTATACGATTCCCTTAGACGGATGATGTGTAAGAAGCAAGTTTTGCAAATTCTTGGTATTCAGCAATTTTTTGTGACTGACTACCATTTGCCATAACTGAAACAATTAATAGGCTGGCTACTGCGAAACCTGAAAGAATTTTACGGTTTGAAATTCTATTTTCTTCAGAAGATACTTCTTTGTTATTACTAACAAGGCTAATGAAGCCATTTGGGTCAATTGAGTTCGCATATAAGTTAAACATTTTAAATTCCTTAGTAGTTGTGTTTGTGTGTCTTAGTGTTTAAGTGTTGTAGTTATATATAACAGTAAAGCAAATTTAGTCAACTATATTTGATGTTATTTTTTAAGTTATTTTTTAAAATCTTTTAAAATTAATAACTTAAATTTAAAATATTTTTAGATTTATAGGCGAGAAGGGTGTTATTAATAGTGTATTACGGTATAAATAGGTGTGTTACTCCATGAAAAAAGAATCAATATATGCTCAAGTAGAAGCTGAAATTCTGAGCGTGACGGATGGTGAATATAATATTATTGCCAATATGGCATCAGTAAGCTGTCTATTAAATCTGGCGTTTGAAGATTATTTTTGGGTAGGCTTTTATATAGTCGATCCAGAAAAAGAGAATGAATTAGTCATAGGACCATACCAAGGAACACTCGGGTGTCTTCGTATTTCATTTGATAGAGGGGTTTGTGGAGCTGCTGCGAAAACAGGGAAGACGCAAATTGTAGAAGACGTCAATGCATTTCCTGATCATATTGCGTGTGATAGCCAAACAAATTCTGAAATCGTCGTACCTGTATTTAATAAGAAGGGCGAATTGATCGCCGTCTTGGATGTAGACAGCACAAAATTATCTACCTTTGATGAAACAGATAAGTTATGGTTGGAAAAAATTATAAATAAAGTATTCAAAAAATAAAATTAGAGAAAAGAATGTTAAAGAAAATTACAGCACTCATGCTGTGCTATGCCATTTTGGGGTGCGCAGAACAATCAACAAATGAAAATGATAGCCAAAAAGTTATGGCTGATATTACCGTTGTGGATATGGACGTGTTAAATATTGGTGCGAAAACCCCGGCAAAATTATTTGACGGAAATGTTTTAATGACAATCGTTGGAGGCAACATCGTATATAAAAAGGAATAGAATATGAGTGAAAATGCAGATAATCCCGGCATTATTATACACCCACCAGTGTTTTATATTGTAGCGACCATAATCGGACTAGCGATTGATTATTTAATGCCGTTATCGTTTGGTTTTACCGATATTACGAAAACTGTTTCGTTAGTCATTTTGGCATTGGGGACAATTGTTTTGGTTTTAGGGTTTAAAATGTTTTCGACCGACAAACAAAGCCCAAGCGTACATGAACCAACCAATGCAGTCTATCAATCGGGTATTTATGCATATTCTAGAAATCCAATTTATCTAGGTGTATTATTATGGATGATATCGGGTGCTTTATTCTTTGATAAAACATGGATCATGATCATGGCCTTTATTCTTATTTTCTTTATGAATAAAGTTGTCATCGAAAAAGAAGAAGCCTATCTAGAAGAGAAGTTCGGAGAAGATTATTTAGCATATAAGCAAAAAGTACGTCGCTGGATCTAAAGGGTAACTTTTATTTTTAAAGCTAGTAATGTTTTTTGTTATTCTAATATTGAAGAACACAAAATAATTTATCCTTGGAGGATCAAATATGAAAAAGAATTTCTTTAAAGTATTATTATTCAGTATATCAGCTAGTTTTTTATCATCTAATACAACAATTGCACAAATGAATGATGCACTGGTCGATGCTGCAGTGAATAATCTTGCTCGAAAAGAATCTAATAGCTCACGTGATGCAGCGCGTATGCCGGATCAAGTCATTAAATTTATGGGAGTAGGAGCAGGTGATACCGTACTCGATATGGTGTCGAACGGTGGTTATTATACCGAAATTCTGGCGGGAGTGGTTGGAAATAATGGTCGCGTTATTTCCCATATGTTTGCCAATGCCGGTATGGACCCTGATAATGAATATGCGAAATATATTCGTGATAGCGCACATATGAGCAATGTTGTGCCGATTTATGCAAGTTTTAATGATTTGGATTTAAAAGAAAACTCCCTTGATTATGTCTTTTTAATTCAAAACTTCCATGATTTCTATTTTGATCGTTTTGACGTTGATGTGGATCGTATTCTGGCCATGTATAGAAAAACATTAAAGCCAGGTGGCATTATGGCAATAATTGATCATCAAGCCATAGAAGGGTCACCAAGCACAACAGGAACCACGGTCCATAGAATTGACCCAGCAATCGTCAAACGCGATATGGAAAAGGCCGGGTTTATTCTTGAAGGTGGACTAGATATTCTACTAAATGACACGGATGATAAATCGAAATCGGTTTTTGATCCTGAAGTACGCGGTAAAACTAGTAGGTTTATTTTGAAATTTAAAAATCCTTAATAGGTTTTCCAAAATAAAAAAGAATTAAAATCCTCCGTTTAATTTCGGAGGTTTTTTTATCATTGCTTATGTTCCTACCTATGCGTTATACAGTGCCAAATTATTTTAAGAGAAATGAATAAAAATGGCATCTTATCAATATAGTTATGTAATGAAAGGCGTAGGCAAAACCTACGCAGGCGCAAAACCAACCTTTAGTGATATTACCTTATCATTTTTACCTGATGCGAAAATTGCGGTTATCGGTGTAAACGGTGCTGGTAAATCCACATTAATGAAAATTATTGCCGGTATTGATACGGATTATGTTGGTGAAGCATGGGCTGCGGAAGGTATTCGCGTAGGATATCTGGAACAAGAGCCGCAATTAGATCCCAATAAGACAGTATTTGAAAATGTCATGGATGGCATGAGTGATCTTAAAGCAATCGTTGATGAGTTTAATGAAATTAGCGGTAAATTCGCCGAACCAATGTCTGATGATGAAATGAATGATCTCATTGCCCGTCAAGGGGAGTTGCAAGATCAAATTGATGCAGCTGATGCTTGGGATTTGGATAGTCGCGTTGAGCTTGCAATGGAAGCTTTGCGTTGTCCACCAAAAGATTCTGATGTTATTGTTCTCTCTGGTGGTGAACGTCGTCGAGTAGCACTCTGTAGATTACTGCTAGAAAAACCAGAAATATTGCTGCTCGATGAACCAACCAACCATCTGGATGCTGAATCTGTATCTTGGCTTGAAAATCACTTACAAGAATATGCGGGCACCGTTATTCTTGTAACCCATGATCGTTATTTTCTTGATAATGTTGTTAATTGGGTTCTTGAACTCGACCGTGGTCGTGCTATTCCTTATGAAGGGCATTACTCAGCATGGCTAGAACAGAAAGAAAAACGTTTGCTGCAGGAAGAGCGCATGGAAGCGGGTCGTAAGCGCACGATGAAACGGGAACTTAAATGGATACAGCAATCGCCAAAGGCGCGCCAAGCAAAAAGTAAAGCGCGTATTAATGCCTATGATGATTTGCTTGCAGCGGCACAAGAAGGGCGAAATGGCGAGGCGCAAATTCAGATACCTGTGGGGCCACGACTTGGGGGCGTTGTTATCGAAGCAGATAAGCTTAGCAAAGGTTTTGATGATAGGCTATTGATTGATGAGCTTGATTTTAAATTACCGCCTGGTGGTATTGTGGGCATTATTGGTGCTAACGGTGCTGGTAAATCGACACTCTTTAAAATGATTACGGGCGGCGAAAAGCCAGACAGCGGATCAATACGTGTTGGGGAGACGGTATTGCTTGGTCATGTTGACCAAAGCCGTGAAGGACTTGATGATAATAAATCAGTTTGGGAAGAAATTTCGGATGGACTTGATGTCTTTGATTTTAATGGTCGTAAAGTGCCTACTCGTGCTTATGTCGGTAATTTCAATTTTAAAGGAACCGATCAGCAAAAGAAATTAGGTCAACTTTCCGGTGGTGAAAGAAATCGTGTTCATCTTGCGAAAATGCTTCGAACGCCTGCTAATGTTCTTTTGCTCGATGAACCAACAAATGACCTTGATGTGGAAACATTGAGCGCTCTTGAAGCATCGCTGGAAGATTTTGCTGGTTGCGCCGTTATCATCTCGCATGATAGATGGTTCTTAAACCGAATAGCCACCCATATACTCGCTTTTGAAGGCAATTCTCATGTTGAATGGTTTGAAGGTAATTATGAGGATTATGAAGCTGACCGACGTAGAAGGCTTGGTGATGCGGCTGATCGTCCTACAAAAATGCAATATAAGAAGTTGACGCGATAAAGCTTATTATCGCGTCATTTAAATCACTGTACTTTTGACTTAACGACACCAATATTTTGCTTTAGTACATCACTAATAGCACCGTTTGGCGAATTTGCTAATGCGGATGCGAAGTCAGACAATGAACTCTTAAAATCCTGTGTCATATAATATAAAGTTGCACGACTTTTTAAACTTTCCCAACTGTTAGGAGTGTTTTTAATAGACTCGTTACAAGCTTCCATTCCATCCTCAACTTGTCCTAAAGATGTATTTGCAACACATAAGATATTATACGCTTCAAGAGTGGCTGGAGTCATGCTTGAGCCATTTCTAAGGTTATTATTATTACTTTTAATAAAACGGCTTGCACGATCAGCGGCGCGTTGAAACTTTCCTTCGTCGATAAATTCACGCATCCTCTTTAAGGCTTTATAATTATTATTATTAAAATCAAGAGTAACTGAATTAGAGCGCCCCGTAGATGGGACTTCTTGCGCTTGAACATTCGTAACAAAAAGAAATACTATTAGAAATGCACTTGAAAATTTTTGTATGGTAAATTTCATTTTTCCACCCCTCATATTATTAGAAATTTCTACTACTATAAATTCTTGTTAAGAATTTAGTCAATTCACGTTATTGTGAGATTAATGAGATGTCACAAATATAAAGGTTTACTTTTTAGGCTCTTTTTTTCTTTATATACAAACACTCTTGCCGTATACTCCAACGCAAGAAGGTATAAACTAAGGGCTAATACTGGGGTCCACCATTCAAGATCGGGCCAACCTGTAAATAACATCAATCCCAAGACGCCAGCAAAATATCCGCAATAAACGACTTGCTCAATATGAAGACTTGAAAAAGAATAACGTCCTTCTATAACGATATAACCGCCTGTACCGGCGAGGAACCCTCCTAGAATTTGACCTAATGAAAAATATTCTGATAGTGCATTAGTCTGAATAAGACCAAAGGCAATAAAGGTGATTATCATGACGCAAAATCGCCATGCAAATCCTGGATTAATGCCATATTTTAAAAGGATGACTGCCTGAGTACCCCCTGTGATCAATAAAATAGTGCAAATTAATGCAGTTTCATCGACCACTCCCATTAAGGGGAGTATTATGCCAATTAGTCCTAATACGGTATAAGCAGGCCATTGCATGAGAAGCATGGTTCTACTTGCTTTTATGGCATTCTTGCGTTTGTTTTTGTCAATTTCTGTTTCAGTTATATCGGTCATTTTCCATTCCCTCAAATTAACCTGAAAACCTGTTATTATTTTTTTTACATAATAAGATTAAATTTAACAAAAAAACAAGATCAAAGATGATTAGAATTCGAATTCGTCGCCAAAATCATCGAAATCTTCATCAAAAAGATCATCTTCATTACTTGTATCAAGATCACCATTGTTAATGTCATAGAGTCTAAGTTGGCGATAACTGCTTCGCATTGTGGCATAAAGATCCGTTGATGATTTACTAAGGTCGTCGAGTGTTTCCAAGTTTTCTTCTCTATAAATGAGACCGCGTAAAGCTAACCTACCGTACCTAACATATGTCCAATTTTTATGTTCAAGCCATAAACTGACAGGATCGAGAAAGAAATCGACAACAAACCCAGAAAAATCTCTTGCGTTAGAAGGGCCTAATAATGGTAGCATCAAAAATGGTCCTTCAGGCAAACCCCAAACAGCAAAAGTTTCTCCAAAATCTTCATTATGCCCTTCAATTCCCCATTTAGAAGCAGTATCAAAAACACCCAATAGGCCAAATGTAGAATTAATTAAAAATCTTGAAAATGTATATTGCGCTCGTTTCGGCTCTGCTTGCATAACATCATTAACAAATGTAACTGGTTCTCTCCAGTTCGTAACAAAATTCGAAATACCGTCGCGAATATCCGGTGGGCCCCAAATTCTATATAATCTTGCTGTTGGTTCGACGATAATTCTATCAAAAAACATATTGACAGCAAAAATTTGTCTGTTCATAGGTTCAAGAGGGTCATTGGCCTCGTCATAGATCATTCTGGCTTCTACATCAGCTTCTGGAGGTCTTTTAGCACATGCTGACAAAGTAAGTATTAAGCAGCCAAGCACTATAAAAACTAAGCTTTTCGAATTTAAATCTAATTTCATCGTTAGATGCATATTTTTTAGACCTAGAGGGTTTGTTACATAATCGTGATCATATACCCATCAAATCATGAATATTCAATGAACAATATAGATAGTATAGAAAAGATTTTATTTATGATTTATTTTAGTTATTAGAAACTCTAGATTGGGAGAGCTTAATATTGTGTTCAATAATTTTTCTAATGCCACTTTGATTGGGCGCATTTTCTAGCGCAATTTTATAATCATTTAGAGCGTTACTATATTTACCGTATTTATAATTAAGAGAGCCACGGCTGTTATAAGCCTGCCAACGCTTAGGAGAATGTTCAATTGCCTCGTCGCATGCACTAATGGCTTTTACAAATTGTTTGTCAGCTGTTAAACTAAGACATAATGCGTTATAGGCATCATACTTGTATTGTACGGTTTTACCAGACCTATCGTTGCGCGATAATTGTCTTACAAAAACTTCGGACATTTGGACAGCCTCGGTTGTCTTGCCCTCGTTAATAAGTCTTCTTATGGATTTTAAACTATCATGTGTTCCAAAATGTATCGTTGCACCAGTAACTGAGCCAGTCCATGGCTCATATTCTTGGGCATTACTTATCGTAACGCTTATAGCAAAGCTTATATATATGAATATTTTAAATAGGTTTGACATTTTATTACTTACTGTAACCAAGAAAAAGTTTTATTTAAAGAGCATTAAACTATCAAATATACTTTTCTTAACGCTCTTTAAAAGATAAAATTTAGTGAATTATATGATTATTGGTTTCGAACCAAATTCATATTATGCTCTAATATTGTCCTAATATCGCCTTTTTCTTGCGCATTTTCAAGAGCCATGCGGTAATCACTGCTAGCATCAGATACATTTCCCGTTTTAAGATTAAGTGAGCCGCGACTATTATATGCTAACCATCCTTTAGGAGTATCTTTTATGGCAGTGTTGCAAGCCTCTCTTGCGTCGTCATAGTTTTTTTGTGCTGTATATGCAAGACATAAAGCATTATAAGCATCATATCTCATAGAAGAAGTTTTTCCAGAACGACTATTTGCATCGGCTGATTTTACATAAACCTCAGCAAAAGTAACTGCTTTTTCTATTTTACCATCGTTTAACATTTTACGTATTTGTTTAAGACCATCATTGTTAGAAAAATATATGGTGTCGCCAGGAATAGCGCCTGTCCATGGCTCTATGGCTGATTGCGCAAATGCAGAAGTTGTTGATAGTGAAATGCCAGCAATAATTGCAATGCTTGTGAATGTGTTTTTAATATTTAATTTCATCCTATTATCCTCAAGTTAGACCTGATATAACTCATTGTATGATTTATATTCAGGAATTTCAAATTTTCCGTTCTATTCCTCTATAAATAATTATTATCTCAGAATTATCAATTCACAAATAATAGTAGATTCATCACAATATTGTTATTTACAATATATAAATATATCTTTATATATTTGTTTTTATAAAAAGGGCGGATTCTATGGCAATTACAATGGAACAATTATTAGCGACACTTAAAGCTACTGGTGAGGAGACACGCCTAAGAATCTTGGCTTTGTTTAAGAATGGTGAATTGACAGTTACAGAATTAGTTTCTGTTCTTCGTCAAAGTCAACCAAGGATATCACGCCATTTAAGATTACTTTGTGAGGCAGGACTGCTTGAGCGCCATAGAGAAGGAACGTGGATTTTTTATAGATTGGCATATGGAAGCGAACAGGCAAAGTTAATAAAGTCTATTATGAATTTTTGTCCATACGATGATCAAATACTTCAGCATGATCAAGAAAGGTTAGTTGAAGTGAAAAGAGAACGAGATAAAAAAGCTGCAGAATACTTTGAAGAAAATGCGAAAAACTGGGATAAAATAAGATCATCATATGTACCGGAAAAACAGGTTGAAGATTTTTTATTAGAGGAAATTAAAGGTAAAAAAATTGATGACCTTTTGGATGTAGGAACCGGCACAGGAAGAATGCTAGAATTATTTTCGAGCTATACAAAGCATGGAATTGGCATAGATTTAAGTAGAGAAATGTTAGCGATAGCAAGGTCCCATCTTGAACAAAACGACATAGATCATATGCATGTTCGACAAGGTGATATGTATGACCTTGCTTTATCTGATCATTCAATAGATTTAGTGATTTTTCATCAGGTACTCCATTTTGCAGATGATCCCCTGGCCGCAATTAAAGAAACCGCAAGGATATTAAGAAATGACGGATGTGTCATAATTGTCGATTTTTTACCGCATAAAATTGAAAAATTAAGAGAAGAATATGCCCATAGACGTCTTGGTTTTTCAAATTCAGAAGTATCGGAATGGTGCGTTGCGACAGATTTGAAAATAACGAAAACAGAAGTAATGAAAGGGCGTGAATTGGATATTGGTATCTGGATCGCCCATAAAAATCAAAAAAGTATATGATAATGACTTATAGTGAAAAACAAGACTTATTAAGACCAAGTATTTTTTCTGAACAGGCAGAAGATATTGAAGTTTCATTCGAATTTTTCCCACCAAAGACAGAAAAAATGGAAGAAACGCTTTGGCAGAGCATACGTAAATTAGCGCCTTTAAACCCTCTAATGGTTTCAGTAACATATGGAGCAGGTGGGGGCACACGCGAGCGAACTCATAATACGGTCGAACGTATTTTAAAAGAAACTTCATTAACGCCAGCCGCACATTTGACGTGTGTCGGCGCAACCAAAGGCGAAGTAGATGATGTGGCTCGCGCATATTGGGATATAGGTGTGCGCCATATAGTCGCGTTACGTGGCGATATGCCGAAAATTGGTGAAAAATATTGTCCTCATGATGGCGGTTACAATAACGCTGCTGATTTGGTTGAGGGTCTTAAGAAAATTGGTGATTTTGATATTTCAGTAGCGGCATACCCTGAAACTCATCCAGATAGTATCAATGTCGTAGAAGATGTTGATAACTTGAAACGTAAAATTGATGCTGGTGCGGACCGCGGGATTACACAATATTTCTTTGATACGGATATATACTTCCGTTTTATGGACAAGGTGCTGGCGGCTGGAATTGAAGTTCCTATTGTTCCGGGAGTAATGCCGGTTACGAACTTTAAAATGGCTAAGAGTTTTTCTGAAAGATGCGGGACATCAGTACCTAAGTGGCTTGAAAAACTTTTTTCAGGACTTGAGGATACACCAGATATCAGACGCCATGTGGCTTCCATGGTAACTGCGGAACAATGTCAAAGGTTAGCAAGAGGGGGCGTAAAAAATTATCATTTTTACACGTTAAATCGTGCTGAGCTAACGTATACAATTTGTCATATTTTAGGCATTAGGCCGCATGGAGTTTCAAATGATTGATCGCGCCATAACTTTAAAACAAGCGTTAAAAGACCGCATTCTTATACTTGATGGTGCCATGGGTACAATGATCCAAAGGCTGAAGTTTAGTGAAGAGCAATTTCGTGGTGAACAGTTCAAGCACATCAATCAGGAAATAAAAGGCAATAATGATATTTTAGCCTTAACGCAGCCTGAGGCCATTCGTGATATTCATAAAGAATATTTAGAAGCAGGCGCCGATATTATAGAAACAAATACATTCAATGCTACGAGCATATCTCAAGCAGATTACGCCATGGAAGACGTTGTTTATGATTTGAATGTCGCCTGTGCGAAAGTTGCGAGGGAAGCTGCAGATGAATATTCTGCGTTAACCCCAGATAAACCAAGGTTTGTAGCGGGAGTGCTCGGCCCAACTAGTAGAACGGCTTCTATTTCACCAGATGTAAATGATCCTTCCTTTCGTAATGTAAGTTTCGATGAATTGGTTAAGTCCTATAAAGAAGCCACAGAAGGACTAATTGATGGTGGCTCTGATATTATTTTAATTGAAACAATATTTGATACACTAAATGCGAAGGCTGCGATTTTTGCTGTGAAATCTGTGTTTGATGAGCGTGATATTGAACTTCCTATCATGATTTCAGGCACTATTACCGATGCGTCAGGACGTACATTATCCGGACAAACTGCCGAGGCCTTTTGGTATAGCGTTCGCCACGCTGATCCGATTAGTGTCGGTTTTAATTGTGCTCTTGGTGCTAAGGAACTTCGTCAACATGTTGTTTCGCTATCAAAAATCGCAGATACGTCTGTTTCTGCTCATCCTAATGCTGGACTTCCCAATGAAATGGGAGAATATGATGAAAGTCCGGAAGAGATGACGGATCATATTCTGGAATGGGCCAAAAGTGGTATTTTAAATATTGTAGGGGGCTGTTGCGGAACGACGCCAGAACATATCAAGGCGATTGCTGAAGCAGTATCGCAAATAGAAACGCGCAAAGTCCCTGAACTGGAGCCGCATATGCGGCTAAGCGGCCTTGAGCCGTTTAAGGTGATATAAAATGACGAAACGACAAGGTATTTTTATAAACGTTGGCGAAAGAACCAATGTTACAGGATCTGCAAAGTTTAAACGTCTTATTCTAAATGGTGAATATGATGAAGCTTTAGACGTTGCTAGGCAGCAAGTTGAAGCTGGTGCTCAGATTATTGATGTGAACATGGATGAAGCCATGCTTGATAGTGAAGCAGCCATGGTTAAGTTTTTAAATCTAATAGCCTCTGAACCTGACATTTCTCGCGTTCCTATCATGGTGGATAGCTCCAAATGGTCTATTATTGAAGCCGGCCTTAAGTGCGTTCAAGGAAAAGCAGTAGTTAATAGTATCTCCCTTAAAGAAGGCGAGGAAAACTTCATTGAACAAGCAAAATTGATCAAAATGTATGGTGCCGCAACAGTTGTTATGGCCTTCGATGAAAAAGGGCAGGCGGATACATTAGACCGTAAATATAAAATATGTGAAAGATCATATCGTGTTCTGGTTGATAAGGTAGGCTTTTCTCCTGAAGATATAATTTTTGATCCAAATATTTTTGCAGTCGCGACCGGTATTGAAGAACATAATAATTATGGTGTCGATTTTATTGAAGCGACGCGAAAAATTACCGATAATTTGCCCTATTGTCATGTTTCTGGTGGGGTAAGTAACGTTTCATTCTCATTTCGCGGAAATAATCCTGTTCGTGAAGCGATGCATAGTGTGTTTCTTTATCACGCCATACAAGCCGGTATGGATATGGGAATTGTCAACGCCGGAATGATGACGGTTTATTCTGAAATTCCTGATGAACTTCGCGAACGAGTAGAGGATGTAATATTAAATCGACGCGATGATGCCACCGACCGTCTTCTTGATATCGCTGATAAATACAAAGGTGTTAAGGGTGAAGTTAAAAAGGAAGATCTAGAATGGCGCGAAGGCACAGTAAATGAACGACTTACTCACGCGCTCGTCAAGGGAATAACGACATTCATCGAAGACGATACCGAAGAGGCGAGAAAGCAAGCAGATCGTCCGCTATCGGTCATAGAAGGTCCTTTGATGGATGGAATGAATGTCGTTGGCGATTTATTTGGTTCTGGACAAATGTTTTTACCCCAAGTGGTAAAGTCTGCTCGTGTTATGAAACAGGCTGTCGCATATTTATTACCATTTATTGAAGAAGAAAAAGTCGATGGTGAAGCATCATCTACGAATGGAAAAATATTGATGGCGACCGTAAAAGGCGACGTTCATGACATCGGAAAGAATATTGTTGGTGTTGTACTTCAATGTAATAATTATGAAGTTATTGATATGGGGGTCATGGTTTCATGTGAAGATATTCTTGAAAAAGCCAAAGAGGAAAATGTTGATATAATCGGTTTATCCGGATTGATTACGCCATCACTAGAAGAAATGTGTACCGTGGCTTCCGAAATGGAACGTTTAGAAATGAAAACACCTCTTCTTATCGGCGGTGCAACCACTTCAAAAGTTCATACGGCAGTAAAAATTGCGCCAAACTATACTGGGCCATTGGTGTATGTTCTTGATGCATCACGTTCCGTTGGTGTTGCTGGTCAATTAATTGGTGAAACAACGAGAGAAGCTTATGCAGCCGACATTGCAAAAGAATATCATGATATGCGTGTTAAATATGAAAATCGGGATAAATCCGATAATCAAGTTTCAATCAATGAAGCCCGTGCCAATAAATTTCAAATTGAATGGAAAAATTATATTCCAGAAGCCCCTAAGTTTAAGGGCTTAAAAACTTTTGAGAATTATGATTTAAGTGATTTGGTTGAGCGGATCGATTGGACACCTTTTTTTAGAACGTGGGAATTGGCGGGTAATTACCCAGCAATACTTACCGATAAGGTAGTAGGTGAAAGTGCAACGGAATTATTTCATGATGCTGAAGTTATGCTTCAGAAAATTGTTGATGAAAAATGGCTTAAAGCAAAAGCTGTAATTAGTTTTTGGCCCGCGAATTCCATTGGCGATGATGTTGAGCTTTACGCAGATGAGAGCCGTGACGAAGTCATTGATACGGTTCATTTTGTTCGCCAGCAAATGAAAAAACGTAGCGGTAAAGCCAATATGTGCCTTGCTGATTTCATTGCGCCAAAAGAAACAGGCATAAAAGATTATTTTGGCGGCTTTGCTGTGACGGCAGGTATTGGTATTGAAGAAAAACTTGAGCTTTTTAAAGGGGCGCATGACGATTATAATGACATTCTTATAAAAGCACTGGCAGATAGATTTGCCGAAGCATTTGCAGAACATATGCACGAACGTGTCAGAAAAGAATTCTGGGGCTATGCAGTTGATGAAAGCTTCAATAATAATGACTTAATTAAAGAAAAATACCGCGGTATTCGTCCGGCGCCCGGTTATCCTGCCTGTCCAGATCATACTGAAAAAACGGGTCTCTTTACTCTTTTGAACGCGAGACAAAATGCTGGAATTGATTTAACTGACAGTATGGCTATGATGCCCGCATCTTCTGTTAGTGGATATTATTTTGCTCATCCTGAGAGCCAGTATTTTGGCATTGGTAAAATTTCAAAAGATCAAGTGAAAGATTACGCGAAACGCAAAGATATGGATCTCAGAATGGCTGAAAGGTGGCTAGCACCAAATCTTGCATATAGCAGATAGTGATCTATGTCCTTGCGATAATATAGAATTGTCTATAAAATGCTACTCATCGGTAACATTTATTTCGAAGGGATGTATTGTTGGATAAAAAACCAGAAACAATTGATGATTGGCGAAAGCTGGTTTCCGGTGAATTGCGCAATAAATCTTTTGAGGATTTAACATGGCATACACCAGAAGGTATTGATGTAAAACCACTTTATACAGCCGATGACGTTAAAGATATTCCACACTGTGAAAATCTACCAGGTTTTTTCCCGTTCACTCGTGGGGTTAGAGGAAGTATGTATGCTGGACGTCCTTGGACAATTCGACAGTATGCCGGCTTTTCGACGGCCGAAGAAAGCAATGCTTTTTACCACCGTAATTTAGAAGCTGGACAAATGGGCCTTTCGGTTGCCTTTGACCTTGCGACCCATCGTGGCTATGACAGTGACCATGAACGCGTCGAAGGCGATGTCGGGAAAGCCGGTGTGGCAATCGACAGCGTTGAAGATATGAAAATTCTCTTCGATGGTATTCCGCTTGATAAAATGTCTGTATCCATGACGATGAATGGTGCCGTTATTCCATGCCTTGCATTTTATATTGTTGCTGCTGAAGAGCAGGGCGTTTCAAAAGATAAATTAAGCGGCACAATTCAAAATGATATTTTAAAAGAATTCATGGTACGTAATACTTATATATATCCGCCTGAGCCAAGTATGCGTATTGTCGGTGATATAATCGAGTTTACTTCAAAAGAAATGCCGAAATATAATAGTATTTCTATCTCTGGTTATCATATGCAAGAAGCCGGTGCCACACAACTACAGGAGTTAGCATATACACTTGCTGATGGTATGGAATATGTGCGAATTGCCATGAAAAGTGGATTGGATATCGATGATTTTGCACCACGATTAAGTTTCTTTTTTGCAATCGGAATGAATTTCTTTATGGAAGTTGCAAAGTTAAGGGCGGCGCGAACCATCTGGGCACAAATCATGGAAAATTTCGGGGCTAAAAATCCAAAAAGTATGATGTTACGCACTCATTGCCAGACGTCAGGCGCAAGCCTTACAGAAAAAGATCCATATAATAATGTTATTCGCACAACCGTTGAGGCCATGGCCGCCACATTAGGCGGAACGCAGTCCCTTCATACAAATGCATTTGATGAAGCAATTGCTTTACCTACTGATGATAGTGCACGAATTGCCAGAAATACCCAGATTATTTTACAAGAAGAAATAGGACTAACCAATGTCGTCGATCCACTGGGGGGATCATATTATATTGAAAGTCTTACCAATGAGTTGGTTCAAGAAGCTTGGAAAATTATCACTGAAATTGAAGATGTTGGTGGCATGACGAAAGCCGTCCAAAAAGGACTTCCAAAATTAAATATTGAAAAAGCGGCCGCATTAAAACAAGCGCGCATTGATAAGGGAGAAGAGACAGTTGTTGGCGTTAATAAATATCGATTAAAAGAGGAAAGTGAGATCAATATCTTAAAAATTGATAATGTTGCCGTTAGAAAAACACAAATTAAGAAGCTGAAAAAAATAAAAGAAAGTCGTGACGAAGATAAATGCGAAGCAGCACTTAAAGCTCTTAAAGAAGGGGCTAGCGGTACTGCAAATTTACTTGAAAAAGCCATTGAAGCAGCGAGAGCACGTGCTACACTTGGCGAAATTTCTGATGCGATGGAAAATGTTTTCGGTCGCCACCGTGCCGATATAAAATCAATATCAGGGGTATACGGTAGTGCTTATCAAGGGGATAAAGAATACGTGAAGATACAGAAAAAAATTGAAGCCTTTGAAGAAAAAGTAGGCCGTCGTCCTCGAATATTAGTTGCGAAAATGGGGCAGGATGGCCATGATCGAGGTGCTAAAGTAATCGCGACCGCTTTTGCAGACATAGGTTTTGATGTAGATATTGGGCCACTATTTCAAACGCCAGCGGAAACAGCAAGAGAAGCCGTAGAAAATGACGTGCATATTATTGGTGTTTCTTCGCAAGCCGCAGGACATAAAACATTAATACCAAGCTTAATTGAGGCCTTAAAATCTGAGGGTGCAGATGACATTATGGTGATCGCAGGTGGTGTGATCCCTAAACAAGATTATGATGATTTATATAAAGCAGGGGTTGCAGCCATTTTTGGCCCGGGCACTAATATTCCTGAAGCTGCTGCTGAAATTATTGAGAAACTCGAAGAGCACTTTTAATAGATGAAAATCAAAATCTTTTTTTTATACCTGTTGATGAGCGTGACATCATTTGCGCAATCATTTCAGGAAAATGCCGAAATTTCAAAGCTTTTTACAGATAAGGGTGTGGTAGGAACATTCATACTGTTCGATCCCGTAAACAATACCTATGTTGGACATAACGGGGAACGTTCAAAGAAAAGATTTATTCCAGCAAGTAGCTATAAAGTCGCACATACACTTATCGGACTTTCAGTTGGTGCCGTATCCAATGTAGATGAAATTTTACCTTACGGGGGTAAACCCGCCTATTTAAAAATATGGGAAAAAAACATGTCGCTTAGGAACGCGATTAAAATATCGAATGTTCCTATATACCAAGCTTTATCACGCCGAATTGGTATTGAAGCCATGGAAAATGGGTTGGCAAAATTGAATTATGGAAACGGAAAAGTGGGTGATAAAGTCGATCAATTTTGGTTAGGCGGGCCCCTTGAAATTAGTGCGGTGGAACAAATAAGTTTCCTTGGTAAACTCGCAAAAGAAGAACTTCCTTTTTTAAAATTACATCAAAAGCAAGTGAAGGAAATTACTCTAATCGAAGAAACTGAAAATTACTCTCTTCATGCAAAGAGCGGTCTTACCTCTGCACCTGATCCTGATATCGGTTGGTGGGTAGGCTGGGTTAATTGTGAAGGTAATATATATCCTTTTGCTTTAAATATTGATGTCATCAAAGAGCAAGATGTGCCCGCAAGAGAAGAACTTGCCAGAGCTGCCTTAACTATTTTAGAACTTCTCTAACTCTTTAGAATAATTATAAAAAATCCTAAAAGTTGTTATTTTTTCAAAATAATTATGATCTACCTGTTTGAAAGAGGCGTAGAGAGTATACTTTTAATCAAACAACTTATTTATCAGGAGTTCGGATATGTTCCGTAAAACTATTTTAAAACTTGCAGCCATTGTTGTCATGAGCCTAAGCATGATAGCCCCTTCTTTCGCCCAAATGAAAAGTGACATCGTTGACACTGCTGTTTCTGCGGGGTCATTCAATACATTAGTCGCTGCCGTTCAAGCAGCAGGTCTTGTCGATACACTGAAAGGCGACGGTCCTTTCACAGTTTTCGCACCAACAGATGATGCTTTTGCAGCATTGCCAGCAGGTACAGTGGAAAACCTACTTAAACCAGAAAATAAAGCGACACTGGTAAAAATTCTTACTTATCATGTTTTACCAGGCAAAGTGATGTCATCTGATATCGCAGGAAAAGAACTAAGCCCAGCAACCGTAGAAGGAAGCACAGTAGATATCAACGCAACAAATGGTGTGATGATTGACGGTGCAAATGTTGTGACAGCAGACATCGAAACAAGCAATGGTGTTATTCATGTCATTGATAAAGTCATTATGCCTTAATAGTATATTTCCCTCACTATTAAGATAATAAGTAGCATGGCTCTTCGTGGGCCATGCTGTTTTATTTTTCAAACTATTTTTGATAGGATTTTATAATGATAAATGTTTTTTATGACGATAGATGTCCACTATGTCGAAGGGAAATCGAATATTATAAGAAACAAACTCCTGATACGGCTATTAAATGGCTTGGTATAAGTCAAAATGTGAATATTCTTGAAAAATATAACATTTCTTATATTGATAGTTTGAAAATCTTACATGCAATTAATGCAGACAAAGAAATGGTATATGGCGTAGATGCATTTATTTTAATTTGGGAACAATTACGAGGTTGGCGCTGGCTAGCGAAGTTTGTAGGATTACCGCTAGTTTATCAAATGACTAAAGGTATTTATAAAGTTTTCGCACAGTGGCGTTTTAGTAAATTAGATCATTGTAAGATAGAAACTAAATCATTATGAATAGAATAAGTTCTTCTAATAGGTCATGACGACAGTAATAATATAATTAGGGAAAAGAGAATAATAATATGAAGTTTATTGGTCAAAAAGACTATAATCATGATGGAAAACTTCCCAAAACTGGTGTTATTATCACCAATTTGGGGACACCTGATGCGCCTGCGCCAAAGGCCTTAAGAAGGTATTTAAAAGAGTTTTTGAGCGATCCGCGTGTTGTTGAAGTCCCGAGACTTATTTGGTGGTTTATCCTAAACCTTGTGATACTGCCTCTTAGGTCACGAGCCTCGGCAAAAGTTTATAAAACCGTTTGGACCGAAGATGGTTCACCACTTCTTGATATTACATTAAGGCAAGTAAAAGCTTTGCAAAAAAAAGTGGACCAAAAATGTGGTGAGAATAAAATCGTCGTTGATTGTGCGATGCGATATGGCAATCCTTCTATCAAAAGTGTGTTGCAGTCATTTACCGAACAAAATATACGTAACATCATTGTTTTGCCCTTATATCCACAATATTGTGCTGCCACCAATGGATCAACATTTGATGCGATAGCGAAAGAGTTAATCAATTATCGTTGGGTACCAGACTTAAAGTTTATCAGTGGATATCATTTAGAACCTTCCTATATTAATGCGATGGCTATTTCTATTTCTAATTACGTTAGCAAAAATGGTATGCCTGACTTATTACTTTTTTCCTATCATGGCATTCCCAGAAAATATCTTGATCGGGGTGATCCATATTATTGTTTTTGTGTTCAGACAACACGCCTCATACAGCAGAAGTTGAAGTTAGAAGATGAAAAAATTAAAACGACATTTCAATCGCGATTTGGAAGAGAACCTTGGCTACAGCCATATACTGATGAGGTTTTAAAATCTCTGCCTGAAAAAAATATCAAAAAAGTTGCCGTTGTGTGTCCCGGATTTTCGGCGGATTGCCTTGAGACGCTTGAAGAAATTCAAGTGGAAAATATGGAATATTTCATGGAAGCCGGCGGCGAAAGCTATGATTATATTCCATGTCTCAATGATGATAATGATCATATTGATATGATGTTTGATCTCATAGAAGAAAACTTACCAAACCAATATGAAAATATTAGTTCACATTCGACTAAGTAATTGGCGTGATTATCATTTCTAGATTTTTTCTAAAATTTTATCTGCGATTTCAACGTATCTTTTGGTGTGCTCACTTTCAGGATTACTGATAACGATTGGGTTTCCAGCATCTGCGCTTTCGCGTATTTCCATATCAAGAGGAATGGCTCCTAAAAACTCCATACCTTTTTCATTGGCTGTTTGATGGGCGCCGCCGTGGCTGAAAATGTCCGAACGCTCGCCGCAATGCGGGCAAATAAAATAGCTCATATTTTCAATTATACCAAAGCAGCGTGTGTTTGTTTTTTCAAACATTGTTATCGCTTTGCGGGCATCGATTAGTGCAAGATCCTGAGGTGTCGATACAATCACGGCACCATCAAGCTTAATGTTTTGAACCATAGTAAGTTGAGCATCCCCCGTTCCAGGGGGTAAATCAAGAATAAGAACGTCTACAGGATTAAAGAGATCCCATTTTACGTCTCTAACCATTTGTTGGATGGCACCCATAACCATTGGGCCACGCCAAATTGTTGCCGCATCTTTTTCCATGAGGTAACCGATAGACATACTAACTAAGTCATGATTTTTTAAAGGTGTAATCTGTCCGTTATCAAGGCTCTCGGGTGTCGCATCAGATAGACCCATTAAACGCGGCACGCTTGGCCCATATATATCAAGATCAAAGATGCCAGCTTTAAGGCCTAGTTTTGAAAAAGCGAGTGCAAGATTAATCGAAGTTGTGGATTTTCCGACACCGCCTTTGCCGCTGGCAACGGCAATTATGTGTTTAACACCAGGTATACCTTGTGGTCCTTCTTGGGGCGGTGGTGTGCCATGGCCACCAAATGGTTTTTGTTGCGGCTTACCTTGAAATTCCCTTTTTTCACCAAATCCTTTTTTTGGCGGTTCGTTCGTTTCATTACGTTCCGCTGTAAGAACAGAGGTGACTTTTTTTACACCATAAACTTGATGCAGAAGCTGGTCAGCGCTTTCACGTAATTTTTCCATTTCGTCGACATCTTTTGGATCGATATTTAGGGCATAGCCAATATCCCCATTTTTGATCACTAAGCCTTGTACCATGCCTGAATCAACGATATTTTTACCAGAAATGGGATTTATTATTGTTTTTAGGGCTTCAATAAGCTGTTCACGCTTGACGTCTGACATTTCGATATTACCTATAGTACAAATTAAATTGTTCCACCGTTGCGGAGGGACACTTGTTAGCATATAAGATAGTAACGAATTATTTTAAAGGGGAGTGTGCATTAATTATGCATAAAACCTCAAAAAAAACACATAAGGAGCATTCAATGTCGTGGCAAAATAACGGAGGCGATCGTGGACCATGGGGTCAAGGCCCCAAAAAAGGTGGCGGTGGTGGTGACGGGCCACCTGATATCGATGAACTAATCCGTAAGGGTCAGGACAAGTTTAAAAATGCATTTGGCGGTGGCGGTAGCGGCGGCAGTGGAGAAAGTATAGGCGGCGGCAAAGGTTTTTCCCTTATTTTGCTCGGCCTCGCGGTGTTTTGGCTTTATAATTGTTTTTATATTGTAAACGCTGGTGAAGAAGCCGTTGTTCTTCGATTTGGTAAGCTCGTTGAAAAAACTATGCCAGGAATTCATTTTCAGTTTTATCCTGTTGATAATGTTGAAATTACCAATGTTCAAGAAGAACGTACAATTCAAATTGGCTTTGCTAATACAGCCATTGGTCATAAAGAACGTCAAATGCTTACCGGTGATGAGAATATTGTTGATGCACAATTCACAGTATTTTGGCGCATTAAAGATGTTGCGGATTATCAATTTAATTTAAATGATCCCCAACTAAGTGTAAAATCAATTGCAGAAAGTGCGATGCGTGCCGTTGTTGCGAAAACTGAAGTCGAAAGAGTGATGACAAGCAATAAAGATGGCATAGAAATTGAAGTGAGAGAAATATCACAGGGGATTTTGGATGACTACAAAGCGGGCATTCAGATCACCAGCGTAAAACTTGATGATGTTAGACCACCAGAAGAGCTTTCTGATGCCTTTGATGATGTACAAAAAGCGACTGCGGATAGAGATCGTAGCATTAGTCTTGCTGAGTTAGAGCAAAATAAAATCGTCCCTCAAGCGCGCGGCCAAGCAGCAAAAATGCTGCAACAGGCAGAAGCATATAGATCTAAAGTAATTGCTGAAGCGGAAGGGGAAGCATCACGATTTGAGGCCATTTTAACTGAATATTCTAAAGCCAAAGATGTGACCCGTCGTCGTATCTATCTTGATACGATGCAGCAAGTTCTTTCGGGTACGAATAAGATTGTGATTGATGGTGATGGTGGCAGCGGGGTTGTACCTTATTTACCTCTTAATGAATTGCAAAAAAATCGCCCTTCATCCAATAACAATCCATCAGGTCAATAGGAGCAAAAAGATGAAAAATACGAAAGCAATTATTGCACTTATAATTCTCGGTTTTGGTATGATACTGTTTGGTGGGGCAACTTTCCAGGTTAAAGAAACAGAACAAGCCATCGTGCTTGAATTTGGTGAATGGAAAGAAACCGTTCGAGAAGCAGGAATTCATTTCAAAGTTCCATTTATTCAAAATGTAATCTTTTTTGATCGTCGCATACGAATTTTAGATATGCAGGAGATGACGGTAATTACGGCTGATCAAAAAAGAATGAATGTAGATGCATTTGCAGAATATATGATTGAAGACCCACTTCGCGTATATCAAGCGGTCGTAAATGAACGCGGTGCAGAAAATAGATTGTCGACGATTGCAGAATCAAATCTGCGTAAAGTTTTCGGTGTCCAATTGTTGCAAAATACTTTGAGTGGTGAACGTGAAGATTTAAGAAGATCAATTCAAGATGCGGTAACTATAGAAGCCGCTGGCTTAGGTATAAAAGTTGTTGATGTGCGTATCAAGCGTACGGACCTTCCGCCAGAAAACAGTGCGCCAATTTTCCAAAGCATGATCGCTGATCGTAATCAGGTCGCGCGTGAAGTTCGAGCCCGCGGTGAGGAAGAAGCATTACGCATCACTTCAAAAGCGGAACGTGACCGTACGGTAATATTAGCGGAAGCAACTCGTGATAGTGAAAAAATACGTGGTGAGGGTGATGCCATTGCCTCAAAAACTTATGCCGATGCTTATAATAAGGATGCAGAATTTTACGCTTTTTATCGTTCAATGGAAGTTTATAAGAATTCTATGAAGAATGGTGATACATCGATGATCTTGTCGCCGGACAGTGAATTTTTCAAGTATTTTGAAAATATGGGAGGCCAGTAGCCGCGCCTTATGACGGAAATTATCGTCGCGATCGGATTGCTTTTGGTAATAGAGGGTCTTTTATATGCCCTCTTTCCCACATCTATGAAAAAGATGATGGCGGCTGCACTTGAGCAACCGGAAACATCACTTAGACAAGTGGGTTTGATCGCTGCCATTTTAGGTGTGGTGATAATTTATTTGATAAAGTGACGGTTTTATAAGACCAAATACGTATCAAGGGCGTATAAAGTTCGTAATTTGGTCATAATTGCCCTTACAATGAAAATGAATGAATTAAAATTATTAATAATAAGAAATTAAAGCTATCAGGAATGAAGATGATGAAAATAAGTAAGAAATTATCAGGCGCAATTATCGTATTGTTTTATATGGTTGCCTCGCCTTCATTAACGTTTGCTCAAGGGACACCCGGCAGTTTTGCCGATCTTGCTGAAGAATTAAAACCTGCTGTGGTGAATGTATATACCACTCAGAATATCAGAGTAGACAGAAACCGCAGGCGTGGTGGCGGTTTTCCACCAGGGTCGCCCTTCGAAGATTTTTTCAAAAGATTTTCACCACCTGGTGCGGAAAATGACGATGAAGGTGAAAGCCGTAATAGTCGTCCACGAGTGCAACAACGGCGCTCGCTAGGGTCAGGCTTTATAATTGCAGCAGAGGGCATTATTGTAACCAACAATCATGTGATCGATGATGCTGATGAAATTTCAATTAAATTGCAGGATGGCACTGAACTGGAAGCCGAATTAATCGGAAAAGACGATAAAGTTGATCTTGCCGTTCTTAAAGTAGAAAGCGATGAGCCACTTCCATTCGTCAAGTTTGGCGATGATACAAAATCCCGTGTTGGTGATTGGGTATTGGCAATTGGTAATCCGTTTGGTCAAGAAGGATCCGTTACGGCAGGCATTATCTCTGCGAAAAACAGAAACATTAATTCAGGACCATATGATCGTTATATCCAAACGGACGCGGCGATTAACCGCGGGAACAGTGGTGGCCCAATGTTTAATATGAATGGTGAAGTCATCGGTATTAATACGGCGATCTTTTCACAAAGTGGCGGCAACATTGGAATTGGCTTTGCGGTACCTTCAACACAAGCACAAGTAATCATTGAACAGCTTCGCGAATTTGGACGCACAAAACGTGGCCGAATTGGTGTTCGCATTACGGAAGTGTCTGATGAAATCGCGGAAAGTCTCGGTCTTGATAATTCCAATGGCGCTCTTGTCAATAGCGTTGAAGAAGATAGTCCATCTGAGCGCGCCGGTGTTGAATTTGGTGATATCATTGTTGAATTTGATGGTGCCGAAGTTAAAGAAATGCGCGATCTTACGAGTACAGTTGCAAACACAGAAATTGGTAGTACTGTTGATATGGTTGTGCTTCGTGATGGCAAAAGAAAAACGCTTCGCATTACTATCGATGAACTTGATGAAAGTAGCGATGAAGATGCAGAAGAGACCGGTGATGACGGTGAAGGTAGTTCTGAAACAGAAACCGTTCTTGATCTAACGCTTGCAGAAATCGACGATGAAGCACGTGAAAGATTAGACATTGATGAAGATATCAATGGTGTTCTAATTACGGCTGTCGATTATAGAAGCGGCCGTGAAGGTCTTCGTCGTTTACGTCGTGGTGATGTCATTGTTGAAGTGACACAGCGTGATGTTTCATCTATTGAAGACGTCAAGGAACGCGTTGAAGCACAAAAGAATGCTGGGCGTTCTGTGGTTCTTCTGTCTATATTCCGTCGCGGCGAATATGCCCATGTTCCGGTGAAATTAGATGAAGAAGATGACGATTAAACTTCTTAAATAATCTTTTAAAAAGGCCTGAGTTTTCCTCAGGCCTTTTTTGTTTTCTGGTATGCTTGCAAAGCATACTGTTTTTTCATAGTCTCTTTTATAAGGATTCTTACCCTTAAATCATAAAACGACGGGAGAACCCCTCATGGGACTATCAAATATTTTTAAAATGGCGGCTTTTTTTGCGGCCTCATCGGTTGTTGTTAATGCCGCAGAAGTTATTCATGGCTTTACGCCAGATAATAGTGAAAACCAATATGCCTTAGAGGCAGAAATTGATAAACGTATCAATAAACAAAATATGGCTGAATGGATGGAATATATGACATCTCGTCCTCATGCAACGGGACAGCCATTCGATAAAGAGGTTGCAGAATTTATCGCTGGAAAGTTTAGCGAATGGGGTTATGATACCGAAATTAAGGCATATGATGTTTTGATGCCTACACCAAAAGTGCGTGTTGTTGAATTGGTTGAGCCGACAAAGTGGACTGCGAAACTTAAAGAAGATAGTGTGATTGAAGATCCAACTTCAGGACAAGAAGATCGTTTACCGATTTATCATTCATTTTCACCAGATGGCGATGTGACAGCAGAGGTGGTATTTGTAAACCAAGGTCTTCGTGAAGATTATGAAGATTTAGAACGTCGTGGTATTGATGTAAAAGGTAAAATTATTATTGCGAAATACGGGGGATCATGGCGCGGAATTAAGCCTAAAATGGCAGAAGAGAAAGGCGCAATTGGTGCCCTTATTTATTCTGATCCTGCTGATGATGGTTATTCTCAAGGTGAAGTTTATCCGAAAGGGGCATGGAAACATCCATCGGGAGCACAGCGTGGATCGATTATGGATTTGCCGACACGACCAGGGGATCCACTAACACCTTATATTGCTGCTACAAAAGACGCTAAGAGACTTGAGCTGGATGAAGTAGAAATATTTGTTGGAATACCTACTCTTCCGATTTCTTATGAAGATGCACAACCTATTCTTGATGCCCTTGAGGGACCAGTGGCGCCGAGAAGATGGTGGGGTGGTTTGCCGATCACATATCACATGGGGCCTGGCCCAGCAAAACTTCATTTGAAGTTAGAATTTAATTGGGATGTTGTACCGACTTACAATGTAATCGCAAAAATGGAAGGTTCAGATTTCCCAGATCAATGGGTGATCCGTGGAAACCATCATGATGCTTGGGTGCATGGTGCAGCCGATCCTGTTTCTGGATTAGTAGTCGAAATGGAAGAAGCACGTATTTTATCGGAAATTGCAAAAGAAACAGGTTGGAAACCTAAGCGAACTATTGTTTTTGCTGCTTGGGGTGCTGAAGAGCAAGGCTTGATGGGTTCCGTTGAATGGGTCGAAGATCATGCGAAAGAACTAAATGACAAAGTTGTTGCTTATATTAATACTGATGGCAATGGGGCCGGGTTTCTTAATGCCGGTGGCTCACACACGCTTGAAACATTTTTCAGTCAAATCGCGCATTCAGTTATCGATCCTATTCAAGGGATAAGTTCTGCAGAACGTATTCGTGCGCGTAATCTAATGTCGTCGAATAGTATGACACGGTCACGTGCAGAAAAATCAAGCCACTATTACTTAAGCGCATTGGGTTCCGGTTCTGATTATTCAGGCTTTTTCCAGCATCTTGGCATTCCAGCAATAAATGTTGGATATGGTGGTGAATTTAATGGCGGCTCTTATCATACGAATTATGATAGTTATTATTATTATTCTACATTCCGAGATCCAGGATTTCATTATACTCATGCCTTGGGCTCAGTAACCAGCCGTATCGCAACACGCCTTGCAAATGCAGATGTTTTACCATTTCAGTTTGGTAACTTTGCCCGTACGGTTAGTGAATATGCAGATGAAATGACGGTGGCCATGGATAAAACGAGAGATGATGTTTCAAGGCATAATATGCTTGTTAAGTCAGGATATTATAAAGCGGCAGCAAATATCCGCGAAGCATTTCAGGAGCCAGACCTAAGAGAAGAGGTGCCATATATTAATTTCTCTCCCATGCAAAATGCCGTTGAGCGGTTGAGAAATTCTGCAGAATCATTTGATACTGCTTATCAGGCGATGAGTGAGAATGGATATAATTTATCAAATAGAGATGTGAATAGATTAGATAAAATGATGTATCAAATTGAAAGCAAGCTTACTCGTCCTGAAGGTCTTCCACGTCGCCCATGGTATCGCCATCATGTTTATGCACCAGGATATTATACTGGGTATGGTGTAAAAACATTACCGGGTGTACGTGAAGGTATAGAAGAATACAAATGGCAAGAGACACAAGAGCAAATGGCAAAGCTTGCGGAAGTTTTGAATGCATATTGTGATCAATTGGATCAAGCAATAGAATTGATGAAATAAATCTTGTTAAACTTTATTTAAATAACCGAGGTTATATTAGCCTCGGTTATTTTTTTGTTAGAAAAATATAAATACAGTATTAGATACGTTGCTTTAGTAAGCGGTCAAAAGAATTAAAGGAAAGTAGCATTAAATATAAACTAAAATTATTTTTCTTTTATGTATGTAAATGTTTGGGTCTTTTTTGGCTTGCCCGTAGGAGCTACAAAAAGAATCCGCGTATACTTTGCTATCACGGTTTCACGTTAAAAGACGAACATCTTTTTAGACCAAAACTTTTTATTGAAAAGCATACATTTGATATGCGTATGAAATATCTGCAAGACAAGCAATATAATGTTATTTCTCTGGATGATTTTTATCATCATAAACAAGAGCAAAACTTCCCTGATGATGCAGTTGTTATAACTATTGATGATGGCTTTTACAGCACTCTGAAGGTAGCGAATGATGTTTTAGCGAAATATAATCTTCCATCGACCCTTTATCTTACATCTTATTATTGTGATAAAGATTGCCCGATCTTTATGTTGGCTGCTCAATATATGTTTTATAAATCTAATAATAATGCAGACTTAAGTGCTTTAAATATACAAGGTGTCACTGGTGGCATTAGTGACGAGAATTTAAATAATATTATTAAACACGGCAGTAAATTCAAAACTGAAGAAGAAAGAATTGATCTATTAAAAGCTTTAGCTGAATTATTAAATATAGATTATTTCGCCTTAAATAGTGAACGATTATTAAATTTAATTAAGTTTGAAGAGATTGATCAGTTACTAAATAAAGGCATGGATATTCAACTTCATACACATCGGCACACTTTCCCTGAAAATGAAGATGCTGCCATAGAAGAGATTGAAAAGAACCGTGCTAAAATTGATCCGTATCTGCCTAAAACACAAACGCATTTTTGTTACCCTAGTGGTGTATGGAGCGAGAACCATTGGCCCGTTTTTGAGAAAACAGGTGTAAAGACGGCTACAACCTGTGAGCCGAGACTAATATATTATGACACACCGAATTAAAGCTTAGATAGAATACTTGATGGTTCAAATCTTGCGCAAATAGAATATGAGGCTGAAGTTTCAGGTTTTGTAGAATTTATACATAAATTGCCCGGAAAATAAGTATTTTTAATTGTTTCTTGCTTGATTTTAAATACTCAATTTACCCTTCATCAAATTTCTTGCTCTTAAGTAATATTACTTACCGGCGCGACAGACGGTATTGGGTTAGAAACTGCAAAAAAATTAGCCTCAATGGGACATACCCTTTTATTACATGGCCGCAACGAAACGAAACTAAATGATATCGTTAAAAATCTTTCAGCATTGCCTGAAACGGGCATAATCGAAAGTTACATTTGTGATTTATCCAATTTGAATGATGTTAGATCATTTGCACATCAAGTCATGAAAAGACATCAAAAAATTGATGTAATTATAAACAATGCCGGAATTTATAAAACGGCAAATACTATTACCTCAGAAGGGTATGACATTCGTTTTGTGGTCAATACACTTGCACCTTATTTGTTAACGCAAATGTTAAGTCCGTTGCTTGATAAAGAAGCGAGGGTAGTCAATCTTTCTTCTGCTGCGCAGTCCCCAGTTAATTTGCTAGCTATGGAAGGAAAACAAGAACTATCTGATGGCGACGCTTACGCACAGAGTAAATTGGCGATTACAATGTGGTCCCGATATTTAGGGATAATGAATAAAGAAATGGGACCAATATTTATTGCCGTAAATCCTGGATCATTTTTAGCCAGTAAGATGGTAAAAGATGCATTTGGAGTGGCTGGAAATGATATAAATATTGGTGTTTCAATTCTCGTGCGCGCTGCATTAGATCCAGACTTTTCAGATGCTACAGGGAAATACTATGTTAACGATAATGCGGCTTTTGCATCGCAACATCCTGATGCACTTGATAATAAAAAGTGCGAGAGAATAGTTAAAAGTATTGAACTCACTATCGATAAATTAAATTTATAAAAAAGCCGAGCAAAAGGCTCAGCTTTATATCATTTAAAATTTATAACTTAAGCCAGTAATACTTTAACACCGGGTAATTCTTTACCTTCCATCCATTCAAGGAAGGCGCCGCCAGCTGTCGAAATGTGGCTAAATTGTTCTGCGACACCAGCATGGTTTAGTGCAGCAACTGTATCACCGCCACCGGCTAAAGAAACAAGAGTGCCATCTTCGGTCAAGGCGCCGGCCGCTTTTGCGACTGTTACCGTAGCGACATCAAATGGTTCAATTTCAAAGGCACCCATGGGACCATTCCAAATAAGTGTATTACAATCATTTAAGGCTTCAGCGACTTTTGCAGTTGTGGCTGCACCAACATCAAGTATCATTTCATCAGAGGCAACATCATCAGAAGTGGTGGTTCTATTTTCAGCATTTGCGGCAAATTCTTTTGCAACCACAACATCATCAGGTAAATGAATTTTACAGCCTGCTTTTTTGGCATTTTTAAGAATAGAGTTTGCCGTATCAGCAAGATCATGTTCACAAAGTGATGCACCAACATCAATACCTTGTGCCGCAAGAAATGTATTCGCCATGCCGCCGCCAATAATCAAATGATCTACTTTAGCAACTAAATTAGTTAACACATCAAGCTTTGTTGAAACTTTAGCACCACCAACAAGAGCGGCAACCGGATGAACTGGATTACCTAAAGCACCCTCAAGGGCGATTAATTCTTTTTCAAGCGCCAGACCAGCAGCAGAAGGTAAAATTTCTGCAATACCAACTGTTGAAGCATGCGCGCGGTGGCAGCAGGAGAACGCATCATTAACAAAAAAGTCAGCATTTTTAGCGAGTTCAGCGGCAAAATCTGCATCGTTATCAGTTTCAGCCTGATAAAAACGAACGTTTTCAAGCAAAAGCACGGAACCATCTTCCATGGCATCAATAACGTCGAGAACTTCATCACCGATACAGTCATCAATATAAGAAACGGGTAAACCCGTTGCATTAGCAAGCGGCTGTCCAAGAGGTTCTAGCGACATATTCGGATTACGTTCCCCTTTGGGCCTTCCAAAATGAGATAATACCAAAACACGTGCACCAGCATCAGCTAATGCTTTTATGGTAGGTGTTACAGAAAGGATGCGTGTATCGTCAGTGACTTCACGATGTCCGTCTTCATCGGTTTTCATGGGTACATTTAGATCAGCACGAAGAAGGACGCGCTTGCCAGCAAGCGCGCCCAACGATTTAATATTTTTAAAAGTCGTCATTTAAACCCTAGCCGACGTTATGAAGGACAACAGCAGTATCAGACATGCGGTTCGCAAAGCCCCACTCGTTATCGTACCATGTGAGAATACGAACAAGATTACCGTCCATGACGGATGTTTGAGCAGAATCAAAGCTTGAACTGTGCGCATCATGATTAAGATCGATTGACACAACAGGCTCGTCTATATAAGCAAGAACACCTTTCAAGCGGCCATTAGCGGCTGCTTTAATTGCAGCGTTAATTTCATCGGCACTTGTATCTTTTTTCGCAACAAATGTAAGATCAACAAGTGACACATTCGGAGTTGGTACGCGGATTGATGTGCCATCAAGTTTTCCAGAGAGTTCAGGAAGTACTAGACCAACGGCGCGTGCTGCACCTGTTGATGTAGGGATCATGCTAAGACCGCATGCACGTGCGCGAAGTGGATCACTATGAAGTGTATCAAGAACGCGTTGATCACCAGTATAAGCGTGAACGGTAGTCATAATACCTTTTTCAATGCCAACTGTTTCATTTAAGACTTGTGCAACAGGTGCAAGACAGTTTGTGGTACAAGACGCGTTTGAAATAACTTTATCGCCCGCTTCAAGTGTTTCATGGTTTACACCAAATACGATGGTTTTTGAAACGCCTGATGCTGGTGCAGAGATAAGAACTTTTTTAGCGCCAGCGTCAAGATGTGCCGATGCTTTATCTTTATCACAGAAAAACCCTGTACATTCATAGACAACGTCAACATCAAGATCACCCCATGGAAGATCAGCAGGATTGCGTTCTGCAGATACAGCAATTTTATCATCACCGATAACAATGTTGTTTCCGTCGACGTTTACATCAAACGGGAACTTGCCATGCACACTGTCACGCTTAAGAAGGTATGCATTCATTTTTACATCGCCAAGATCATTAATGGCGACAACTTTTACGTCGTCACGACCACTTTCGTAGATCCCGCGAAGGGCTAAACGGCCAATACGACCAAAACCGTTAATTGCGACACGAATTGTCATGATTATTTTCTCCAGTTAATAATTTATAAATTAGCTTTAATTTGTGAAACGAGGTTCTCTTTCGTAACACCAAAATGGTTATAAAGATCACTTGCAGGGGCAGAGGCGCCAAATTCGTCAATACCTATTTTTACACCGTCACGTCCAACATATTTTTCCCAACCAAACGTTGAAGCAGCTTCAATAGAAGCAAATACTTGAGGATTGCCTAGGACGTCTTCTTGATAGGTTGGTGATTGGGCATCAAACTTTTCCCATGAAGGCATAGAAACGACTTTAGTAGCTGTTCCCATAACTTCAAGTTCCGCTTGAGCTTCAATTGCAATCTCAACTTCTGAGCCTGTTGCAATGATTGTAACGGCTGCATCACTACTTGCCTTGCTGATGACATACCCGCCTTTGGCCGAAAGATTATCATCATTATTTTCAAGACGAGCTTGTTTTAATCCTTGGCGAGTTAAAACCAGAATTGATGGTGTTTCTTTATCTTCAAGTGCGGCAAGCCAACATTCTGCCGTTTCAACCGCGTCACAAGGACGGAAAACATTTACGTTAGGCATCGCTCGAAGAGAGGCAAGATGTTCAATCGGTTGATGGGTTGGACCATCTTCACCAAGCCCGATACTATCATGTGTCATAACGTAAATCGCCCGTTGTTTCATGAGCGCGCTCAGGCGAATTGCGGAACGGCAATAATCCGTAAATACAAAGAATGTGCCACCATAAGGAATATATTCACCATGAAGCGCGAGGCCGTTCATAAGCGCCGCCATACCAAATTCACGAACACCATAATAGAGATAACGTCCCGCAAAATCATTTGCGGTAATGATGCCTAAATCTTTAGTTAAAGTAAGGTTTGATCCGGTAAGGTCAGCAGAGCCACCAATAGTTTCGGTTACAATTGGGTTGATGACCTCTAACGCCATATGTGATGCTTTTCGTGTCGCAGGGCCAACGGGCTCTGCAACAAGGCCACGTTTATATTGTTTAATGGCATCCGTTAAATCCGCAGGCAAATCTTTATTTAAGCGGCGGTTAAAATCCGCTTTGGTCGCGTCATCAAGAGCATCGAATTTTACTTTCCATGCAGCAGAAGTTTCTTTACCACGGGCACCGGCAGCGCGCCACGCAGATAGAATATCATCCGGTATAAAAAAGGCTTCATGTGGCCAATTTAAAAATCCACGACTAGCCGCGATTTCATCATGTCCAAGCGGTGCACCATGGGTGGCGGATGTGCCCCCTTTATTTGGTGCTCCATAACCAATGGTTGTTTTACAAGCTATTAGAGAAGGACGATCATCATTTTTGGCTTCTTCGATTGCCGCATTAACGGCATCCATATCATGACCATCAACGGCGATTGTATGCCAATTTGATGCTTCAAAGCGCATAAGCTGGTTGTCGGAAACGGTCATTTCCGTTTTACCATCAATACAAATTTCATTGTCATCCCAAAGAACAACAAGTTTTCCAAGTTTTAAATGGCCCGCTTGTGAAATTGCTTCTTGTGAAACTCCTTCCATTAAACAACCATCACCTGCAACAACATAAGTATAATGATCGCTTAGATCAGCCAATCGAGCATTGCTTAGTCTTTCTGCGACTGCAAATCCAATTGATGTTGCAAGTCCTTGACCAAGCGGCCCTGTTGTCATTTCAATACCAGGAGCTTCTTCATATTCTGGATGACCAGCACAAGGTTGATGAAGTTGGCGGAAGTTTTTAATATCTTCAATTGTTGGATTATCATAACCCGTTAAATAAAGAAGAGAATAGATCAGCATTGATCCATGCCCTGCAGATAAAATGAAGCGATCCCGATCAGGCCACTCTGGCCATGAAGGGTCAAATTTCATATGTTTTGTGAAGAGCACTGTTGCGACATCTGCCATACCCATAGGCATGCCTGGGTGTCCGGAATTTGCTTGTTGAACTGCATCCATGCTAAGTGCGCGGATTGCATTTGCCATTTCATTCGCTGTCACAGTCATTTTATCTAAATATAAACCTTTTAAGTTTCTATAATTTTCCCTCTATCGTTTGAGAGGGATTGTGTAAAAGTAATTTCAATCTCTTTTCACGGCGCACAATGGACTTTCTTGGCCTCAGGGTCAATATTCTTATGTTAAAAATAGCTGATTTTGTATCAACTTTTTACTTTTTTTCTTGTATTTTTCTCTCTTTAAGCTTTTTGGTGGATTTTTTTATCAAAATGTTGCTAGTCTAAAAGCTCGTGGCAAAGAAATAAAAAGAGATTGGGATGATGAAATGAGTGATAACGATCAACGTTTAACAGCTGATAAAACGGTCATGGCCTTAGAAGAAGTGTTGGGTCGTTTAGAGAAGGCCATCGTTTCTAAACAGGCTAGATCCCAGTCAGGGTCTAGTGAGCAGGCAGATTTTATTTATCAACTCGAAAAAGAAAACCGTGCATTATCAAGTGAACTTGAAGTGGCGCGCACTAATGTTGAGAAGCTTGAGGAAAGAATTGAAACTTTAGAGCAAGCTGGCGACTCGGCGCAAAAAGAAATGGGATTGATGATCAAGCAACTTGATGTTCTTATTTCGGAACAAAACACACATTAATTTTTAAGGAATTATTATGGGGCAGGTAACGGTAACTTTTAATAATCAAGATCATCATTTAGCTTGTCAGGATGGTGGTGAAGAACGCCTTAAAATGTTGGCAGATTATATTAATCAACGTGCATCCTCCCTGATTGAACATTTAGGGTCCACTGGTGATACGCGTCTGCTTTTGATGACGGCTATAATGATTTCTGACGAACTACATGAATTAAATGATGGTGAATTACCATCTCATTCCGAAGCAGCGGCAGAAGTGAAGCGCATGGATGTCGCTATGGGTAAGGCGATATTAAAAATTGAAGAAATGGCAAAAACGCTCGAACTTTCTTAATTAATACCCCATAATTTTGCATATTTTTTATACATGATTAGTCGATCGTATTTTTCTTTTACATGACTAAGGTTTAGTTCGCCCAATTTAATCTGTTTCTCTTTATCACCTGTTAATTTTTCCATCATACTTGAGAATGCTAGATCATCATTAAGTGGCGTTATGAATTCTTGGTTCTGAACGCTTACCATATTTTTTACATCACCTACCGCAACGCCGACAATAGGAAGTGAGGCAGCCATTGCTTCTAGTATCGTATTTGGCATTTGCTCCGTATCAGACGAAATGGCAAACACATCAAGATAACCAATAACAGTTTCTGGCTTTGAAATGTATCCAGCAAAAACCACTTGATCTTGTATATTGAGTGTGACGCACAATGCTTCCAACTTTGTCCGTTCTGCGCCATCGCCAATGATTAATAATCGTGATTTGATATTTTTCTTACGCAATGCAGCAAAGGCTTCAATCATGCGGCCAATATTTTTTTCAGGGCGTAAAGGCGCGATTGTACCTATAATGGTTTCATCCGTTTGTTTTTGAAATCCAGGAATAATGAAGGATGGTTCATTTTTTTCAAATTTCGCAATATCGACGCCATTAGGAATATAAACGATCTTTTCCTTAGGGATATGCCATGTATTTAGGGCAATATTTTCTAAGTTTAATGAGGGAAAAAAAGGTTTCAGTATTACGTAGTGAAAAGCGTCTAAATAGATCACGTCTTAAAAGTGTTTTATCTGCTTCATCGGGCCCAAATCCGTGTTCAGAATGAAGGTTATAGATTTTTGGACTAAAGCTATTGGCGAGCACCCATTCAATGGCTCCCCAATTATAAGAAAGTAAAGCATCGGGTTTTGTGTCTTTTAAATATCGGTGGTAATTTTTAAGCCTTTTTAATAAACCGCCTTCAGCTAAATGATCTAAATTAGGAAAACTGACATCTAACTCTGCGTTTAGTACTTCTTTTGCACCATAGTCATCGTTGGTCGATATAATTGTGTGTCGAGCTTGATCTCCGAAATAATTGATGGCGTGACTAATTTGAATGGGAATGCCACCACGACCAAAAGAAGGAAACACATGCAGTAAATGGGGTATGTTATTATTCATGATTTATTTTCGGCCCCTGATTGATATCTAACTCCATTATTTATGTTAATTTGATTAATAATGCAAACTTGACGTTGCTCATATCATAAAGAAGCATTACATAAGGAAAAGCGGGTTCTGTTTCGTTGGTGTTTCATATTATCCCCGGGGCGATAATTCTCCATCGGGAGCTGCCTCTGTTAGGGCCGTGGCCTTATTATCGTGGCGCCCACCTATACGTATTAGGTTCTGGAGGATAAAATAGCATTCACGGCCAAACGGTCCCGCACTCTTTTTATCAAAGCAATATGATTGAAAATGTCTGAAAAAAATAAAATCCGAAAAAAAGCCAAAGAGGTACGTGCTGAAATATTCCGCAATGATAATGGTATGGCGGCAAGAAAAGTCGCGGCAAAAATAATTATGCTCGAAGAATTGGATACGATTAAAACGGTATCCGGATATTATCCTATTATTGATGAGCTTGACGCCTTGATATGCTTAAAAGTATTGCATGCGGCACGTTTTCCAATTGCTCTTCCGTCAATAATTGCAAGCAATCAGCCACTTGAATTTCATTCATGGGATATGAAGACGGATCTTATAGATGGCCCTTTTAATACCAAAGAAAGTTCGGAGCAGATTATAATACCTGATGTGTTATTAGTGCCGCTTCTCGCATTTGACGAAAGTGGGAACCGATTAGGATATGGCGGTGGATATTATGATCGCACAATAGCATCGTTAAAAGAGGTCAATTCTGATTTGATAGCCATTGGTATAGCCTTTGAAGGACAAAAGATTGCGCAAGTGCCAGTTGATGACTATGATCAAAAATTGGACATGATTGTAACTGATCAGAACATTTATAAGGATTTTTCATAAGTGAAAGTTGTTTACCTAGGTGATATTATGGGGCGAAGTGGCCGAAAAATCGTTGCCGAAAAATTACCAGAAATCAAAGAACGCCTTAAACCGGATTTTATCGTCGTTAATGGCGAGAATGCCGCTGCCGGTTTTGGAATAACCAGTAAAATCGTTAAAGAGCTTTTTGAAATGGGGGTTGATGTCATTTCGACCGGTAATCATGTTTGGGACCAAAAAGAAACAAAAACCTATATCAATACGGAAAAACGTTTAATTCGCCCTATTAATTTCCCTGCGGGTACTTCTGGAAAAGGATCAATAGTGGTTGAAGACACGCGCGGCCGAAGAATGTTGGTGGTAAACGCTATGGGACGTGTCTTTATGGATGCGCTTGACGATCCCTTTAAAGCCGTGGACGAAGAACTTAAAAAATATCCTTTGGGCAGCTCTGTTAAGTTTGTTCTGGTTGATATTCATGCAGAGGCCACTTCTGAAAAAATGGCCATGGGACAATTTCTTGATGGAAGAGCGTCACTTGTGGTGGGAACACATAGTCATGTTCCAACGGCTGATGCACAAATTTTTGATGGCGGCACCGCCTATCAAACCGATGCAGGTATGTGTGGTGATTACGATAGTGTTATAGGCATGGATAAAGCAGAGCCCATAAATAGATTTACAAAAAAAGTTCGTGGTGACCGATATACACCGGCAAATGGCGATGGCACGCTTTGCGGCGTATTTGTAGAGACGGATGATAAAACGGGACTTGCAAAACGTATTGATCCGATAAGAATGGGTGCGCGTTTGCACGAAACATTTCCCAATTAATAATTAAAAGCTATTCACAAATGGGACTCGGTGGTTTATCAAGGGTTCATACATTAATTCATTAAATATTTATGCTCGCCTAAAGGCAAAGAAGAGAGAAGAAAATGGCAGGTCATTCCAAGTTCAAAAATATTATGCATCGTAAAGGAGCTCAGGATAAAAAACGCTCCGGATTATTTAGTAAACTTTCAAAAGAAATCACAGTTGCAGCGAAAATGGGTGGCCCAGATCCGGATTCTAATCCGCGCCTTCGCCTCGCCATTCAAAACGCCCGATCAAACAGTATGCCAAAAGATAATATTCAGCGCGCTGTTAATAAATCACAAGCAGGTGAAAGTGCAAATTATGATGAAATTAGATATGAAGGGTTTGGACCCGGTGGAACGGCGATAATTGTTGAAAGCTTAACGGACAATCGAAATAGAGCAGCAACGGATATTCGCACAGCATTTTCCAAAAATGGTGGCAACATGGGTGAAAGCGGTAGCGTTGCTTATCAATTCGATCATGTTGGTGAAATTATCTATGAAGAAAGCAGTATTTCTGCTGATGATATGTTTGAACAAGCGCTTGAAGCAGGGGCTGATAATGTTGAAACTGATGATGATACACATGAAATTACGTGTGCTATGGAAGATTTGAATGCGGTTTCAACGGCCCTTTCTGAATCAACAGGCGAAGAACCAAAATCAGCCAAACTGATTTGGAAAGCTCAGAATATGATTGAGTTGGATTTCGATGGGGCTACAAAACTCATAAAAATGATTGATGCACTTGAAGATCTTGATGATGTACAAAATGTATATGGCAATTATGATATTCCTGATGATGTAATGGAGAAACTTGGCGCGTGACAATAAAAGGACAACGTCTTGTGGGTTTTGACCCTGGTCTGCGTAAAACAGGCTGGGGCATTATAGATGTGCAAGGCTCACGTTTAAGTCATGTCGCTAATGGTATAATTAAAACAGACAATTCTTTATCGTTGGCCGAGCGATTGGTGCAACTTTATGATGGACTAAGCCAAGTTATTTCCGATTGGGAGCCCGTTTCTGCTGCTGTCGAGGAAACATTTGTGAATAAAAACCCTAATTCAACATTAAAACTTGGTCAGGCGCGCGGTATTTCGCTACTTGTTCCGGCAATGGCGGGATTGCCCGTTTCTGAATATTCACCAAATCATATTAAAAAGTCAGTTGTCGGATCCGGCCACGCTGGGAAAGAGCAAGTCACGGCCATGCTCGGAATTTTATTACCCAGTGTGAAAATTAACGGTGAAGATGCGGGTGATGCGCTCGCCGTGGCAATATGTCATGCCCATAGTGGTGGCGCGCATGGGCGATTGAGTGAAGCCATCGGCAATAGTGGACTTAAAGGAAGTGGGGCTCAAATCATTATGAAGGGTGCAAAGGCATGATTGCGAAATTAAGAGGATTACTAGATAGTTTCGGTGAAGACTGGTGTATCATTGATGTTAATGGTGTTGGCTATCATGTTTTTTGCTCGTCTAGGACCCTTGATAAATTAAATGGTTTAGGGGAAGAAACAGCCTTATTTATTGAAACACATATCCGTGAAGATCATTTCCATTTATTTGGTTTTGCAACTGAGCTTGAACGGGATTGGTTTAGATTATTACAAACCGTGCAAGGTGTTGGTGCAAAAGTAGCACTTGCTATTCTCTCTACCGTTAATCCGGATGAACTTTCAAATTCTATTGCGGCACAGGATAAGACAGTTGTAGGGCAAACCAGCGGCATCGGACCAAAGCTTGCCACTCGAATTGTGACTGAACTGAAAGATAAAGTGGCGAAATTTGCACTTGCTCCTATGAAGGTGGAGAGCGGCAAACCGGCAAGAGCGTCATCCCTGGGAGACGCCGTATCAGCACTGACAAACCTTGGTTATAAACAAGCGGAGGCTTTTACGGTCGTCAATAAAGCTCTAAATGAAGGCGCCGATGACAATGTGCAGACGCTTATACGTCTTGGTCTTAAGGAGCTTGCAAAATGAGCGATGAGCAAGACCGATTAATCAGTGGTGGTGAGTTGCATGGTGATTTTGATGCCTCAATTCGACCTGCGACGTTGAGCGAATTTATTGGACAGCGTAAAGCTTGTGATAATTTAAAAGTATTTATTGAGGCGGCAAAGGCACGTGGAAAAGCTCTTGATCATGTTCTTTTTTTTGGACCTCCGGGGCTTGGAAAAACGACACTTGCCCAAATTATGGCGCGTGAATTAGGTGTGAATTTTCGCGCGACAGCGGGGCCGGTTATTTCTAAATCTGGTGATCTCGCTGCGCTTCTTACAAACTTAGAAGAAAATGACATTCTTTTTATTGATGAAATCCATCGCCTTAACCCAGCTGTAGAAGAAATTCTCTACCCGGCGATGGAAGATTTTCATCTTGACCTAATAATCGGTGAGGGGCCAGCGGCTCGCTCTGTCCGTATTGATTTACCGCAATTTACACTTGTAGGGGCGACGACGAGATCAGGACTGCTAACAACGCCTTTACGTGATCGATTTGGTATTCCTACACGCTTAAATTTTTATGGACCGGAAGATTTGAAAAAAATTGTAAGTCGCGCGGCTCGCGTATTAGGGGTTGAAATGACTGAAGACGGTGCCTTAGAAATTGCAAGAAGAGCGCGCGGTACTCCCCGCATCGCTGGACGTCTATTAAGACGTGTAGCCGATTTCGCTTTAGTAGATGGCGGTGATGCTGTCACAGCGGAAAGTGCAGATAGCGCGCTTAGAAGATTGGAAGTTGATGCACAAGGATTGGACGCGATGGATCATAAGTATTTACGGTGCATCGGTGAAAGCTATGGGGGCGGTCCAGTTGGTATCGAAACTTTGGCGGCGGCATTAAGTGAGCCTAGGGACGCCATCGAAGACATTATCGAACCATATTTAATGCAAAAAGGATTGGTGCAACGCACGCCGCGAGGTCGGATGTTATCCGCACATGCATTTGAGCATATTGGGCTAAAAGCGCCTAAGAATTTTGATACTTCGCAGCTAGAATTATTAAGTGAAGAGGCAAAAAAGTAATAATGACTGAAATTTTGCCACATTCTGGTTCTATGAAGGGAAAAATACATAATTTTAATATCCGGGTTTATTATGAAGATACGGATATTGGGGGCGTGGTTTACTACGCCAACTATTTGAAATTTATGGAACGTGCACGTTCTGAAATGTTAAGGGATCTTGGTATTGATCAGGCGGAGATGTTGGATTATAACAACCCTGAAGATGTCAGTTTTGTAGTAAAGCGCTCTGAAATTGATTTCAATAGTCCCGCGAGATTTGATGATCATCTTGTTATTAAGAGCAAGATTATAAAATTAGGTGGCGCCAGCTTGATAATAAAGCAGGATGTAACAAAAAATGATCATATATTGGTCACAGGAATGATAAAAATAGCGGCAATCGGTGAGAATGGTAAAACCAAAAGATTACCGCAAAACATAAAAGAAAAATTAAACGTATAATTATTGAATTTTAGGGAACGGAAATGGAAGAAGAATTAGAAGCAAGTGCAGTAGCCGCAGTTGAAGCTGTAGATTTAGGTGGTACGGCACCCGATTTTTCATTTTTCGGCATGTTTGCGCAAGCTGATTTTATTGTGCAGGCTGTAATGATTATGTTACTCGGCGCATCGGTTTGGTGCTGGGCGATTATCTATGATAAATATAAGCGTCTTCGCGCTGTACGTGAAAAAGCAGATGAATTTGAAGTCGAATTTTGGTCCGGCAACAGCCTTGAAGATCTTTATGAACGCACCCGTCATAACCCTGATCACCCACTTGCGATGTTATTTGTTTCTGCTATGCGTGAATGGCAACGATCAACAACCACGCGTACCGGTAAAATTGCTATGGGTGCACAAGAACGTATTTATCGTGTTATGCAAGTGACGGTTAGCCGTGAAATGGAACGGCTTGAACATTACCTTGGTGTGCTGGCCACTGTTGGCTCAACGGCACCGTTTGTTGGACTGTTTGGTACCGTGTGGGGTATCATGAACAGCTTTCAATCAATCGCATCTTCAAATAATTCGTCACTGGCCGTTGTGGCACCGGGTATTGCAGAAGCGCTGGCAGCGACAGCCATGGGACTAGTTGCTGCGATCCCTGCGGTTGTTGCATATAACGTATTATCCAATGATTTAGGGCGATATGCCAACCGTCTAGAGGGTTTCGCTGAAGAATTTGGCACCATCTTGTCACGTCAAATGGATGAGGAGTAGCATTTATGCAAATGCATGGAAATAAAGGCGGCGGTCACCGCACCGGATTTTCAAAACGTCATCAACAAATGAGTGAGATTAACGTAACGCCTTTTGTTGATGTGATGTTGGTGCTGCTTGTTGTTTTTATGGTGACAGCACCATTATTAACCGTTGGCGTTCCTATTGACCTTCCGAATAGTCAGGCTAACAACTTGCCAGAAAATAATACGCCGCTATCGATCACTATCGATGAAGAAGGGCGTATTTATCTTCAAGATGAAGAAGTTGAGCTTCAACAGCTCGTAGCCCGCATTACGGTGATTTTTGAAAACCGTAAAGAGGACAGAATTTATGTTCACGGTGACCAAGGTGTTAGTTATGGCCGTGTGATGGAAGTGATGGGGTTGTTGAATGGCAACGGATTTTCCCGTGTTGCCATGGTAACGGACCCGGCAAGATAAAATGAAAGTATAGAGAATAAATTGAAAAACGCATTAATTATATCAGGAGTATCGCATGTGGGGCTATTTTTAGCAACCACATTCGGCATTCCGTGGTTTGACATACCACGCGATATGGAGATGCAAATTATTCCCGTTGAAATGGTTGATATTGCCGAAGTGACAAAAACAGTCGAAATTGCAAAATTACCTGAACCAACAAAAGAAAAACCAAAACCGCCGGAAAAAAGGCCTGAGCGTGTAGCTGCGGCCTTACCGCCACCACCACCGAAAATGGCGTCGACGATGCCGCTGCTTGATCAACCAAAAGAGAAGCCAGCAGCGAAGCCTAAACCAAAACCTGTTCAGCGCGCAGAAGCACCAAGTGTGGCCCCAAGATCACGACCAAAACCGCCAAGCCGTTTCAGCAGTGACAGAATAGCCGCGCTCCTTAATAAAATTCCGGAAAGCCAATCGGCGACAGAGCGTTTGGCGGAAAAATACGGACAGCAAGAACAACAAATGACTTCATTGGATGTACGTCGCCAAACGATGTCTATCAGTGCTGCGATACAAAAGAAGATACAAGATCAATGTTGGAACCCACCGGCCGGTGCCTTGGAGGCGGGGACATTAAAAGTAACCGTTTATATGCAATTAACACCAGATGGTGATTTGGCAAGACCACCCACTGCAGATGATTATAGTCGGATGAGTGGCCCTTTAAAAGTGGCAGCGGATAGCGCACTTCGTGCAGTTCGCATGTGCGCGCCTTATAGTGATTTAGAATTACCACAGAATTTATATGACCAATGGCGGGAGATTAAAATGAATTTTGATCCATCCGGTATGATATCATAAAGTATAATTAGTTTAACGACTGGAGAAACAGTGTGACACACTTGAAAATTTTATTAATTGCCCTCATTGGGATTATTGCAGGCACAATTTCCGCCCATGCGGTAATTGAAATTGATATTACCCGCGGGAATGTTCAGCCAATGCCTATTGCGCTTGCGAATTTTGAAGGCAGCGAAGCGGCAATGACATCGAGTGGATCGGTCCGCGATATTGGCGCGAATATAGCGCAAGTGGTCACAGCGGATCTCGAAAGATCAGGCTTATTTGCACCGATTGATCAACGCGCGTTTATTAATTCTGGTGCAGCAAGCACAGCGCCACAATTTGCCAATTGGCGCGCTATTGGTGCGCAAGCCTTGGTTACAGGATCGGCCGTACTAGAAGAAGATGGCCGTGTAAGAGTGGAGTTTAGACTGTGGGATGTACTCGCAGGCTCACAAATGACGGGTCTTCGTTATTTCACAGCGCCAAATAATTGGCGCCGAATAGCGCATTTAATCTCAGATGCAATTTATAAGCGTTTAACGGGTGAAGATGGTTATTTTGATACTCGGATTGTTTATATTTCAGAAAGCGGTCCTTATCTTGATCGTATCCGCCGTTTGGCAATTATGGACCAAGACGGTCATAATCATAAGTTTTTAACGGATGGTTCATATATGATATTGAGCCCACGTTTTTCACCGTCCTCTCAGGAAATCACGTATCTTTCTTATTATAATGATACACCGCGCGTTTATCTGTTTAACATTGATACGGGTAGATCGGAAATGTTGGGTGAATTTGACGGTATGACTTTTGCGCCAAGATTTTCGCCGGACGGCAAAAAAGTGATTATGTCAAAAGCGGAACGTGGAAATTCCGATATTTTTGCGATGGAATTAAGCACAAGGCGGATTCAACGATTAACGACCCATTCGGCAATTGACACGTCGCCAAGTTTTTCACCGTTTGGACGTCAAATAGTATTTAATTCGGACCGTGGGGGATCTCAGCAAATATATGTCATGGATAGTGATGGCGCAAATGTGAAGCGCATTAGTTTTGGTGAAGGACGTTATGCAACGCCAGTTTGGTCGCCGCGCGGTGATTTGATTGCCTTTACCAAGCAATTAGGGGGTAAATTTTTCATAGGCGTAATGCGTCCCGATGGCACCGGAGAGCGGATTTTAACCGAAAGTTACTTCGAAGAAGGGCCAACGTGGTCACCAAATGGCCGTGTTTTGATGTATTATAAAAAGTACCCATATGATAACCGTGGTGGCGGTGGTGAGACCCAATTATGGTCCATTGACCTCACTGGATATAACGAAAGACAGATTATAACACCCCTTGATGGATCAGACCCTGCGTGGTCACCGTTGTTGAATTCAAGATAAAGAAGAAATAAATAATCGTCTTATACCCTTATACTCGCTTGATTCTTAACGAATCTACGTTTATAGTCACGATAGATTATATGGGCCGTGGGAATATATGATTAATTGCGCATGTCAATTCTTGTGGGGAAATGACAGAAGTTTTAGGAAAAATAAGAAAATACATAAATATATGTGAAGGATCACTAAATGCTAAAAAATAAATTTTATGCAAAATTTTTAATTATGGTCGGGGCAGCACTATTTTTGAGTGCTTGTGCGAATACAAATGACGAAGCAATGACAGAAGCTCCTGTTGAAGCTCAGCCAGCACCTGCACCAGCTCCTATGGAGCCAGTTCAAACAGGTCCAGCTCCTGGTTCACAAGAAGAACTTGATCAGATTATGGGCGGTATGGACGGATCAACAGTTTATTTCGCTTTTGATCGTTATGATGTTGACGCGTCAGCACGTAACATTCTTCAAGCACAAGCAAACTGGATGAAAAGCAACAACAAGAGTATTGTAGTCGAAGGGCATTGTGATGAGCGCGGTACACGTGAATACAATATTGCTCTTGGTGATCGTCGTGCTAATGCCGTTAAAAATTATCTTGTAGCTATGGGTGTTAGTGCTTCACGCATCCGCACAGTGAGCTACGGTAAAGAACGTCCAATTGGTACAAACAACGATAGAAACCGTCGCGGATACACTCGCGTAAATTAATTTTACAGTTAATTTTAAAATGCCCGTGCGACTAACACTGTCACACGGGCATTTTTTTTAAAGATCCCAAGAAATATTTGGAGCATAAAATACGATGAAAAGTTTGTTTAATTCTCATAACATAATGATGACTGGTATCTGTTTATTATTATCATTGGTATTATTAATAATGTCGACTATGGGATCTTCAGCACAATCGACGAGCCAAAGATTAAATGCAATTGAAAAACAACTTAACGCGATGCAGCGACGTGTTTTTACACCCGGAACGCGTTTCCGGTCCGGTGATAATGGCGGCGGGAATAATGCGGCTCCTGCGGACATTCCAGTTGGTTCGGAAGGCGCATTGATGGCAGAAATCAACATTCGAATTTCTGAACTTGAAACGCAAATTAGACAAATGACAGGGCAATTGGAAGAAGCTAATTTTAAGGTCACTAATTTAACGCGAAAACTTGAAACCCTTGAAAAAGACAATGAGTTTCGCTTTAAAGAATTAGAAAGTGGTGCCCGTCCAATGGCATCATTACCTTCAACGGGTGCTGGGTCAGCTCTACCCGCAGCCACAGCGGCTCCTGTTGCATCGACGGCAAAACAAAAATATGATCAAGCCTATAGCCTTGTATCCAACGCTAATTATGTGGAAGCAGAAATTGGTTTTCTTGAATTCCTTGAACAATACCCTCAAGATGAACTTTCTGGTAATGCGCAATATTGGCTAGGGCAAACTTATTATGCGCGCGGAAATTATGCTGATGCGACACGAACCTTTCTTGAAGGGATGAGCAAATATCCCGAAAGTTCTAAAGCACCCGCGTATCTTTTGAAAGTAGGAATGTCTCTTAATCTTTTGGGAGAAAAAACCGAAGCCTGCGAAGTATTTCGTGAGCTTGGTGCTCGTTTTCCAAATAGCACAGAGAGCACCCGCCTACGTCCAACCGAAGAAAGAAAAGCAGGATGCAGTTAGACGGGGGTAATATTCTCCCTCTTTCTGGCGATGAATTTCATGATCTGATGATGCCCCTTGAGATTGGGGAGCCAAAAAACATTGCGGTGGCTGTATCTGGCGGTGGCGATAGCATGGCGCTTGCACTCTTGCTTCATCAGTGGTGCCTTAATAATCACGTAAAACTTCATGCAGTAACGGTTGACCATGGTTTAAGGAAAGCTTCAAAACAAGAAGCTAAAGATGTTTCAAAGTGGTTGGAAAAGTTAAATATCCATCATGAGATACTCAGCTGGATAGGCGAAAAACCGACTTCAAATATTCAAGATAAAGCCCGCAAAGCTCGATATGACCTTATCAGTAAATGGTGTAAGTCAAAGGAAATTGATCATGTTTTTGTCGCGCATCATAAAGATGACCAAGCAGAAACGTTTCTTATTCGCCTTTTCAGAGGTAGCGGTGTAGATGGTCTTTCTGCGATGGAGAAGGTGTCTCGATTACCTGTGGAAGGTTATGAGAAGGATGCCATTAAGATATATCGACCGCTTCTATCGATTGGAAAAGAACGACTTCTTAAAACTCTTGAAGAAATGGGACAGACTTGGGTTACTGATCCAAGTAATGAAAATGAGGCATTCACGCGAATTAAAATCCGTAAATTATTAAATGATACTCAGATAGAAGGCTTAGACCGTGAAAGATTAACGGCGACAGCCACTAAGATGTCACGCGTGAAATCACTCCTTGATCAATTAACTGATCACGCCGAATCGGAGTTAGTGAATTATCATCCGCTCGGCTATGCTGAATTATCGAGAAATTTCAGTCAGAATCTTCATGAAGAAATTGCCTTAAGATTGTTAAGTCGATTGCTAAAAAAAGTAAGCGGCGCAAAACATCCCGGTAGGTATCAAAAATTATTCACTTTATTTGAAAATCTTAAACAGGTTGATTTTTCTGGGCAGACTTTATGTGGCGTGATTGTATGTAAAAATGAAAAAGGACAGATTGTATTTGTCCGAGAAGCGGTTTCAATTAATGATGAAAAAATCATTACGGATAAGAAACAACTATTATGGGATAATAGGTTTATTGTTAATTCGAAAGAGACTTCTGGAAAAGTAATTGCCTTTTCAAATGAAATGAAGGCAACTCTTTTTGAACAGCATCCAGAAGTTAAAGGGGATATCTATAAAAATTTTGAAAGTCATGTTTTGAGAGATAAGTTATTACAGACTTTACCAATCATTTTAACAAATGATGAAAAAATAATACTCCCAAATTTTTTATTTGCTGATAAAAACCAAATTCAAGTAGGTGTTTTTTCAGCTTCTTTTCAGCATTAAAGACTATAAAAGTGTTGTTTTTATAGAAAAATGGCTATCATGACAAAAAAGATAAACTTTCAACTTGTTTCTGGCACATTTGCTCTTATCTATTGATAATGAAACTTTGATGATTGTATATCAGGTAACAAAATAAAGGTTTAATACGTGGACAATATGAAACGTAATTTCGCATTCTGGCTTATCATTTTAATTTTACTTCTTGCTTTGTTTAGTGCCTTTAAGGGGCCAGAAGGCGGCGACGGCAGACAAGATATCTCTTATTCTGAGTTCTTAGCGGGTATTGATGCGGGTAACATTACAAGTGTTACTATACAGGAAAATAATATTGCGGGCCAAATGGCCAATGGTCAAACTTTCCAAACTTATGCCCCGAATGATGCGACCTTAATTGATAAGTTGAATGCCAAAGGCGTTAATATTAACGCGAAACCAATTGAAACGAGTGCGTTTATGACATTCTTGGTCGGTTGGTTGCCATTTATTATTCTAATAGGTATTTGGATATTCTTTATGCGTCAGATGCAAGGCGGTGGCGGTAAAGCAATGGGTTTTGGTAAATCTAAAGCCAAGCTTCTAAATGAAATGTCAGGCCGTGTGACCTTTGATGATGTGGCGGGTATCGAAGAAGCCAAAGAAGAACTTGAAGAAATAGTTGAATTTCTTAAGGACCCTAGTAAGTACCAACGCCTTGGTGCAGTCATTCCGAAAGGTGCTTTACTCGTTGGACCTCCAGGAACTGGTAAAACACTTCTTGCGCGTGCGATTGCTGGTGAAGCGAACGTGCCATTCTTTACGATTTCTGGTTCTGACTTTGTTGAAATGTTTGTGGGTGTCGGTGCGAGCCGTGTGCGCGATATGTTTGAACAGGGTAAGCAAAATGCCCCATGTATCATTTTCATTGATGAAATTGACGCCGTAGGTCGCCATCGTGGTGCTGGCCTAGGTGGTGGTAACGATGAACGTGAGCAAACATTAAACCAATTGCTTGTTGAAATGGACGGTTTTGAAGCCAATGAAGGGATTATTTTACTTGCAGCGACAAACCGTCCTGATGTTCTTGATCCGGCTTTATTGCGTCCGGGTCGTTTTGACCGTCAGGTTGTCGTTTCTAATCCGGATATATTGGGCCGTGAAAAAATTCTTAAAGTTCATATGAAAAAAGTGCCACTTGCTGCCGACGTTAAGCCACGTGTTATAGCACGTGGTACACCTGGGTTCTCTGGCGCTGATCTTGCGAACCTTGTGAATGAAGCAGCATTACTTGCAGCACGCAAAGGAAAACGCGTTGTTACAATGGATGATTTTGAACAATCAAAAGATAAAGTGATGATGGGTGCGGAACGTCGTTCGATGGTCATGCAAGAAGACGAGAAAAAACTAACTGCTTATCATGAAGCGGGTCATGCTCTCGTTGCGATTCATTGTACAGCATCCGACCCAATCCATAAAGCCACTATTATTCCACGTGGTCGCGCATTAGGTATGGTGATGCGTCTCCCTGAGCATGATCAGCTTTCAAGATCGCGCGAAAAAATGCATGCAGATTTGGCCGTTGCGATGGGTGGCCGTGTAGCTGAGGAAATTATTTTTGGTTATGATAAGGTAACATCAGGTGCATCGTCTGATATTTCATATGCGACTAAAATGGCTCGTGCCATGGTTACTCAATGGGGTATGAGCGATAAATTAGGGCCGCTTGAATATGGTGAAAACCAACAAGAAGTTTTCTTGGGTCATTCCGTATCTCAAACGCAAAATGTGTCTTCTGCGACAGCAAAAATCATTGATGAAGAAATTCGCCGACTTGTCGATGAATCATATCAGAAAGCAACGGATATTCTGAATAAGAACCTTGATGATTTGCATACGTTAGGCAAAGGATTGCTTGAATATGAAACATTAAGTGGTGATGAAATTAATGATTTATTAACGGGCAAAGAAATTCAAAAAGATTTTGATGATGAAGATAAGCCGGAAAACAAACCGACTGGTTCCGTCCCGACAACCAAGAAGCCGAAAGATAAAGGCAATAACATTGGTTCTGATCCGGTGCCAGAAAGTTAAACATTTCGTTGGTTGGCATCATGAACAATCATAAAATTTATCTTGAGCCTCTGGGTATAACCAGAGGCTTAACTGCATCTGGTAAATATTTTCGCAAATTACAAAATAGCGAAGCTTATTATTCTCATTTGAAAATAATTAAAAGAAATTCTCAATCGGTACATCACGAAATTATCTCTGTTACTGAGCTAGATGATTATTTTTCTAAAATAAATGAAAATGATAAACGAGAAGTTCAAAAATTAATTGAAAATATTGAACGTATTCGTGAGCCATTAGAATTAAAAAATGGCCTCAAATTCGATTTTAAAAATCCTATTATTCAAGGTGTCCTCAATGTAACACCGGACAGTTTTTCGGATGGTGGTGAATTTAATGAATTTGGTTCTGCTATGGATCAAATAACTGCAATGATTTCGGATGGTGCAGATATCATTGATATTGGAGGGGAATCTACAAAACCGGGGGCAAAAGCCGTTACCATCGACGAAGAATTAAGCCGCGTCATTCCTGTGATTAAAAATATAAAAAATAAAAAAATACCGATTTCAATTGATAGTAGAAACAGTGAAGTTATGAAAATGGCAATGAAATCGGGTGCTCACATAATAAATGATGTCAGTGCCTTAGAATATGATGTTGATAGTGTGAATATCGTCCGTGGGGAAAATGTGCCAATTATTCTTATGCATTCACAAGGAACGCCCGAAACAATGCAAGATAACCCAGATTATCAATGCGTTTATTTGGATATTTATGATTATTTAGAGGAACGTATAGAGCACTGTGTGAAAAATGGTATTTCAAGAAGAAATATAATTGTTGATCCCGGTATTGGTTTTGGGAAAACGGTTGAACATAATTTACAAATATTAAAACACATTTCAATATTTCACGGACTTGGTGTTCCCTTGTTAATTGGAGTGTCGAGAAAAAGTTTCATCGGTAAGATATGTGACGAAGAAATTCCTGCAAATAGAATTCACGGATCTATTTCAGCTGCGCAGCATTGCATTAATCGCGGAGTTCATATCATCAGGGTTCATGATGTAAAAGAAACCAAACAAGCGATAACAGTCTTACAAAATATACAGTCTAGTTAATTTTTTTTCTAATATTCAGCTTCTATTAACATACTCTTGCTATGAAGGAGATATATTTGAATAAATGTCGAGAAGAACGAAACGATATGACCAGAAAATATTTTGGAACTGATGGTATTCGCGGAAAAGCGAATGAAGGGAAAATGACTGCAGAGTTAGCCATGAGAGTAGGTATGGCTGCAGGACGTTATTTCACACGTGGAGATCATCAACACCGTGTTGTTATTGGCAAAGATACGCGTCTTTCCGGTTATTTACTTGAGCCTGCATTAACATCAGGGTTTATTTCCATGGGTATGGACGTTGTCCTTTTAGGACCAATGCCGACACCCGCTGTGGCGATGTTAACAAGGTCTTTGCGTGCTGATTTGGGCGTAATGCTTTCTGCTTCTCATAATCCCTTTTATGATAACGGAATTAAATTGTTTGGCCCAGATGGCAACAAATTGTCTGATGAGATTGAGGAAGAACTCGAACGCAGAATGGACAATGGATATAACAAGCATTTGGTTCCTTCAGAAGATTTAGGCCGCGCCCAAAGATTACATAACGCAGTTGGTCGTTATATTGAATTTGCGAAAAATACTTTTCCAAAAAATTTACGTCTTGACGGTTTAAAAGTAGTACTAGATTGCGCTAATGGCGCCGCATATAGAACGGCACCGAGTGTTTTATGGGAACTTGGTGCTGAAGTTGTTGTTATTGGTGCCACACCAAATGGTACCAATATTAATGATAATTTCGGTTCCACGAATCCTGAAGCTATGTGCATAAAAGTTATTGAAGAAGGTGCTGATATTGGTATTGCCTTAGATGGTGATGCAGATCGTTTAATCATCTGTGATGAAACAGGGCTTATCATTGATGGGGACCAATTAATGGCTACTATCGCAACCAATTGGCACGAAGAAGGTAAACTTGAAGGTGGGGCGTTGGTCGCAACATTGATGTCAAACCTCGGACTTGAAAAACATATGAAGTCATTAGGATTGGAATTGGAGCGCACCAATGTTGGTGATCGTTATGTAGTCGCAGCTATGCAAAAATTAGGTTGTAATGTTGGTGGGGAACAATCCGGTCATATCATTTTAAGCGATTTTAATACAACAGGTGATGGCTTGGTTGCTGCGCTTCAAGTCTTGGCTGTCTTGGTTGAAAAAGGGCGTCCGGCCAGTAATTTATTTAAATTGTTCGAACCATATCCGCAGCTACTCAAAAATGTGCGGTATAACGAGGCAACTGACCCGCTTGCGGATGATCATGTAATACAAGCTATAAGTGATGGTGAAAATTCACTTAATGGTAATGGTCGTGTTGTGATTAGGAAATCGGGCACGGAGCCATTAATTCGAGTGATGGTTGAAGGTGATAATGGTACTTTGATTGAAAATGTTGCTTCTGACATTGTGTCTTCCGTTGAAGCGACAATCAGAAGCGTATAATCATGAAAGGTAAGGTTTTAACAATAGCTGGATCGGATTCAAGCGGTGGCGCTGGAATTCAAGCGGATATTAAAACCATTTCTTCACTTGGTGGATATGCCATGTCCGCGATTACAGCAATTACTGTACAAGACACCAATATGGTCAGTGAAGTGTTTCCCGTTCCGGCTAATACTGTACGGGCACAAATACTGTCGGTGTTAGGTGATATAGGTGCTGATGCCATTAAAACCGGAATGTTAATGTCACCTGAAATTATCGAGGGTGTTTCAGATATTCTTGCAAAATACGTTGCTGATATTCCTATGGTGGTTGATCCCGTGATGATGTCCACGAGCGGACATATGCTTTTAAAACCATTAAGCGTAAAAGCGATGGTAAGTGAAATACTACCCAAGACGACATTATTAACACCAAATTTGGCTGAAGCATCTAAACTAACAGGCGTAGATTTGCTCAAAAATATGGATGAGATGCGCAAAGCTGCAGATGCTCTTTTAAAGATGGGACCGGAAGCGGTTTTGGTTAAAGGGGGGCATCTTAAAGGTGATATTTTGACAGATTTATTGGTTACACAAAATTCAGAAAAAATATTCTCCGCTCTTAGGGTACCTGGTAAAGATAATCATGGTACAGGGTGTACACTCGCATCAGGTATTGCGACAGGACTTGCTCAAGGTCTTAAACTTGAAGAAGCAGTAAGCAGAGCTCATAATTTTGTACAAAAAGCGCTTGAAAATGCGCCCGGGTTTGGTAGTGGTTGCGGCCCTCTTAATCACCTCGTGAAGGTTGACTAAAGTCATACTGGACTAAGCACGTAATAATATATAGTATCACCCTATAACAATGAATATATCTATATTGTGAGGGATAATTTACTATGTTTAAGATCAAAACCGTAATCTTGGGTCTAATGGGTTTTGCATTGATTTCTACAAATTCTTATGCGCAAACCATGGAACAGCTTAATGATAAGTTCAGGCAGCTTAATGAGTATTTGCCGACGCCAAATTCTTACCGTACAGCTTCAGGTGCGCCGGGTCACGAATATTGGCAGCAACAGGCAGATTATAAAATTGATGTAACTCTTGATGATGAAAATCAAAGTGTTACGGGTTCTGCAAACATTAGATATTATAATAACTCTCCAGATAGCTTGAAATACATTTGGCTGCAAATGGATCAGAATCGTTTTGATCCTAAAACGTCAATGGACATCGCGGGTGAAACAGTATCACCAAATATGGATGGGATGTCTTTTTCTGCTATGCGCAGCCATATTGAACGTCGAAATTTCGATGGTGGCTTCAAAGTAAGTCGTCTTCAGGACTTAAGCGGAAATGATCTATCATATACAGTTGTAGGCTCGAACTTACGTATTGATTTACCAACCGAGTTAGGTCCAAAACAAGCCACAGATTTCGCTATTGATTGGTCCTATAACATCCTTGATTCTGAAATTTTACGGTCCCGTCAAGCGGCTGAATATTTTGAACGTGATGACAATTATATTTATGAAATTGCACAGTGGTATCCTAGAGTGACCGTTTATTCAGACTACGAAGGATGGCATAATAAAGAATATCAAGGTAGTGGTGAATTCACCCTTGAGTTTGGAAATTACGATGTGACTATTACGGCACCGGCCGATCATATTGTTGCCTCAACAGGTGTGTTGCAAAATGAAGCTGATGTTTTAACGCAAGATCAGCGCGATCGTTTAATCGAAGCGCGCACTGCATCGGTTCCTATTTTTATTGTCACGCCAGAAGAAGCGGTGAATAACGAAAAAGAAAAGGCTTCTGAAACAAAAACGTGGCATTATAAAGCAGAAAATGTCCGCGATTTTGCCTTTGCCTCGTCTCGTAAATTTATTTGGGATGCGATGGGTTATAAGATGAAAGAAAACGGTGAAACTGTTATGGCGATGTCATATTATCCTATGGCTGGTCAACCGCTTTGGTCTGATATTTCGACACAAGCCGTAATGCACACATTACAAGTTTATAATAAATATTCGATGACGTATCCATATCCCGTGGCTATCTCAGTTAATGGCCCTATTGGCGGCATGGAATATCCAATGATCAGTTTTAATGGTGCCCGTCCAACGACACACCCCGATGGAACGCGTACATATGGCCGTCGCACAAAGCACGGATTGATTGGCGTAATTATTCATGAAGTTGGGCATAACTATTACCCAATGATTATAAATTCCGATGAGCGCCAATGGACTTGGATGGATGAAGGTTTAAATACGTTTGTTCAAAACCTTGCTCATCAAGAATGGAAAGATGATTATCCGCTTGGACGAATTGATCCGCGTAATATTACTGGTTATATGACAAGTACAAATCAGGTTCCGATTATGAGCAATGCAGATTCATTACTTCAAAAAGGAAATAATGCTTATGCGAAGCCATCTACTGCCTTAAACATTCTACGTGAAAGTATCATGGGGCCAGAACTCTTTGATTTTGCGTTTCGTGAATTTGCACAGCGTTGGAAATTCAAACGCCCTACGCCATCTGATTTCTTCCGTACGATGGAAGATGCCAGCGGTGTAGATTTAGATTGGTTCTGGCGTGGTTGGTTCTATACCACTGAGCATGTGGATATTGCGCTTGATAACGTGCGTCATTTCACCATCAATACCGAAGATCCGGAAATTGAAGAAGCCTTTAAGCGCCGTCAAGAAATGGAGAAACGTAGACATCCATCATATCTCAGTAACGATGACTTGCCAAAACGCATTGATGAATTCCCAAGTATCAAAGATTTTTATAATGATAATGACGAGTTCACCGTTACCAATAAGCAACGTAATGATTATAATAAATTAATTGCGGATCTAGAAGATTGGCAAATTGAATTGTTAAATGATGACAGTCATATTTATATGTTAGATTTCTCAAATATAGGTGGCGTAATTATGCCGATTTATCTTGAAATTGAATATGCTGACGGCTCAAAGGAAGAAAAACGCTTCCCCGCTGAAATATGGAAACTCAATTATAAAAACATGACCAAGATGATTGTGAGTGATAAAGAAATTGCTTCAGTGACACTTGATCCGAAGTATGAAACAGCTGATGCTGATATGTTCAATAACTTTTTCCCACGCCGTATTCTTGAAAGTCGTTTTGATCTTGCAAAACAAAGAGGAAGAAACCGTCGTGACATGCTAAATGAAAATCTGACAGAGGTTAAATCTGTTGAAGATTACCGTAAAGAAAAAGAGAAGAAAGATTCTGATGATGCGCGTTCTGCTGAAGGCAAATTTAATGATCTGGTGAAAGAATATCAGTAGTGATTTCCAGAAATTTATCTAAATTTCTAATTCTATTTTCTATGATGTGCGTAGCCAATATTGGTTACGCACACCGTTATTACGCTTCCTTTAGTCAAGTGGACATGCAGCCTGATAAAGGCACCATCGAAATTACTCACCGTGTCTTCACCCATGATATTGAAGACTTGTTGATGCGATTTAATGGTGGGCCTGTAGAATTAACCGATGAAAAAGTCGAATCGTTTCTTAAAGATTACATTATTCAATCTTTTGCTATTTATGGCACTGATGGCGAGCAAATCCCACTTAATTGGATTGGTGTTGAAGTTACCTTTAATGATATTTATGTCTTTCAAGAAGCGCCCCTTTCTGAAGGTCAAGACACCTTAATTTTGACCAATCGAATTTTGATGGATCTCTTCCAAGAACAAAGCAATACAGTCAATGTTAAGCATGGCCGTAAAGTAAAAAGTCATACTTTTCAATATGACAGTAAACTCTATCAAATATCCTTTAGTGGACGTTCGGGCGACTACCCAATTGATCAGTAATATTTAATTCACAAATCTTCTGATTGACAATTAATTTTGTTTCTCTATATTCCGCCGTGGGCTATCCCTCCCCAACGAGGGACAGCTATTCTGGAAGGAATAGGAGACACATTATGTTACCAGAAAAGAAGCCAGCTTCACCGCTGTTTTCGTCAGGACCGTGCGCGAAACGCCCGGGATGGACGATTGAAAATTTAAAAAAAGCGCCATTAGGGCGTTCTCATCGTGCCGCAGTCGGCAAAACCCGTTTAAAAGACGCAATTGATAAAACGCATGCTTTACTTAGCCTGCCGGATGATTACCGTGTTGGTATTGTTCCAGGTTCTGATACAGGCGCCGTTGAAATGGCTTTATGGTCATTGTTAGGTGCGCGCGGCGTTGATATGCTTGCATGGGAAAGTTTTGGCTCAGGTTGGATTACCGACGTAACGAAGCAGCTGAAATTGTATGATGTCCGTAAAATTGAAGCACCATATGGAGAGCTTCCGGACCTTACACAAGTTGATCCTGCACGTGATGTGGTATTCACATGGAATGGCACAACATCAGGTGTTAAGGTTCCAAATGGTGACTGGATTGCGGATAATCGTGCTGGCTTAACCATTTGTGATGCGACATCAGCTGCTTTTGCAATGGATCTTCCTTGGGAAAAGCTTGATGTAACGACTTTCTCTTGGCAGAAAGTAATGGGTGGCGAAGGAGCACATGGTATTATTATCTTGTCACCACGCGCTGTCGAGCGCTTGGAAAATTATTCTCCAGCGTGGCCACTTCCGAAAATCTTCCGCATGACTAAAAATGGTAAACTGATAGAAGGCATCTTTAAAGGCGCAACTATCAATACACCATCAATGCTTTGTGTTGAAGACTACCTTGATACCCTTAATTGGGGCGAAGAAGTCGGCGGATTAAATGGACTAATCAAACGTTCAGAAGACAATCTCGCTGTGCTTAAAGCATGGGTTGACCACACGGATTGGGTTGATTTTCTTGCCATAGATCCTGCGACAGTTTCTAATACGTCTGTTTGCTTAAAAATATCAGCAGATTGGTTTCAAAGTCTATCTGATGAAGATAAAGCAGCGGCCGCTAAGAAACTTGCTAGCCTCTTAGATGAGCAAGGTGTCGCTTATGACATTGGTGCATATCGAGATGCTCCTGCGGGGCTTCGTATTTGGGCAGGTTCCACAATTGAAGCAGTTGATCTTAAAGATTTAACGCCATGGCTAGATTGGGCCTACGGCGAAGTCAAAACACAATATAACTAATTTTACATATTTATTTTTACACTTATATGAAAGGTAATCCTTATGGTTAAGGTACTTATTTCTGATAAAATGAGCCCGCTCGCCAAAGAAATTTTTGAACGACGCGGTATTGAAACTGATGAAATCGTTGGTTTAACAAAAGAAGAATTAGAAGCGAAAATTCATGAATATGATGGTCTTGCTATTCGTTCAGCAACGAAAGTCACCCCAAAGATTTTAGCGGCAGCAAAAAACCTGAAAGTCGTTGGTCGTGCCGGTATCGGTGTTGATAATGTAGATATTCCAGCAGCAACCAGTAACGGTACAGTTGTGATGAATACGCCAATGGGTAACAGCATCACAACCGCTGAACATGCAATAGCGATGATGTTTGCAGTCGCTCGTCAAATCCCACAAGCAAGTGCATCAACACACCAAGGAAAATGGGAAAAGTCGAAATTTATGGGTGTTGAATTAACATCAAAAATATTGGGTATTATTGGATGTGGGAATATTGGTGCAATTGCCGCTAGTCGTGCAATAGGTCTTAAAATGAAAGTAATTGCATTTGATCCATTTCTATCTGAAGAACGCGCAGAAGAGATTGGTGTAGAGAAAGTTGAACTTGATGGCCTTTTAGGACGTGCAGATTTTATTTCTCTTCATACACCTTTAACAGACAGCACTCGTGGTATTCTTGATGCGGATGCATTTGCCAAAATGAAAGATGGTGTGCGTATCGTTAACTGCGCGCGTGGTGGTCTTATTGATGAAGTGGCCCTTAAAGACGCACTTGATAGTGGAAAAGTTGCTGGCGCTGCGCTTGATGTTTTTGAAGTTGAGCCTGCTAAAGAAAACGTTCTTTTCGGAAATGATAATGTTGTAGTGACGCCTCATTTAGGTGCATCAACATCGGAAGCACAAGTTAATGTTGCCGTTCAAGTTGCCGAACAAATGTCCGATTATCTTTTAGATGGTGCAGTAACCAATGCACTTAACATGCCAAGCTTAACGGCAGAAGAATCAAAACGTTTAAGTCCTTATATGTCACTTGTTGGACAATTAGGCAGTTTTGTTGGCCAGTTAAATGATGCTGTAATGAAAGAAATCCACATTGGATATCAAGGTGATGTAACGGAACTTAATGTTCGTCCTCTTACGGCGATTGTCGTAGAAGGTTTGCTTCGCTCGCTTTTAAGCAGTGTAAATATGGTCAATGCATTAAGTGTCGCAAAAGAACGTGATATTAATGTTGTTGAAAGTAAAGTTGAAGGCGAAGGCGATTACAATACGCTGGTGACTGTAAAAGTTATTACCGATAAAGGTGAGTTCTCAGTAGCTGGAACACTCTTTGCGGACCGCCGTCCTCGTATCGTTCAAGTTGATGATATTCGACTTGAGGGTGAATTAACTGAAAATATGATTTTCGCGACCAACGAAGATAAGCCAGGGTTCATTGGTTCTCTTGGAACAATTCTTGGAACGGGTGGTCTAAATATCGCGACATTTAATCTTGGTCGTCATAATGAAGGTGGTCGTGCAATTGCACTCGTTGCGGTTGACCAGCATGCTTCTAATGATGTCATCGGCGAAATTGAGAAAATTGGCCAGGTACGTAGTGTGAAGGCTTTAAATTTTTAAAATTGTAGAAAACTGTATCCAAACGATTTCTACGATTAGGGAGGGTTATTAACCCTCCCTTTTTTGTGTTTTTGCTACTTTTTGGCGTTGGGCTTTATTAATATTGGTGATATAAGCACAACGAAAAGCGAGTCTAATTTTAAAGCGACAATTAATTATGTCAGAACAGAATGAAACAGCCCTGCTGCCAGAAGGATTGCATGACAGTCTTGTGGGTGAAGCTAATAAGGAAACGAAAGCAGTTGAGAAATTGCTGAAAGCCTTTTCTGCTCATGGGTTTGACTTAATCCTGCCGCCATTAGTTGAATTTGAAGAAAGTTTGCTTTTGGGCCCTGGAAAAGCTCATTCGAGAAACATGTTTCGCGTACTTGACCCTGTTTCGCAGCGTATGATGGGCGTGCGTACTGATATGACGGGGCAGGTTGCCCGGATTTCACAATCACGTTTAAGTAACGCCCCTCGACCACTTCGTCTTGGGTATGCGGGTGATGTATTACGTATTAAAGGAACACAATTAAGACCTGAACGCCAATTTAAACAAGCCGGCGTTGAACTTATAGGATCGAATTCAACGGAAGCTTATGTTGAAATAATTTTGCTCGCTTATGAAGCGCTCAGTGATGTCGGTGTTGATAATTTAAGTGTCGACCTTGCGTTGCCGCAATTGGTTCCGGCTATTACAAGCGGCCTTGGAATAGATGCGGATTTATCAAATCAGGTTCGAGACGCGCTTGACGCAAAAGACATCGGCGCATTAGCCAATATAGAAGGCGATATTGGTGAAATTAGTCGAGCAATTTTAAATGCAGCAGGGCCTGCAGAAAAGTCTCTCGGAATTTTATCAAACTTATCATTGCCTGAAGAGGCAAGCGCGCTATGTGATGAGTTAATTAAACTTGTTGGAAAATTATTAGATATTGCGCCGGATTTAACAATTACGATTGATCCCGGTGAATACACGGGTTTTGAATATCAAACAGGTATCAGTTTTAGTATTTTTGCAGGCGGCGTGAGAGGCGAACTTGGACGTGGCGGTCGTTATGTCGTAAATGCAGAACACGGTGAAGGTGAACTGGCAACAGGTTTTTCACTTTACCTTGATAGTTTAATGCGTGCGATCATTGTCGAAGAGCAAGAAAGAAAGATTTTTATTCCAAATGGAACCGAACGCACTTTATTAAGTGACTTACAGAAAGATGGTTATAGAACCATTCTGGGACTAGAAGATGTGAAAGACGAAATTTCAGAAGCGAAACGAATGAAATGCGGTTTTATTTGGCAAAATAATAAGATAAACGAAATATCGAAAGGTTAATAATTGTGTCTAACGTTGTCGTAGTAGGGTCCCAGTGGGGCGATGAAGGAAAAGGTAAAATCGTAGATTGGTTAAGCGAAAGAGCCGATGTAGTTGTAAGATTTCAGGGGGGACACAATGCGGGCCATACACTTGTTATTGATGGAAAAGTTTATAAATTAAGTCTTCTTCCTTCTGGGATTGTTCGTGGCGGCAAGCTATCAGTGATAGGTAATGGTGTTGTGGTTGACCCATGGGCGCTAGTTAATGAAATGAAAAAATTAAGCGATCAGGGCGTAACTATTAATGCTGAAAGTTTGCTTATTTCTGAAGGCTGCTCACTTATATTGCCACTTCACGGTGAACTTGATGCAATTCGTGAAGATGCCGCAAAAGCACGTAGTGAAACAGGCCCTGTAATTGGCACAACACGACGTGGAATTGGCCCAGCTTATGAAGATAAAGTAGCGCGTCGCGCCCTGAGAGTATGCGACCTAAAATCAGAAGAAACAGTTGCAAAACGTGTTGACGTTCTTCTTGGACATCATAACCCACTTCGTAAAGGCTTAGGATTTGATGAAGTTGACCGTGATGATTTAATTGCACAAATCATGGATGTTTCTAAACATGTTCTTCCGCTTGTTGGCGCAAGTTGGAAAATATTAGACGAGGCGAGAAAAGACGGTAAAAAAATTCTATTTGAAGGCGCACAAGGCATCATGCTTGATATTGATCATGGTACGTATCCTTTTGTGACGTCTTCTAATGTTGTTGCTTCCCAAGCTGCGGGCGGTTCCGGAATGGGTGCCAATAGCCTTGATTATATTCTTGGCATTACGAAAGCCTATACAACACGTGTGGGCAGTGGCCCATTTCCAACAGAATTATTTGACGAAGTTGGACAAGGGTTAGGTGAACGTGGCCATGAGTTTGGCACTGTTACGGGACGCAGTCGCCGTTGCGGTTGGTTTGACGCCATCATGGTGCGACAAGTGATGAAAATTTCAGGGATTACCGGTATTGCACTTACAAAGCTTGATGTTCTGGATGGCATGGAAGAACTGAAAATTTGCGTTGGTTATGATTTAAATGGTGAAAAGCTGGATTATTACCCCGCATCAACGGATGATCAAGCCACAGTAACGCCTATCTATGAAAGCATGGAAGGTTGGAGCGAGAGCACCTTTGGAGCAAGAAGTTGGGTTGATCTTCCTGCAAATGCCATTAAATATGTGCGCCGCATTGAAGAGTTGATTGAAACACCCGTGGCTATTCTCTCTACAAGCCCTGAGCGAGAAGACACAATCCTCGTTAAAAATCCATTTGAAGGCTAACTAATATAGATATTAAAGATAGATCGTTTTTCCTGTTAGGCAACTCTCTATTTCTGTTTGGAACAAATGACTTTCATCTTCCTTATGGGGATTATACGTGCCAATTTGGACTAATATGTGATTGTCCTTGGATATTTTGATTTCTGGGTTAGAGCCACGAAATACAACAAGCTTTTTCTTTTCGACTTTTAATGAGTATAGAATTTCATATTCGGCGATAATCTGAATGGATGAACTGCCGATTGCACCTGGGTCAAATTGATAAGCTCTATAGAGGCAGGATTTGGTTTTGTGTTCCGAAATTAACTTTTTATCCACTCTATTTTTACCGATTAAAGCTGTGCCGCTTAATGCTGTTAATACCAGTATAGCCCATAAAAAACTTACAATATGATGTAGATATCTGAGATATCTAATTTTCCAAAATGTAGATAACTTTATCAAAATGAATAAGGAAATAATCCAAACACCACTTCGGAAGATCACATGGAATTCCCAATCAATGAAGTATAATGCTATAGGAAAATTAAATAGGAAGATTAAGATTAAAGCAAACGAAATAAGCCAAAAAATGAGTAATAGTTTTGATTTTTCTATAATAGTATTCCCCCAATAATTTACTTTCCGGATACTTATTACTGCTCGATTGTGAGCATGTCATCTTCGGCGGCAGCAGCCTGCATTGCGATCTGCAGTTTTTCAAAGGCGCGTGCTTCGATTTGACGCACGCGTTCGCGGCTAATGCTATATTCGATGCTTAATTCTTCAAGAGTTTTAGGGCTATCACTTAGGCGACGTTCTGAAATGATATGTTGTTCACGCTCATTTAAAGCACTCATGGCATTAGCCATAAGTCCGCGTCGGTAATTTAACTCTTCTTCATCTGCATATACTGTTTCTTGATCTGGTGTATTTTCGTCTACAAGCCAATCTTGCCATTCACCTTCGATGTCGGCACGCATTGGCGCGTTCAATGAATGATCACCACCAGACATACGGCGGTTCATTTGAACAACTTCGTCTTCTTTAACATCAAGTCTATTGGCAATTTCAGTAACTTGGTCCGGATGAAGATCACCTTCATCAACGGCTTCAAGTTGGCCCTTGATGCGACGTAAATTAAAAAACAATTTCTTTTGTGCTGCCGTCGTTCCAATTTTAACGAGCGACCAAGATCGAAGGATATATTCATGAATTGAGGCCTTAATCCACCACATTGCATAAGTGGCCAAACGGAAACCTTTATCAGGGTCAAAACGTTTAACTGCTTGCATCATGCCGACATTACCTTCGGAAATAAGATCACCTACCGGCAAACCATATCCGCGATAACCCATCGCAATTTTAGCCACAAGACGAAGGTGAGAAGTAACCAATTTATGGGCAGCATCCGTATCGCCATGCTCCGTCCATGCTTTTGCGAGCATAAACTCCTCATCCGGCTTAAGCATTGGGAATTTACGAATTTCATGTAGGTAGCTCGTTAAACTACCGTCCGGTGATATCACTGGTAGATTATTTTGCGCCATCTTAAGTTTTTACCCTTAGTCCTTTTTATCCATTTTATCTTATAAAAACATTAGGGCAGTATTTAGACAGCGACTAATGCTTGAATAAGGTGTTTCATATCATTTGGTAATTCTGTTTCAAATGTCAAGTGCTCCTTGGTAATCGGATGAATGAATCCGATCAAATAAGCGTGAAGTGCTTGACGTGTAAAATTGGAAAGTGCCTCTTTTGCGCCTTCCGATAAATTTTTGGAAGGATTATTGCGACGGCTATAAAGAGGATCACCAACAAGAGGATATCCCAAATGTGACATATGAACCCGCACTTGATGTGTTCGACCCGTTTCAAGGCGGCACTCAACTAGTGAGAGACTTGGTGGCAAGCCTTGCTTAACATTTTGCCGGGATGTTATTTTTCTGGGAGGTTCTAATCTTTTTATAACTTTGTAATGTGTGAGCGCTTCTTTTCCGCTTGGTTGGACAGATATCTTCAATCTATTTTTAGGGTCTCTTTTAAGCGGAGCATAAATTTCGTCGGCTGTTGGGTTTGGAACCCCCCAGCAAATAGCATAATAAGCTCTTTCCATGCTGTGTTTTGCGAATTGTTTTGCCAAACCTTTGTGTGCTTTGTCGGACTTCGTAGCAACCATAAGGCCGCTTGTATCTTTATCTATCCTGTGAACAATACCGGGCCTTCTAACTCCATTGATGCCTGATAAACTTTCGCCACAATGGTAGATGAGTGCATTGACAAGAGTACCGCTATAGTTTCCTGGGGCAGGGTGGACGACCATACCAGCAGGCTTATATAGGACTATTAAATGATCGTCTTCATAATAGATATCCAGTGGCATATCTTCGCCTTCAGGGATAGGCTCTACAAGATCAGGAATATTTAAACCAAATATCTCATGCCCTTTTATTTTTGCTGAAGGGTCTTCATATTTCTTTTCAGAATCTTTCAGAAAGACTTGACCTTCGACGATCAGGCTTTTAAGACGGGAACGACTAATGTCCGGAAGCTTATTGCTGAGGAACTTATCTAGGCGTAAGCCTTTATCCTCTTCGTCAGCTGCTGCTTCATAATATTTAGGTGTAATTATCGTCATGTCAGAAGAACCAATGCCAAAAAATTATAAATTACTCAAGGGAATTGTGATTACTTTGGGTGTTTTAATTGTCGTTATGGTCGTTGTTATCATTGTTGCTTCCATAATGAAATATAATGATCAAAAATCGGCCGAAGCCGCGTTGGTTGAAAAATATCAAACATCACAAATTGTAAAACCGACAAATTCAAAACCATTTGAAATAAACTTAAAACTTTCAAATGGCGAAGAAATTATTTCTAGCAGCAACAGTGATAAGGGCATCTTGATTAATATTGGCCGAAATCAAACTATTGAAAGAGTAATTTTAGTTGATTACGCAGGCAATATAATTGCGACGATAAAATCTAATTAATCATCAGCACTTTCAACGGGCAGTGAAAATTTCACCAAACCCTTCATTTTATTCGGGTCTATTACTTTTCCGCGTCTTAAAATACTTATTCGACCTTCTCGGGCGAGATACTTTGCTTGTTGCTTGACTGCGAGCATATATTTTCGCCAAACATCCTCAGGGTCACTGTCTTTGGCGCGATCCTTTGAAATTTTGATGGCGATATCATTTGGACTTACTACTGAACCATCAGCAATCGCCTCTAGGATATAGAGCTGAACAGGGTCTTCCTTTTTTTCAGCTTCGTCATTTTGTTCGTTTACATCTGTCATGATCGCCATGTAACATGTTTTGTTAAGTTATGCACGATAAATTGAAGCTATGAAGAAAGAGAATAAATAAATGTCGCCTGTTTATCTGCTTTGGGGAATGTTGATCGGCCTAGTTATGGCAGCCCATATTGGCCCAGTGAATATTATATGCATAAGACGCGCCCTAACCAAGGGACCTAAGAATGGTTTTGTCGTTGGAACAGGAGCCGCTTTTGCAGACGGACTATTTGGGGCCTTGGCCGCATTTGGGTTGGCTGGATTAACCACCTTTATCGAGGAATTTAATGTCTGGTTCCAGGTGATTGGCGGGATTGCATTGATTGTGATCGCTTTAAAACTTTGGTTCAGCCACCCTCATATTGATGATATTAGAGATACTTATAAAGATAGAATAAAAGCTGCTATTGGCACATTTCTTTTAACCATGTCGAATCCTTTAACGGTTTTGGGCTTTGTGGCTATATTCGTAAGTATGGGCTTAGGTGAAATAGGTAATAACTATTTTAACGCAAGTTTCATTTCATTAGGGATATTTATAGGATCATGTTTGTGGTGGGCTATCATTTCGAATGTGTCAGCAAAAATTGGTAAAGGGATAACTGATAAAGGGCTAGAAAAAATCAACAAAATATCAGCGGTCATTATAATGTTATTTGGTTTGAGTGCATTTATAAAGAATTTAAGTTTTCTTTTATGAAGGATGGCTTTTCGCAATAAATGCCCCATTTAAATAACCTTTTTTCTGATATTTAAATGGAGTTCCATCGGGATTAGTGACGCTTCCTCCAGCAGCATTTAAAATCGCATGCCCAGCGGCAATATCCCATTCCATTGTCGGGCCAAAACGAGGGTAAATATCAGCATCGCCAGTGGCGACAACACAAAATTTGAGCGAGCTGCCTACGGAAACAGTATTCTCAATATTATTATCTATTAAAAATGCTTTAGTTTGATCATCCAGATGGGATTTACTGGCTACTGCTGTCATTCCTTCTTGGGGTATGGGGCGCGTTCTTATAGGGATTTCATCGGGTGAGATTACGTCATGCGTAACATTTTGCAAAATAGCAGTATCTCTATTTAATGCCGTATATAATTTACATGTTGCCGGAACATAAATAACAGCAAAAGTAGGAATGCCGTTTTCAATAAGCGCAATATTAACTGTGAAATCAGAACCACCAGATATAAACTCTTTTGTTCCATCTAATGGATCAACCAACCAAAAGATTTCTTTTGTTTCAGGTACAATACCAGCACTAACACTTTCTTCTGCAATGATAGGAATTTCAGGGGCAATTTTTTTGAGAGAGGATAAAATTATTTTTTCAGCCTGTTGATCTGCGATTGTAACTGGTGACTGATCACCTTTTATAGATATGCCTAAATTTCCTTCACGGACTTCAAGAATTTTTCTTCCGGCTTTAACAGCGGTAGGACGAAGAACTTCAGCAAATTTTTGATATTTATTTTCGATCATTTGATTTTTTCTAATTAATTTATGTTGTCGTTTTTATTCTGCTGAGTATTATATGAACCATTCGCATCATACTACAAGATAGAAATTTTTTTTATGAAAGAATTAGATTTTGCCGCCCTTTTATGCTCACGTCTTTGCCATGATTTAATTAGCCCTGTAGGGGCGATCTCTAATGGTATTGAAATTTTAAGTGACGAAGAAGACGAGATGATGCGTGCAGAAGTAATTAAACTTCTTGAGCTTAGTGCTGGACAAACATCTAATAGACTTAAGTTTTATAGTTTAGCATTTGGTGCTGCTGGGGGTATTGGCGCTCACGTTCCAATTCGAGATGCCAAAAATGCAGCTACTTCGTTGTTTGAAGGGACACCAATTAACCTTGATTGGAATTCTGAAATCGGTGAAATGGATAAAAGCACATTAAAAGTGCTATTAAATATGATACTTGTCGCCAGTGAAAGTTTAATTCGCGGCGGTGACATGGCCGTTAATATTACCAAAACGGGTGAAAGCATCATTACTGAAGTATCAGTGCGAGCCGACCGCGTGATTTTCCAAGATAAAGCACGCGAAATGATATGGGGCAATACAGAGACTTTAGATGGGGATCCAAAAATAGCACCTGCCTATTTATCATCCAGTGTTGCACGTGAGCTCGGTAGTAAAATTGAACATATCGAGCATAATGAAAATAGTTTTACCCTAAAATTTTCTACCTAACAGCATTTTTGCTGCTTAAAAAATCTTATTATTTGAGAAAAAATAGCAAAGCTTTACTTCATTTTAACCAATTTCGTAGAGATTAGAGGCTGGTATACCCAGAATCTAGTAAAAGAGGTAATTGGCATGGATACTGTTGAAGAAGCATTTAGCTCTATGATTGCATCACTTAACACAGACATCGGTGGGGTACATATATTTAGTGGCGGTCGAACAGACGTACCGCCAATTGTCGGCGATAATCTAGGGGACTTAGTCGCAGCAACAGCTGCCGGAGACATGTTTCAAAATGATGGACGCAAAGCAATTGCGAAAATCGGACAAAATACGGATATGGAATATAGCCTTTTAGCAGATGAAGTTGCGGAAGATTTATTTATGGCAATTAAGGTCTTGGCTGATTTTGATAATCTTACCCCGATATCAGGTGAATTAACGCCGGCTCAGAATACGTTTCTTGAAAGTCAATTGAGCGTTTTTGAGAATGTCATCGAAGATTTGCGAATTGTATTATCCAGCAATGGTATGCGTTATGGCCGCGCAGACGAATTATTAGAAGAACATCAAGAGCAAGAAACGTTTATGCTAAATTTCATTTCTGATATTGAGGATGTTAATATGGCCGAAGCCATCACAAGAGTGAATAACGACCAGACCGCGCTTGAGGTTTCCTATAAATTAACAAGTGAGTTATCAAGACTTTCTTTACTGAACTTCATATAACCAAGTACGTAAAGACTTGAAGTTTCCCTAAAAGCATACTATGTGACGGGAATGGAAAAGAAACAGTTAAATAGTCTCGGTATAGATAAAGCCCCAGAAGACACGCGCGTGGTTGTTGCTATGTCCGGCGGTGTTGATAGTTCTGTCGTTGCTGCAATGCTTAAAGATCAAGGTTACGATGTAATTGGTATAACCTTGCAGCTTTATGACCACGGCGTTGCCATTCAAAAAAAAGGCGCTTGCTGTGCAGGTCAAGATATACATGATGCGCGCCGCGTTTCAGAGGCCATTGGAATTCCACATTATGTTCTGGATTATGAAAGTCGCTTTAAGGATAGCGTCATGGAAGATTTCGCCGATAGTTATATTCGAGGTGAAACGCCAATCCCCTGTGTGCGCTGTAATCAGGAAGTGAAATTTAAAGATCTTCTTTTAACGGCAAAAGATTTGGATGCTGATGTCTTAGCAACTGGTCATTATGTCAGAAGAGAAGGGGACATCAATGATGCTGAAATGCGCCGAGCCGTAGACCCGCTTAAAGATCAAAGCTATTTCCTTTTTGCAACAACTCAAGAGCAGCTTAACTTTTTACGTTTCCCTCTTGGTGGCATGGTGAAAGAAGATGTGAGAAAACTAGCCGAGAAATATGGACTAACGATTGCCAATAAGCCGGATAGCCAGGATATTTGCTTTGTACCTGATGGAGGATATGCAAGTGTTATCGAACGTTTAAGGCCTGGTGCGGGTGAACCCGGTGAAATTGTTCACCTTGATGGTTGTGTTCTTGGTGAACATAAAGGAATTATTTATTACACAATAGGTCAGCGTCGTGGTATCGGAATTGGTGGTGGTGATCCGCTTTATGTCATTAAGCTTGACCCCGTGAAAAAGCAAGTCATCGTCGGACCAAAAGAAGCTTTAGAAATTTCAAAAGTCGAAATCAAAGAATTAAACTGGCTCGGAAATACTGATATTCCCGAAGATGGAATTGATATAATGGTAAAAGTCCGCTCCACAAGGCCAGCAGAGGAAGCGAAGCTTTATAAAGGTCAAAAACAGGATGAAGCCTATTTTCTTCTGAAACGACCGGAATATGGTGTTTCTAGCGGTCAGGCCGCTGTTTTTTACCATGAGGATAGATTACTTGGCGGCGGCTGGATCACAAAAGCAGAAACATCCTTTTCTCTATAATTGTGAATATGAAAAATATCTATTTACAGCCAAATAACAATTCACTATAAGATGCGCTGTCCGATGACACCTTAGAGTCGGGCAATATTTATTTGGAGCGGCGGGGTAGCTCAGCTGGTTAGAGCAGCGGAATCATAATCCGCGTGTCGGGGGTTCAAGTCCCTCTCCCGCTACCAAATAAAACAAGGACTTAGCTAATATTGGCTTAGTCCTTTTTTATTATATGGTCCATATATGGTCCACCATCTAGTTATTATACGATCAATCGTAGTTAACTTCATTTTTTGGCAACACACCGAAATATCAACATCCTTGTATGCAATAACCTTAGTTAGTCCAACTTGGTCTGATGGGGTCATTTATACCCTACCTTCGTTAAAATCTGAATGTCCGCTTTCGACCCAAAGCGGACACTCGCTTTAGTAATGTCGTTGCATAAATATATCTGATAACCTGATTTTGAATCCAGTTTTAGGGAAAATATATAGCCATATTGTTCTATTCCCATTTAGGAGCTGTTAAACGTCTTTTGCCATCCAGAGTTTTTGGTATGTCATCTGAACCCAAGTCTACTCGATCCCAGAGCTGACATGTAACAACTTTGTGTTTTTGGTCTAGGCCTTCGCAGTAATTGGTGTACTTACAAACGCGCACCTCATCCCCCCTACCTTTTCTTACTTTTCTAAACCAGTCAGGATCAGCCAACGTTTGGCGCGCCATACCAATTATATCAGCTTTCTCAGACTGCAAAATTTCTTCCGCTTGTTCAAAACTATGGATACCTCCTGCAACAACTATAGGAATATCATAGCCTGCATCGCGAACTACTTTTCTAATTTGATATGCTGGCTCCACATTACGACCATAAGGACCTTTTTCGTCAGACATAAATTGGGGCATACATTCGTAACCGCTAGGTCCAGTGTAAGGATAGACTGCACTACCAACTTTTGGCTGTAGTGCGTCTTCAAATTTTCCTCCCCTTGAGAGAGATATAAAATCCATACCAGCTTTTGCAAATTGTTTGCCAAAGTAACAGGTGTCCTCAAGAGTGTTCCCATTATCAATACAATCTTCAGATAAGAAACGGCACCCTAATGTATAATCAGCACCTACGCGCTTACGTACAGCATTAAATACTTTCAATGGTAGACGAACTCTATTTTCCTTGCTGCCCCCATAACCGTCTGTACGAGTATTGTGAGCCGATAGAAAAGACGCCATAGTGTAAGCATGCGCGTAGTGCAATTCAACGCCATCAAAACCAGCATTTTTTGCCCTCTCAGCGGCATCAGAAAATAATTCTGGCAGTGTATCAGGAAGTTCTTTTATACGTTGAAGGTCGATGTCTGTAACTCGGTCACGATGTCCCAAGCGCAATGATTCAAGCTCGCGGACATTTAATATCGTTTCAAGCTGCTCATCAGCCAATGTCATAAGATGATCTCGAATTGCTTCTTCTGACCAGTTTTCAGCTTTCAGAGCCATTTTATGATCATCTGTAATTTTCAAGTGCCGTCCAAAATATTTTTTCGGATCAGGTCTTCTATTCATTGCTAGAAAGTCGATAATTTGAATAAATAATTTTGTTTGCCCGTCACTTGCTATACGAACCGCATCAACAAGTTTTTTAAGTCCAGCAACATAACGATCATGCCCGATCCGTAACAATGGACCTGATGGTATATCTCTGATGCCAGTTGCTTCGACAACTATTGCACCAGGTTTACCTTCAGCAAATCTCCGGTACCATTCGATAACTTCATCTGTGACTATTCCATCATTATTAGAACGCCATGGTACCATTGCGGGAACCCAACTTCGCTCTTTCAATTCGCCCGTACCAATTTTTATGGGTTGAAACAGTAATGCTCCATTAGCTTGGTCAGCACTTGGCCATTTTCCGGGATCAGGATAATGTTTAATTCGCTCAGGTGGTTTCCACATAAATCAGTTCCTATTTTGTTGGTTCAATTCTTTCAATTTGTTTCTTTTTACTTTCCCCGTATGTGTTTTAGGTAAAGTATCAATAAATTCTATTTCTCTTGGGTATTTGTAGGGCGCAATGACTTGTTTAGTGTAGTTCTGCAATTCATGTACAAGCTCATCTGACGGAGTGATTCCATCATGAAGTACAATGTAGGCTTTAACGATGGAGCCTCTTTCTTCATTTGGAACACCGATCACCGCACATTCAGATACTTTATTGTTGGTATAGAGAGCATCTTCGACTTCTGGTCCGGCAATATTGTACCCTGCGCTAATGATCATATCATCACTGCGACTTTCAAAACTAATGTAACCATCGTTGTCCATCGAACACATATCGCCAGTTATGTTCCACCCATTGACCACATATTTTTGTTGACGTTTATCTGCCAGATACTTACATCCGGTCGGGCCTTTTACCGCAAGACGACCTGTTGTTTCTGGCTCAACTGGCACATTATCAGGGCCTAGAATACAAACTTCGTATCCATTTATCGCTTTGCCAATCGTGCCGGGTAGTATGTCATTCTCTATTGCTGAAATAAACATGTGCGTCATTTCGGTTGAACCAAGAGCATTGATGATTTTTCTTCCGGTCTTCACGTACCACTCTTCAAAGACAGCAACTGGTAAATGTTCGCCGGAAGAGATTGCTTTTTTTAAACTTGATAAATCATAGTCATGATAATTTTTTAACATCAGTTTATACGCTGTTGGCGCCGTCGCGCAGATAGTCGCTTTATATTTGTCGATTGCAGCAATCAGATTGCTTGGATTAGGTTTTTCAAGCAAAACGGTTGTAGCACCGACATGGAACGGAAACGTGATTAACATACCAAGACCAAACGTAAAGGCCATTGGAGGGCTACCGATAAATGTATCATCTTCGGTTGGCTTAATAAGTCCTTCTGCGGCGCATATACACATAGCCATCACATCTCTATGAAAATGGATGGTTCCCTTCGGTTCACCAGTTGTGCCGCTTGTAAATGCGATTAAAGCCGGATCATCCTGCTTTGTATCAACATTCGAAAATTCTGTAGATTTACCCTGAATTAAGGTTTCTAGCTCTGAGTATGTAGAATTTTCGCCTAAAGCATTAAAATAACAAACCCGTTTGAGAAAAACTGCATCGGTGATTTCAATTTCTTCTTTTAAACGCTCGTCGCACAGAGCAAACTTTATTTCAGCTTTATTAATGATGGTTATTAATTCCGGCGCGCGCAGCAATGGCATTGTTGATATGACAACACCCCCCGCTTTAATTATAGCAATCCAGCAAGCAACAGCCATTGGGGTATTTGCAGAGCGAAGTAATACGCGGTTACCCTTTACCAGACCCATTTCATCTTTAAGGACGTGTGCAATCTGGTTGCTTATTTGGAAGAGTTTCAAGTAACTCCATTGCACGTCAGGGGTGATAATAGCTGTTTTTTCACCACGGCATTCGTCAATATTTTTGTCAATTAATTCTGTCGCACAATTCAAGATCTTTGGAAATTTCAAAGCATCATTTTCAAACAAATATTCCGGTTGCTCCGAAATACTTGGCTGGTTTAATTTGACGAATTCATCGATATGGTGATTAAAGTTATCCATGCCTTAACGTTCAAAATGCCCTTTTTTATATTGTATAGCGCTCAATGCTCTCTCCATAAGGTTTATTAAGTCACATCTGCTCTAAGTCTAAATTCTTCGTTATCCCAAGCTTTAGTTTTCATAACGGTTTCAATGATGCCGACCGCATCGTAGATATCTTCATACTTCAAATAGAGAGGTGTAATTCCGAAACGCATGACATCCGGCTCTCGAAAGTCACCAATAAGTCCCATTGCTTTTACGGCTTGCATTATTTCGTAACTATTCTCATGGGAAAGTGATACGTGACCACCCCTTAGTTCATCTTCAATCGGACTAATAATCTTAAAACCATGATCACCGCATTTTTCTTGCACTAGGCTTGTAAATAAGGCTCCTAGCCGCTGTGCCTTTTTTCTCAATAGATGCTGATCAACTTCACAAAAGATGTCTACCCCAATCTCGAGTGCGGTTAACGCCAAAACAGGGGGAGTTCCGCATAAAAACTTGCGAACACCATTTGCCGGCGCATAGTCATCGGTAAATAGGAAAGGGTCTTGATGACCAAACCATCCAGAAAGTACAGGACTTTGATCGTTCTGGTGCCTCTTTGCAACATAGATGAAAGCAGGCGCCCCCGGTCCACCATTTAAAAATTTATACCCGCATCCGACTGCAAAATCGGCATCACATGAATTCAAATTCAATGGAATGGCACCTGCTGAATGGCTTAAGTCCCACACAACTAGAACACCAACTTCATGTGCTCTTCGGTTTATTTCAGCCATATCTCTGATCATACCAGTTTTATAATGAACCTGAGTAAGCAGTAATACCGCTACATCTTCATTAAGCGCATCAAGTATATGCTCCGGTTCGACAATCTTAGACGTAATATTTTGTCCTGCGAAGTTTTCAATGCCATTCATAATATATAGATCGGTTGGAAAATTTCCTTTTTCAGAAAGCATGATTTTCCGGTCATCGTTAATATGTAGTGCTGCACATAGAGCTTTAAACAAATTAACTGAAGTGGAATCACAGACCGTCACTTCATCCTTTTCGGCTCCAATAAAACTGGCTATTTTATCACCAATTCTATGTGGCAACGTAACCCAGTCCGCACCGAGCCATGAGGTAATTAAACCGCGGCCCCACTCATCCTCGACCGCATTTTGTATTCTCTTTATTGCTGCTATAGGTAACGCACCAAGTGAATTACCGTCCATATAAATCGTTTTTTCAGGTAATTTAAACTTTGACCTATATCTTTTTACAGGATCGGTCTCATCAAATTTCAACATCTGTTCTCGAGATATAGTCATAGTTTCATTCCTTAATTAATATTGCCCTTACCTTAGCGTTTATAATGCTCATTTTTATTGCTATAAGGCACATCGGCATAACCAGATTGGATAACACCATTCCGCTCAGCATATTGGTCCCAGACTTCTATCATTTCAGAAAGCTTTGCGGGATCAAATTCTGATAAATCTTCTAGTTCAAAAGGGTCGCTTTTTAAATTATAAAGCTCCCACCTACTCTTGCCGTATGGTTTGTTATTATCAATTATTTTCCAATCGCCTTTGCGAATGGCTTTGCGGCCAAATAGCTCCCATCCCATAGTATATTGATCGTCTAGGTTGTCTTCTTTCCCTGTAAGATATGGCAGTAATGAGCGCCCCTGAAGAGGAAACAGCTCTCGGCCTTTATACGTACCAGTTGGGTATGTTACCCCTGCGACATCCAGCAGCGTTGGTACGACATCAAGAACCGTCATGAAACTACTTTCAAATGATGATTTTTCGGTTATTTCCGTGGGCCAAACAACAAAAGCAGGAACTTTAATGCCGCCTTCACTGGAAAAGGCCTTGTATAACTTATAGGGAGCAGAACTGACGCTTGCCCAACCGGGGCCATAAGCCGTAAAGCTACCAGGTTTCCCAAGACTATCTGTATCTGTAGTAAAGGTTTCAGGCACCCAATTTACGTTGTCTTCAATATGGTAAGGATCATTACCATCGGCACCATTATCAGACATGAATATGATCAAAGTATTATTAAGCTTTCCGGAAGCTCTTAAGTGTTCAATAATTCGATTGATATGAAAATCCATCGCTTCGACCATTGCCGCGTAAACGGCCATATTTTTGGCTTCCTTTGCTTTTTGACTTTCGTCGAGATCATGCCAATTTGCCACTATGGGTGATCGCGGAAAGTCTTTAGGAATTTCAGATATAAGTCCCAACTTTTGCATTTTTTCAAGACGCACGTTCATAATTTCATCGTAACCGCTATCATATAATCCTTCGTACTTTTCGATAAATTCGTCTGGCGCTTGCAGTGGCCAATGAGGTGCTGTGTATGAAGCAAATGCAAAAAACGGTTTATTATCTTCAACATTCTCCAAATATTCAATCATCTTATCCGTATAGGTTTTGGTTGAATAAAAATCATCTGGTAGAACTACTTCTTTACCATTTTCAAGATAGATTGTTGTGGGGATTTTGCTTGAAGCCGCTAGCTCCGAGTAATGGCTTGAAGAACCGCGCGGCATAACATAAGTCTGCTCAAAGCCGCGGCTATGGGGGAGCTGATCTTCTTCTAATCCTAAATGCCACTTGCCGGTCATTATGGTGCTGTAACCAGCGTCCTGTAGCAGTTCACCGATAGAAGCAACCTTGAAGTTCAAATAGCCCTCGTATCCCACCTGAACCGTACCAAGGCCTACTCCTTCTGAATCGAACCCACCAAGCCCAGACAAATGGTTGTCTACTCCGGACAGAAGCATCGAACGTGTGAATGAACAGATTGGTGCTGCATAAAAGTTGGAAAACTTGACCCCTTTATTGGCAAGACCGTCGAGTGTTGGTGTGTTTATTTCCCCGCCATATTCACCAAGATCAGAGAAGCCCAAGTCGTCGGCAACGATTAATAAGATGTTTGGTTGGGCTGCTTTTGTGTTTTGTATCTGTTCGGATTCATTTTGAGCAGAACACGAGGCAGTAAAAAAGCAGATCATAATTATTAAAAGAAATTCTACGTTTGTCGTATTTTGGCTTTTACTAATCACGTCTTTCTCCTGCGGGTTTTAATTATGGACTTAATTACTATTAGTGTATTATGAGACACTTGTAAATCTGATTGGATTTTAGCGCAAATAGCAGGTCATTGCATAACAAGAGGATTTATGTAATGTTTCAAAAAAACAACTAATGAGCGAGGGACATCGTGAGTATTAAGGTAAAAAGTTATCTAGAAGATGGTGTTGAAACCTTCGAAGCTGACATTAACGGAGAGAAGATACAATGGGATAAAGCACTTACTTACAGTAAGCATATTCAAACAAAAGCTTTACTCTCATGTCAAGTTCCTGTTTCTGACGAGCCGGAAGAACTTATGTTCATCATTATCCACCAGTCAATGGAACTATGGATAAAGCAGTGTATACATGAAGCTCGTTTGGTTGCGGGTTTTCTACAATCAAATCATTTGCCAAAGGCATATAAATCGCTTGATCGCATTGCGGTAATTTTACGTCACATGATCCACTCATGGGAAATACTTGCCACGTTAACACCGCATGATTTTTTGACATTTAGAGAATATCTGCGTAAGGGATCGGGATTTCAATCTTATCAATACCGTGAACTCGAATTTTTATTAGGTAATAAAAATAAAGACCTTATCGTTGTTCATAAGGACGATGACCAGGTCTATAAGCATTTGAATGATGTTTTAGCTGCCCCATCTCTATACGACGTCACGTTAAAATTCTTAGCCAGTAAAGGGCACAATATTCCTCAGGATCAATTAGACCGCGATTTTTCCAAACCATATGTGCCGTCATCGGATGTGGAAGATGTATGGCGAGATATATATTCAAATGTCGATAAACACTGGGACCTATATACCTTAGGAGAAAAAGTCACGTCTATCGAATATTATTTCCAGGAATGGCGCTTTAAACATATGAAAACCGTTTCTCGTGTGATTGGCTATAAAAAAGGAACCGGCGGCTCATCTGGTGTTAATTATTTGCTTAAAGCGCTTGATCTTAGCTTCTTTCCAGAACTTTGGTCAATGAGAACACAAATGTCACCGCCTATGAAAAGTGAAAATGGTGAATGTCCTATTTAAGGTAGGCGCAAAGCAAGTAAAGGACGTTTAATGTCATTAAAGAGGTCACAATTTAAATCAAAGTCTGGGTTTATTATGGCTGCAGCAGGTTCTGCAGTGGGGCTTGGCAATATTTGGGGGTTTCCCACCCAAGTTGCTGAAAATGGTGGCGCGGCCTTTGTTCTAGTTTATCTGGCCCTTACGTTTTTGTTGGCTTATCCGGTGCTTATAGTTGAAATGACGATAGGGCGTTATGCACAATCGAGTGTAGTGTCGGCTCTAGGGTCATTTTCCGATAATAAATTAGCTTCTAAAATTGGGTATGGCGTTGGGTGTTATGCAATTATAGTTGCCTGCTTAATGTTAAGTTTTTATGCCATCGTTTCGGGCTGGTTGTTTGCATATTTGGTAGCGGCGATTTCTTCAATATTTGGAATTTCAACCTTCGAAAATTGGCTACACGAATTTAGTGTTAGTAGGAATTTGATTTTCTCTGCGATATTTGCGTCTGTGACTATTTATGTAGTCTCAAAAGGTGTTGAAAAAGGCATTGAGAAATGGTCAAAAACTCTAATGCCTATATTATTAATTATTTTGATATTCCTGGCAGGGTATACCTTAACTCTGCCTGGCGCATTAGAGGGTTTGAAGATTTATCTGTTGCCCGATTTTTCTAGTCTTTTAGATCCAAGAATATTTATAAATGCTCTTGGACAGTCGTTTTTCTCTCTATCATTAGGAGTAGGAGGAATGATTGTTTATGGCTCATACTTGAGTAAAAATGAGAACATACCTAAAATAGGTGCCATGGTGGCAGTGTTTGATGCATCAATAGCTTTCTTAGCAGGATTGTTGATCATCCCGGCCTTATATGCGGCATTACATTACGGTGCAAATATATATGATGCCAATGGCCTATTGACGTCAGGTGAAAATCTTATTTTTGAAGTTTTACCCATACTGTTCGACATAATGGGTGTTTCCGGAATTATCGTTTCGGTCCTTTTCTTCTTTTTATTAAGTATTGCAGCATTAACTTCAGCTATTTCTATTTTGGAGGTACCCGTATCACTTGTCATCGAAAAGAGAGACTTAACAAGACCAAAGGCAACGGTATTTACAGGGGGCGCAGTGTTTACGATTAGCGCATTAACAATAATGAACTTTGACGTTCTTTTTCCCTTCACTTTAGATTTTACAACTAAATATAGTATCACAATTATCAGCGTAATATTCTGCGTATACGTTGGATGGATATGGAAAAGAACGAACCTGTTAAAAGAATTACAAAGCGGAAACCCGGAAATCGAAAATTCGTTGTTTTGGAAAATTTGGCCAAACTATGTAAAATATGTTTGCCCTGTATTAATAGCGCTAATTTTTTCTCAATTCTTCCGATAGGCTCTTAAAAATAATCTACATTTCTGATCCGCAAATAGTGTGAACGTGTGCATATTTCATTGATAAATTTAAATATTAAAGAATGTCTGCATTGGGTCGAAAGTAGTCATTCGCCATAAGCGTTACTCTCGGCAACTCTAGCCTACTCTGAGTGTCTCCTAATGACCCAAAGTAGACAGTCAATGATTTAGTTTGGAAATTGTATATCTAAGTGGGTTGCCATTTCAACGGATAAGAACCTTCCAAAGTTCACAAAAGTCTGAGTTTATTTAAGAATATTTTTTCCAATGCCGATTTTGTTGAAATATTCGTCGATCTGTGGTTTCTTAGTGTATCGTTAATAAATAAAGGGAAATCGATGGGACGCAACATCGAAGTTTTTGACATCACGGATGAAGACCGAAAAAAATTTGCTGATCGGGTCTATGATTGCATGGACGCCCTTAAGACCACACTGGCAAAGCCTGGTTTTGGTGAGGGACCCATTAGCCTGGGTGCTGAGATGGAATGCTACATTGTCACTAATAAGGGTGATGTAGCACCGATTAATATGAAAATATTGAAAGACCTGGGTGATCCTCAATTTCAGCATGAGTTAAACAAATTTAACCTGGAATATAATCTCTCCCCGGTGCTGGCAAAGGTAAACCCTTTACCAAAATGCGTGAAGAGGCCGACGAAGCATTAAACCGTGCATTAAAAATCGCAGAAAACCACCAAAGCAAATTAATGCTGACAGGCATACTGCCCACCCTCAGGCAAGAAAATTTCAAGCCCGATTATATGACCGATGTAGGACGCTATCATATGCTAGATCGGGAATTACATAAAATGCGCGGCAAAGCTTTCTAGATAAACATTGACGGCAAAGACCCACTTAAAATGAAGTGCGATAACATGACACTTGAAGGGGCAAATACATCCTTTCAATTGCATTTGCGTATAGAGCCTGAAAAATTCGCCGATACATTTAATGCCGCTCAACTTATGACACCCATGTCCCTAGCGCTGGCCGCCAATTCGCCTCTATTGCTGGGTCACCGGTTATGGCAGGAAACGCGTGTTGCACTTTTTCGTCAAAGCATTGATTACCGTCTTCGCGATAATGTAAACTGGCGCCAACCAAGCCGCATATCATTTGGCTATGGTTGGTTTAGGGACGGGGCGTACGAGCTTTTTTCAGAAGCTGTTGCGCTATACCCCTCTCTATTCCCGATATTAAGCAAGGAAGATCCACTTGAAGCCTTAAAAGAGGGGCACTTACCAGAACTGGGCGAACTTAACCTACATATGCGTACAACCTGGCCGTGGAACCGTGCTGTTTATTCAGATGCGGCTGGCGGTCATCTGAGGATCGAAATGCGCTCTCTCCCTTCTGGCCCGAGCCTAGTTGATATGGCGGTAAATGCCGCGTTTCTAATAGGATTGACGATCGGATTTCGATCAGATGTTCGTGAAATTTTACCGTCGCTACCCTTTAGATATGCAGAATATAATTTCTACCGCGCGGCCCAATCGGGGCTTGACGCCAAAATCATCTGGCCCGATAAGCGCCAAAGACAATCATCAGAAAAACCAATAATAGAAGTGATTAGATGGCTCTTACCGCTGATGGATGTTGGTTTGAGCGAAATTGGTGTAGATCAGGATGAGATCAAACTCTATAAGCAAAATATTGAACACAGGTTAAATGCACGTATTACCGGCTCGAGCTGGCAGGTGATGATGCTCGAAAAATATAAAAATGAGGGTTTAAGTATCAAAGACAGTTGCAAAGCCATGACACTTAAATATGTTGAGCAGCAATATAACAGTAAATCAATCGTCGAATGGCAAACTGACCCCTGATGAGAAAATCCATAAAAATTATTAAAGATCCCGATGCGACCTCTTGTGGGCACAGCGTCAAAGAATTTCTGTGCGCATTAAATGGTCCGACCTGGATTGATATCAGCGGCCAGGACCCCACTCGCACCCGTTTATTTGTAACTCTGTTGCATGGCAATGAACCTTCCGGGGTAAAGGCGCTGTATAACTGGCTGACCAACCAGGAGCGTCAAAAACCGCTCACAAACATTAGCTTCCTTGTCTGTTCGGTGGAAGCCGCCCTGACAGAGCCTGATTTTTCACATCGATACCTTAAAGACCAGCCTGATATGAACCGTTGTTTTCGACGCCCTTTTGATAGTGATAATGGATTGTTGGCAGGAGAAATACTTAACCGTATCAATCACTTGAAACCCGAAGCCATGATCGATGTGCACAACACTTCCGGCTCTGGCCCTGACTTCGCCATCGTACCAAATCATGACGATCAGTTCGCGAAACTGGCCGCTAATTTTTCCCACCGCCTGGTGATTACTGATCTTACGCTCGGCTCGCTCATGGAAACGGACGTGGGTTGCCCCATTGCTACCTTGGAATGCGGTGGTAGCTTTGATATAAGCGCCGACCAGACGGCAATGAAAGCGGTTGATTTACTTTGTTATCGTGATGAACTTTATAACGGCGAAAAACAGCAGGAAATCAATATTTATACCCATCCGCTACGATTTGAAATCAAAGGCGGTTTCTCGCTCTCTTAAGGTGAAGGCCCCCTTGACGGGCATGATGTTACCTTGGCATCCGATATTGAAAAACACAATTTTGGTGTTACTCCGAAAAACGACTTTCTAGGCTGGGTCGGTCCAGAAGCTCTCCATTATTTTAACGCCTTTGATGACAACGGTCACGACATAAAAACCGATCTTTTTACCGTCAAAGACAGTAAGCTTTACACCAAGGAAACCCTGCGCCTGTTCATGGTCACCCCCCGCCCTGAAATCGCCACTAAAGACTGCCTGTTTTATCTGTTAAAAGCTGATGATTGATATTCATTTTTTCAAATATCTTACGGTTACGACCGCTCCCTGTTGCTATATTAAACGAGCTTGTCTTAATCAGTCAGGTCGGTCAAAACAGAGACTTTCCGAATGTCTGCTTTCGGCCAAAAGCAGACGTTCGGCACTCACTAATTATCTATAGTCTTTCCGAATAACGACATGATAGATTTTATTGTCATTAGCTGAATAAGTATAACTGCAAAAATAATATAAGGTGATGGGTAATAGGCCGAAATCAGAAAAGTCAATAATGTTATGCCCCCAGGTATTATTGCATAAGAAAACTGGGTGGTTACGTGGTCAATATGCGGGCAGTCAGCGCCCGTTGATGCGAGGACGGTGGTATCGGATATAGGTGATGTATGATCACCGAATAATCCACCACTTAACACGGCTGCAATGGTCAGCTCAAGCGGAGCGTTTAAAGTATAAGCGACTGGAATAACAATGATAAGCAGTATGGCAAATGTACCGTATGAAGAACCTGTCGCGAATGACATAGTCGCTCCAAGCATAAAAACGATAGGTGGAATAAAGCTTGGCGAAATACTGTCCCCAATTATTGCCGCCAAATAATATCCTGTCCTAAGGTCCTTACAGATGGAGCTTAACGACCAAGCGAGAACCATAATTAAACAAAGGAATACGAGGTTTTGCATTCCTTTTACATATTCTTGAAAGCTTTGCTCATAAGAATACTTTCTTTGTTTCTTCATTAAATAAGCGCAGGCTATTGAGGCAAAAATATAGGCGGTTAATATCCCGCCGCGCATATGGATACTTTGAACCCCTTCTGTCACGACAAAATAACCCATATAAACGGCCATGGTAACGAAGAGAACGCCTAACGGTAAGAAGACAGTACTCAAAGTTGATTTACTGTCTTCTACACTGAGGCTGCTTACATCGACTTCACTTAGGTCGGTCGTTTTTAATTCTTTGTTAAAATTCGCTTGCGCGCGGGCCATTAACCCGAAATCTTTGCCCGTTGACAAAAACATTGGGATGGAGAGAAGCGCAAGGAAAGCATAAAACTGATAGGGCCAGACACTTAATAACACCTGATAAGGTTCTGCTTCAATACCAACGTCGTCATATGTGTTTTCAATCAAATTCATGATATATATTCCCCAACTGATGAAGGGAACAAGAATGCTGACAGGCGAAGCAGTGGTATCAATAATATAGGCGAGTTTTTCTCGGCAAATATTTAATCTTTTAAAAATGGGTCTAAATAAAGGGCCAACGATTAAAGCATTCCCTGAGTCCGTAAAAAATACACTCACACCAGCGCACCATGCAGCTAACTGTGCGCGAGCAGGACTTGAAACAAATTTTGCCACTACCGATGAGAAGGCGCTTGCACCGCCAGACTTTTCAAGCAGATGAATAAAACCACCAATGGCTAACATTATGACTATAATCTGTGCGTTTGAACCGCTAGTTATCTGGATAAAGATATATTTTTCAACAAGCTCTGCTATTGCAAAAAAAGGATTGAAATTGGCAAGGATCATCGCGCCACTGAAAGCCCCTACGGTCAACGATAGCATTATGTTTCTCGTCAAAACCGCTAGAACAATACTCAACGCGGGAGGCAGGATAGAAAGTATGCCATAGTCACTCATTAATTTTTTCCAATAATTTTTCAGCAGAACCAAATGCTAATAACCAGCCATTTGATCCATGACCAGCGTTTACAAAAAGGTTTTCTGCACCAGCTTTGCCTATCATAGGGAGGTCATCGGGCGTTTGTGGACGAAGACCTGTCCAAACTTCAGGTTTCGCATCAAAAAGTGCAGCATTGGGCATTAAGGATTTTGCTTTAGAGCCAAGCAGCGCAACGTGTTTTTGGTTAATACTTAGGTTATCAGAAAAAATAGCATATCCTGCAACGCGTATTTGTTTTCCAAGTCTTGCCACAACAAATTTACCTGCCGTATCAGTTACACTTAAACTTGGTGGGTGTGAACCGGAAGGATATGTAAGGCTGATGCCTTTGACGCCAGTGATGGATTTCTTGCCAACAAAGTCTTTAGGTAAAAGTTTATTGCTTACCAGCCCAGCACAGACGATAAATAGATTCGCTTCCAATGTGCCCAGAGAGGTTTCGATGCCAACAACGCCACCTTTTTTTAACAACATTTTTTCAGCGGTCACATCATAAATAATTTTACCATCGAATTTTACAGTCAATAAATCGGCCAGGTTTTTACAAAATAGCTTACAGTCGCCAACTGCAGCATCTGATAGATAAGTTCCACCAGCTATTTTTCTTTTTGTACCAATGAGCGCGTCTTCCCGCTCTAGGCACTCTTCTTTTGTTATGACCGTGTGAGTGCCGCCGTTAGTCCGCTGAAATTCAGCAAATAGTTTCGCGGCGGCAAGGTCTTTTTCAGTTTCGTGGAGGTATATTTTTCCGTCACTTCGCCAATTAAACTCAATTTCATGGCGTGTGCGAAATTCATTCAAAGCATCTCGCGAACTATGGGCCATTTTTATAAGTTCAAGGGTGTTTTTTCGCCATTTCTTTGCCGTGCACTGCCGCATAAAAGACAGAGCCCATAACCAATTATTCGGATGAATTAATCCTGTGGCAATAACGCCTGTTAGTGAGGGGCTCAAGAGTGTTTTAGGAAGGTTACGTAAGAATGAAGGAGAACTCATAGCACTAATGTTATAAATAAGTTGTCCGGCATTTGCTTTGCTTGTCCCTTCTGCAGGATTGCTTTTTTTCTCAACAACTGTAACAGAATATCCTTCTTCGGAAAGCCGACAAGCGGTCGTTAATCCAACTATTCCCGCGCCAATAACAATTGCTTCTTTTTTATGATTATTGGCGTTGATGTTATTTATCACAAATAATTTTCCTGAGCTATTTTGAACTGCACGGGAGAAATCCCCTCTAAACATCGTAAGAGTACACATAATGCCCATGGTAGTCTAGCGGACAATTTTGAACGTCTGCTTTGGGTCGAAAGCAGTCACTCAAAATTCTCCAAAACCCTCTCTTATCTAGGTATTTTAAATGGTCTCATAGGATTTGACGTGGATCAGAAGCTGTACTTCGTGATTCGCTCGGCTATGATGTTTGCGCCTCCGTCTACGAAGTTGTGGCAGACCCGGACAGTATTGTTCGACGGCCCACTGACGCCGGGCCCGTTCTCTAGCTTCTGGGCGGCAGGCGGCTCCAGGCGTGAGACAGCTGTCGGGATATTCTTGAGATCGCCGATCCACAGCTGGTAATATTCGTTGGCCGTCCACCCACCGGGATCGGACTCCCTGTGAGTCAGGCAGACGTCGTTCTCGTCGACTGGCTTTCCAGACTTCGAGATCGACGTACAGGCCACAAACTGCCAGTGGCTCGTTTCACACGAGTACTGGTCGGGGGAGATAAGGTAATTAAACGCGGTCGAGTCCCAGGCGATGACGTCACGCTGTCCGCCACGCTTTTTCGCGCCTGCCCGCAAAAATTTTGTCAACAAGGTCACGTCTCCGTCAATCTTATGGTCCTCGCCGAGTTTGTCATAGTCGATCTTGACCTGCTGCGCGAGCGGCCCGACGACGACTGTGACCGGGACACCCGACGCGAGCACTGCATGGGCGGCCGGAAAATCCGAGTTGGTGTTTGAGTCGGGGAGGGGCTGGAAGTAGCGTTTTTCTTCTTCGTTGGGAACTTCGGGACATTCTGGAGGTAGCGGCCTCGCGCCTTTTTGTTCCTTGGTCGTTGGGCAGTCGAGCATTTCGATGAGGTAATTGATCGTATTGGGGTCGTCCCGGCCTTTGCGCAGAGCATCGACTGCATCCTTGTAGATGTTCGCATCGTATGATCCGGCATAGCGTCCACCGAGATACACGATCTCTTTGATTTTGGCGATGAGCTCGGGATGGGCCTCGATCAGGCATGCGACGTCCGTCAGCGGGCCGATCGCTAGGAGCGTGGCGGTGCCGGGGTCGCTCATTGCCCGCAGTTGGACCGCCATTGCCTCGACGGCACCGTTACTGCAAATTCGGGTAGAGATCTTGGAGAATTCGAACGGCGCACCTTCATCGTTCCTGGTCAAGAACTCGATTGACTTTGTCGGGTTGGGGTTGTCCTCACCGCTGGCCCCATACATATTGCGCAGCGGCCCCGAGGCGCCCATGTAGACCATATTGTCGGCGCGCGCTTTGTCCGGAGAGGTTGGAATCCCCGTGGACGGCAGGCCCTGATGCTCGACTTGAAAGCGCGACACGAGGTAGGTCGCGTCTGTCATGTAATTGTTGAACAGCGCCCCAATCAGGGTGACGTCGAAGCTCGGTTCGTTCATTGCTTGCATGATGACCAAGAAATCGTCGAAGGGCGCCCCGTTCGGGTTGAAGTCGCTCTTGATGCCCGCGGCATTGTCGGTCGAGATCAACAATGGCGCGGGACTATTTGATCCGTCTTGATCCCCGCATGAGCTGAGCAATAATCCCATTAACATCACACCAAAGGGCGCGAATATTTTTAAAAAGTTCATTTGCATCTCCCGTATACATATTTTTTAGATTAATTCTTATTTTCGTGTACGAATATAAGAAATTATCTCAAAATTGATAGTATATTGTGGTCGCTACCCTTTGTGTAGCCTTTGTGTAACTTTTTGTTATTAAACAATTTGCCGAAAATTGTGGTGCTACTTATCACCCCATTATAACGTAATCTGAGAGCCCGCTTTGGGTCGAAAGCGGACATTCGTTTCTATCCGCAAGAGTCACATAATTATCACATCAAATATATGTGTTGCTTGAAGGCAACATATTACCTTGAGCGAGTGACTGCTTTCGACCCAAAGCAGATATTCAGATTGAGTGCCTTAGGAATGTTTACCAAGCTGTCTAACAGCCCGTTGACCCTCATCAGCAGCAGGCCCCCAATGTTGCATTCCTTGTAATTCTGAATGAGCAAAGGCAACTCGGCCAAAACCTTTTCGAATTACATCACTTGGTGCAGGGTCGCCATCCACACCAAAGAAAAATCCTGGTTGCGGAGTTACATAAGCATGGCCCCAGCGATTTAGAACAATGCCTTCAATGTCTTTATCTGGATCAAATCCAGATTCACCAAACAACTCTGTCATTTGTGAACGTATCTTTTCTTCATATTCAGCGTAGCTAGTAGAAAAAAGTTCTGCACGTCCCCGCATTCCCTGTTCAACCAAGTCTAGTCCAGGGTAATAAAATGGCACATAAAATGTTACAAGAGCCGGCTTATCCGGATCTATAACAGGCTGGTAGTCACCCACAGTCATCGGCAGTCGTACATTGCAGGAATTGCCAAATATACCATCACGCCAAACACTACTGCTGATGCCGAGTTTTTCCATAAATCGCCAATTGTTTACCGCTACATTGGCAATTAAAAACGGCACATGATTGAAATTTGAATATGCTTCATAAATGTCCTCTGGCAAATCACGTACAACATACTTGTTCACCCACCCGCCTGTGGCCATTACGAGTTTATTGGCCTTCAATCGGTAAGTTTTATTCCCTTTTGAATAAGTGACATATACGCCTTTTGAATTTTCTACATTTTCGTCATCATGTTCAACTTTAACCACCGTTGCGCGAAGGCGCATGCGTATTTTGTTGTTTGGATTATCCAATTCGGAAAAGTTTACCTTCCCATTCATTATATCATTGTAATTATAGTCACCCTCTATGCCGTTGGGAATGATTTTTTTAACAAAATGACGGGAAAAACCATCGTTGCCGCCAGGAAACGAATGCCGTGTCCAGTTGCTTGGGCCGCTAGTGCTCTCTTGCACTGTATTTCCACCTTTGATAGGCATACCAAGCCCTCTGGCGCAGTTTGCTGATAACGCATCGCTTCCCAATCCAACGGAACCCGCTAATATCACATCCGCATGGCGCGTCACGTATGGACTAAAGCCAAGGTAATCTTCTACATATTGTTTATAAGTAATGCTATCAAGCCAAGCATCAAAATCTGGCTGATCAGGCGTCTCAAAATTAAATTTTCGCCAGTTGGAAAGATCCTGCTTGTCCTGTTCTGAACCGTCCATATCACTATATTCATGGTCTATGGGATCAATTGACCATTTCGATTTTCCATCTTCACCCTTGCCCAAATAATATCCGACTGAAGTTATATCTTCCTGCCAATATTGGAAGCCGTAACTATCATGCGCTAGGCGGATATCTTTTTCGGAATTTTCAAGTTTTGCATAAGTAAAATCTGTTGAAATACCCAATTCAACCATATATTTCACATCGGTTGTGGCGTTAGGGTATTTCAGCGCGTCATCATTTGATGGTGCGGAAAAACCGTTAGCTCCTTGAGGACCTATCAATAGGTGGCCATCCACCAAAAATTCATTCCTTTTTGATTCGCCACCAAATATCGGATGGTTTTCAATTATCAAGCATTTGTCTGGGTCTCTCGCCGTTTTACTAAACTCGTATGCAGCCCCCAAACCTGCCATGCCAGCGCCAACCACCACCAAATCATAGCCTTCGTCCAAATCAATAATTTCTAACTCACCGTCATCTTCATACATGCCATCTCTTAAGTTATGAGCTGTATTGACAACTTCAGGATTGTTTCCATGTGATCTTGCATAGTCTCCAATGCCACCGTAGCCATACCAATACTTACTCACACCTTGAGTTAGTGTCGGCACTGGTCTTTCGTTGGTATAGCCCGGTGCAGACATAGAAAGCAAAGCGGCCCCGCTACCAAGCAGGGTGGTGTTCATAAAATCTCTTCGTGTGATGGTACGATTAATTAATTTATGTTTAGTTTCCTTAGCCATACAACATGTCCTTTTGCTCATCTTTTTCGCTGATGTAAAAAGAATAACTTTAATTCAATGAGTAAACAACCTAATTGCCAAATGATGGTCAGGACAAAAAAGTTGTACGAGAGTGTTATATGCAAGAAAGCTTTTTATCGAACGTCTGCTTTCGACCCAAAGCGGACATTCAAATGCTGGTGATGATTAAGCTGTATTCAAAGCTACAGCGCCCACTATCTGTTCACCATTCATGGTTAGTCGATACATAAGTCGCTCATATTTATTGTCATCAAATGGTGACGGTGCGTGCATGGTACAGCGGTTATCCCAAAGCACCAAATCACCGGGTTGCCATGCATGGGCGAAGGCAAATTCGGGTTTTGTGGCGTGACTTAATAGCTCTTCCAGTAGTTCTCTTGCTTGTTTATCATCCATCCCATTTATGCGTTCAATATGAATGTTGGTGGCATAGATTGACTTATTATGGGTCACCGGATGCTCAGCGACCAAAGGCCGTGTGATCGGTGGTAAATTCGCCTTCAATTCCTCGCTTAAAGGAGGGCGATGCGGATTTGTTTGACGCAGGAGTTCGTTTAAGTGATCATATGAGTGTACCGCAGTTAGCGGGTTTATGCGCTTTTTAAGGTCATCTGATAGCGCGTCATACGCATGGTTCATTCCCGCGTACCATGTAGCGGCACCCTCCTTTGGTGCGGTCAAACAATAAAGGCAGGAACCGATGGGCTGGGGATGGCGGAACGTATCATCACTGTGCCAGAGTAACTCTTCATCGGATTTAATCCACAGTGCTTTTCTCTTTCCTTCTTCCATCAAGGTACCAAGGCGGAGAATTTCAGGATAATCTGGTAATAGAAAGTCTGGGTTATATTTTTCGTTTTTCTCCACAACGCCAAATAGTGCGGCAAAATCACAAAGCTGCTTTGGGGTTAGATGCTGCTGATTACGGATCAAGAGTACTCCACCACTTTGATAAAAAGCCTTAACCAAAATATCTCTGGTTTGATCATTGAGATCAGCAAGGTCAAGATCGTTAAGTTCGAGCCCGAACCCGGAAGAGGTTAAATAAGAGCAGCTATTCGCAATTGGCATAATTAAGGTCCTTGTTCCTAATTCGTTTAATTTGAGTTCTCAGTTAAGCACAGCACTTAAAATATTGGTCTAATCGATCCAAACCTTTTTCAATGTCATTTTTACTGCCGCCTCCTGCGCCAACCCGTATATGGTTTGGATACCCGTAAGCGCTTCCCGGCATAACCATTAAACTATAAGGCTTTTTAAGTAATGTTTCAGCTACTTCGGTAGAACCTAAATCAATATTTAATTTACATAAACCGATTAAGCCGGCAACCGGTCGAACCCATGATAATTCATCATGAGTTTTTACAAAATCATCTAACAAGTCTAAATTTTCTTTTGCCGACTTTCGCGCTTTTCTAACGGCTGCTTTAAACCGGTCTTCTCTTAATGCAATATCGGCTATTGCTTCACCCATTATGTTCATTATTTCGCTGGTATCTTCTCTTAAAACAATACTATCGAATAATAAGTTTTTGTCTCTGGTGACCATCCATCCTGTCCGGAGGCCCTGCAAGCCAAGCACTTTTGATACACTTCCTGTACTAATTCCACGGTCATATAATGTTGCCATTCTCGGTGTTAAGGGACAATTCCATTCCATATTGCGGTAAACTTCGTCGGTGAGTACATATGCGCCAACTTTATCTGCCAAATTTACTATATGTAAAAGATCTGCTTCGTTCAAAACATGACCTGTCGGATTATTCGGATTGCAGAGGAAAATTAGTTTGGTTTTTTCAGTGATAAGCTCTTCCAATTGGCCAAAATCAAACATCCAACCATTATCTTCTTGTCTTTCCAGTTTTTTTACCGTAGCTCCAATAGCTTTTCCCAATACTAAAGGCTGCGGCCATCCTGGAACATCCACAATCATTTCATCACCTGGACCGACAATATTGCTAATGGCTAAAAAATTAGCTTCTGCTGTTCCTGCTGTAATTAAAACATTATCTGAAGTGCATATGGGGGAATAATCAAATCGTTCGACGACTTTCTGTCTCAAAGATGGAAGCCCATGAAAGGACTGATCAGACCAATCAAGTACAAGGTTTGGATCTAGGTCACCCAAGAAGTCCCCTAAAACGGGTGGCTTTGCAAGTGAATGAACAACAGATGTTTCTGGATTGGCTTTTTGTGCCTTTAATAAAACTTCGAACAGCTTATGAATTTCAACCTTCATCTTTTCCTTATCCTAAACCTTATTAAAATTATTTAAGATATTCGGAGCAACGTTAGAAGTAAAATAATTTTATATCTTTTACAGAAGTTCCTAATATGACGAATGACTGCTTCCGACCCAAAGCGGACGTTCACACATCTAATGAAAAATAAGTTACTGGAGTAATTCTAGGTGTATGGATAAACTTCGGATTGCAATTTTTCCAATACCTTTTATGGTCTAGTAAGGGAGAGTTGAATGACGGTTACTGAAAAATGGCTAACGATGGGGCTATTATGCTTATCCGGTAGTGTTATTTTTTGGCTGCCTTTATTTTCAGATATTTTCTATGTTCCAATGCAGAATGCCTTTGGGTTTACAAAAACCCAAATGGGGCTTCTTTTAAGTACCTTCGGTGCTGTGTCTTTAATCGCTTATTTTCCAGGGGGATGGTTAGCAGATCGCTTTTCTCCGCGAAAACTTATAACAATCGCCCTCGTGACTAACGCCCTCACAGGATTTATTTTCTCGACTTTGCCGTCTTTTGAAATCTGCTTGATATTATTCGGAATTTGGAGCGTAACCAGCGCCGGAATATTATGGTCAGCAATGATCAAAGCCACACGTTGTTGGGGCACTAAAGAAGATCAAGGAAAGACCTACGGTATTCTTGAAGGAGGAAGAAATATTTCGGAGGTGATAGCTACAACGGTCCTATTAACGGTTTTTGCGTATAGTGGAGGTGATGATAAGGCTGTCTCAGAAAATATTATTTGGATATCTTGCTATACTTTGATTTTAGCACTTTTAGTATGGCGAATTATGACGGACGGCATATCTATACACGAAAAGCAACCAAAAGTGGCGACCAATCAAATTATATACATTTTGAAATTACCCGTCATTTGGCTAATTGCACTTATTATTATGGCAACCAATACCGCCATGTGGGGCACAATATTTTTTACCCCTTATGCGACTGAGGTGTTCGAATTGGGTGAAGTTGGAGGTGGTGCTATTGGGGCCGGTAAATACTGGGTCACGCCTTTTGCCGCCATAGCGGCTGGTTTTTTTGCTGATAAGATTGGTCCGGCAAAAGCTATATTAGGCTTTTGTATAATCATGACATCCGGTTTCTTAATGTTTGGCCTCATTGCGGGGTCTCAAGAACTCTTGCCTTTTCTGATAATCAATGTCGCTGCTCTTACGGCCACTGTCTATGCACTTAGGGGAACTTATTTTTCCCTCTTGGAACAAGGTAATGTTCCGCTAGCAGCAACGGGAACCGCAACAGGAATTATCTCAGTAATTGCGTATACGCCAGATATATTTATGCCCACATTGGGGGGAATGATTTTAGATGCTTATCCAGGCGCTTCTGGATATCAGTACCTGTTTTTATGTATCTCCTTTTCAAGCTTGATCGGCGTAGTTGCAGCTTATGTGATTTACCGAAAAATTCAGAGAATAACAAACTTGAAAATCTAGATACGCTTGTAGGTAGTGAAATAAATATCGATATCCCAATGATCCTCTATTTCTTGTAAAAGTTAGTCATCCTCTGGCCATACCCCATCAGGCACACCGGGATAAGTACCAAGTTCTGGACCGTGGGACTGATACCCCAATAAACGACGGATCTGATCAGGATAACTATCAACAACTTCGCGAGGTATGCTCAAATAATGGTTTTCTTCCTGCTTTAACCAGCCAAGACTATAGGTGCTAATCATACATCCGCGTGATAATTCACTGTTATTAGCACCACCACCGTGCACAGTCGCTCCCATATAAAAAAGCACTGACCCCTTTGGCATGACGGCTTGGACGACATCATCTTCAGGTATATCATCAATTTCGCGCAAATCATGACTTTTAGGTACAACTCTAGTTGCGCCATTTTCTTTGGTAAAATCATCAAACGCCCATAAAGCGCTTACTTGCCATTCAACTCCGGGAATTCTTTTAGGATAAAAATCATCATCGCGGTGTAATTCTTGTTTTTTTTCTCCGGGATAAATTTCAATTGCAGTACTACTGCCCACCTGATAATTTTCACAATGAGGAAGCAAAACTGCGTCGCAAACTTCCATCACACGTGGATGCGCCAGCAATTCAAATGATGCCCGCGATTTTCCCGGCACCGTATATAGCCTTAGCGTCGTATAACCGTTGAAATCACTCTGAAACTTGGTGCCTTGCTTGTCATAATGGGGCTTTAGCTCTTTTAATATCTTATCCACCACTTCATCATCAACCAGATTGGCAACAATTACAGCGCCATCGCTATGTAAGGCCTTCATGATTTCATCAATAGACGAGTTTTTATTAAGTGTTTTTATCATTTTCACCTCTTTTAATTTTTATAATAAACATATAAAATTAATGGCCACAAGTAAACTTTGTGAGACCAAACTGAGTGTCCGCTTATGGCCGAAAGCAGACGTTCATTTGTGCTTACCACTGCGGTTCTTCGGAAAAGGTTTTTTTGAGCTTAAATTAGGGAACAATTTAAAGAATCAAATAAAATTGATGCATTTCCAATGCCCTTTGAAATTGACTTTTTCTAGAAAAAGTTTATCATTTCATTTGTTACAATCAATTTTGTAACTGTCTAAAACAAAAAATATAGGGACTTATTATGAAAATAGAAAAAATATTATAGAGGAAAAATTATGAATAGAAACGAACTTATTGCGAGCGTGGCTGGATCAGCCGGAATTTCGAAAGCAGATGCAGCCAATGCTATTGATAGTGTTTTAGGTACTATCTCAAACACTTTGGCAGCAGGCGAAGAGGTTCGCCTGGTTGGTTTTGGTACGTTCGGCGTTGCCAATAGGGCCGCATCGATCGGTCGTAACCCGCGAACTGGAGAAGCAATACAGATTGCTGCTGCTACAAGGCCTAAATTTAAGGCAGGTAAAGCACTAAAAGATGCAGTGAACAAATAATTCTATACCAACTAATGGCGGCGAACTGAGGCGTTTCTCGTTTGCCGCTTTTTTGAACGTCTACTTTCGGCCATAAGCGGACAGTCAACAAAGCCCTAAAATACTGTATCTTGCTGTATTAATCTGGACAAGATCATGAATAAATTTCTAATGAATAATACCGAGTTCTTTATCCAGTTCATCATGTACTAATTCCAACATATTCTGTTGGTTTTTTAGAGTAAGAGTAAAGGCTTTCATTCGAGAGCCGTTATCAACTATATCGTTAATAAATGCTTTATCCTCTTTCATTTTTTCAAACTGACATTGATGACTAAATTTATCACTTTGTACGTTTCTCATTTTTACATCAAGCTGGATCAGTTCAGGGTATTTTCTTGCCATAATAACAGAGGTAGGACTTATGTGAATTGTCCGTCGTCGAATGATTTGAGAATCAATAGTGGTATTTTATAAGGAGGCTTTGATCTCCGATTGTTGTTAATATTAAGCGACTAGCTTGCGATGTTGTAAGCGTCTTTGTTTTATGGTTTTGT